>JAAUYG010066030.1_pt1 | contig 11993 bp, 12 predicted proteins | sample 7278091 | NCBI WGS metagenome assembly JAAUYG01 (sample SAMN14350201, study PRJNA611818) | marine sediment metagenome | isolation source: surface marine sediment (0.6m) | place: French Polynesia: Moorea | collected 2018-08 | reverse complement strand
ATGGGTGTCTGCAGGTCCACTGGCACAGGAGGCAGGGCAAGAAACCTTGAGCCTCCTCGCTTTCTAAGGGTCTCATTGGATGATATCCCTGGATCTAAATCTTGTATTTAAGAGCTGGAACAAAAGTGTCTCTTGACAGTTACTCTCGGTATTCTGGGTCCACCCTTGTGCAACTGTAACAAACAAAAGCAAGGGAAACAGAAAAAAAATGGACCAGCTCAATCAGAAACCAAGAACAAATCTTTGTAATTAGATTGTCTGGATCACCAAACTAGAATGCTTGGTAGCATCGTGTCACCCACAGCTCAGTGAAAAAAAAAATTGCAAGTGAAAATTTTTGTTTTCTGAAAATAAAAGCTGCTTAAAATTGCCTGAGCTGCCTAGAAATCACATTTCTAGGGGGTTTGTCCATGGCAGTGACATAATGAGTCACTCCTTGCAGTGGCAAGGTGTGACTAAAAAGGGAAATGTTGAAACTTTATTTTGTGGTTCTTACAAAAATAAACTTCTCACAGTTATTGAAATCATCTTTCATCATATTTATTGAGTGGCAAGAAACAAATGACAATTATCATTGCTGGCAGTGAAATTGAAAAGAAAAAATTCACCTTTGACAATTTGAGGGTCAAGTGGAGTGGTCTTGTCTGTGTCTTCACCAAAGACATTGTTCTTTGTTGTGGAATACCCTGCTCCAAATGATGGTCCTGCTGTAAGATGATCATGTGACCATGCAGCTTTTGTGCTGAGGTTCCTCCACTGTTCAAATGAAAGCACAAATGGTTCTATTGGCTCACTTAGTCTCACAACATCCAGAATGGTAATACTCTAACTTTCTTGCAAGCTGGTAAAAATTACTATGTTCTTGCACAGATGGAGGTTGAGAGAAGAGACTTGCAGTTTTTCCCTCAGTGCTTCTGGCTCTTAGAATGAAGGTTCTTGGACTGAAGTTAAAATTGAGAGAAAAACTGCAAAAAAAAAAAAAAAATTTTGTCTTTTACTGTTTCTAAAATCTAAAAGAAAAACAGTGAAACATGTGGTGAATCAGATTTTGCATTTCTAATGGTGTTGCAGAGCCTCAGAAGAGAAGGAATTCAGCTGCAGCAGGGACTGCAGCCCAGCTGGAGATTGTGGAGGCAGAAATTCAACAACCATCAACATCCTCAAAGCAAAACTTCACATCCCCACAAGGCACAAATGCATCCTCAAGTGCCCAGGAAAGACAGTCAAAGAAGAAACAACATCACAGGGATTCAGATTTGATGAAACTGGTGCAGCAGACTGAGGCCTTTGAAGCCTCATTGGGGAAAAAATGTTTGGTAGATCTGGTGCAGCAGGCTGATGCCCTTGCAGACTTACTCAGAAAAAAAGCTGGATTGCCTCCCAGGTCAGCAAGTTCAGCTACTCCTGCAGAACCTCCACCTCTGAGGAAGGTGAAGACTGCAGAGGGACTTTACAAATGCAGTAGGTGTCCCAAGACCTCACAAAATTGGCACACATTGAAGTGCCACTTTCAGAGCCATCTGACACAGGCAGAGAGGGGAAATGAGTATGTTTGTCACATCTGCAACAAAAAGTTGACCAGAAGGTCCACACTCAATGAGCACATGAAAGGGCACCAGCCCAAGTCTTTTGCCTGCAGGTTCCAAGGTTGTGAGACAGCATTTCAGACAGAAAAGGGAAGGGACAGGCATGAGGGGGAGGTGCATCAGGAATTGAAGGCCAACTACAAATGCCAATTCTGTGGGAGGGAGTTTCAACAAGTGAAGCAAAATTCCATTAAAAAGCATGAGCGGAACTGCTCTCACAATTCAAACTACAGGGGGCCTTACCAATGCAAAAGAGGTTGCGGCAAGGAGTTTGTCTTGTCCAGCGGGGAGAAGAGACATCGGGGGATTTGCATAGGACCCCAGTAAATCAAAAACATCAAGCAATGTTGCTTGAAGGGACGATGTCAAACTGTTGAAAATTTTGAGTGAACAAAAAAAAATTGTGAAAATCGTCTCATTGTAAACAAAAACATTGAACTTGTAGACTTTTGTCCTGTGCTTGAAGCAGAATTTGTGCATGAATCCGTTATTTGTATTCATCATTTGAGTCCGAGTCACACCAAACCGGGTCCGTACGACACGACAAATTGAGTCCGTTGTCGGGTGCTACAGATGGCCGACCCTTCACATCGGACGCATTCGTGCCGAAAACCCGGGTCAGGGGGGGAATTAAGGGTTGTTAGCTGTGTGTTTTGCCTTTTCAAAGGTTTCTTTTTGTGACAGAATACCCAGTCGATGTTCTGCAGGCATTCTAACCCTCTGTATTTGCCAATACAAGGCGGGCGGTTTGTGCTTCAGTTTTTCGTTTCAAATTCCCCCAAGTTTTCTTGTTTTTGGTTTTCAAATGCATTTTGTCAACAGATTCAGATGTAGATTTTGGTGGCGGATTTTAGTTCGCAATTTTATGCTCCAAAGTATTGCGTAACATTGATGATGCTGAAACAAACCTGAAGTTCTGGGAATAGCTATATAGATTCGTTGTCTGTTAGTTTTCACCATGCATACTGCATGCCAAGATAACTCTGCACGAGCGTTGTGATTTAGCATGAATTCATAAATAAATTCTTGAAGATACACTGAATGAAGAGCATTTGCATCTTTCTGTGGAAAAGGGTGTTTTATGTGTGAAGGGGAGGATTGAGGATTGTTCAAAACTGGGCAGGTGAATCTCTTCATTCTCTCTCTCTCTCTTTCTTTCTTTCTCTCTCTTTCTCTGTCTCTCTTTCTTTCTTTCTCTCTCTCGCTTTCTTTCTTTCTCCCCCTCTCTCTCTCTTTCTTTTTCTTTCTCTCTTGTTTTGTTTTTGTTGTTTATTTTCGTGTTTGAAAATGCAATTACATTGTTCAAGAGGACCGTTTTGTTTCATTGCAGGTCTTGGAGGCTTCCACCTATGGGCGCAGGACAGGTCAACGGCTCCTGATCCCCCGACTTCATCGGTTGAGCCAGTCACAGACCCACCATATACGCCTCCAAGGCCCACAATATGCAAAACCGTGGGCCGGCGCTGGCTTGAGTTGTCCCGTAATGGACAGTACTGCAAAGTATTGGATCCAAAGGACCCGTCAGATCGGCAAAGAGCTCAGGATTTCCTGCTGACGTTGGCGCGTCAAAGTGATGCAAGTGAAAATCTCTTTGCTTTGTATTTTCCGTCTGCAACACAATGAGCAGAAGCAAAGCCAAACAGCTTTTTACCCACTCCTGTCTCTCCTGCTTTTAGGTCAAGGCTGAAATGGATTACGACAAAGATTCAGGCCGTGGTACTTGGACCCTTACACCTAAAAACAACAACTTCGGTTTGTTTGGCCGCAGAAAAGAGAAATACACAGACATGGGTGACGACCCGCACGAAGCTCTCGGTGCGGCAGCCATCACAGCACTGATGGAAACGCGGTTCCATTTCTCGCAACTGCCGGAACAACTGGCTCGTAGCAAAGACTGTGCTTCAGTCAAGGCACGGCATATTGCAGGTTAGCTTGGGACTTTTTACGCCACACTGCGTTCAGCTAGCAGAATGCTTCACTGATAAACACAGCAGCGCGGCCTTGACATTGGGCCGCGCGAGTTCTGCGACTTGAAGGGTGTCCTGTACGTGTAGTCATTGTCATCATTTTGGAACACTCCCAATCCCGTGCCAAAACAGTCTTCTCAAACCACCAACAAAGCATGCTCTTCAAACTGTCACGCTACTGGTGTGGTGGTTGTGTCTCTATTTAGGCCGAGCGCCATAAAGTCGGGACGGCCTTATGGAGTCATGTACCCTCCCCACCACCACACCCCCCACAGGGCTGACCTCCCCCCTGGCCCGACATGACATTGTCACATGACGGTAGCTCGGCCTTCACGCTGATGAAGTGTACTTGGTCTTTGAGGCACATTCTTTTCCGCGAAAATTTTTCGCAATTTATATTTTTGAAATTCTGAGCATCCATTTACTTCAAATATCCACACAGAAAGAGGTGACACTGTTATGAGGCTGCACCCTAACATTTAATGTTGGATTTGGCATGGAAAATTATTTTAAATATTTTCGAGTGATTGCACTGAATGTGTGGGTTGAATCTATGTGCAGCGGATGCAACTGCGGCTGGAGGGAAAACTGGTGGTGCCTCCACAACTGCTGGGCAGAAACGAGCAGCTGAACCTGCGAGCAAGAAGAAAAGTAGGTTTCTCCTTTGCACTGACTGGCAGCCTTCGCGAAGTTCCACCAGTGTTCGAACGACTGTGTCAGGTCCAGCGTGCTTCAATCTTTTGGCATTAGAAAAAACCCTTCAGGCCGCTTAGCGGAGTGGCATTGTGTTGTCATGGCAATTGTGGCTGGCCACCTTGATCACTGCATTACTTGTCCGGGCTGTCAACAATCCCTCGCGTTTTGGGATGTTTTCTCACGTTTGAAATTTCAATAAAAGACGGTTTTCTTTCATTGCAGGTTTGCAGGCGCTGGACAGGCCAGCCGCTCCTGGGCCCCCAACTTCACCGGTTGAGCTTGTATTGTCGCGGAATGAACAGTACTTCAGCGTGTTGAATCCAAACGACCGCAAAGATTGGCAAAGAGCCGTGAGCTTTGTGGAACTCTTGGCGAGTCACAACAACGTAAGCTTAAAAAATCGCTTGCCTCGACAATTTTTAGGCCGAGCGCGACTGTAAGTCGAATCGGCCTTATGGAGTCAGGTACGTGTCGTTGTGGAGGACCCCACCCCCACCCCCTGGCTGGCTGACCGCCCCAGCTGGCTAGCTGACCCCCCCCTAGTTGGCTAGCTGACCCCCCCAGCTGGCTAGCTACCCTCCCCCAGCTGGCTTACCCCCCTGGCTAGGTTGCTGCGCTCAGCCCCCCCCCCTGGCTGGCTAGCTGACCCCCCCCCCAGCTGGCTGACCCCCCTGGCTAGGTTGGGGCTCTCGGCCTTTGCGCTGACTAAGCGTGCTTGTTTCGTGCTTTTTTATGTGCGATGCCCTCCTACAGATGGAAAGATCCTTGTCGGGCACGTTCACTTGAAGACAAGCGTGGACACCTTTTCCCTTTCTGTCCGGCTTCCAGATCAACTGCCTGATGAGTTATAACCGGAGAACACACTGCGCCACTTTGATGTTCACACCCAGAAGCGCAAACAGGAGTGCTCCTTTGTTGAGCCGCCAGAGGGAGGAGATGTACACACACGAAGCTGATAACGAAAAAGAAGCCCTCGGCCTGGCGGCCATGAAAGCTCTGATGGACACGACTTATCCTTTCAAGAAGGTGCCGAAACTACTGGCTTGCAACAAGGATCCGGCTGTCATCGAGGCACGACGCCTTGCAGGTCAGTTCACTTTACGCCGCGTGCTGGTCGCCCCTCCTCCAGTTGGTAAGATGGTGATACCCCATCCCACCTGCTGAACCTGACGCTCACGAGCACCTTTGGTTTTTGGCCGGACTCTGCACAGAGCAGAAACTTGCACAAAAGTCATTTACAGTCGACCATCCTGTACCCGCTCCCTGTGAACATCTTTCTTTCGGATGTTCGCCATCTTGAGTCCACGTAGTTTTCTGTTTTTTAGGTCGAGCGCGACTGTAAGTCGAATCGGCCTTATGTAGTCACATCTGCGTTGTCATTGTCATTGTTGTGTAGGACCCCTCCCCCGGCTGGCTGACCCCCTGGCTTTCTGACACCCCCCACTGGCTGGCTGACTCCCTCCCCACGTGATGGATGGTTGGGGCTCTCATCCTTTGCGCTGACTAAGCGTACTTGTTGTTACAGTTGAAGCCAAAGCGAAAACTGCTGGGCAGAAACGAGGAGCCGATGCGGCGACATCAGAACCTCCGTGCAAGAGAAGAAGTAAGTGAAAGTCTTTGGGCCCCTCAGCTGAAAGCGAAGCGGCCTTGTGGAGTCAAGTGCACCACAGTGTCACTGCTGTAGTGGGTATGAGGGTTTGAAGAGGCCACAAAATGACCATCTCTCCCCCTAATGCTCGGTCTTTGGCCTTGTGGTGAGTCAGTATATTGCATTTTCCGCAAGGACTCGCAAGAAGTGAGAGCATTCCCAACACTGCGGAGGCCATTTGAGTTGGGCCTCACCTGTTGCACAGTCCTGTTCCCCCACAAGTACCACCGTCTCAAAACCTCCCCGCCAGCCACCCGAACAGTGAACAATAAGCTGCCCCCCCCCGCGGTGAACAGCATTGCAGCGCCTTGGCCCAGACTTCAATGCTCATTCTATCTTGTTCTTATTCTTCAAAAACCAGACACAGGTGACGTTACCTCGGCACAAGACACGAATCAGCAGAACTATTTGATGCCGAAAGCAACAGAGAGCGAAGCTCCTACAGTTCAATCTGCCAAAGAAAAGCCGAAAAGTAAAGGGCAGAAAAGGCGCGATCAGCTCGAGAGGGCACACCAGCGCATTCTGGAGGAGAGACAAGACGCAGCCGTGGCATCAGCAGCCACAGAAATACCCTGGGGGTCTGGGAAAACGCGCCTGTCGAACAACGGGCAGTTTTACTTCAATGCCGTCAACTTGGAGCCTGCGGAGGCTGCAGCACTGGACTGGATTACAACCCTCTGTGAACAAAATGAGGTGAGAGACTGAAAGCATAACTAAAAGCGTATGAAAAAATAATTGTCCGTGGAAAAAATTGTTGTTGAATCTGATTTTACAAAGCACAAAGCAAATGTGTTGCTGAATCTTGTTTTGTGGAAAAGAAACGTTGGCCTTCGACTGGAGACAAAAGTTGAAAAGTTGAGTGAAGTCGCTGCCCATCGGCTTTGCTGCTGTTTATTTTGACGTTGTTGTTTTGCAGCTGAAGCCACATGCATTCAAAACGATACTGCCCGCGGAGCCAGGGGGAGACTACACCCTTTACCTGACAATCGGAGACACGCAGTACTGTTGGCGCTTTGCGTCCACGGAGGGTCCACCACATCGCCGTCTGGCAGTGAAAGCGCTGATGGAGACAAAGTTCATGTTCATGGCAGTACCCACTGATCTGTACGAGTTATCTGAACACTGTATTGCCGGCAGTAAGGCCCCAGTTGTGGCTCCGAAAAAGCGCTGCAAGGAGCACCTGGACGGAACCTGTGACCAGTATTGTCGCACGTGTGAGAAGGAAGTCTGCTTCAGCTGTGTGATGATCGTCGGCAAACACAGCAGCCATGATATCATCTCCATTGAAGAAAAGGTCAGTCTCTGCCATTCCCTCCCATACAATGACGGACATTTTGCGGTGTCAATTATTTGTGGTTGGGCTTTTTTCTGATTGTTCCTTGTGAAAGATTTCAGGGAAAAGGACGGTTTATTGCTTTTTCCTGTGGATTTTGGTTGAAAGTATCAGATTCTCATCGCAGGGAAATTGACCAAACTTCATTGCGAGCATAAATTTTCTTGCACAACAAACCAAGCAAATGTGTTTTACAGCTGAGCTCAAAGATTTGTCCCGTGGGGCGTCAGCAGTTACTTCTTGCTTGTCACTGGAAAAAAATTACCCCTGCCGACATGAAAAAGAGGCATAAAAACATGTTCCTGCGTGAATCCGCACGGTGAACGCCAACAACCTGACTGACCAAAAAAAAATTTTAAAAAGAAATGCTGCAGACTTCTGGCAACAAAAGTGGCATACCTGCTTAGTTTTGAGCTTGTTGCGTTTTCCCCTCTTCCTTCGAAGTTTCTTCAAGTCTTTTTCATTTCAGACGAAACTAGATGAGTGGAAAAAGCACTTGGGAAACACCCAGGATAAATCCCCATCAGAGACTGAAAGTGGTGGTGATTCCTCAAAGCAAGTACCACAGCAAAGTCCAGCTGTACCACGGAAAAGCCCAACTGTCACTGGCAAAAAGCAGCGAACGACAAACCCTGCTGGTAGCAGCAATGTCAAGGCTTCTTCCACCCCTGGGCCTCAGGCCCACTCAGATTCGAGTGGTAAATCCTCAGCTGTTGCTGTGCCGAAAAAGTCAAAAACACAAGACACGTCGCATCCAAAAACGGAGAAGAACAAAGAAGCCGTGGAAAAGAAGGCAACGGACACAGTGGGAAGAAAGCGAACTGAGAGAGAAATGACAAAGACGTCCGATTTAGGCAGGGACGAGGGAGCTGAAGACAACTTACCAGTCATAGCCAAAGACAAACCGCCTGGGAAAAAGAAACGGTCACACCTAGACAAAGGCCTGATACTTGAGGAGTCTAGGGAGAAGTCAACCAAGGATGGCGAAAAGGGAGCTGGGGAGTCAGGTTTTAAACGACCTGTGAGCAATAAGGCACCAGACAAAAACAACAAGGGGCTGGAGCAGTTGGAGACGCCAGATGTGTCAGACGCTGCTTCTCGACCCCAGAAACCAGTCGTGACCAAAAGCCCGAATTCGGCCAGTGAAGGTGTCGCACACACCGCTCAACAGGCGAAAAAGGGTCCCAAAACAGGAATGAGCTCCTCCAGTGTAAAACCCTCTCCGGGCTTCGGAAAAGACGTGGCCACCAAGATTCGCCCAGATTCTGGGTCAGGAATGGACCAAACAGTCTCAGTTGTGAAGGAAAAGGGGAATGGGAAAGCATCAACTTTAGAGACTAATAAGGAAAATGGTGCAACGAAACAACCCACAACAACAACGGCACTGAGCAAGGGGCAAGATTCACGTGCAACGAAACAACCGGCAATGCCCGCCCCGATCAAGGCAACGCCTGCCCCGAGCAAAGATTCACGTGCAACGCAACAACCGGCAACGCCCGCCCCGATCAAGGCAACGCCCGCCCCGAACAAAGACCAAGATTCCAGCAATGCTAGTGCTCCCGCAGAGAAAACTACACCGAGGGCCAGAAGTGAGACCAGCTTCTCCAGTGTGGATGAGGATGGCAGTTTTGTCGTGGTGGATTCTTGGGAAGAAACAGAATCAGCAGCGCGCGATGATGAAGACCAAAGAAATGTGAAGGAAAAAGAAACAAAACACCAGGAATCTTCGAGGCCTGATAGAAATCGGGACGAAGAAAAAACGAACAAACTCGACGAAGACCAAACGAACAAACGCCGGGAGGAAACGCAGCGAGGGGATTCCTCGGATTCAGAGAGAAGCAACAACAACACCCGGGGACGTTCCACGGAGAGAAACACGAACACGACCAGGCGAGACAGACGAGATGGCTCTAGAACCAGAAGAGGCCAAGCCCAAAGAGAGACAACGGATGGGCCGCGTTCGTCCCAGAACGGACAGTACCGGTTCGCTCTGTCTGACCAGCAGTTTCTGCCTCAGTTCATGGAATGGGTCGATCTGCTTTGCGATCAGAACAAGGTGAGTAGGCAGCACCCGGGACGAAACCGTTTTCTGGTGGTGCCCTGTTCACGGCTGTTCGCTCAAACGCAAGAAAATTGTTGTAACCCCCCCCCCCCCTGCCAGTCGGCGGGAGGAGGAGGGTCGTGTGGCCTAACCAAACGCATCTGCTGCTTCCTGTTGTAATTTGTGGAGTGAGCAAAGTTAGAAAAGACAAATGCGACATTTGTCGTGGTTGTTGCAGCTAACGCCGGAGTTTCGCACCTCGCGGTCGGAGAACGTCCCGGAGCTGGTCGCGGCCACCCTGTTCCTGGGGGAGCAGTCCTTCACCGAGACGTCGCACACCATCACAGAGGCGCGGCGGCTCGCGTCCGGCGCCACGCTACTCAACACCAACTACCGGTTCACCCAGGTCCCCGCAAAACTCGCAGCGTAAGCAGGCCTTTCGTTCAGACAGATTCTCTTTTCTACTTGGTCGCCGCTTGAATGCACTCACTTCAGGTTCACGCAAGTCTCCATGGAACATTTATCTGTATTTGTTCAGGCTCAATCCACACTGCACGCGCAGGCGCAAAGGCAAGCAAATAGAACCTGTTGTTGTGAATGGGAGTCACACTAGACAGGAGCAACATCAAATGAATTGTCCGCTTGTTTGTGTGCTCGCGTCCAGTGTGGATTGGGCCGCAAAGTACAGAATGAAAACTAGAAATGCTTGGTAGCTTTGTCTGCCACGGACAGACAACCGGACTTACAGACAGACGACATCACAGAGTAGTCGCTCCTTGCGACCAGCAAGGCGCGACTAAAAACCTAACTTTCTCTTTCCCTTCAACTTTGCTGAAACTTTTGTCCTCGCGGCACAGGGCAAAAAGCAGGCGATTAGCTCAATACACACTCCTAGTTCAAGTTGCTGCGAAACTCGGAGAGCAATATAAGATCTCTCCTGTCCATCTGGTTCAAACTTCACGCAGAAGCGGGACGCACAACTCCAATTCCGTCACGTTAATTCCTGCAAAACTGGCGAAGTAAGAAAACTTCAAGCGGACTGTAAACACCCGCATACAAGATGCACCCACCCCGTTGCTCTGCTTGAAAAATTGGAAAAAAATTGATTGAAAATCTGCTGAAAAGTTACCCTCAAGGTGCGTCTTTTTGCGGGTAATTTCGGTGCATACTAAAAAGTAACCTGTTCCGGACCGTGTTTCAGCACGCTTGAAGACAGCCTCCCCTCGCGGTCCAGAAACGACCAGTACTGGCGGGTGCAAGTCGAACCTCTGAGCAGCGACAACGTGTTCCGTCTCCTCGACATTCTGACCAAGGACAACAAGGTACCTTCCAATACGTATCAAATCCATATGTTTGCGTCAAAATATCGCACTATTTCATGTACAAGACGGGTGACTACTAACACAGCTTTTCTTTTGGCGTCTGTCTGCCCAAGGACCGCCAGTTGGCAGAGGAATGCAAGTGATGTGGCACTTCCAATCTCCCAAAGTTTCTGGATGGAAAATAATGGAAGGACACTTTTGAAAGGGAAGAATTTTATCAGTCGCGCGGCTAAGGGTTGCCCTGCCAAAAAGTCAGTCTGCCATTGCTGTTGTTGTCATTAGGGTAAATGCAGCAGATGCCCTCCCCTCGCCACGAGAATCTACTGGCATAGGTGGCTGCACAACCTCGACATAAGCGACATTGTTAGGGGAAAAAACATGTGGTTGAATGCTACAAACAAAGAAGAGCGAATGCGTAACTTTTGTATCTTCAGGTTGAGATGATAACTGTTCAGACTGATGAAAACACTGTGAGGATAACGATCGGGCAAGACTCGTTCACCGTCTGTGACTCGGACAAGAAAACCGCGAAACGTAAAGCGGCGATCAAGGCTCTTCTCCTCACTGAATTCAAATTCTCCGAGGTGAGAGTTTTGCAACTAAACCCAAGCCCTGTTCTGCAAGAGAGCAAAGTGAAGGAACACTCACGTGAAGGGGGAACAATCATCATTCATCCGTGGGTTGTGTGTGGAAACAAGTTGTTGAGGCTGAAGAAGTCGCTCAATCCGGACTTCTTGTTGTGAAAAGAAAAATGTGCACTGGGTTGTTCAGGGCACCACAGTATTTTCTCTGAGGGTGGAACGATGAGTTTGGGTTTCATGCGTCACAAGGACAAAGCGAAACGTGAGTGACAAATTAAACCTGGACTGGATTCTGCAGTCAAAACATCGCCCGTTGGACCAAACCAGACTGAAAACCCTCGAAAGATGCGAAAGCTCCAAGAACGAGCTTTTGTTCGCAGAAAGGATTGTTTTGTCATTTTAGCACCAGACCTAATTTCTTGTGTTTGTTGCAGACGTTTGAAGGAGCCAACAGCCAGTGGACGAAGGACCTGTCGGCAAACCGTCAATACTGGTTGAGCGGAGCAGACCAGAAGATGAAACAGTGCTTCCTCTCCTTTGTCAACGAACTTGCACGCCAGAATGAGGTACCATTTCCTTTTTAGGCCGAGCACAACGAAGTCGGGACGGCCTTAAGTGTCATGTCTGTGTTATCGTTGTCGTGCAGGACCCCCCCCCCTGCCCAAGACCCCCCTAACCCTGACCCCCACCCCCACCCCCACCCTTGACCCCCCCACCCCAACCCCAGACCCCCTTACCCTGAGACCCACTGGACCCTCCCCCTACCCCGACCTTACATCATCATGTGATATAATGTGATGGAGGCAGGGCGCTCGACCT
>JAAUYG010274477.1_pt1 | contig 11994 bp, 12 predicted proteins | sample 7278091 | NCBI WGS metagenome assembly JAAUYG01 (sample SAMN14350201, study PRJNA611818) | marine sediment metagenome | isolation source: surface marine sediment (0.6m) | place: French Polynesia: Moorea | collected 2018-08 | reverse complement strand
GGAACCCGTGTTCCTGTCTCAGTGGGCCCCACTGACTCAACTTGAACAGCAAGGATCTTCATTGGCGTTGACTCGTTTATTGGCAATGGCAGCTAACGACAATGCTCACTTTGTCACTCCCTTCACGCTCACACGCTCATTTGACAACATTCAGTTCACGTCACGCCTCAGCAGTCCATTAGCTAACTTTCTCCTTTCAGCCGGAGCGGCTCATCTAACCCTGGCGGTACAAGGTGGTCGCCACACCTTCCACCAATACTCGGCACATCAGTCTGACTTCGAATCCCGCACCCCCGATAAGTTGCATCGCTACACGGGTGCTCAATCTAACTCTAAGTCTGGCTCCTATTGTCTATGCTCAATGGTCTCTTGGCTAGGTCTAAACTTTGTACTGGCTGTTAATGCTCATAATGCTGTAGTTCTGTCTGGTTTCTAAGTGGCTAATCCCTGTTCTTTACGGTTCTATTTATACTAGACACCTTCCATCTGCAGGTTACTAAGGTAACCAAGGGCGCCCTAAATCTTAGCCAATCAGAAGAGGCCCGCTGTTCGATTACGTTGCGGGGCCTGAACACCTGTTTGGGCTGGGCATTCTAACCTGATTTCCTTTACTGATACAAAGCGCCTCTCAAAGTTATTTCGGGGCCTAGTACTAACTTTATCCTGACTAAGCACGTTATTATCCTTCTAATAAGACCAAACATGACGTTCTTACGATGAATATTAGCTAAGTGCCTTGTAGCGCTACACAAGTCCTGCTCCAGCACGTTGCTATATTGTCCTGCATCTCTAACGTCGCGGGGGTGGGCTGCGGGGCTCTGTACTGAGCCTCCCTTACATCTGAAATCCTCGGGAATGGTTACAAACAACACCTTAGACTTAGTGCTACCTGCTAATCAGGGGAAACACCTCCCCCGATCCCATTTACAGGGTACCAAAAATGATCAGGCCTGGCTGGTATGCCCGATCGGGCCTGACGTGTCCCCGTCATGGGGTATCATGACGGCTTAACTGCCTGCCTCCATGCGGCTTCCCTAGCCATTCGGGCTACTCCCGATACTCCCGAAAGTTACTCCAAACCCAAGATAAAGACATAACAGTGGCTGTGACATTACATAAATTCCTCCCTCCTTCCTTAGGTCACTTCTAGGACCATGCTACAACCTGTTACAATCACATAATGTATGGAGCAGCCACTGGTATACCGCTAACTGATATACAATTCAACTTGTTAAAACCTCTAAATGTCGACCACCTTTGAAATACGTTCTACAATGAGTAATACCTGCTGAGCGTGACCAATACACACATACCTGTACACACACAAAGACCCTTGGGCTCACAAACACTTGATACATTTTAGCACCATACATCAGTACCATGACTCACCAGGTGAGTCGACATTGGCATTAATACTGATCGTGTATCAATGTTTATGGAATGAGCAATCATACAAATTTTCACACAAATGACAACCTGAGGCAGTAAGGATCATAGACGGTATCATTACTATTACTCGGAATGTATGTCAAACGATTGTGAAAGCACCACTTGGAAAAATGATAAAAACGTCTAGCTAAAACTACCAAAATAATAATGATACAAATGTACGTGCATGCAAACACGATTTCCTATAGGTAGGTACAACAGGGCAAGGGGGGCAGGGCAAAGTCCCTGGGCAAGATTTGTACCCGATTTGTGCTCCGGTTCACTCAGCCATAAATGAGAACCTGGCAATACAGAGAGAAAGCCATTTTACATTGATCACCCGTGGTTTCTTGCGTGTATCCGGGTTGTATGCTCCCTTGAGGAGTTGAGAAGGTGTTGGTGTATACAGGTGTTCTGGGGTTAATAATATGTAAAGCGCTTTGAGCTCGTTTGAGGATAAAGCGCTATATAAGAACTGCATATTATTATATTTTATTATTATTAAGGGGGATCAGTGGTATGGATAATACCCCAAAACCAAGCATGTCCCTGAGGTTCACCCGTAATCCTGAGAAAAGATTAACATCAGGCCCTTCCCGAAATCCTAAACAAAACATTTAATATGCACCAAAAATCTACTGTAACGTTAAACATTAACCCCGATTAAACCGCTACCTGGACTGGGGGAAAGTAGCCTACACGCTGGCGTTTGTTAAGTGCTATGTGCCGCAAGCAGTCACCACTGAACTGAGCTGCAGTCACATCACCGCGAAGAATGGGCACGTTACTAAAATTACGGTTCAGACAATTGCGGTAAAGGGAATGCTAGAAATCACCTATAGGGTCCTACTTTAACTGGGAACGAAACTAAGACTTAGGGCTAGAAATCACCTATAGGGTCCTACTTTAACTGGGAACAAAACTGAGACTTAGTGCCTTGGAACTATCATTACGGGGGCCTAACAACGGTGGGAAGTGTGCCGGGCACATCGTAACCAAAAGCGTCCTCACCACTGTCACTTACAGGCCAAACTCCTCGGTAATGCGGCGACCCGACCCATGGCAAACAGTGCAACTACACACACCAGAACGAATGATAACTTCCAGCCAGTGTCCTACTAGCTAAGCTAAACGGAGCGCTACACTACTGCGCCAATAGACTTTTGTATTGAACTAGCATTGCACAAGATAATAAGGCACATATATATCACAGAATTGCATATTACTGGGCCCTGTAAAGTTCAGTGGGCAATGTCTCTACACCAAAGAGCCATACAACAAAACATATATATAAAATGCTACCTACTAACCTTAAACCAAGTGGTGTCTATTTTTAGGGAATTTACCCTGAAAGTGTTCTCAGAGAGAACACCACAGAACAAGATTCCAGTCTGATGCGTAGAAGGGTCCAATCTTCTGCGTAGTCCTAAATCCCATGAAGTCCATCTTCTGCGTAGTCCTAGATCCCATAAAGTCCATCTTCTGCATAGTCCTAGATCCCACGAAGTCCATCTTCTGCAGAGTCCTAGATCCCACGAAGTCTATCTACTGTGGAGTCCTAGATCCCATGAAGTCCATCTTTTGCGGAGTCCTAGATCCTGTGGCTCTTTCATTGGGGGTCTGATTCCTCCGGGGATATGGTTAGCTCGAGCCTACATCAGGGTATCCGACGTCTTGCTTCAGGCCTGCATCGGGGGAAGGCCCGATGGTCTCTGGACTGTGGCAATTGGAGTGTCCTTTGGTCAGATAGGCCTGCGTCTATCGCGGGCAGGGTTGTCTGGAATTCTGCCTCTTCATTCTCCCAATCGGTGACAGGTTTTGGGTTGTTCCTGTCAGTTTTAAAACTCTCACTTCTACAGTTATGCCGATGACAATGGATGATAGGCTTTCTTTTCTGTCCTTCTGGAAGCAGCATGGAAAGGTCCCTTCATTCCAGCTGTTATTAACTGAGGATTATGCAGGCGAAAATCGAACAAAAATCACGGATCCATCTGTTGCAGAGTCAACTGTAGGGCATGTTTTCGTTACAGGGTGAAGGCTTGCAGGTTGTACTTTCCATCTTCCAGCATTTCTTCAGGCACGCTCTGAGAAGGGGCTTCATATTGCCTTGGCTGTCTCAGCTTTGATTGTGATCCGTTGGTTCTCTCTGGGATGTCTCCTGGCAGTCAGCACAGTGGGGTTTCCTCCCTCTTTCGACTGTCAATCCTCGGTTCCTCCCTCTTTCGACCGTGACTTCTCAATTCCTCCATCTTTAGTCCATGGCTTCTTGTTTCCTCCCTCTTTCAATTTTAACTCCCGCCAAGATGGACCAGCGGGGGTCTATCAGGGTGTCTGTCAGAAGCTCTTTCCGTTATCCTGACGAGGTGTCACGTTGCTGGGTTATCTTAAGTCCAACGTTGTCTTAAGATGTGATCCCGATCCTTCCCTTGGTGGTGTCATCTCATTTTGCACGTTGCTTGTCGACAACCCGCGGCAGGACTAACATGCTGGGTTGGCAGTCAGTCCCTGAGCCCTAAAGGTCCAGCCGCGGTCGGATCCTCCAATAGGCAGCTGGCTTGGCTCCTTTAACCCTGTTCTCCTTATAAATATTAGGGGTGAGCGAGGAGCAACAATAGAGATTGCTTCTCGACCCCATTGTGGCCTTAACTGCTGGGACTCTGGCCCTCCTTGGGGCTTGGAGTCCATGTCCTCCTCCTGGTCTTGCCGAGGGTGGAGCAGCCAGACTGGCTGAAGGCTGAGGCGTGAGACGGGGCAGCGTCTTGGTGCCCTCCGAGGGCGAGCGGAGAGGCAGTCTCCCCGCAGGAGTTGACAGGTGTGCTGTAACTTGACTAGTAGGGGTATCCAGTGCAGACGTGAGAGGGTTTGTCATGATAGGCGGCGAGACTCAACTGCCTTGTCCTGGGCTGCTCAGCGGTCGTTCCCAGACAGATGTCACCAGGGCCAGCAAGGGGGCGTCAAGAGCCGTGGGAGTTCCTGGGGGCGTGGAGAGTCGAGCCCAACACAGATCAATAGCCAGGTTAGCTTGTTGTAGGTTCCTACCCAACTCTTCATTGGTGGCTCGTAGCCTGTTTACTTGTGGTCAGAGCTGGTCCCGCTCACCACGGATCCGCCTACAATCTTGTTTCAGCTGGTCAGCTACTGGTCTGCAGACTGCCGTGTCATCAGAAGCCGTGCTGAGGGCATTTGGTTCGGCAGAAGGGAGTGGGGTTTGCGTTTCCTTCAGCTGTTGTTTGAGCCTCGTCCCTTCGCGTTTCAGCTCCTCAATTTGACTGTGTAACTTTCGTATTTCACTCGTGGCTTGGGTCTGCTGGGCAGCCAGTTTCTGTCTCTCGGCTTAAAAGGCCTCCACCTGCCTCTGCAGCTCGACGTTACGGTCCCATATATATCGCACCGGCCCCATTAGGTTCTCTACTTGACCAAGTCGGCCAAATTCGTCACTACCTCGGGCCGCTCGGAGGGTCTCAGCCTGGTGATCCATCTGGGTTTCCATTTCTGTCCGGAGCAGGCCCAACACGTCAAGAGCATAATCCATTGCTTTTTCCGTGGTCCCTTGGACGTTCTGCTGGGCCGCCTCCTCGAACTCCTCCCACGAGTCGGTTTCCACAGGGACCCAACCAGGCTCGGATCCCGTCGGCGTCCATCCAATCCTGGGGGATTCCACTGGGGTAGTCACCCGAGAAGGAGTACGTTGGTCTTCAGAGCTTCTGGCTACAGCCTCGCAGGGATCCGTATTCGGTGGTTAGTCCCCCACTGCTCTCAGGACAGTCGCTCTCGGGCCCTACTAGTCCGGACAATGACAGGTGAGACTCCGTTTGCCTCCACCTGGCTGGTGTAGAAGACTGAACTAGCCACTGCCTGTGTCATGGAAGCGGTGGGAGCAATCCGTAACGCTGGAAACCTGGGGAGTGAGGTTGAAGCCATTCTCTCTTCTGTCTCCTTGGAAGCCTCCTCAGGGTCAGACGTGTGAATCCTGTGGGTTAGATGGCGGACACGTTGTCTGGGCCTGGGGCTGGAGTCAGTGATTCAGAGTCATGCTGGGAGTGGGAGCTGGAGCTGGATGAACTCTCGTCATCGGTGGATTTAGGAACGACAGAGGCCATCGACCTTTCGCCCACCGGTACACTTGCTGCTGCTTCGGGCCTCACATCCCAGACGGGGGCTGATGGGTTTTGGCGACTCCCCCAATGCCCTTTTCTGTATGCGCTCCAGTGTGGTTCTTTCAATAGTTCCTGGACTGGCACGCTATGTCCATACCCTGGCAGCTTTAGTCGGGTGTACATTGTGGAAGCCAATTTGAGTGTCCCGTCATCCTCTAGCTCTCCCGACATACCTCCCTTAGTCTTGTGAGATACTTTACTCCATACTCAGATGACTCCATCCATGTGGGCCAGGTCAACAAAATAGAAAGGTTCGGGAGGAAAACTCACCAACACTGCAACCATGACCTTGGAATTTCTGCGGACACTGGAAATCTGGGGTACCTTCTCCGCAGGACAATCCATAAGTGCCCAAGGTCTTCTGAGAGTGTCCCATCCTCCAGGCAGCAAACCCTTTGGTAGTTCTGGCAACTGCGTCTCATCGGCCTGTCTCCACAATTTCTTCAAATTGCGTTCTGATATTTCTTGGAGCTCCCCCCTTCCACCGGGATGATGTCACCACCAACGTACAACACGAGTTCTTGCCCAGCTCACCGCTGGCATACAGCTTCCTCATACGTAAAGAAAGGGTCCTCAGGAGTCCCCATGTCTCCCCGTACCTGCCCTGTCTCATAGTCAGTCATGCTGCATAACTCCCTCCACAGTGCTTGGTCTCGTGGTTTTGAGGTTGATCCAAATGATATAGCTAAAGTGGCTTTTTCCCACGGAACTGGGTGTTCGAGCACTTCCCGTGTAGGGGACACGCCCTCAACTCGACCAGTCCTTCTAGTTGATGTCCTCAGCACTCCTACTTGATGACGGCTGGTTTCACTCGACGATTCCAGTGGTTCGGGCGTAGGACATTGATCAGCTACATCCCCTTGCATTTTGGGAGCTCCGGCCACACCATTGGGCCTCTCAAGTCGTTCACAGTGCTCCAGCCGAATGGCAGGGACTATTCCTAGCTTAGGTTCAGGACGAGGGGGGGATACCCAGGGGTCAACATGATCCAGGCCCTGTGTCGCTTTCTGTGGCTCTTTCCCCCGATCGGAGGTGGACTAATCGCGCGTTTTTTGGCTTCCTGGTCTTGAGGACTGAGGTGCCCATTGCCGTTTCTTAACCACAGAATCGCTAGCTCCGATTAAGGCTTGCTCTATCCGCTTCTCAAAGAGCTTCCTGAAGGTCCATCATAAAGTGCTGTCCTCCGGGTTCTGCCACCTGAGATATCCTGGGGCAGCTTTCACGTCGCCGAGCCATTGTGGCACCTCATCGTGTTTATTGGGTGGCCGATAGTAGGGGTTGGGTTGCAGCTCCAGAGACTTGGGGTCCAGCAGCACTTGGTGCCTACGGTGGTGCAGGACGTTGGTCGAGGCCTTCTCCTTCCTCCTTCTCATGATATGATCTAAGAATCTATTCAAGGCGCCGGAGTCAGCCGCGAACGTGGTCCCACACCCATTGTGCTGACAGACAAACTGGAGCATTACTGCTACATGGAAGGTATTCCAGTGACTAACCAATTTGTCTTCTGTGGTGAACCCAAATCTGGCTGTTCCGAAGGCACAGCAATCCTCCCCGCGGCACACATATCGTACCAGCCCCGGGTTCTGTCGAGGCCAATGTTCTACTTCAAAACTTCAGGGTCGCGATGGGGGTATGATGGCTGAGTGAAGCCACGTCGAAACACGCCCACATCCTGTATCTCTATTTCAGTCTCCCTCATTCTGAAGCCGGGCTTGCAGGGAAGAGGCTCGCCCCACTCCCCTGATACTCCAGTTTCATGCATGTTGGGCGGGTTGGCCGGCTCGGAGTCCTTGGCTGGGGTGGTCGGCTCATCAGACACCTCCTCCGGGTCAGAGTCACCTTCGTCCAGATCTAGCTGGTTGTAGTCCAATTCGATCTCGGGAGCGTTGGGGAAGCCCAGCGTTGAATCCATTGTGGAACTGTACGTTTTCACCAGCTCGGCTAGGGCCTCCCCTCCACCATCTCACAACAGATACCCCACGAAGTCTGTGTTGATATCATATAAGTCAGCACCCTCCAGCTTCTCAGGTGGTTTTTTCAGATAAGAGGTTATCCAAAACTTCCACTATCACTCCACTAGTCTCCCGATGTGTAGTAACAGTCTGCATCTGGGAGGGCTCTATAGCTGTAGCAGACGCCTCGCACTCCAGTTGCTTCCACTGTGTGTGTAACCCGCACGGCCATCGCGATGTGTGCCAACTGGTCCTCTTGTTCCTCGATCATGGTCGGGAGGTCAGTAGCAGCGGAGTGGGGGTTTCCACGTGAACATGATATATGTCAGTCAGCTGCACCCCACTGTCGTGGGCAGCCAGGTTGCGCAGTTCTGCTTCCAAGGGGGCTGCTCTGGCTACATCTCTAAAAGGATTGGGGACTGGCATCCCGCTTGAAGTGGTTGCTGCGTCATTGCTATTGGAAGGATGAGGGCGTGACGTTCTGTCTCATGTGGGGGTGGTCATCGCAGCTGGGGTGGCTTCTGATGAAATCTCAAGTCCATCGGAGGTGGGCCCCTCCCGAACCTGCAGGTCTATCTTGTTCGCGTTCTGTTCAGTCATCATCAGGATGGGCAGGAGAGAAACCAATTTTCAACTCCTGTTGGTTCTCCACGCCGTTCCGCATCAATCCATCAATCTGAAGGCTCCTATCGGGCCTGTATCAGTCTATGGCTTGGTAGTCTGTAGCGCTAAAGGTTTTCCAATTCTTTTGCTCGACAGTGAAGAGACGTCTTTCTTCTTCAGCGATCAACAATCTTCTAACCCGGCCTCGTCCTCGTGGCTCGTTTTATACAGGTCCGTTGCCCATGGCAACCCAGCCATTAATACACCAGGGCAATTAGTCTCGACCAGCGTCCATGTTCAAAACTGACTTCTCCACACCATCCAATTCCCGAGTTTTCCTTGAATAATTCTGGCCCGGCCAAGTATATTCACCTCCAGCAGGCAAATTGTGCCGAGTTAAAAACTCCAGATCGGCGCTACTTTCGGTGGAAGTTTCCAAATTCATTAGCATATTCCCTGTGTGGTTCAATCAGGCCATGCCACCACGTGGTGGGCCGGTCAGCAACTTGGACTTGCCTCTGGTACCAGCTGGTGCCACGCAGGCTATTTTTAGGTACAGGATTTTCCTGTGTTGTGTCGCTGAGCAAGCATGCCGGGTCAACAGGGTCACACTCCCAAAGTTGTTTTGCAGTCGTCTGAAAACTGGGTTTTATCTGCATCTCGTCCCAAGGCTTCCATTGCGCTATACGGCATTATGTGGCAAGGCAATTCCATGACTTCCTAAACCCAGCTCCAGCCCGATAATATGTAAAACACGTAAATAGTCATCCTAACGGCCAACTGGCCAACATACGTCCCATGTACATAAGTTCCTTGGTAAACGGTGTAATCCAACTTCCTTAGCTAATGTTGCATGAATAATTCATAGACGCTCTGTACAGCATGCACACAACTTTCAAACATCAAACAATCTGCTTATAATCCCATGGCAGACTTGTTGTTAATCTATTCTTTCATCCTTCGTGTATATTTGAGTAATGTAAACAGGTAATCCTGTAGGTTTGTGTCTGTCTTTCTCGGCATAGTCTCCACCGTCAGTTCTCTGGTGGGTCTTGTCATTTCTCCTGAATTTTGGAGTCCCGATCATCTCAGTCCAGGCACACGAGATGTAGGATAAGATGCGGGGGTAGTTTTAACCAAAATTCTCTCCAATAACGCAGCAATCTAATCCCTAGACACGCTCACATCATGCCGTTGGGATGAAGGCTGGCTCAGCGGGGCAGTCTTCTGACGAATCTCTGTCTTGTCCTTTACAAGTGTTAGTCTTTCGAATCCAGAAAGGCCACCTAAATCAGCTTGTAGACTCGATTAGTGCTCCATACATGACTCCATATTCGTGGTCGTGGCCACTACTCATCGTGTCTACACGCTCCTATCTAGCATGCACCAGTCTCCTATAGCACACGCTACTGCTGCAGGGCTAGGCATGATCGTGCCAAAGCGGGGGTCGAAATTTTTTAAGTCCACCAGCCCTCGGTTGTGGCCATTTCTCGACTAGTATGAGTCTTGTACATCATAAACGGGCATCACATCCTAACATCTGCAAGCATAGGGTAGGAGAAATAGGTCTTCTGTCTCCGGGTCTTGGTTTTGGGGTTTGTACTTATCCTTTGGGAGCTCCCGATGTCCAATCGGGCTGCCTATACTGCATCGGGAAGGGAGATTCAGCTACTGCAGGCATTCCTGACAGGATGCTCCTAGTCCGGCCTTACGTGTTTATTCTGCCTCTCCACTCGGGGATGTAGACCATCCTAGTCTTCCTGGCACAGGGGGTATAGGTCTGTGGTCAAGGCAAGGCTGCGCGGAGGGGCCTAACGTGCACAGCACAGCAACAAATATCAGAGCGTCAGCTACTGCAGGCATTCCTGACAGGATGACTCCTTGTCCGGCCTTACGTCTTTATCCTGGGCTCCAGATAGAAGTTTTCCCCATAACATACAAGCGACCTCCACCCTCACCAAGGCAAGTCCTTCCCAACTAGGCAATCCTATCCCGCACTTGGAGATAAAAATTGAAAAACGGGGGGTACATGGCCTAGGGTTTTCTCTTGCCCTGGCGTTTTCTCTCTTCTTTCTCCTCCCTCTTTAAAGAATTTGACTGTCCCTGGTTGACTCGCCTTCAGAAGCTTCCTCTCTTCACGGGAGTTGGGGCCCATGGTCCTGATCCTTAGACAATTCCTCCATCGGGGCTTAACTCCGACTCTCATTCTGCATGTAAGGTTTCCCAGGGTCCTTTTTTCAGGAATATAGGGGGGGTTCAGTTATGTAGTGGTCAGGCAAAACAACTTCCGAGGCACATTGGGCCAGTTAGCTCAGGTACCCCTCCTACGTCGTTCTCACCCGAACACTGGTTATAATGTCACACTCCATTCATGCCCTTCAGGTTCTGCTCACACACACATTCCTTCCCTTAACGGTCCTAGGAACATCAAAATGAGTCCCCTCCAGTTTCCAACCAACTAAACGGGAACAGGAAAAGCTACAATAGGAAACTGGAGAGGCCCAATGAAAGTTGAACTTGAAAAATTTTCGACATAGCATGTGGCCTGCATGCAATACTGCGACATGTGGCCGGTATGTCCCAGGACCAGTCACCCCTGCCTGCGTGGCTGGTCAATGGGAATCCTGGCAGTGCCCACTTGTGGCGACAGAACACTTCCAGATCCCTTCCTGTGTGGCAAAGTCCCCATTCTCGACTTCACCGTGGTAAATCTTCGACATCTCCAAGGAATCAGAGTAGCACAGGTCCTTCCCCGATAACTGCTAACATCCAAGCTTTACCCTCCACACTATACAGTGCGGGCCCCTGGGCTCGTTACATAGCTGTCTTGACGTCCTAGCGGGCTGTATAGTTCCCAATACAGTTCGGGGGGTATAACTAGTAGTGCTGAAGCGTCTAAACGCCCTTTCTCGGCGGGTGTCAAGGAGATTGCTATTGCGGGCTGAGAAGGCTCCTACTGAGCGTGACAGCTATGCCGATGATCAGGAACAGCCATACAGATGATTGAGTCTGTGTCTGGGTATCTGGTAACACTTGTCTATGGATCGGGGATGTATCGTTCTGGCTGCTTGCGCGATCGGGTCCCTCTGCGGGGTAAAGGGACGAGTGATTGGCTTCCTGTTGATGTTTCAGGTGACGCCGGGTAAGGTCAACACATACGTCTGTGGGCTTGACCTCTGGCTCGGCATCGGGACCATCTGGGTCTGCAGGGATGGGCTGTGGCCGATCGGAGACATCTGCTTGACATAACATCGGGTCTGTCTCTACTTCTGGGCTATTGGCCATTCCAGCAAACAATTCTTGGTCGGGGCCTGGGGTCGAATCCGATGGGATCTCCAACACCGTGGGTATCACTTCGGGCTGGATAGGGCTGGTGGTGAAGGATTCGCTTATCTCCACTGGCTCTTTGGTCATGCTAGCGGTATTTGTATGGGGATCTGCGGGCTTGGGCACAGGGACTGGATTGTGCATCGGGGGTGGAATGTCCACTACGGCCACCGTCTGGTCTTGGAGGACTGGCTTGGAGGTCTGGGCCTGTTAGTCTTGATATTGCGTTGGGCAGTCAGTCTCTATCCAGCTGTGCAGCTTCTCTCCAAAATCGGGGTAGTAGGGCATCAATTTATCCACATACACGATCTCAGGATCTGCCTGGGGGTGACGTTGGATCTTGTACGTCACTGGTCCCGTTTTGGCTAAGACTAACCAAGGTCCATGGTTAGTATAGCAGCAATTTGACTCCTTGTTGGGGGTAGGCTCTCCAGAGCCATTCGCCGCGGTGAAATCAAACGATTTGATTTGGCTCCCCATATCCACGATGCTGACATTTGGCAGAAGTCTTGAGTGTTTTGCGGGCT
>JAAUYG010189859.1_pt1 | contig 11995 bp, 14 predicted proteins | sample 7278091 | NCBI WGS metagenome assembly JAAUYG01 (sample SAMN14350201, study PRJNA611818) | marine sediment metagenome | isolation source: surface marine sediment (0.6m) | place: French Polynesia: Moorea | collected 2018-08 | reverse complement strand
GGGGAGGGGAAGTGGGGGGGGGGGGCTTTTTGTGACGACAAAGCATTGCAAGACGAATGTGGTGAAACGCACTCAACGTTGAACCAAAAAACAAGTACGCTTAGTCAGCGTAGAGGCCGAGCGCCCCAACCATCCATCATGTAGGGGGGGGGGTCTGCCAGCCAGGGGGGGGGGTCCTCCACGACAACGACGATGCACACGTGACTCCATTAGGCCGATTCGACTTACAGTCGTGCTCGGCCTAACAAAACGCAACTTACTTCTTCGTCTGGGACCTCGTCTTCTGCTTCTCTCAGCCGCGTCACTGTCGATCTCCGTCTCAGAATCGCTCTCAATTTTCTTTCGTTTCACTGTTCAAAACAAAATGAAATGTTGGTTCCACAACAGATGTCTTTTTACACGAGAAAACTTCCGTTGACAAAGAGGAACGCATTTAGCAAGTTGTGAGCAGACAAGGTGCTTTGGCCAAAGAAACGGTTGAATGATACTCGCCTGCTCTGCCGCTTCTGGTGACGGTGACGACAGGAGGTGGAGAGCGAGAGGAACCCGCCGCAGCAGCGCCGGCTGTCGGACCCTCTGCCCCGGCGCCACGAGCTCGGGACGCGGCCGTCAGCCCCGCGCTGTTCCCCACTCTGCGCCGCGAGGACGACGCGCCCGTCTGGCTGCTGCTGTGCGCCGGAGGGGACGTGGCGGAACCCGAGGAAGCCGCGCTGCTTCCCGCTGCCTGAGACCTGCTGCGCTCCGGTCTGCTGACGTCTCCGTTGACGGACAACCTCGTGCTGCTTTTCCGCCTGTGAATGAAGTTCACAAGTTCTGTCTGCACAAGGCTGCGGCAAACGAGTGCGAAAGTGCATTGATCTACAATCAGTGACAAATCCGTGATTCGGTCTGGCATTTCATCTCAACTGGCCAGTTTTCTTTACCTGGCATTTGGAGCAGACTTGCCATGTCTCTTTGCCATCTGCCACAGTTCCAGTATGTTCTTCATTTTCTCTTCGAACAGAGCAGACAGACGAAGAGTCATCGTGTAGATCTGAAAAAGCGACAGAATTTTGAACATGTTCTTTCACGGAAGACACGTCCTGAACATGGAAGGTCAGGGTTGCGGAGTGGAATACCTTTGAACGCTTGTTGGTGTTGTACGCTTTGGAGTTTTGGAAGATGAGGCGGACGTCATCAGCAAACTCTTTGGGTGTTGAGTACACGTCTCCTTCCAGCTTACTCTGCACTGTTGTCAAGTCCATCGGGTTGTCCACTACTTCTCCATAATCCTGAAGGAAACAAAACGTCGTGTTGGTGAACTGCAATCAACCCCCCCCCCAAGTAATTTTTTGTCAAATTTAAGAGGCAATAAATTTCTTGGAACAGGAAGTGTCATTGCATAGACGTAATAGACGTGACATACTGGAACTTCATCCTGATCGACTGGTTGTCTGAAGGGCCCGGAATCCTCTGAATCCATCATGTTCTGCGTCAAGGTGACGCACTCTTCTCTCCAGGCATTGGGATCCCAGCCGGAGTTGGAACGCCTCCTGCCACCTCCAGGCCCGGACACACTCTGCACAAGAGACCTCCACAGTTATTCCCACACAGCAAAATCCCGACGCGCACAGACAAACGGTCCTCTGTATGTCTGGAGAATTGCACAAGAGGAACTGACACTGGATAAAACTGGGAACAGAAAGAGAGGTAAAACTCGAGAGATGCACTCACTCTTGCCCGTCCCCGTGAAGGACCCGCGCCCTCGTCAACGTCAGCGCCCGCAGCGTGCGCCACAGCGTAGTCAGAGTCCTTCGCCAACTCCGAATACATGGGCATCACGTCCACAGCGTCCGTATCTCTGAAAGTAAATTTATTTGCTCAAAAGTTTCGCTTCTTTTCCCTTCGATGCAGAAATGTGCAATCAGAACCAAACGCATAGCAACGCTGTTCATGTGGGAATTTTTGAAACAGTTATTGCACAAATGCAAGGTTCTAACTGTGAGAACCCAGTGCCAACCTGATAAATCTCAGCAGCAGTTCAGTGACAAGAGTGGCCGATTTGGTGATTGGAGATCCGCTCAAGTTGTATTTCTTCGTGTTGCCTTCGATCAATCGGACATCGTACATAACTGACCCTGTTCTCCTGAAATGGTCACAACAAAACAGTGTGATCAAGCAGTGATTCCTGGGTGCCCTTGTCTGTCATTTTGATGTTCTTCAACATCACAAGAAAGGATGTGCTGAATTCCATATTGCTCAATCATTTCAGTTTGCAAAAATTGCCAGGGAAAAACTTTCGTTCTTTTCCGTTGTTAACATTGCGCAAAAGATTTCTAATCACCTGTAAAATCTGTTTTCAAGTCGGGTCTTTATGGTGCTCAGATCAATCGGGTACTCGATGCTCATCGCGTAATCAGGATAGGCGTTCAGGTCCACCGGTGCAATGAAGTTCTCTGCGACAGAGAGCTCCATGACTTGTTCGAAGCCGCGTATCAGTCTCTCGCACTCTTGGTGCATCCCGTTTTCAGGCCATTCCCCATCCTGGGGACAGTACAGTACTTCCTTGATCTCTTCAGGCTGAACTGGGACACTGGCTCCAACTTCGTCTGGTTCATCTGAAATTCGAGAGAAATTTCTTCCGAGTCACACAACACAGTGATCCCGAGTGGGCACTGCGGTTTGCAAATCAACAGAGGGAAGGAAAGCGATGTCAGAAACTACACACAAGTTTGGATCTGAGGCCAGGTTACTTACGATCAGAGAGAAGAGGCTCAAAGTCCCACGGACTCATTTTCTCCGTTTCACCATTGTCCCACCTGGAAAATGCAAATGACAAAATCTCTTGACCCTTGATTTTGTGTGCAAGGATAGAGAAGTCGTGCGCTTTTTGACACTTGAAACCAACACTCACTGAACGTTGTAGCACTGGAACAAGCTGTCCGGATAGTCTGCTTGGTAGGGCTCCTGAGCGAGAATGGTGCCACACCACCAGGCATTGTCGATGATGGAGCGGAATCGATCCCCGGCCTTCCACTTCCTCTGAACGGCCGTGTTGTACGTCTGTCGCAGCACCAGGAAGTCGATAACATCCGGCATGTCGTGGTATCTGATACACATGAAACACAGGTCTCAAGACAACACAAGCACAGTGTCGGTATTGAGCAGCAAACGACTTAATTTTTCCACCCGTTTTGTTTCTCAATTGCAGCATAAAACCGTGTTCAATACTGGTGCTGAAGGTCTTACTTGACTGAGAATGAAGCTCCAGTTGCTTTGCTGGTCACAGGGTCGATCATGGCCAGTTTGAGGCAAACAAGGCGCGGAGGCTTGATCTCGTATTTGATTCCCACCACCTTGACTAATTCTTGATCCTGAAAATGAAAGTCCTGAAACTAAATTCTTTGTTATCAACGTCCTGAATTTTCGCATTAGAAAACGTGACAAACACACGTGCACTTTGAATGAACTCACCCTCAATTCAGTTTTGTGCCAGGGTTGATTCTTCTTTGGGTTGATATCGTAAGCTTTTCTGTGTTTGCACATTTTCACATAGTTTTCATGCCCTTGTCTGAAGTACATGATTTCATCTCCGATCTGTGGATAGTACGGAGCCTTATGAGGTACGGTCTCTGTGAGCCAATCGGGAGGTTTGTATTCTTCTGGCACTTCACCAACGTTTGCCGTGTTTCCAATCACCTGCTGAGCCCGCGGCTGAAAAGAAATGTTTGGTTGTCTGATTGATGCGATTCTGCCAATTCCTTCTTTTTTTCCAATTCTACAGGAATGTAATCAACTTGTCCAAGATTTTCCACAACCGACCCTATTTCTGACAACTCGTCGTTGCTGCCTCTTCCTCGGCGCAGGCCGCTTCTTTTTGGGAACGAATCTTTTCAGTCTTCTTCTTCTTGTAGCTTTCTTATTGGCATTTGCGCTGTGGTCGCTGTCATCAGTATCACTTTTCTTGTCTTCCCCTTCGTCATTGCTTTTTTCGGTTTTCTCTTCTGTTTGGTTGTCTTCTATTTCTGTTGCTTCGTCATCATCGTCATTGTCCTCCTCTTCCTCATCGTCTTCATCTGTGTAGCTGGGAAACCGCCTTCTCTTCACTTGCCTTTGTGACCGTCGCTTGGGTGGCGCCATGTTTCTCGTTCCAACAGGAGTCCAATCCGAGTAGTCGCTCGAGTCCCTGAGAAATACGAACAACAGATGGAATTAAATCCCAAACCTAGGAGAACGCACAACTGTGAGAATAGTTTCGGCGTTGTTTTCTTACGCTTATGATTGATGTGATCAACTAAAGGAACTGGATATTTTGGAAAACTACACACGTGTCAGACTTATCCGAGTGCCACATTTGTTCGTCAGAGTCAGCCGCAGCTTCTTCCTCCTCCTCCTGTTCACTGTTTGCCTCGGCCTCGTCCTCTGCCTCTGCACTGTCATCCTCCCTCTCTGCCCGAACATCCTCTTCGCCAATGTCGTCGTCCTCTACCTGTAGATACAGCGAGCCCTGCACACACAGGAAGCACGCACAGAAAGACACACACAGACACACATTAGTTCAGATTCGCCTCGTCATGTATCCAGGCACTGGCCTATTCACCAACGAAAGCAACACAACTAGCAATAGGCCGACCTGACGGGGTTGGGTGCGCGTTACCTTCACCAAAACCAAGGAAGAGACACCGAAGCACGACAAGCCAGAGGACCCAGACCAGGCAGAAAAAGATCTCTCAGGATAAGACAAGAGCAGACCACACGATTCAAAACTAAACCGGCACAACAAACGAATCAAACCACAACAATGACTGCACATCACCATCAATTTATTTTTTTTTTACAAGAAAGGCAAAGGTCTGGAGACGACACCACACAAAAGAGAGTTGAAGAACTCAGCAGGCCAAGCAATCAAGATAGCCAGCAAACGCAGAGAGACCACCGAGACACAGGATCTTGAAGGGATGGTTTGAAACCAGCAACAAGCAAGCAATGAACAACCCCATTCACACAACATGAACCGATCATTCTACTTTCACACCAACAAACACAACGACACATACACTGTTCACCAAACATACTCTTGTGATATTTTATCACTTGTTCGCTGTTCTTTACTTCGAGCTCATTTGCTTCCGACGCATTCGCTCACAATCTTGACAAAATTCCAAACACAAGGGCTGCAGACTTACATCTGTGTCATACAAAGCTCTGGTCGTCAGTCTGTTTCGGCCCGTTTCCTCGTTGCGCGATTGCCTCGGTCTGCGAGTTGGACGTCGCCTCTGCTGCCGCGTGTGTCTGTGGCCCTGAACACTGCCGGAATCACTCGATTCCTGACGCAGCACAGGGGGCCTCTTCTTGCGCTCGGCCTGGTAATACTTGATTTCCACTTCCGCCATTGCCGAGCGTCTCTCTTCGTTTTGTCTGCAAGAACATTTCACTCTCTTTGGAATTACCATCCAGAAGAACTCCAGTCATTTCAAAGAGAAGAGGTTGAATCTACGATCAACGTTTGTGAGTTCAGCAATGGGTGCACCACATCACTAAACACTTGTACGTACTGCGTGATTGATGTCTCCAATGGTGGAACAATACAAGTCGAGCCTGACTGCGGTTTCTTGTTCGCAGGGGAGGCACCCTCGCTGCTTCTGCGCTGACCTTGCACGACTGATATGACACGCACTGCACCTGTGATGACACACTAAATATTATGGGGAGCCTATCAGCTTGGGTGTCGACACAAAAACAATGGCAAATATCCATCCAAACAGTCTACATCTTTCATACTTTCTCAAACTTTCCGTTCAGAAAAATGACAGAACATTCAGCTGTTGAGGCTGATAGAATGATTCGAGAAATAAAAGCATCAAAGGTGCCGAAAAGAAAAGACGGTGCAGGCTAAACTACGAAGCACGAAATAACGGAAAAAAAAGAAACGGGTGTGAATGTGTGGAGGAGTGGCTACCCTCTGGATCTGCTTGCTGCCCTGCATCTTGAGGGGGAGAGAAAGGGGGTGCCTCGGGATTCCTCGCCAGTCGCACGTCCATGTCTCGCTGCATCCTCGCTATGAGCGAGTCGAGGTCCTGCTGTGGTCGCGCTGCTGCTGGTGATGAGGAAGAAGGCCCAGCCACCGCCTCGGGTATCTCTCGATCCCTGGGCGCAGCTGGTCCAGGCACCTCATCACCAGCACCCTCAACAGCGGGGCCTGGCAGTGGCTGCTGCTGCTGTTCATTGCTATTTTCCTGTTGGTCAGCTAGCGAGTGGTCTAGCACTTCTCGATCACCTACATTGGCAGAAACCTTCCACTTTTAGATGCAAACAAAGACAAATTAAAATAGCGTGCGTGTACCTTCTGGCAGGTCATGCAATGAGCAACCCATCCATAACCCACCTTCAAGCATTCACACACACAAAACAACATCGGCTCTGCAACTGGAGCACAAATTTAGACACGAACACATTTTCAGTAAGTTTGCTTGCTTCTGCTACACAAAGGCCACGATGTTTGCACCAAACTGACCAGGAATGTTGTGCTGTGGTTGTCTTCATCGCATTTCTTTTCACGTCCGAGACACGGAACTCCGCCTCCCAACTGAATGGGCTGCAAAGTTCTTAGTTGCCAACAACTTACCACTCGGCGTGATACCAATCTGTGGGATCAGCTGGTTGTTGGTGCAGTTCTCTCTGCCAGGCACCAGTCGTTGTAAATGCGGAGGGTGCGGGTTGCCGTCGATGTCGACGAGGAAGGGCGGAGGCATGAGGTGCGGCGCCTGCTGCGTCTGTTCGTCCAGCACGTAACCGTGTTGATCCCGAATTAACGGTCGGTAGTCCGTGTGGAAGAAGTACTCCTCTGGCAACTGAGGAAATGAAGTGGTAATACTCATCAGAACATTGCTTGAATTATCAATTGCTGAAGCCTTTCTGCCATTGGCTCAAAACACGAACAGAACGCAGGCAACAATAAGACGAGATCAATTTGTCACTTACTATTTTGTACTTTTCATTGGAACCCAAGCCAAAGAGCCTGACGAAGCCGTGTGAATCTGTTGTGGCAAAACTCAGCCCGTCAGGAGCCCATTTGCAATCAAAGACAGCGCCATGTCCCTGACCAGATATCTACGGATTGAAAGGCAAAAGGAATTGAACCTCTTGTCCACAAGACTGTTGACAACACGAAACACAAGACAGGACAAAACAGCAACGAAAGACAGTTGCAGATTGATTTTACAAACACTGCTTTGGAAGCGAAAGAACACAAAGAGGTGTGTACCGTATTGAAGTTCTTGGTCACTTGAACACCTCTCGTCAAGTCCCACAAAATGATGTTGCCATCATGACCAGCACTCAGCATAATGCGCGGATCAACTGGGTTGTTTTCCAAGACGTAAACTTCGTCCTGATGGCCCTTGAGAATGTTGACTAGTTGTCCATTGGAATCCCATACTTTCAAGGAATTATCGTTGACAGCAGTGATGATGTACGTGTCATCATTCGTCCATTCAATCATCGTCACTGAGTACTTCTTCTTTTCGTCAACACTTTCTCTCGCTTCGCTGGAAAATTTCGAAATTCCCAACTGAACAGAGCTCACCTCGACGAAAGAATACTCACTCGTCCATTTGACAAGGTCGGCAAACTCAGAAACATGCATGATACATAACAAACATACATACCTGGACAGCTGCTGACCCATGTTCAGCAGAATTGCCTTCCATGATTGCCGCTCATACCTCCACAGCCGCGCCGCCCCATCTTTACTCCCACTCACAAATTTATCACAGTTGTTGGCATACTTGATACTATCAACTTGATCCTGTAAAGAAAGCAAATAATTCATCACAAATTTTACGCAGATTTTTTTTTTAATTTTCAGTTCCAACGCAAGTTGGAAGTCAGATGGCATGAGAAATGAACAACGAAATTTACCGTATGCGCTTCAAGTTCACAAATTTTTTCCGGGAAAACGCCACTGAAACAGTATACCCTGATCACCTGGTCAGCACTTCCAGTGGCGAGAAAGACACCACCTGAAAAGTAACAATTGGATAAGTGCGGGAAAAATCACAGGTCTGCAAAGATTTGTTGCATAAAATTGTTGACAATCACAGAAAATTACCAGGACTAAATGACGAACACAACATCTGAGCTCCAGCTCTCGATCTTTCAATAAATTTGATTGGCTTGGGACTGAAAAGAAACAAAACAACAGCGATATTACTGCTGAAGCCAAATAAAGAAGTGATGAACAACAAGATAAACTGATTTGAAAAGAAGCCTCACTTGAATTTCTGAGTGCTGAGGTTCCACTGCCAGAAGCACACGCACCCGTCTGCCCCCGTGGACATCAGATATCGCGTGTCTTTTCTCACCATGGGTGAAAACTAAACGAAAATCGATCAAACAGAAATTAGAGAAAAACCTCTTGTTTCCCGATCAGTTGCAACTTGTGGTACACATGCCACAATTTGCAGATGTCTTGTGCCGAAGTCATGAAACATGATGGCAAACAGTGCGAATGCCCACCTGCAGAGATGTGATTGCCCCCGTGTGCGCCTGTAACACAGCTATCGGACTGACAGTCCGCAAACACCAGACGCGAATCTGTTTATCACAGCTTCCAGTGGCCAACATGGTGTTTTCAAAGTTGACAGCCATGTCCGTGATCTCCTGAGAGTGACCGCGCAGCGTGGCGAGCAGCCGCCCCGTCCCCGCGCTCCACAGCTTGATCAGGTGATCATCAGCACCCTGCATGCAGACATCAACCATCAACAAAACAGCTCTTCTCAAAGTTGGTCCGAGTTTCTCCTCTTGTTTTCTTCGGTGTTTACTTATACTGATGACGAGAGACCTACTCACAGTGATAATAAATTGTCCAGTCCGATCAAAAACCACACAGTAGACCGCGGATAAATGGCCCAATGCCCGAGTGAGCTGAGTCAGTTTGGCAAATAAACTGTTGGATTTGACTTGGCGGTGGCTCAGCACTCCCGACATCTGACTCCCGTGCAACAGATTCACTGCAAACATTAGGGTTCGACATGTGATGGACAAGACACAACAGGAGATATTTATAATTTTGTGGGCGCTTCCGCCCATGACATGAGAGGAACAATGCGGTGTGAACGACTTACAAATATTCGGTGACGGTGTCATATTTTGAGGTGGCAGCAATGGACGGCCATGACGACAGACTGCGAATGTTGAGCCTTTCCACACGGTCTTCTCCACCGCTGCAAAGATGACACAGAATTTCGCACAGATTCAACGACTCACCTGCCTCATCCACTTTGCATCAGCAATCTCATTTCCATCGCTACCAGGTCTCCACAATGGAAGGCCCTGATAGGAGCACTTCCGAGAACTTTGTTTTGTTGAGAAAATTTGTTTTGATGCACTTTTTTCTTGTTTCTACCTTGTCGTGTTCTCAGCAGTGACTGTCTGCCAGCACCCAGTAATGATGAGACGCCTTTCACATTTGGTGGCAACTCCTTGTCGAGTATCGGACCGATGCGCTGACATATCTGCAGTAGGTGCGTCGAGCTGATGTGCGGAAGCGATTCACACTGCAATGACGAAAAAGCGTTCGCTTTGCAAGACAAATTTACAAAAGAAACCACATTTGCTGCACAATGCAAGCAATTTAAGATTTTCTGTAAGTACCCCTGACCTTTGTCCTCCCGAAAAGAGGCAAAGCGTTGCCAGGTGGTTCGCTGTGCTGTGCTGCAACAGCCAATGCAAGATCCGATATTTCTGGCTCTCTCTTTCTGCACCAGACATCAGCCACATTTGCATATCAATTATTGACAGCGAGGCTTGCTGGCTATTGGTTGCTGGCCTTCAGGTTCCTCTACATCATTCATACACCCAGCTTACCCTTGATATGATAATTCCAGACGAAATTTTGGTCCTTCCACTGAAAATTCCTCACAAAATATCGAAATTTCACCCCACAAACCGGATATTGTCGGAATCGGGATGAGATTTTCTTTCCGATGGTACCGAGTTTTGAAACGCTCTTTTCCCAAGCCCACCAGTCAAAAACCACCAGGTCATCAAAATTTTACAGATACGATCCCAAGTTTCTTACCAAGCTGTCAAAACTTCTCAGGTGCTTTTTACCTTCCCAGTCCACCCTTTTGGGTAAAAGCTGCAAAAAAATATTTTGAGACCTTGTCAGAAATTTTGGGGGTTGGCGGCTAAATTTTTGCACCTGGACAATCCAGGCTTATCACAGAATTGGAAAACAATTAGAAGTTGCGACAACAAACAGCAGTTTTACTACGAAATACACACAAACACGTGCCGATGGTTTTTAGCAAGAGACAGAACTCACCTTGTGCTCTTGCAACTCACTCTGCAAAACCTGAAAGACGAGGCCAAACCGTTACAAAAGGCAACTACGGGAAAGTATAATCGACCTGTGGAATCCAACCTACCTCTGCAGCCTTCTGGCATGGTCCAGATGACAGGAATTTTGCGATTAAAAAATATAGTTCTGAAAGAAAACAAATGGAAGGATTGCTCTCTCCAGGAAATTTTGTTGGTGGAAAATACGACGCAGTTTGGTCGTGTTTTTGCACTCACCAAGTTCAACTGTAGAGTAATTGTCGTCCGTTTGACGTTCCTCGGACATGTTAGCATCCAGTCATTACATTTGTTGTCAAATATCCAAAGTAATTAAACCAACTATTGGCCCTGAAAAGTCATCCCAACAAAAAACATCAACGCCATTTCAAACATGAAATGAACTGGGGTTGAATCTCCATCCGACGTAAAAATGAGTTCCCATCGAACTGCTCTCAAACCATGCGCATTATATTGCAAAATGTTTGCAAAAAGTGCCCAGTTAAATTTGTATGGACATCGGTTATACAGTGAATGACAGAAACAATGCAAACTTTGTGCAAAACCGTTTTTCAGTGTTGTAGTTCTTGCTCAATGTGCAAGAATTTCTCTGATATGACAGAGTGAACAGTAGACTGGTTTCGTGCTGGGGCAAGGCACAACTGTCACAAGCCAAATATTTCTCACAGAGCAGTCGAAGGAAGCATGAAAGGAAGCTCATATATTTGAAAGAAAATGTAGAAATGTTATGATACGCAGTGGTTGATTTTCTATCTTCAATTTGTCAGCTGTCTTCACAATTACAGGTTTGCAGGTGAGCGATAATACAAGACTTTTAGGTTTATCTGACACGTCAACGTGAGATTGCAGGGGCTGTTTTTGTGTTTTTGACTTCCTGGACATCTATATACCGGGGATTGGTGCAGAGAAGAAAGATAGATCGACAAGCGTTTTACCAAAATGTGCAAGACAAGAGCAAAAAAATAAAAAGATCTGAGGGAGAACTGAGATCTGAGGGTGTCTCTATGGGACGATGTCCTTTTTGTCCGCTCATTTTGTAGACGTAAGACGTAAAGACAGCAACTTGTGGAGTTATTGGTGAACAAACATGGCATGGATAAAAGACACGAAGGACGAGCAGACTTGGTTGCAAAGGCTGTCGGCTAGCGTGCTCAAAAAAGGACCGATTCCGAAACATGTGGCCTTCATCATGGATGGGAATCGAAGATTTGCAAAGAAAAACAGCATGGATCGCGCGCAGGGTCATCTGATGGGATTTGACAAACTGGCACAAGTGAGTCACTTCTTGCCATTTACGATTTGCCTTCGCCTCTGGCAATTAAATACCGCACACAAGAGCTCTCCAAAAGTTTGCGTTTCTCGTCACTTTTTCAGACGTTAGAATGGTGCCTAGACCTGGGGATTACAGAGGTAACTGTGTACGCATTCAGCATAGAAAACTTCAAGCGATCAAAAGACGAGGTGGATTGCCTCATGGAGTTGGCCAGGAAGAAATTTGCAAAGTTGCTTGAAGAGAAGTAAGGTTTCTTTTCTATTAAAATTGCACACAGTCGGAAGTCGGAGCGTATTGAAACTTGCTTTCCAAAAAAGAAACGAAAAAAAATTCATGGTGTTTTCAGGGAGCTGATTGAAAAACACGAAGTTTGTATCCGAGTTC
>JAAUYG010126761.1_pt1 | contig 11995 bp, 5 predicted proteins | sample 7278091 | NCBI WGS metagenome assembly JAAUYG01 (sample SAMN14350201, study PRJNA611818) | marine sediment metagenome | isolation source: surface marine sediment (0.6m) | place: French Polynesia: Moorea | collected 2018-08 | reverse complement strand
TGAAGCTCCCACGAAAATTGTCCTGGACATGTATACTTTCCACTCACGCGCGGTAATTCCCGGCTGTTACGCGCGGTAACGCTCGGTAACGGGCATTTACGCGCGGTAACGCTCGGCAATGTGCGGTTACGCGCGGTGTTTAGTAGGATCGGTTTTGAAAAAGTCTGCAAAAAGATAGGATTTCAGCTTATTTGGGATTTTTTAAATCGTCATTTACTAATAACTCATTTCATTTGTCCACCTTTACCATGCCTTTGTCACTCTGTCACCTAATTTTGAGCCTGCATGGTCCTCTTGTGCACACTCAAACAGCAAGTTCCTTTTATAAACTGTGGGATGCATTCAGTAGATGATTATTTGCAACAACTTTGTGTATTATTTCCATACTGATTGACCTGTTTTCTGAGCATATGTCAATGGAGGCAGACAGTGTATGAATACGGCTCTCAATGTCATGATCAACAGTTGAAAATATTTATGTGGATAAATTTAAGTACTCACATTTGTCTCATACTTAAATGTGATAGAAAACAAGAAAAAAAATAAGTTGCCATGCTCTATATAAAATGTAAATAGAATTTAGTTATATTCCAAAATAACGCCATTTTTGAAATGTCATTTCCGTTGTGCGGCAAACGCCATAATTATTTAGCATATAGAAAACCCTTTTCAGAAAATGTTTGTGAGACCGTTCTGCTACTGAACGCAGACTAATTCCATCAGTTTTGTATGATCCGCTTCGCTATATGCTTGCTTCCCAACCAACGCCTGATGGCAGTACATGATGAATACTGTACATGTGGTTTTAGCATGATTTTCAAAGTAATATATATTTTAAAAGTATTTAACAATGTAATTTTTATCAAGAGTATTTTGATCTTCATTTAGGAATGGTAGATCAGCAGATATTTTTAAGACTTTTAAGCTCCTCGTGATTAGACACGCCCAATATTTTGGGTGCAAACACAGTTTGTGTTTTGCCACCAGGCCCTATGCCAGCGAGTGTTAGCCATGACGTCACAGGGCCTGGTGGAAGGAATACAACCCACAGATGACCCGTCCTCAAAATTTTAAGAAACCTGCCCCCAACTTAGCTGCATTCTGAGAAGTTATGGAAGGGTTCTGCCATATTCAAAAACGTTTGGAAACCCAAGTTGCTATGAAATTAAAATTTGACCTAACCAGACGAAACCCGAGAGACGAAATTCCTGTCGATTTCTGTCGATTTCTATTTTTATCAACCATGAAATCCATGACTCCGTAGGAAAAGTTGCCTAGTCTCACAACTATAACCTAGTCTCACAACTAGACTATAATTTGCCCTTCTGCTTGCCTGCACCCAGTATCGTTACTTGAGAATACTTGAGAATATAATATATAATGCATTTTTATGCAGTAATCGATTTTCAACATTTATTTCAAACGATTTTTTATATCAAGCCATATTCTGTCACTTTTATTAAGCATCAAAATACAGTTAATTTTTATGGCCAGCAGCACATAGACTGAGGGCGGGTCGTCTTAAAATTTGGAGGGTGGGTCGTCAGCCGCACAGTTGTCTGTGGGGCGGATTAACCGTACAACGGTGGAAGCAAGCAGGCGTTACTGAACGCATGTGTGACTAATATACCGTCAGATACCTTATGGTATGTTTACCAACTCTTTGTTTTGATTTCTGCATATTTTGGGCTCTACGTGTTGGATGGGACGCAATATATAGTTTTGATTCCTTTTGCCCGAAGCAGTGTTAATGCAAGAATGCGAAAAGAATATCCACATACTCATTTCACTTGTCTACTATACTGATTTTGGAACGTGTGTGTGGGCGATAATATATATATGTACTAACCGGATGGTGCTACCACGTACCCAGTACCAGTACCAGTATCCGCTTCTGTGCTGTCTTGTCTTGTACGTGTGGTGGAACTCTGTCCTCCTAATTTTGTGGGGGTTCTCTTTTACCACCGGTCTTCTGTTTTCTTCTCTATTTTTTTTCTAACAGTAGGGAGTTTAAAAAAATCTGTGGCACAGTTTTTAACAAGCCTTTACCTGTTTACCCACTCACTGTTTACTGGGTTGAAAAAAACTTAATGGCTTCTTTAATTAATATTCTTTTGTTCAAAGTTGTGGTTTACAACGTGTACACAGTGGTACAGTGACTATATTTTCCATTTCTTTTCTTTATTACAGGTAACTGATGACAACTAGCCAAATCAGAGCCGCCTGATCAGTGCTGATGTGACTTCTGGCTGGTAAAACCCATGTTGGGAGTCATCCTGTTGACAGGCAGGGGGCAGTGACGAGACATCTGGCTCCGTGAAGCGTGTAATCATCATAATCATTTCTCATCATCAATATCATCATTATCATTCTCCAGGCTGTGATGACAGAGCTTCAAGCCAAGGTAGTTCTCCCTGGGATCAGGTGCCATTGCATAACCTGCTTTTGTGCGCTGCTCTAGGTTGAGAATGCCAGTGGGCCAATGAAACAGATATCTGAGCCAAGAAACAAACATTTTTTTAATCTTCATTTATTTTTAATGATTTTTTTAAAACCAATATAAACCTTTATTATAGTAACCTTACCTACAATTGCTATTACTGCCATTATTATATGCATTGAGTAATCTGGTCAGTCTATCTACTAGTAGTTGATTTTCCCAGAATCATTGTGTGACAGTAAGATAAATACATTTTTAGAAAAAAAATATAATAATTTGCTTGGAGCTATTTGGTAAATGCAGTAGATTTTGATCAGAGACTGGCAGACTGCCTATTTTATTCTCTTCTGGTATATGTATTACTAGTACCTGTATATGGCTGTATCACATTTAGCATATTTCATGAGTGAGAATTATTAGACAATAACTCTTTGGAAAATGGACATGAGAATCGGCGACCCTATTTCATTTGTATTTGAAGAAGAGGTTTTGTAAAGGGATTTAGCAGTATACATTGGTATATGTATGTTTGCTTTGAAAGTTCAGGAACTTCTGTTTCAACATGTTTTGATATTGCATGGGTGTGTATTGTAAATATATTTGCATTTAGCTTTATCACTTAAGAAAGTACACCCACAAGTACATGTAAGTCTTGCATGTTTCTCTTAAAATTATTTTGAGGCTCTGCAGCATGAATTTTGCATGACTAATAATCTGTACCATTCATAAGTTGCACTTTGCCTATTTGAATTTTAGTCTATTTGAGGACTATAGATGCCTTAAAATTAAGTTCTTCTCTACCATTCAGCGGGCACTACTGGTAATATGAGAACAAAAATCTTAAGACTTAAAAAAACAGGAGATGACATTTGTAAGTGTCTAATAGTGTTTAATATACATGTACCAGGGTGAAAACTGCCGTAGTCCAAGTCCTGATGGTAAGCAAAGAACAGGTGAGTTGTACATTTTGTAGATAAAGGGAGAATAAGATATGGCAAGAAGTAATTTAGTTGCAATTTTAGTCTTTACTATAGTAATGTTCTATAAAGTTTAAGATCAATGTCAGACTGGCATGAATTTATTTATTAAATTATTTGCTAGTATTAGTAAAAAAAAAAATTGTGATTTTTTAAGGAGCAATACTTTTGATCTTAAAAATGATTTGTAACATACATTTACATGCCACTTCATTTGTACCTTGATCATTTCGTACTTCATTCATTAAATTAATCAATATAAACACCCTGAACATACTTGAGAAACAACTTTACCTCAGCTAGTATGCTACTGTTTACTTTAATCTGCAGATGATACTAGCTGATCATCAAGGTCCCTGGCTCTGGAACTCTTTGTATTTCAGTTTATTGGCACACACGTTTAGTACCATGAAAATCTTGTCATTTTCTTCATTGTTCTTTGGGGTTTGTGTTTGGAATAGACAAAATGTGTTCCAACCAATATTTTGTGTTTTGCAGAGTGGTTACCCAGCGTGTGGTGTGAGAAGCAGAGCGGTGCACCTGGCCTGGTAATTATATATCAACAATGGGAAGCTTGTTATCCCGACAAGAGTACCACCCCCCCAGTGAGGTGTCAGGCTGGGGGTCTCAGTGGGAAAGCTTCCTTGGTAATGGCCATTTAGATGAGCTTTACCAGGCCATTACTGCGCACGATTCCCAGGCACTGGATATTCTTAGTTCTCTCGGAGGTATGGGACTTAATACACTTATAGAAGTTAAAATAAGACCAATAGTAGCATTGAAAAGAATTGCGCATAATGGGAACAGGACTACTTCAATAGTACTATTCATTTGTAAAGTATTTTCAAGAGTCGCTTATCTCTGACAATTTATTAACCCGGTATCCTCAGCTGTATACAGGATGAACAATGTAATCATGGTAATAGCATATATGAAAGATTTCTTTTTTTTTTCTCCATTAAACTTGAGGAAGGCGAGGTTTTCTGGGCAATACTTGCATCATGTGATAGAAAAGTCATTACCACAACACTTGTGCATGCATGTACCCTGAGTTGTATTTTCCCTATTAAAGTAGTGAATGGTTTGTACCCAGTGTGCCAGATATTGGCATCAGTTCAATGTACATAAAGTACATTGTGTCATAGTTTGTGCTGCTATGACTGGGTATTTTTAAGTTCAAATGCCTGGGTTGCGAGTATTCCAATAAATGAAATAAGTACATGTGTGTTGTGGATGTTTGCTCCAGATCCTAACTTTTGCAACATCCAGCAAGTCTACCCAATCCACATGGCAGCTGAGCATTCCAACTTGACGTGTTTGGAGCATCTGATCCATCTGGCGGCCGACGTCAATGTCCGGGACAAGTGTATGTTCACCCCACTCCACCTTGCTGCGGGCGGTGAGCACATTTTAAACCTCTTTATACAGCTATATTTGTGCTACATAGCAGCAGATCAGCAGTGACAGGTTCAGATATAAGAAGTGTTGAAATGTAGGTTCTTCTGGCAGGAATGTTTTTTTTTTCAATGCAGGGTGGTCCTTCAGGGAGGGTAGCCTCAGTAGACCACTGTATCCTGTCATTCCTGTGTATTGCCACACTTTGCATTATTCCGTTGTTAAGGACAGTGTCTCGAGTGCTCAGAAAAAAAGTTAGTATGTAACTATGTAACATAGTATGTTATTGCTGCAAATTGTTGTATATGTACGTATCTATGTGATGCAGATGTGTTCAATAAAGAAGTGTTAGGTGTATCTTGCCACAGAATAGTTTAGCATTCTAGTACAGGGTCAAATTAGACTGATCTTGTGGAACTTGAATGTGTTCCAGTGGACCCTCACTAATACTGGTATTATACATGACTGTTAGTGGTTTAAGATGTAAAACAATTATGCTATTTCCTCATTGACATTTAACAAGATGAAATTCTACCTGTCTTCCCCAGTGGCTGGCGATGTCAAATCTGTAGAGAGATTAGCAACTAACGGAGCCAACCTCAATGCTCGTGATATATTTGGTCGCACTGCCCTGCATTATGCTGTAATTAACAGACAGTATAATACAGCCCAGGCGCTACTACAGCTAGGCTGTGATCCCAGCGTGGCTGATGAGAGCGGTCGCGTGCCACTACACTGTGCTGCCAGCTATGGACAGATAACGCTGATTAGTGGCATTCTTGACTCTGGGGGTAAAATCGACCAACCAGATGATTACGGCAGGACCGCCTTTTACCTTGCATTGGTAGCTAGGGACAGGGACACGATGCAGTGGCTTGTTAACCATGGAAGTAACGTAGACATTATAACAAAAGGAGACACGACCCCCTTGGTGTATGCGTCAAGAAAAGGGCAGGTGGAATTTGTGGAGTTCCTGCTGGACCATGGTGCACGCATACAAGGCATTCCATGGGAGACACTGCCCAACAGCACACCACTGTACGCCAGCATGTGGCGATGCCTTGATGGCCGGCATCATGAGTTATGGAGCAGGGCTCTGAGGTGTGCCAAAATCCTTATAGAAGCCAATGGTGTCCGGCATTCTTCTTATTACTTGTCTGGAGCGGTGGAGCTCGTGAGAAAATCGAGGCATCCAGATGACCTGGAGTTGGCCATGGACATCATCTATCTGCTTCTGATGACTAATTGTCGCCCTGAAAGTCTTAATCTCAGTCGGTGTAAGCATCAGGCTCGCGTGCTTGAAGCCATAGAATCATCCAAGGGTTGCGCATCGCTTCAACTGCTGGCTTGCCGCGAAATACGATTCTTGCTGACACAATCTTCGGGAAATGTTCGAAAAGGTCTTCTGAGCCTTGACAATATTCCACAACCTCTTCAGAAAATGATTGGCTTTCGAGTGCCACTTTGAACTTTTGATGTTGATGGCTGTTTACTTAGATAAACTGTTGCGAAAAGGTCATGAGCGTGGAGATGCTGAATATCTTGTTGACAGTTTGGCAGTTGGAGATGCCGGTATTTTAAGAGGCACGCCCATTACATCACACAAGATAAACATATCAAAAGACTTTTATATGGTTCAGCAAGTGTGACAATGGGTGCCTCGTGATGTGTGCTTAGGCATGTTATAGGCTGTGAAGCTTCACTGATATAAACATGTGTACAGGATGTTGTTCCATTATCATTGTGTTAAAAGCAGCAGATCCGTTTCTGGCATTTCATGGTATTGTTCAATTGTTTACCTCATAGTAACTGTTGATATACAATGGTATATGTGTTAATTACTGCGGGTAATAAGGGTAAACTGTATGTTATACAATACAGTTCATTATATTGGTGTTACGGTATATATATGTACATACATATATGTATTTTGTGAAAGGCATCCCACTTGTATGAGGGTTGTAGAACTTCTACCGTTAAGTGGTTAGATGAGATAAGGCTTTCCAAAATTGATGTGCATGTGAAGCTTGTTTACAGCCAAACATACTAACGAGTTGATTGTTCAAGTTGTTGGAACCTAATACGTAGGTTTGGTTGAATAATATATGTAGAATAGTGCGGTACAAATTTGACTGGTAAATATATTTTCTTGTAATCAGTATTACTATATTTTACTTGTTAAATAATGTATTCCATGGTTGAGTGTGCAGTGACAGTGTTTTAACAGGTTTTATAGACACCATATCTACCTTGTATTCTGTGAAAAACTTTTGATCGAGTTCTGTATTGATGTTGTATTCTTTATTGGTCTGACCACCTAAATGTAATTTGCCTGTAAATCAATACCAGTACACTTGAAGGCATGGAAGTGCCTGTCTGAACAAAACACTTGACATGTAAATGGATTATAAACTAAATGTCAAATACAGTCGCGACTTGTGCACTAAGGTTTGAATTGATGTTTAGTAAATAAGCCTCAGTTCTCGCTGTTCCTAATAAACCCTAATTTTGATCATTTAGGAGAATTGAAATGTCAAAAAGACGCTACACCTCATCATGGAAAAATGATGGCAAACTTTACTAAACTGCCATTACATTTGAGGAGTGCTTTTATACAAAAAAGTTCCAGGAGATAATACACTCCACATTGTGTGCTATTATTTATTATTAGCAAATTTTAAATTTTATTAGCAAATTAAAATTATTAGCGACTAGAAGTCTAAAACATGTAGATTTTTTTTTCTAATTTCAAGCAAACCCCGAACAGATAAATAGCCAAGGAGGGACAAGACTTGGTTGGGTTAAATTGCCACAAACATTTTGTGTAAGTTCCTGGATATGTTTTACAAGATGAGGGAGAATGCAATGGAACATTACTCATATACAGAGCAAAAACTGGATGTAATATTCAGGAATATTGGTCATTGCGAATAACATCATTGTAATTGATATTAATGGCGCAGTCACTAAAACCAAAGTTTTTGTTCCATTCAGAAATGGAATTTATTTCGAATAGTGAGAATTACATTTTAAGGTTTGCATATTGGCCGACACTTTGTTTAGCATTATTGTACATTTATTTAATACAACACTGATTGAAGTTTGCTATTAAGTTTACGTGTAAAAATTTTGTTTATTGAAGTTAAAATACATGTATTTAATACAACAAACTATAGCTGTAGTCTGTATTTGACCATACACTACAATGGTTTTTGTATACTCATAGTTTCACAGTCACATGTACTTGCAACTATTCTACAGTGATCACTTTTGCATACTAGTATATTGGTTATATCCTGTTTGACCACAGCCTACCAAAGACACTAGTGGGTGTCTAGCAGGCTTCAGTTTTTAATAATGTAGATTTTACTGGTGTGTGACAATTTTTGCTGATGTACCAACTTTAACTTTATCTTATCCAACTTTTACATGTTCACTAGACTTCCACTGGAAATGATTTCTTAAATTACACCTTTATTGATGTTTGGCTTTGTCACTTAAGTCTGCGTGTCTTGCTTTCAAGTTAACATCTCCATTTAGCTATTACTGGTAACGTGTATCCCTATAACTCAATTTGCTGGTTACGATCAAGACTCTTGCTTCCCATCAATCCATGGTTCCAGCTGGCTTGTGCCTCGTGTATGCTTATTCGGATGCAAATTGTCGAAATTTGCATCAGATGATCGGATGCAGTGGTTTTATTGGCTAGTCTTTGACTTAATATACATGGGTGTCACGTAGCTGCAAAAATGATAATACAGTGGTGCCTCTCTTAGTGACCCCTCTCAACAACGGTAACCCTCTCTAATAAGTCTGCAAATCTTTGCTGCTACTATTATCAATACATTTACTTCTACCTCTCACAAAAAGCTACCTGCCTAATATGGCCAGTTTCTTGGAACTAGGGCAGCCTTATTAGAGAGGAACTGCGGTACATGCAGCTGGAGGCAGGGAAGACAGAGTATTGACCGCCACACATGAGGGATGATGCTTTACGCGGGGGTGATCTCGCCATCTTGTGGCCAGTATTTTACATGGTGGCATTCCTTTACGATCAAGTTTTCATATCCCAGGTGTTAGCGTGGCAAGTATTGTTAAGTTAGTAGAAGCATAATATACATGTGCTAACAACTGCCAACATTTAGGCTCCACATGTCCTTGTACTAGCAGAATTCCACTACAGCAGTATAATGTAGGCAGGGGGTATATTTTTAATCTGAATGTCCTCATAACAGTGTTAAACTCTGTTAGGTGCACTCAAATGTGACTCTGCATGAGTCCAGATATATATACAATGGAATGGATCGACTAAATTAACCATTCCTTGAGCTTGAAATATCTTTTATGTCATTTGTTATGAAACTGAACTGTTTGTTATGAAACAATTTATTTTATTTACCTTTTTATCTCTTTTAACCCTTGCCAGTAATGTTAGGTAATAATACATGTACCTCATGTAGGTTATATTTACCAAATTAATGCTTTACATGCTTCAAGCAAGAAAATAAACAGTAGCTTTATTTTCTAAACTGTACATTAATATCGATGTCAAACAGTTATTGTGTTTGTATGCTTTATACAGTTGGGAGAATAACTTGCCAGAGCCAAAGGCTGTTACTTGCTCATTGAAAGCCAGTTTCAATATTAGTACAGTAGAACCTGCCTTGGGAAACTGTTCCATTTGTCATAACAAGTGGTCTCTCCTGACAGGTGGTCCCTGGAGACAGGTTCAGTTATATTTAAATACAGGTGTGTTCTAGAAATGTGTGGTCTTTCAATACAGGTGGTCTCTCATCTCATGAGTCATGACAGGTTTCACAAATTCACTGTATGGGTAGATACACTATACACCTGCCACAAAGGCACAAAAAGTTTATATTACTGGCTGGATTATTGCTCTCCATTTATGTTTGATAGATTACTTTTGGTTTTAACTAAAAATTTAGTAGCCCCAAGGCTGATCAGCAAAGAGAGAATTAAAGAAGAAAATTGCACGGAAGTGCTAAACTGCATGAAGCCAGTGGTGTTCTTTTTGCCTTTTATGGCTATTGTCCCATCTTCAAATAAGTACATGTAGTTATTGTACAAGGCTTTTAACATGTTTGCATTTAAGGGCTAGCCTCATTTTAAAGCTTGTTTATGAAACAAAACTATGCCCGGTTACTGTAGAAAATACTAGTGTTTTGAGCCACAAAATTGTAACATGAATACTCATTAAGAAGCCAAACTACTTGTACCCTTGGTCATGATTGGTCCTTTACACATTGTCAGGCATCAGGCATTTAGCTTCGACCACTAAAGAGTGGTCGCCTTTTTTGAGACTTAAAATGTTTTTGGGGTTTCTGCATTTTACAATACTCTATATCATGTATATTGTTTAATTCAGTATCTGCGTAATATTTCTGAAAAAGTCTTGGAAATGAGATTTCAGATTTGATGAATCAGATTATGTAAATTTGTGTGGAATATTGTTGAAGCATTATTTGGATCCGATTTTGTAACAATTCATTGCTGCTCTGCGAACACTTTTATAACAAGATTTTACTTGTGCATTGTTTTACTGTGGTTTACAGCTATTTAACAGTGTTTTAACATGCTTTAGTACTCCTTTCATATTTATGGGTCACAAATATTTCATTGCTTTGGCAACTTTGCCATGTACAAATGTTTGAAAATAAGTTGAACAGACATGTGTAATTAACGTACGTGTACATACACAATCATACCCTCTGTGATATTGTATTACTACCACCACTTGTTCAAGTATGAATGCATGTACCGGTAGCGCAGAAGGCTCAAGTTACTGGACATCCCTGTATTTATCAAGTCTTTGCGAAACTGAGGAAAATTAAGAATGTTCCAAAAATTACACCATGTGCCTAAATTTTGAGGAGGGGATATAATATACAGGAAGACTAGTGAAGAAGAATTCTATATTAAAACATTTATGGTACAGTCTCCCCCCCCCCCCCTCCCCAAGTTAAATTTAAGAAAAGTTAATTCCAGACATTGGCTGTGATTGGGTTTCAGTATGTAATGGTAACCTGTTTATAGCACGTAAAGCCATGTTTCATGTAGATATACCTGGCCTACTGGATACTCCCCTTGTTAATGCTTCTAATCGGTTACTTCAACCTAGTCACCTTAAATTGCCTCTATACCAGTGTATGTATTTTACTAAACAAAAATTTCATGGAAAAAATGACTTTGCCAAACTGCATGTATGTAGACCTGCATGTAAATGCCATCCGAAACTAATATACTTGAATGTTTCCCCGACAAGCTTACTAGTAATATGGGGATGTCCTGTGTAAAGCATTTTACCGGGATATGTACGGTACATGTACATTGTATTTTGATTCTATATTTATGTTACCATTGGCGTTTAAAGAAATTAATATAAATATGTGCGATATGTTTTATGATCTCCCTTTGTTTTAGGCAATAAAAATATTTTAATAAATTGTCTTGAAAATGAGTCTTGAATCCTTTCATTGCATGCCATGTACCCGTGCAAAGCCTCTAGTAGCCTGCAATGGCTAATATTCCTTGACATTAGTAGGGTTTTAGTGGTGACAGTATAATGCGTACACACATTGTAGTCCAGTGTATTGTCCTACGAGCTTTAAACATCATAACATTTTGAAAATTGTTCAATGCCATGATACAGGGTGTGATTAATCAGCATTTTTTTTAAAGAATTACACTGCTGTCTGATAGGATTATGGTAATCACAATCATTATTCATGTCACTTTGTCATTTACCCGGTGGTGGTTATATTGAAGAGACTAACAGTCTTGTATGGTGCAGTTGAGCTGGCTTTCCAAATTCATGCAAACAAGAAAGACCGCTGGGACAGCAGAAAACCCCACCTGCCAACTAACACCCACATGTGTGACACCCACATTTATGCCAAATACTACCGGTACTAGGAAATATATAATATTTACATTATATTATATATATTTAATGGTTAATAGTAACTTATGGCCTAACTCTGCTCTTTTAGGAGATATACATTGTAAGGCTTTGAAGTCCAAGTCCAAGTGGGTGCCCTTGACTTTTTTGACCTGAAATCTGGGTGACCTTGACTTTGACTTTTCAAGGTCACTCCAGGTAAAAGGTCATGCTGTCATTGGGCTCCCCATATATGGTTTCCTATTAATGTTTAATAGTAACATA
>JAAUYG010120365.1_pt1 | contig 11995 bp, 5 predicted proteins | sample 7278091 | NCBI WGS metagenome assembly JAAUYG01 (sample SAMN14350201, study PRJNA611818) | marine sediment metagenome | isolation source: surface marine sediment (0.6m) | place: French Polynesia: Moorea | collected 2018-08 | reverse complement strand
CCACCCCCACCACCCCCCCCCCCCCCACCCGGAGTATGACTCCGAGGCCGACCCGGACAATCTCCAGGTGGTATTACACTATTTCCCTACAGGACTCTCTTACGATCTTGATGAGAGCATGATACCTCACAATTAGGTCTGAAACAACCGGATACCTCGCAACTCAGGTTTTAAATAGAGATATGCAAAATTCCTCTCCCACTACCTCCCTTTGTCCTCGCCATTGTGGTTGTAGTCGCCGTTGTCGTCGTCGTCGTAGTAGTAGTAGCAGTAGTAGTAATAGTAGTAGTAGTAGTAGTAGTAGTAGTAGTAGCAGTAGCAGTAGTAGTAATAATAATAATAATAGTAGTAGTAGCAGCAGCAGCAGTAGTACTAGTAATAGTAGTAATAGTAGTAGTAGTAGTAGTAGTAGTAGTAGTAGTAGTAGTAGTAGTAGTAGTAGTAGTAGTAGTAGTAGTAGTAGTAGTAGTAGTAGGAGCAGCAGCAGCAGCAGTAGTAGTAGTGTTTTTGGTTGGTACTGGTGAAGGTAGTCCCCTGGTACATGACTTTCTAACAGTGTTCAGTGCTAGGCGAATATCAATATTATCGGCTCCATATTATTGTTTGTGTTATTTTAGGAAAATCACAAGGCAGCGTCATGTGAAATGTATATCGTATATGTACTCAGTAACAGATGATAACGTCATTAGGAAACGATGATAACATCAGTAACGACAACTTGAACTATAGCCGAATCCCTTTATCTTTACGACATGTTGTAGAAGTACTTCCTTGTTGACAGTTCTTTGAAGAAATGCGAAGACAGGAACTGTTTATTCAGCATGTTTTCATGCAGATCCTGTATTTGCATGACTCTACTAAGCATCGAAGTGAACCCTTGTGTCTCGTTGAATGATCTATAGAAGCACGAGAAGCGCTAGCGTATGCATATGCTTTTGCATGACTTTTGCAAGGCGGGCTTTTCGTGCAAGGGACGTGTTCCGACCTTATACCTGCAAAGCTATTAATATACCGAGAGAAGCTCCCAAATCACGAAACGGAGAAGACACGAAGACGACGTTCAAAACGTTTAAGATACGAACAGCTTTTAATAAGAGAATACGCTCATTATGCAAAGCCGAAATAACGTGCAATCATCGACTTACGGAATGGATCTGGAAGTGACGACAGAAGTGAACAATGTAACAACAGACTCAGTGGAAGGAGACAAGAGAATTCCTTTGCTGTTGTTGGAATGGGACATGGTGGCCCAGCCATTAGCGATATGCCTGTCAGTGTTTGGAGTATTGCTTCTCAGCGCAGGTGAGTTGCACCTATATGACACATCTCTGTGAAAAATCGCATAATTTTAATTGTTTCAACCAGTTTTTCTCTTTTTCTGTCTTGTTTTCGTTTTCGTCTTGTTTTCTTATGTTTTTCGTACTTCCACTTTTTTCTTTCTTTCTCATGTCTTTCTTTCTGTCTTTCTTTCTCTGCTTCTTCATATATTTTTCTGAGTGCTTTTGTTTCTTTCTTTCTTTCTTTCCTTCCTTTTTTTTCGTTGCCTGTAACGCTAAAAACTGGGGCCTTTGACACAGCGCACCTTAAAGTGTCAAGGTCGGTTTAGCCCAAATATAATACGGATATGTCAACGGAGGGGTGGATTATAGCTGGTGACTTTGGTCTTAAGATTATGCTTTTCTGTTACAGGTTATCGACGAGCTAAACATGTCGCTGCCATAGTGCCGGAATCTTGGTAAATAATCACAACTTCATTAATTTATATTTCGCTTGTTGTTGTAAGCCTTAGTTTTAAACTTATTGACCTCTTTGATCAGTTATTGCGAAAGCGGGCCATAATAGAAGCCATAGATACTATAGAAAGGTTTCACATTAAAAATGGCGCGCGCACACACAGAGACATACACACACAAATATTACATGTAGGTTGAAACTAATGTCGCGCTTTTTTTAAGCAGCAAACACATTGGCAGAGTAACTATATCATATGGGTTTACACAGCTATGCTTCCCCTTGCAGTGTCTTCATCGTTTGCGGTCTCATTGTTGGACTCGTGTTAGAGTAAGTCGGCAAATGTTAAAAGCTGGTAACAAAGTTACATCAATGGATATTGGACTAAAAAGCAAGCTGGTGCACTTTCATGCTTCCATAAATGTTGCGGGCTGTGGATGGCCGGTTTTTTTTATTACAAATAGTTTTGGCCAGAAAAAAGCTCAATTGTACTGTATTTGCAGTTCGTATTGTGCAGCACAGCAAAATATAAAATGATACTGTAGTGGTCATATATAGATAAAATATCTCTATTCTCTGTTTAGAAATTATTTAAACAAATGCTCGTCGCTTGCGGCCATGCATTTGCTGCTTGAATTTTAGTGCACAGATCGTTTTTTACATCTCCAGGGCTCTTGGTCTTCTGGACCTGTTGCACATGCCTCCGGACAGTTTCTTTCTGCTGCTTCTCCCACCGTAAGTTAAAATTAGCATACTCAACAATGCATGCAATATTTGGTGCGATTCGCACGGTTTAATACGGCTTAGATTTGCGTTCATGTGTATCACATAATTAAGAGATGCTCAGAACCCCCCGCCCTCCAACCAAAGCAAACATGTTACATATGGCTTCAAAGTTTTCCCCTCAAGTATAAGTAAACTTTGAAATGTTAATCAAAACTTTAGATATAATAATGTACATTATCAATTACAACACTTACTATTCATATATTTATTTGCTATTATTTACTTTTCAGGATACTAAATGGCAAAGTATTTTAATCTGTCCTTTTTTCTTAGGATTATTCTGGATGCTTCGTTTGATCTGAACAGCCGAGAGTTTGCTGAAAACATATTCACCATCTTGGTTCATGCATTTCTGGTATGTATTTGGGCATTGATGATACTGGTGATACTTGGTTCAGCTCTCTCTCTCTCTCTGTCTCTCTCTCTCTCTCGATCGATCCACCCCCGCTCGACCGCGCTAGCTATGCATGGTATTACCATTATCTAAGCGTACAGAAGTAATAAAAACATCACTTACACAATGAAATCTCGCGTTTATTGTCTCTTAAGAATAGTTTTCAAGTAAGTGCTTAGCAGGTAAGCTGTTTTCTCACTGCATACTTAGCATGTCATGTTACCTTTTATGGACTTTTTCAGGGGACCGTGCTCGCATTTGTGACTATAGGTAAAGATTATTTCACTCACAATGACCCTTAGTGTTCGTCAAGATCCCCTTAAAACCATATGTTCTCTATAGATTTCCACTGGTGCACCGATCTATACTGTAATAAATATAACAAGTAGTAGAGGAACCTAATGTAGCAAATCGGAACATTTTTTTCTCAGCAGGCACGGAGGTTTTTTTTCTGTAGTAGATGGATTCGAGTAGGTTGCATTTCACTCAGGTTAACACGCAGTTCTGTAATCGGTGAACTTGGCGAGCCAATGTACGGTAAAGTAGGGGTATTTCTGTATTTTTTAAATGTTATATCATCAAAATAATCGCTACACTATGTCTAATATTATGCTGTCACTCGGCCTTCCAGCACCCACACTATACGGCCTATCCTTGATTGGTGCCATGGGAGATTTTAGCATCAGCTATGTGGACTGCCTGATTTTCGGATCTCTCATAGTGGCCGTGGATCCAGTGGCGGTGAGTGGTGGATCCCGGGTGTGACATCACAGTATGAGTGTCTAAGAGTTTGTATTTAGCGACTCTGCTACCTCATGTCGTTCTCTTCCTCCTCCGCCAGTGCCTCACGCTAGTTCTGCTGCTGCTAGTTTTACGGAAGGAAGTAACACTAGCAAAACTGGGTGTCGTTCGTGTTGTAGTTTCAGTTAATATGTTGTTGTTCATAATGAAAAAGATGATGATGATGATGATGACGACGACGACGACGACGACGATGATGATAAGAATAATAAGAATAAAGATTTATTTATTGTCGATTTCAGTAAAATAGTGAACATTAGCGCCCGCGCTATTTTTCGACATTTCGACATGATGATGATGATGATGATGATGATGATGATGATGAAGACGAAGATGATAACCAGATTTACAAATGACCATTTATACGAAAATGAGAAAAGTCTTAAGCGATTTACAGATACCAAATTAAACATAATTGCCGAAACAAACAAATGAAAAAACAGCAATGCAGTCAATGGGTGAAATAGAAATAAAGTTTAAGGCATGGGACATTAATTGTTTGACGAAGCAGTACCGGCACTGCTACAGGAACACAATGGTAACATACACCATTTGTTTGTCATCATGTTGTCCTACTAGTATCGTGCTAGTTATCTCTCTAACCTCCCCGTGTCCTCTGTGTTACAGGTGCTCGCCATATTCAATGAAGTGGGTGTCAATCAAGTCCTATACTTCCTTGTTTTTGGAGAGGCTCTTCTCAACGGTGGGTCGCAGTTTTCTCATGGGCCGATTTCTAAAACACACCCGATAGCTGCAACAGCAATTTTTTTTGCATTTCATGGTTTCGATTTCATGTGTAGTTTTCCTGGAAATTAAAAATGGAATCCCTTTTTGGAGCACAGCACTTTCGGGAATAAAACCTTTGCTTTGTCATGGTAATACACGGCACCAATAACATCTACTTTGACACTTGTCTCTACTTTGACACTTGCATTCTTAATGAATGCTGATGACCATTTGTTATCAAGGGGGGCGTCCTTGAGTTTGACAGCCCTGGCCTTGGTCAGGAAGAGATTAATTAAGATTTATCCTGTTCCAGATGGAGTCACAGTGGTGCTCTTCAACTGTGCCAGAGAGCTGATGTACGCAAGTGGGGTCAGCCATGTAAACGTACGTTCACAGATATCCTGTAGTTTTTTTTAATACTATCTTCAGCTATTGTGGCAGGAAGAATTAATGTATATGTAGATACATATATTAATTGCGTAAAAAAAAACAAGAGCGCTCCTCCACAGACTATCGATTGTATAATTTTATTATTATGTGCTTATCATTCATGGTCGGAATTCAAAAATTCTTAAGCGTGACAACTCTCGATGTTATTGACTTTGGTCATTGGTGGACTTAATCAGTGGGTTTTTGTGTGAGCCTTGCCCCACATATCAATTACATGTCTATAATGTGCTGTATCTACACACAAGGTTTATCGGTAGATGATACATCCTTGTGTGATAAGTACGCTACTAATTAATGACCTGCATAACTGATTAACTGGACCGGGTAAAATCATTAATGATCTTCATAACTGGGCCGGTAAACATAACAAAGGATTAATTAAAGGAGGCGAGTGTAACTGAACCAGTGGACAGGAGTCTATTTTTAGAAGGACCAAAATGAAGCTGAGTCATTACCATGGGCTAACAAGTGCAATCATTGGATTCTCAGAACTTACATGTGGCTGTCGGTTTCGCAAAGTCGCGTCTGATCAAATACCTGGCCTGGCATTTGGCATTTTGTTCCTCTTTCCCCAAAAGCGATTCTAAAACGGCTGCCGATAATAATTACAAGTTTGGTAATGTTCTTTCACTTTAAACAATGAAGACGTGGACTTATATTTTTTAAAATAAAATGTCACCTTTACCAACACCCTTATCACCCAAATGAGAATGCATATACAGTACTCCCTCTATTTTACAACCCTCTATTTTAAGACCACCCTTGATTATAAGACCGGTTGATTTGGTCCCAAAGGGAAATTTTCTGTGTTTAATGTCCTTTATTTTAAGACCACCTGCAATATAAGACCATATTTTCTCCTCTTGGGATCACCTTGGTCCCATGGGTGGTCTTTAAATAGAGGGACTACTGTAGCCGGAAAAACTCTCTCTGGGATTCCACCTTTCTGACTGCCACATGCATGTTTGCCAGAAGTTTGATCATTTGTGTGTAAAGTTGGGTTATGGAGGGAGGTTTTCTTATTAGGGTGTAGCAGAAACACTTACCTACCTAGTAAATATTAGCCTATGACCAGTTCATCGAAGAAAGGCGCATGAAAAGATACAAAGAGACTCTGAAAATTCAGTATTGTACACAGTTCGGTCTTTCATTTCGTTCACAAAATTAATTGATATAATATTTGCTTCGCAATTTTCCTTTCGATTTCAGATTGGTTTATTCGTTGCCGTCTTCTTCATAGATGTACTCGGAGGAGTGGCCCTGGGGGCATTAATCGGGATTGCTTGCTCCCTGATGATTCGCTTCGTGAAAAAACATGCTGGTAAATGCGTTTTACCTTGCTGTGCGAGAAATGTTTATTTAACTACAGGAAAAAGAATACCTTGATCATTGTATAATTGGGAGCACACAGAGATATTGGAAAACTTGGGATGCACGTAACAGAATGCCATTAAATTTTGATCTTCTTTGCTGCGAACATGCTAAGTATGCTGTAAGGCTTAGAGGAGATTGTGTAGAATTAAAGGAAAATAATATGAAAAGTAACTTGCTTTGCTTCACTTTCCTTCCAGTCTTAGAATTTCTCTGCATCTACAGCATGGCATATCTAGGCTATCTGCTGCCGCATATGTTTGGCTGGAGCAGCATTCTAGGGTATGTATCTGGTATTTCGATTGCTTAGTACTGTGCATTATTATCTTACATGAATAATTTCCCTATGACTTCACATTACGGGGCCACATGCAGTGAGTCCATTATCTGCGTGGTGCAACGGCAGGATAGCCTGACCCGTTTGAATCCAATGATAAAAACTATGAGAAAATATTTACCACAAAGCAATATGTGAATAATGCTGTAGTAGACTCTAATTATTTAATAAATTGGAGTTATCGGACTCGAAAGCCCACCCCTCTTGCGCCAGTGTTTTGTCAAACGACAACAACTACAACAACAAAATTAATTCCTTAATTTGGATATCTTTTAATAATGAAAAATATGCCTTGATAATGCAAACCCGTAATATCACAATAACAGAATTTGCGTTTTAATGCATATGGGTATTCACATTTCCTTGTCGCAACTGGTAGTGAAATCTGTAATAGGCTAGTAGTTGATGTGTCCTTTTTAAACACCGTTCAGGTTAGTGACGTGCGCATTAATCCAGACACAGTTCAGCTTCCCCAGCATCAAACGCGAGACTGTGGTCACCGTTAGAAGCTTTGGACACACACTGAGGTAGGTTTGCATACAGTGTGCATAACTGTAATCGACTTACAACGCCTTACAGTGGAAACGAAAAGGACATTTTGTGTTTATCAGTGCTGGAAATAAAACTACTTGAGATGAGAGACCAATTCCTGTAGTTCTACAGGTGATAACGCTACATCACATAGAGTGACTAGAAAGATTCTATTGTAGTTAGACCGATGATTTTAAATGTTAATCGATAACCATATTAACCTTAAAAAGACCAACAAAATAATCAGTTCAGTAACTCGGTGTATTGTTTGTTTCACAAATAAAGGCCTTGCTGAATTAAAAAAGTTAAAATGTTTGCTGTCAACGTGAAATTTTTAACATATTTCATGTAGAGTGCCGCCAAAATAAGGGTCTTTATTGTTCAATGACAGCATAAATGTTCGACTTGCCTCCATCCAACCCGTAGAGTGATGCACAGAATCGATATTTTAGTATGTTCAATAGAAAACGTTTTAGTTACCCAGCACTATATCTCCGCAGCTGGATTTCCGAGGCAATGGTCTTCATGTTTCTTGGACGAGATTTGTTAGAAATCGCCGACGACTGGAACACGGGGTTCGTGCTTTGGTCCCTCTTCCTGTGTCTTTTCTTCAGAGGCATTGGTAAGCAACCCTAAATCACTCCTTGGCTTCAGTGAGATTTCCTGTCTTGACATGCCTTTATCTGAAATTAGAATTTATTGGCTATACATAAGTTTACAGTTGGGACTCTGGGATATAATATGTAATAAGAAACCAAAGCTGTACGAATTAAAACTAAAATTCTTCCACGTTATTTTCTGTGGTCTGGCTTTTGTCAGCTGTTTCATATTCCTTGAAATGATAAGTACATTTTTCACAGCTACTTTCTTACTGCTGCATATAAAGAACATTTAATTACATTTCTTTGTATTTTCAGTTGTGGTTGTTTTGTCTGTGATTTTGAACGCCGCTAGAAAAAGAAAGATCCGGTGGAACGAAATGTTTCTGCAGGTAAAGCCTTACATTAGAAAACATATTTCCCTTTGTTTCAGATTGTTGCCTGAATAATTATGCAACAGTTTTGATGCTACTATTTCATATACTAGGACGGACTGGCTATATAAATTCGAAATTTACAATTCAAACATTAAGTATTATAAAAATACATATTTTATTACCTGGTTATTATATATTCTTTGTTTGGATCCTCCTGTTTGAGAAGAAAATGTATTACTCTTCCTTCATTAAATCTAGTATTCTCTTTTACTCTATCATCTCGATACAAACTTTTGCTTTGGATTAAGGTGCGAGTGCCATATGATTTGTTCTCAGTGGTGGGGAGGTCTCCGCGGTGCCGTGTGCTTTGCCCTTGTCCATGGTTTAGATCTGGATTATCCTCACAGGAGACTCTTCATAACGGCGTCCCTCGTCCTCATACTCGTCACCACCTTCCCAATGGTGAGAATTAAATAACGCTAAAATGGCGTAACCGGAGGTTTAACGCTGCTTGAATATTTAATACCGTTGTTAGACAAAATATAATAAATCCACTGCTGATGTACTCGTCACTACCTTCCCAGTGGTGAGAATGAAAATAATGCTATGATGCTGCATATAAAGGCTTGACGCTACTTGAATATGTAAAACCATTGTTAAAACAAAATATAATAAATTCAATGCACTGTAGATATATTTGTAGTCGTCACCACCTTCCCAGTTGCGAGAATTGAGGGCTCTCTAAACTACTTAACCCCAAGTTTTGACTTCTTTAAAGTTATATTCTTAGCCAATCATTATGTGCTCAAATTGGTGACCCAACTCAAAACTTAGACTTTAGTATTATTTTAATAGAGCTCCAGCCCAGCAGAAGCTACCAGTATAAAACACTTGTAGTGGCAATAGCAACAGGAATAGGCCTAGGGTTGGGGTGAATTATATGAGATGCAATTACAATTGCAATTACTTAGCTATGGCCAATTACAATTACAATCACTCCAATCTGGTCTCAATTAAAATTACAATTACTTTTCATCAATTATACAATTGCAACTACAATTACATTGGGTTGGGGATAAAAACGAATGACTCAAAAGAAAAAAAAACATTTATTTATTGGAGATGAACTTCAAGCCTATTATATAGCAGCATTCTGGAATTAGGCTACTTAGGCTGGTGGTCCCGAAAGTCATCTCAATAACATGATTCGTCCAGGATGACACTCTTTGTTTTGCTTAAGTGCCATTGAAGATCTACTCCTATCTTTCAGGCCATGTACCAGTGACACAAGTTAATATTGGTACATGGCTACAATCCGTCTTTAAGCCTACTTATTTGGCCCACTTTGGTCTCACAGATCCAAATTATCCTTGACTGCAGCTTTGAACACACACTCTGTGTTATAATACATAGCAATCAGACAGGCCTTATACATGCATGGCTGGATGGAGATAAGACTAGACAAAAAATTAGGAACTGGCCGGTTAGCCCTTATCACAGTATACCTGCTTTGACAGTTATGGGGCAAATTGTGCGTCAGATGTAACTGGAAAAGTTTACAATTACTTAGGATCCCAATTACAATCACAATTACGTTTCTGATGAATGTTGAATTACAATTGCAATTGCAGGGGGAGGTGTACTAAATTGGTTGCGATTACAATTACAAATTAATTTATCCCAGCGCTGGGAATAGTAGCTCAGCCGTTCTAGGTAGACCTCTACTGTACGACAGGCGCAGCATTAAAATCAGTAGCAGAAGAAGTGACAAAAAGGAAGGGAAAGTTGTCAAAAACATACAATCAGAGGTGCGAAATGAACACAGCAAGCAGAAAACTTGCATAACGAATATGCGACTTCTTGTATTACCAGGGAATCCTCACCAAGCCGCTGGTACGGTTTATGAATGTGGAAACAATGGATCCCAATGGAAGCATGCTAGAAGAATTTCACAAACCAGTAGGTGGCCTTTGCTTTTTACGAGGTGTCAATGACAACTCGTAAAAAATTGCAATTTCCAACAAAAGACTCCACAAGCATCTTTCTTTAACACGAACGTGTGATTCTTGGTACCATGTTGTTTTTTTGTTTCTTCAGAAGCACATGTTGCTGTTACGTTTAATTTCTCGCTTTTGATATGCTTTTTGTATGTATATAGAAATGTTTGTCAATCAAAGGATATCAAAAGCCTGTAAGTTTCCATGCACAGATGAATCATTATAGAAATTCCGAATACCTTGGTAATCGATGGAGGATAAATTTGTTTTTTCTCATAAGAAATACTGTACTTTGTAGTTATATAGCTAGATTTGTGGTAAACATGTAGCCATCATGTGAACTTGTCAGAGGCCAGCTGCTCAAAGCACAAGTCGATTGATTTCAGATGCAGGATTGGATGATTCACGGCATGGAGGTCATTTCTGGATTTCCAGACACCGGCAGTTTCCAGGTAAATAGACACAACTATACCTAAGCCTGTATGCATTGGTTTTAAAAGGTAGAAATATACTTTCACTATTAGACTAGTAGCAAGAGAAAAATATTGGCAAAGTCCACACTTATCCACACTGTGTTCGATTACCATGAAAGGTCACCATTAAGGTTATACATCTCGGAAAGGAGTGGGGCATATTTCTATTCATCACAAAAAAATCACATGGAGAGTAACTGCAGAATGATATACATGTACATGTATGTCGTCAATGACTTGGGAAGATTGAAAGTGTAGTGTTATTTTGGCCTTAGTTTGGCCTTTTATATCCCATTACGTCTAGTACAACAAATAAGGGACGCAGGGGCCTTGAATATGCCTTGAATATCTGCTTGATCATTTACCAAGTTTGAATGACCATATACATATAATAACGGAGGTGGCAAATCCTATTTGGGGCTTTTGTAAATCAAGTGATCTTCGCTTGACAAGGACTAAAGTAATGTGCCCTATACATTATGTTACGTCGAGCCAGTCGGAAAATTGAACCTCAAAATGACCACAACGTGTTCAAAATCAACAACAGCAGTTTCCGGACACCTTTACGGCCGATCGGCACCTCCGTCATGTCATGAGAACAGCTTGATAGTTACACAGAACAATCCCTGTATTTTAAAACGTACCTTCATGCTGTAGGCCGGTGGAGCTCCATTTCATTTTACACACATGAATGCTTCCCAACGTCCAGATTGTTTTGGTTCCTAAACGTAAACACGATTTTCGTTGTAGCAACGGGCCACTTGCCTTGGCAACGCGGCAAATCTGTCAAGCAAGCGCCTTCGCTTGGGAATTTAGTCTGCGTATTTAGTAGACGGATGCACCATTGGATGAAACTGGGTCAAGCTATTCGGCTATACCCGGCACACAAAGGTCATCGTGTGATACAAGTAAAATGCATTTGTGGATGCCCGTCATGTATTGTATAGAACATACGGACTCTTCTGAAGGTATATAATCATACTGATCTCATGTGTGGCTATGTGTATCTTCAGATGCGACTGTATCTGGCCAGAGAGAAGCGATTCGGCGGTACACTAAGTCGAGCACCACTGCCGCATGCGCGTAGTGTTGTGGACGCGTACAACGCCGCCGTTGCTAGGTAAGTAACGCTAGGAAGAATGCTAAAGCTTCTACAGTCTGTGATATTTGCCCTCAAGATGATACCCCCCCACAAAATAAATAAATAAATAAATAAATAAATAAATAAATAAATAAAAAAATAAATACATAAATAAATAATAAATAAATAATAAATAAATGCATAAATAAATGCATAAATACATAAATAAATAAATAAATAAATAAATAAATACATAAATAAATAAATACATAAATAAATAAATAATTAAATAAATAAATACATAAATACATAAATACATAATAAATAAATAAATACAAAAT
>JAAUYG010082464.1_pt1 | contig 11995 bp, 7 predicted proteins | sample 7278091 | NCBI WGS metagenome assembly JAAUYG01 (sample SAMN14350201, study PRJNA611818) | marine sediment metagenome | isolation source: surface marine sediment (0.6m) | place: French Polynesia: Moorea | collected 2018-08 | reverse complement strand
CATTTGTACATGTCGGTAAATAGCCTTTTGGCTAATGTTTCATGTGTTTTTATTGATCCGACGTTAAATAAAATTTTACTTACTACTTACTTACTTGTTGGTCGAACAACGCTTTCGGTACTCATGCAACTAGTATGACTTCTCTCATATTCTTATTTGTTGGAGAGGAACAGTTGTCCCTCAGAAGTGCGAATATCAGTCTGAACGGGCGTAAGACTCCCACATAGAGTAGATGTTGAGGCGAGAAACCACTAATTGTATTGGCTAAACTCATTCTCATAGAATGAGTAATACAGAGAGCTCGAGCAGTAATAGCTAGTACACAGTGTGCTATAGGGGCCGGGATAGGGGTGTGCTATGGGCTATAACACCCTGATTTATACGCTGGGAAGAACTCTAATAGGTAGCCTCTCAATCTGTTCTTATGTACAAATAATGTTGTAAAGGTGGCAACATAATATACTATTTATTTACCATGTCCCTAAATGAAATCTTTATTGGAAATAAATTACTCATCAATAGAAGAATATACTGAGCAAACTACCCATTCCACGTTTAACTAATCCGCCTTATAGACGTATTTTCTTGGTATTTTGTTTTGATTTTACATTACCGGATGTTCTGTTTATCGTTCTTTAAATGTGGTAACCTAAAAAGGTCAATTTTAAAACCAAACGTGGTGGCAATGTGAATTCAAAGTACTAAGGATGTGAGGTTATTTTTGTTGTTTCAGCATCCATTTCCAGCTTTGCGCAACGCCTTAACATAAATAGTGAATGCAAGCAATTACACACATATCCGCGAAATACACTACACAAAAAAGTTAAGGATATTTAAGATCCTTAACTTTTTGTGTAGTGCATGTCTTTCTGAGCAAGAAATCTCCAACAGACTTCAAAGAATGGTCACGAAATATGTTACCTTTTGTTAGAAGGGCCTTATCCATATGACCTACAACCCTCCCAGCCCCCACCCACCCCAGAACAATCACAAAGTATATATAGCGTATCTTAGGTGGCATGGATAAAAGACACTTTTCGCAGTCGCTTCCCATGCCAGGGTAGCATTAAGAGTGTCTCGACAGTTCATGTATAATAAATGAGTCGAAATTGCATGTCAGCTGATCAGAGAGAGTTTTTGCAGACAGCAGGGTGTCGCACTGTATGTCTCCAGAGGCAGCCAATTTGAAGCCAGAACTTACAGTTTCTAACGTCCAGCGGCGTGGACAATAAGGCTAACCTCAACAAATGACAGTGGATATACGCAGTGATTTGCAACATTATACTAGGACTCAATTTGGGACCGATTTTGTTGTTACGAAATGTACATGTTCTGTGACTATCTGTTAAGAGTAAACGGCGCACGAATTTGTTGTTGCTACGGCCACTGGCGCATGTACTCCACTTTACTCGCGTTGCCCAGTTTTAACGTTTGTGTATGGAAGCCCTGAACCGCCAACTAAATACATTTTTGTCCAAAATAAAAAAGGAAAATCCCCATGCCAAAGGGAAACATGTAAATGAGAAAAGAAGAAGAAGAAGAAGAAGAAGAAGAAGAAGAAGAAGAAGAAGAAGAAGAAGAAGAAGAAGGGGAGGAGGAGGGGGAGGAAGAGGAGGAGGAGGAGGAGGAGGAGGGAAAAGAAACCCAAACGCCATGATATGGTTATGGTGTGCTTGATGTAGACCTGATGGTGTGATATGAAAGTGATGTGAGGTAGCCAGACCTAAAACGCCATGTGCATTTCATACGAGATATATATGTAAAAGTATGTATATATCAATAAGGCATCAAGCGTTTGGCCCCAACTCGGTCTTGCCATTTGATACTTCAACATGTTGTTTAGCACAGCCTGCGTGAGGATCGGTCCCCTCTTGACACAAAATGCAATATTCTTAATTCTTCGACATCGGTGAACAAATCCTTTAATCCTTTTCTGGACCATTACTTCTCCATGTATACGTCAGTGTTGCGCCGGGAATTGATCCCTTCCTAATAGTGCACAATAGGACTGTTGCTTGGCCCGGCCTAATCTCTCGGCTCTGTGTCGCAGCGTGGAACTGCGACGGCTCCTGTCGGAGACACGGATTGTGCCGCGTGACACTGATTCCTCCGCCGACAAGCGAGATTGAATCGGTGACAGGACCCCACGCAGTGTTATTAGCGTGTGACGGCCGCTGCCCACTCCGGCACGACCGGCTAGGGCCAAGGGCCTCGTTCTCAACGACCGTTGGCCCGGCGGGTCCTGCGCGCTGAGTGCTCTCGGCTGGTCACTCCCTGGGAAACGCAATCCTATTCCGCATTATCCGCAACCCGGGCACGGATAGAGAGCGAGAGGAGTGAGAGGATCAGGAGAGCCTCGGGTCTCACGGGGACCACTGTCAGACACGTCACCTTGGCAGATTAAGTCCCGCAGGTTAACGAACTTGCTCTGACCCAAAAAAGAACCGGGGTGCCAAACCACCATTTCTCTGGCACAGTTCTTTTTGTTATAGCTAGCCACTTCAGCTTTCTTTATATTTTGATGTTGCAAAATCTGCATGCCCAGAGCAGTGACAACTGGGGATACCAAAATGTCGATCGTGTAGTTCTGAATACTTCTTTTCTGTCAGCTACACGCGGAGGATGTTAAAATATGATGCTTCATCTTTCTATATGTGAATACTGCCAGTGAGTAAGCATGCCACTCTGGGCAATGTAAGGGGTCACGCTTACTGTTTCGAGCCCTTCAACTAGAAGCAAATTCTGCACAACACTTACGCAATGGCGTTTAAAGCCCAGCGAATACCTGACATTAAACTATGGCGGCTTGTCGGTATTCCAACGTCCCCATCTAATATGCATCTGCGTGTCTTGCGGTCGTTTTGTAGATGTTGTCACCTGTGGTTAGGGTTAATCTCACACAATTCAGTTCGGAAACAGAAAGTACTTTGGCAAGAACGTTTCCCGCATTTATACGATCGATAACGATAAGGCCCAAAAACTGTGACTTGCCTAGGTTGAAACGGCGTTGGCCAAGCCCATTAATAACGCGGTTGAAAAATCTGAGTCTATGATCGCCGATGATAAACCAATTTAGGTCAGACTTCACTCACCTTGTTCATTTAATGTACTTGGCTTTAATGTGCCAAAACTTGTTCTTAACTTACTTTTTAGGCATTGATTGTTAGCTTACAACATGTGTTCCTATATCCACTTTTTCTGTTTTTTTCTGCAGTTTGACGTGTTCACGTCATCTTCCTAATTGTAATTTTAGTTTGGGTATGACTTTTTCAAATACTCCCCCCCCCCCCCCCACACACACACACTCAACCCATTTCTCCACCTGACATTGTGTGATCTTTACCTCATTTGTGTTGGATTCGCTTTCTCGTTCCCACCTTCACATATCTGTTATACCCAGTTTATTATATTTTACTTAAATATTCTTTTTAAATACTACAGTTGCATGCTTATATTATTGTTAAGGTGTGAATTAGTCTAAAATGGGATACAATATAGTCTTGCTTCACGTGAACTTCCTGCAATTATTCACATTCGTGCGATATGGTCTTGTTTCACGTTATCCGCATTCATTTGATATGGTCTTGCTTCACGTAGACTTCCTACAATTGTTCACATCTCTGAGAGATGGTCTCTTGCTTCACATGAACTTCCTGCAATTATTCACTCACATTTATGCGACGTAGTCTTGCTCTAATTGGATTTAACAACTTCACATATCACAGCCTTTGACTTTGAGTTTTGATATTAAATTTTACACTAAAATGTGCCAATTGACCATAGAGTTGCTTGAATCGTTTTTCTTCTTCACATACACAACCAACCATCCATCATACCCACCAGCTCTGTAAGGTCATAGTTCCAGACTTGCTCTTCCCAGTATTTTGCCCTGTACACCAGGATTTTTGATCTTTGATTTTTGCTTGTGTCCACTCCTTCACATTTCAGTAATGTCTTTTTACACCAGTTTGTTATACTTGCTTCTCTGGTATGAATAGTTTTCCTTGTGGCTTTAATATTTTTGTAATTTCAGTAAATGAGCTCTCCAATCATTCCTGGGGTATTTACATATAGTTCTGCTTTCGCCTTTCTCTGGATCAACATTTTGAGGTCAAATGGTTGACGATTTCCCACAATACTTGATGAAAAAAATGTCTGCAAATTTAATCCGCCTTTCTTGTAATGATAAACAATTTTCGCAGCGTTTATGAAGACAACTCGAAAAGAGTCACTATAGACTCCTTAATGCGGATTGTTGAGCAGTTATATGAAAACGAAAAGTACAAAATAGTGGGAACTACCTGACAGCACCATCCATTACCTATTTCTATGCAGTTTCCGAATAATGCTTTATTCACATTTTTTACTATTTTATATTATAGTGCACCCAATCCACTGTTCGTGTAATTATATACTTTGTACAAATGGTTTGATTGTGGGCAATATGACCAACACAAGCTCGTTCGGTTATTTGCACAATCCCGATATATTTTAGTTACTAAGTAGAAACACTTTTTTACTACCAGAGCAACCTTCATAACGTGTCTCCTACGCTGTCGCAGATACCATTAACAAAGACAAACGCCTTCCAATAACTGGTGATGTAGATTAAGGATGGCTCCCGAGGCTGACTTGTGGGGATATTAAACAACGAATTCGCCTATAAAAAGCGTCACATAATTTCGGAGATACGAGATCGGGACTTCGCCCTCGTGGCCGACACCTGAGGTCATGTCCCGAAACGGGGAGACGAAGATAGGGAAAATGTGATGCGAAATTGCCACCTGGTGCCGGAAATAGGTCACCCAAAAAGTAGCGAGATGGAGCATCGGTACGCATGGCAGGAGCGAACAGTTCTTCAATCACTTCCGGGCATATCGGTGCGGGGTGAATGCGCGATGGAGGGTCACGCCAGTTGATGCTTACTACTACACGTGCTACGAATTTTCGTGTTATCAAGCCTAATCGACATATGGAGGATTTATGCCTGCCGTTATGAAAGTTTGTACTTGCAATGAATCTTTTAACATGATGCATGTCAAAGTTAAAAGACTCGTCCATGGTTAATAGTTTGAGTTTTGTTGCAGCAGAGTAGAGAAGAAGGCTTGGGTACACAAAACGTGAAACTCTTCTAATGCTTTCGGCTTTCCCGCTTCTTACTGATTTTTTTTTTATTACATGAGTCGATGGTCACTCATGCCAGTACTTCTTTCTGTATTTTGTTGCAATTACATGTAGGCAGAACATGCAGAAAGAATGGGATATCTAATAGATTTGCTTGAGCCGTGGATGCATGTTGGCATCACCCTCGGCTGGCAATTCTATACAAATTTGTATGCAAATTCCAGTAGGGAAACACGACCAAATTTTGTCTTCAGGTCTTGTTGTCATTCCTTTTGATATTGTTGTTGACAGCTGCCATTGCCAACTATAGACCTCCTGCATCGATGCCTCTATCGTGCCTGGGTGGATTATGCCAGGTCTATTTCTCTGCCACGCGTCGCATTTGAGACTTCGCACTTTTGACAAGATGGCAGACGTGTTTTTTTTTAAGACCGTCGCCTTTTTTATGACACACATTGTTTATTTTCCAGAGAAGCCATCGTGCCACTGATGTCAGTTCCGCCTTCGCCACCAATATTAATGTATATTATTTTAAAAGAAAAAATATTTCACCTATGATGGGCAGTGAGAAGGATGATTCTAGCTAACTCGATTGTGTATATATATAGTATGTATTTATTATCAGCGAGATTTCCCATATAAATATTACATAGTGGTGATACATAGCATTAACAAACATTAATAACTGGAACTTCGCTGTTAATATACTCCCTTTCCTTTCATTTCAGTGATTAAAACGTGCAGTTATTTATCAACAACTCTTCGAAGAATGAATCACAAACCAATTGCATGAGAAATGACGCAACCGTTAGCCAATCACGGTGCGGCACGGAAACGGCAGAGGAGAATCCTGCTGAGCAATTGGCTCATTTCATGTTTGGCTTCCCGTGTCTTTTATCTCCATTTTGCTCTCTAGGATCTGTTCTATCAAAATCTATAAATCTTGGCAAGGTTGAAGGTTGGCTTGGTAGAATTACGAAGACAGAAGTCCAACTCAGGCTCCCTCACTTATTCTGGAGGTTGCACTATGCCATCGAGACCAATGTATTAGAATGAGAATGAGTATACGAATGAGAAACGAGCTGGATGGCTTATGCCAAAAAATGTCCAATGAGTGGCCCCCTGATATATACAAGTCAGTTTTACCCTGACTACCGTAACGTATTGACAGCAATCCCAAATGTTACTGCATAAGGCTATATTTGGCAAATAATATAGTGTGAAACGTAACATCGGTACGTACTGTGGCGGTCATTCATTGGCTTACGAAACGAGAAGGTATATAATTATCAGAATAGCGGCTGTTATATTTTGTTGTGCAAAGAAATGTCCCGTATGCTCCGAGAAAAAAAATTGGGACTCAAGATAAAATGGGAACGACGATTCCGTGTAAACTGATTTTATTGCTCTATTTGAAACTACAAATTCCCTTCACTCTACGGAATCTTCAGATCCACTAGCCATGGCAGCGGCGTACCAGGAACTTGAATAAGGTGCCTTGATGAATATTGATTTGGAAATGGGATTGCAATTCCACGATGATTTGCGCTGCCTAGCAACACCGACCCGTAGCAAAAAGCTAGGATTGAGTGGCCATATAGTTGTCAAAGACATTTGTTACACAACAATTTGCCACGCCTGGGGGGAAAGAAACGATCCAGTCTTATTGGATATATTGGACAAGGAAAATCATTCGTGAAAGTAGGCCACGGATTATAAAAGGATAATAACTTTCAGAGAAACTAAAAAAAGCACTGAGTAAAAATATTGCCCATGGCACTCGCGTCGGTGTTACTAGTAATGGGGCCAAGTAAAGATAATTGGTCATATTGATAAAATAATCTGCTTCGTGCCCTCTGTCTGAAAAAAAAGATTGTTGGATAAAGTGGGTCAAACATGGCGCGGGCACTGCATGAGATAAAAGCTGAAAGTGCCCAAGACTGCATTCGAACTTGCGAGATATCGACCTTAAGCTACATGTCTTCTATATATACCACTCGGACAATGACCAGCATCAGTATAATTTGCTCAAACCGTTAAACTAGCATGGAAGTGTATTTTTAAATCAATTTCCCTGTTGTGTCATAGTCTGGCTTGGCTGTAGAGAAAATTGCCCTGGACCACACACCAGCAGCAATACATTAATGCTACCCCGAAGCCCAATGTTATTTGGTTGGGCATAAGTCACCATCCACCTGTTTGGAGCCGTTGGTGTTACTAACACCATAATACGGGGGTTACAGCCGAGGAAACCGTCTAATTGAGCCTCGTGGCAGAGCGAGGTAGTTTCGCTGGGCGTCAGGCAACGTTGACAGCCTTTCGGCAGCACCTGGATGCATTGGGCATGTCTGTAGTCTATGGCGAGGTCTGACACTCCCTGCATTTGACAGGCTAATCTGCGAGAAATATTTCATCCCTAAATCCGGCAATTACTTTCTGACGTCTGCGTTGAGACAGCCTGCTTTCCGGACATCGGAGCTATCCTGGTCGCACAAGGGCATGAAGGGATCGTTTGGGGAGTATGCATGATAACGCAAGTTAAACCGCGACGTGTAACCTGGTGGGAAAGGTCTCTGCTACCCATAATACATACGTCACAGGTATATATAAGAGCAATAAAAGGGTTAAATGTCCCCCCTGCTACAACATGACAAGATAGGATAAAAGTTACGATTTGGGCACAGTTGCCTCTCTTACAATCAAAATGTTGCCAGATTTTAGCAGCTCAAAATTTCACTGTCACAACAAGTAACCGACTACTGCAAACTGCTAAATTTTTAAACTATATAATATTTTTTTTTGCCCGGCAGCACCTATCAATCAGTCCTACAACCATACCTTGTACGCCTATCATCTATCGCACTCCCAGGTCAGCGCGTTTTGAATTTTCCACTAGGTATATTCTCATGTAGATCGCTGTGCGACAAAAGATTGTGCAAAAAAAGTATATCATTTTAGCTTTGCTTGTCGTTACACGCTCAGAAGAGCTACTGCCAGTCTAGTCCATTCTGGCCACCAGAGCTCGTTGTGACTACCGCACAATCTCTGTGCTGGGAACAAGACTCTGACTAGGCAGAATGGTCTGGTCTGTCTGTCTCTTCCTCTGTCCAATTAACTGGGGTTTTTTTCGGGAACCGTCAAAATCCGTGGACCAAAAGTATGTAGTCTATGCATGATCGCGACTATATACACAGGCGTGCTGTTAAACCAAAATGTGATGTATTCATGAGTTATTATAAAATATCAAGAAATAGGGTATGTCATGGCATTGATGGGATTAGTATGGATCTCAGATAATCCAGGCAACAGTAAGGTCATGCGAAGGTTCCTGTGGCAATATGTACCAAGACACAGTAAACTGAGAGAAATCTTTACTGCCCAAATGATCCATGAATATTAATAAGGGTTTACCTTAAACTAACACAGACAGCCTCTTTTTTCCGTAGAAATTCGCTGATTATATTCATACTTTCAGTTTAAATGTCAGTAGGGTTGAGTGTGTTGTAAAGTAGATTTCAAGTTTGCTACGTAACACCAATCTTGATGTTTCAAATTTTGGCAGAGAATTAATTCACCTTGGTCAGGATTGTGTGGTTCAAAACTGTTCATTATGTGGTTCATAATCTGTTCCATCAGTCTCCCGCACAGGAAGTTGTATCACTCGACTTTGTCTTGGTTCCGCCTGTGTTTAAGAAAAAACGGGTCTGAAGATGATGCAGATAATTACAGACCAATATCATGTATAGCTCACTTTGTTAAGTTACTCGAACAGTCAATTACAGTCAGTTAATGAATTGTTACTAAGAAATCACGACTAGACTTCGTTGCCGTGGATCACTCCGAATACAAAAAGATCGCTCAATCACAATTCAATTTTGAGAAAAAAAGATGGCCATTTAAGTGGAACATGCTTTTTAGACCTTCAAAAGGTTTTGATACCTTAGTCACGATATGGAGTTACTGTTATATTATGTGGATATTTAACGCCTAGGTTATTTTGTTTGTGAGCTCCAGAAGAACTGACAGAACGCCAGACGAAACTTAAACTGTTTATTATTAAAACTAACTCTTGAATGGTAAATTACAAAATATACAAGAATTCGTTGATCATTAACACAATCACAGCAAGATAGTCAGGTTTCAGCCAAAACAATACGACAGCACAAGCATACAGATATAGTAGATATACTCACACACTCTCTTTAGTTCACAACCAAAATGTAGTGCAGCATAAAAAGTGTTGACTTCTGGATAATCCTGAATATTCAACTTAATCCGAGGTAATGGTTCTTGATACTGTTTGGAAAACGTGTCAGTTATTGTCCTTGAGTGACAGTTCTTGGACCTTCAGTGACCTTGCACATAGCGTGCATACAAACAATTTTTATGGTTCAGACAGGCTCGACATATTTTCACAGGCTATATCAACCACGATCTGACAGAGACGACCCAAAATAATAACAAAAAGGTATTCTCTCAGTGGAAGGTGTAACAACCTCACTTGATTATTTTCTGTTTCCCCAAGCTGGAAAGCCACTTCCGAACTGGCTCTACACATATCACAGACAGCGGTAGGAATTTCGAGATATTTCTTCACCAAACGGCCAGACAGTGTGACAACTCGTCACTAAACATGCGTCACTCTCCTGTATTAGCTACTCAAGCCATCATCATTTTCTCAACAGTTATTTCCTGCTGGTTTACGACCACAACTGCATTGACAGTTCATTTCTTAATGTCACAATTATCGCCCCCAGATTCAGCAAACAGTTAAGTCAAGGTATATGTACATGGCAAGCAGTAGCTATCGAGGTCGATTCTATTGTATGCCACTGTCTCGACGCCGTAACATACACTGACGTATAGCTTCAACGCCAATAGCTCTTATACTCCGCACTAAATAGACACTTTCCCGAAAGAATAGTTTAGTATTTTACAGCATTACACCACTTTCAGGAAGCTTTACACAGAAATTGCTCCTTCCGGAAATACACACCTGGAATCACCCAAAACTGTACTTTCGACCATCATTTTGGTTAAAATTTACTCGATGGGATTTATCTGTGGCGCAGTTTTAGGAAACGCCCGATAAGCATCGGACTTTACGAGACGCCAACATATACGCCCATAACAGTAAAAAAAGACGATATACTTTCTTGCTAAGAATCATATACATGTAAACATTTTAGATGCGTCATACAACAAACCCTCAACGTGCCGCCCAGTTTTCAGTCATTTGAGAAGATCATTTGTTGACCAAGATCACATCCCTTGAACTATGTCAAGTAGTTATAAGTGAGGTGTCAATTGCTAAAAGCGACTGATCGCTAAATAGATCATCTGCCATATCATTTATCAGAAAGGAGCAGCGGCCCCAGAATTGATCCCTGGGGCACACCTGCAGTGATGGGATGGCACTCAGAACTTCTCCCGTCAATGACAACTCCTGGTATAATTCCCCAATATAATTTCCATTGACACAGTTATATATCTTCCTTACACAAGAAGGTTGACGCTTAGACATGGATTAAAGCACGCAATGGACGCCATGATGATCAGTGGCCACTATAGGGAGGGTAACTCCCGAGTCTACTACAATGCCAGGGCAATCAACAAACACAAGGTCAAGCAATATTTGTGGGTGATACGAGTTGGCTGGTCAATATGTTGATAAAGATCGTATTTTCCGCCAAACTGGGCTAATCTATTGGATAACTCTCTGTATGTATGATTGCTATCAAAAATCGCACAACGATCATTAAAATCCCCAATGACCACGAGCGAGTTACGCCTGCAAGAATACGTAAACCATGTCACAGCTTGCTTCTAAATTCTCAATAAAGGTACGTATTCAAGCGCCGAAGCATCTGAGGTCTATAGTAGTAGTTGTCGTATTTATTATATAATATAGTGATTTGCGTTTACATTGTCCACATATATCTACAAACTAAAAGTACTACATAGTAAATACGCCCAGCCCATTTAGGGTTATAAGTCACTCGATACACTTTTATAAATAAACACGAGACCCAAAATAGGTCACACGGCACGTCACATGGGTCTTGCAAATGTACTAGATACAAATTTAGCAATACACCTGCATTTCGAATTTCTCAGGAAATGTAACAAGGCGGTATCTTCAGTAATATTTTCTGGCTCGGTTACGCGTAACAGAGACGCCAATGTTATTGGCGTGCTCTGTAACGCGTTACAGAGGTTGTGTTACGCGTTACAGAGACGTCATTGTGATTGGACGGCTCTGTAACGTAACCGACTCAAACGGCCTGACATACACGTCTGTGGAACACTCTACTCGACACTTTAAAGGTATTACCTGAATTGAGAAGTTTGAACTAGTTTTTGTTAGGTGGTAATCGTTCACATCTATTCAATTTTACTCTCCTATGTTCCGCAGCTTAACGTTCGAAGGAAGGGCTTTTTTGTTACAGCAACGATTAATGTTATAATGCTTGTACTTTATCGCCTTTACTACGGCCTAAGATTAATGATCTGCGCCGGCGTTTTGTGTACACGAACGTGTGAGGGGCATGTTTGCCGTGTAGCTAAAATTTGCTATTGACACGTTCGGTGAAAAATAGTTAATGGTATAGTAATGGTTTTATCAATAATGCATGATGGTGTCGCTGTACTATTTAATTATCCTGTTGACTCTAAGGGCACACACACACACACACACACACACACACACACACAGAGAGAGAGAGAGTGAGAGAGAGAGAGAGAGAGAGAGAGAGAGAGAGAGAGAGAGAGAGAGAGAGAGAGATTGGTTACCTGTATAATAACAATGGTAATAACTGCTGGTTTTAATATCACTCAAGTCACTCAGATTTCATGGGAGGCACACCTTGCT
>JAAUYG010162306.1_pt1 | contig 11996 bp, 7 predicted proteins | sample 7278091 | NCBI WGS metagenome assembly JAAUYG01 (sample SAMN14350201, study PRJNA611818) | marine sediment metagenome | isolation source: surface marine sediment (0.6m) | place: French Polynesia: Moorea | collected 2018-08 | reverse complement strand
TATATATATATTTATATATAGTGGTACCTCACTTACAATCACTTCAGAGTAAAGAGCAATTCTCCGCAGTACCAAACACTGTGTTTTCTAATGCTGAGTAGTGTCACAAATAAGACCAGCGCACAATGAATATATCATGGGTGGTCTTAATTCTGAGGTCCCACCGATGTACAGTGTGTATATATAAAAATCCACTGTTGTGTGTGGCCTGGATGGCATTGCGTATGTCGGACTATCTTTATTCTGACATTTTTGTCTGCCAAAAGAATAACTCAAATCCATCTGGGCCAGAACTTCTCGAAACTACTTAAGCCTAAGTTTTGACTTAGTTCAGCAATCTCATCACTCTTGATTGGCCAGGAATGTGTTTCGACTGGAGTTCTTTAAGCTATAAAGTCTAAGTTCTAACTTAAGTTAGCAATAGCAATCTCATCACTCTTCATTGGCTAAGAATGTCACTTTTAGAATGTCACTTTAAGTCCAAACTTAGGACTTAAGTAAGTTTTAATAAATCCAGCCCTGAACCCTGGAACCTGTCTAACTTGTGTATTTAAGTTTGTCCCTATGCTGTGTAATCAACACCTTATTTTAGCCAATATATCATCAATAAGTATTGATTGGTGTAGATCAGAGGTCTTCTGAATACTAATATTGACTCTCTTTGGTTGGTAATAAATAGCTTACGTGCATTTTTCTTCAGAAGCATAGTGTACATGTATCCGTATTGAGTGTACGTATTTTTGTATTCCCTAGTGTTTGTATACAAGCTGAAGCTGCCTGTTTTGGCTGTCACATGCGTTGGCAGACAAAACTGCCCTTACAGACAGGTTCTACTGTCTGGATACCCGAATTATCAGCTTCAGGGTTTCTCAGAACATAAACTCACTTTTATACCAGTAGAAGCGAGGTTTTGTATCCACGTGTACCTATATGTGTTACTACAGTGCCTCATATGCAGTAAATTTCAAGTTTAATGCAAAGTATTGTCACACGAACCTGGAACCAAAGGAACCTGTCTGAAAGCTGGGGCAGTGGTAACATAACCAGTGCATGGTAGATGTCGAGAAATAAAATAATCAATACAGCAGATTCACACCTGTTGCTGAGAATTGTTCAAAAAGGTTATCATGGTAAGCCAACATACATAGCAATGTATGTAATCTTATCTGTTCATGAGTGTTACTGTTGATACACTGACCTTATGAAGTAGGGTTTTTGCACATGGCATCTTCATGGTTTTCAGTACATGTCTTTATATCAGAATGTCATTACCTTTTATCTGTGCCTACAGTGCAGTCTGACCAATACCCAAACCTTCACCGTAACTTGTTCAATTTTCATTCTTTATAGCGGTAGTATTTACTGTAGAATTGTTTTTATATATTTTTGTGTACACATTTGTTTTTACAGGTTTTGTAAAACTCTCAACCGCTGTTCAGATATGGAACATTTGAAAATACTCAAGTGTACTTTTTGTTAAATCTTTTGGTTTAATGTAGTTTTTGATTGAAGTTAATTTAAGAGCTAAGCTAATTGGTTAATTAAATAGCTAATTAAAGAGCCTTAGAGCTTTACTTTTATTTAAGACTTGTGTCTTTGTGAACATGTTTTCTCATTGCTGTTAATCACTTTCATATCACTGACTTTCTGGGGCCGCTCCGATTTCAGTATTATTCCTCAGATTTTCACAGGGACCTTTTACTCTTTAATATAAAGACATACCACCTTCATTTTTCATGTACACAACGCACGGTAATGTATATTGGTGATAAATCCTATGACTTAACCCATTAGCTTTCACTAATGCTTATGACTTACTAGTTTGCCTTTGGGGAGTACAGTGGTCCCTACGATTTAAGACCCCTCCATTTAACAGTTCTCTCCATTTTTAAGACTGACCATTACTGAGACCGATACTTTCAGCATAAATATCCCTCGATTTTAAGACCACCTTCACTTTAAGACCATATTTTTCTGGCTGATTGGGTGGTTTTAAGATGCAGGGACCACTGTATGTTTCCAGAGCCATTAACTAGCTGTACCAAAACTTGTCAATACCATCTGGGCTTTCCTGTGAAAGATCAAAGTAGTATTGTCAGAGAGAAACAACGTGCCAAACAGTTTATGGAATGCTGTCATAATATATAATATGGTATAGATGTAATATTAGTTGGTGCGGCGTGTGGCTATTGTGGGGGTTTGCAAGGCATAAATATGTTAATCTGGTCTGATTTAACTTTAATAACTTTAGCTTAAGCTTTCTTAAATTTTATTGTTGAATTATGCTTTTTCGCTTTCAACTAAAATCATATCGAAAATATATATAGATGTGTTAGACAGAGATGATACCATATCTGATATTGAAAAAAAGTCCCCTCAGATAAGGACACAAATAATTCTATAATTCTGTTAGATTCTGTTATACTCTATTAGAACAGTGTCCTTTGGTGAGAGGGAGCATCACATCGATTCATAGTACTTGCTGTCAAGAATTGTGTCCATTTGGCATGTTTGGAGAGGGTGTCCTCTCCAGAGGGTGTCCTTCAAGAGAGGCCTCACTATGGTTGTGCATTGCATGAAACTTTGTAATTCTATATAGTATTTTAATGTTGTACTTTTTTAGTCTGTGCCAAACCCAAACCTTTGTCATATGTATGATACCTATAGCCTGGAGCTGTAGCATTTCCAACGTAGTTTAGCATCACTAGGATAGCAACTTCTTGTTTTCAACAGGCAAAGGCATTGCTTGGTTACAACAATAGTTTGTGTGTGTGTGTGTTTGTTTTTTTTTTTGTTTTGTTTTCATGGCACTACATGCACAAATACTTAGTGCTGTATGTGGCAGGCACTCTGAACTTAGTGCGTAATCCATTAAATTAGACACAATTTTGCTAATGATGCCAGCAAAATTAATAGGGGACATTTTAAACCCCTCGGCAGGAAAGCGTCCGAAAGGTACCCCCCAAAAAGCAAAAAGTGTCAAAACCTGTCGGAATTTGTACCTGCATTAGCATGATTGGTCAAAGCTATATTCACCGATGTTAGGCAGTCTTGGTGTGATTGGCTAAAGGATTCATGACGACCAATGGCAGTTCAGCTATCGAATGAAACAGACAGTTCATGTAGCGATGCTTTTCAGTTTACCTTGCTTACGTACATGTAAGTTATAAACTCTCTGGGAATTTTAACTCCGCTCGAGATATTAGATAGACTTGGTACAAATATTTGTCAAGACATGTCTGCCTTTTGTGTACATGTAGCTACTTGTACAGTAGTCTATCTCTAATAAGGCCACCTTATTTGCTAAGAAACTGTGGCCATGTTAGAGAGGCGGCCTTTGGTGAGGGGAAGAAATACATTGATAGTGGTAGTGGAAAAGATTTATGGCTTTATTAGAGAGGGTGGCCTCTGTTGAGAGTGGCCACTAAGAGAGGTACATACTACTGTATCTGTGAAGCGGGGCTTCATTAAAGAGACTCCCAAGTTACAGGAGCATTGGACTTATTGCATGTAGTGCCATGAATTGCTCAAAACAACTACCGGTAACAGAGACTTTGGGTACTGTATTTCAGCCGAATACTGTAGATTCTGTGAAATACTTGGCCTATTCTCCACTCTTTGGTAGAAATTTTAAACTATCATGCTGAGAGAAGAAAATTGGGTAGCAGTCATGTATGATTTTGTCTGTCTCAGTCATATCAGTGATATTATTTGTCGATTTTTGTGTATTTCTATTCAATAGTAGTTTGATAGTTAAGTTGATGAACTGAAAACATTTTCAACCTGCTTTCGGGATTACAATGAATACTGTAACAAAACCTGTAAGAACCATGGTCTATATACATGGTGTAAAGTTTGTAAAGGCCATGGTCCTTGCAAAACTTTCTCTAAACATGGTGTAAAGTGTTGTAAAGATTATGGTCCATATACCCGGGGATAATGGTTTTAGGCCATTGTATATACAGTGTCAATCGTACCTCCCAGAGTCAAACATTGAAACTTCCTCAGACGTTTTGACTGCCTCCTAGGGTTATTGTTCACTGACCTATGGTGTCAAGGTCATCACGGTGTCAATGGTGTTTGAGTATACAAATCGATTTTCATGTAAATTGTAAGATAATACAATGTCTCAATGTAATGCGTCATGTTGTCATGTGCCAAAATCGGCGTGTGCTGCCATGGAAATAGCTTCTGTCAGGGAGGCGGCCGAGATGGTCATGGGCTATGGAGTTAGAGATATTTTCCTCCTTGACCGGCTTTCCAAATATCACCTGCGATCCCTCAATATTGCTTATCATATCTTAGAAAGTTACTTAACTAAGAAGCGGTATAGATTATATATACCGCTTCCCGCGGTCATTGTACCACCATCTTTCTTTACATCTATCTCATAGATGTACATGAAAGGTGGTGGCACAATGAAATCCTACCTGAAGACCCTAAAATTATGACCACTATGTTAACGATCGCTCAAAGGCTACAAACCAATGCTAATTTGTTTGAGTCTTAATAGCCCATGGGTGGCCTTAATTTGGGAGGATACGGTACCCACTGTATTACCAATATGTTCACTTGCCCATCTGGTTATACATGGGTTGAGTGTGTTTCATCCTAATATGCTTGTAATTCTTAGCGTTTTGGGTCTTGCTTATATATGTACATGCTGGAATTGGTTGGTAGTAGCTCCGGTTTTAGAGGTAACCCGGCAGAAAATGAATCTGGCAGTAATAATCTGGCCAAACACGGGGCTACTGTTCAACATGTACACTGCTAGTTGTATATGCGGGCTATGTATAAGTTACCGTAGATTTTATTTCGCTGACAGCCTTTCATTAAGAAGGGCAGCACCATTATAAACTCTTTTGAGTTCTCGGTCTTCGCACATTTTAGGCGTGAAAGGCTTAAGCAAAAATACTCGCGAGTATGCTAGTAGCATGGATTTGTTAAGAATAGTTATAAAGTTATTCAGACTATCTTTGATTTTATTACCAAACTGACAGACCTTTGCTGTTTGCAGAGTGGAGATGTGTGATATTCTCTTTATGGAAGTCTATAGCTTCTCTCCCAGTGAACGAGTTTTGAGCAAAATTGTGTCGTGCTTCGTGCGGTTCCTCGGACGAAACCACTATACAGCTTATGCGATATAATTGATGTATTATACAATACACATTGTTTAATATGTATTATGCATGTTGAAATTGTGTGATCTATAAATAGCTTCGTGTTGAAAATGTGTGATCTATAAATAGCTTTGTGAGAAAATACTTGGGTGGTTAATAAATTACCTTTGGATTGTTCATGTTGTTTATCGAGGGTTAATTATTTCCAAGGTTTTCGAGCTTACCTTGACCACACCTACCATATCAACACTAAAAGTTTGTGATTCAAAGACCTCCTGGTGGTATTTGCTTGTTACTGGCTCTACTCTCCCCATATTCTATATTTATGGTACCATATTTAAGGGTTATCACAGGAGATCAGCAATTTATTTTTGTATGGACAAACCGCTGCAATCATTCCAAGGAACAATGCAGGTGTTGGTGCACACAAAATAAATCATTGAACAAGTACTGCAATAACATTACCATGATTACTATAATATTATATACCCGCAACTTCACTTTATGGACATATTTTTGACATTAAGTCCTATTTTAGACAAGAAAAGACCTACTCCAAATGTTTATCCTTTTATCCCTTTGGGGCATATAGCAACAGCCTCGAGACCTTGGTAACACAACCGAAATACACAATAGAATTATATAAACATAAGACCATATGTGCCTCTGCTATTGGCTGAAAGCCTGGGCCGGCGGTGACAGTGCAATATAGCGAAGGTCATCATTCAATATTATAATAGCTACATATTGGCATGATCGCTCCTACAATAAAGTATGGGAGATTTTTCAGGTATACTGTAAAGTCATATCGGTACCAGAGCAGTACAAGGTTCCCTATGGGTTTTCAAACACCACCACCCCCCACCCACACCCCCTCACCCCCCAACAGGATCTGTGCAGGACAAAAATCATCATAATCCCGACACTACTATGCAGACCACTTGCAGTCTCTGGCTCCTACTTATCACAAAAAAAAAACTAAACGCACAAGTCGCACATGCAAACAGTTTATTCAAAACATTTGAAACACGGTTGAAAAAAGCATCAACATCCTATTTCAGTACAGACTCCGTCATCGACTTACATAACTGACCATTGCATCCGTCACAAGCGCCGGTTCCTGATCAGGTAACACTGGTGCATATTAAAGGTCACAGGTGTATCAAACTTTGCATAAATAAACACGATTAGCACCGACACGAATGTCGGGGGTTAAGTGAAATCATGAGAACTATTTGGTGTCTCAAATTAAAACTGTGCTGGCCAAAATGGCTAAATTTGCATGTTCTTGGCATGTGGCATGCCATCTCACTGTAGCAATGCATGCAGGTCTCAACCAGAAACCTTTTTCACACTCTGCAGTTGTATGTGCCCACAGGCAATCTACCTATTAAATACAGTGGTCCCTGCAATTTAAGACACCTCCTTGTAACAATTCCTTCCATTTTAAGACCAGCTATCAGTAACACCATTCTTATATTTTCCAATTTAAATATCCTTCCATTTTAAGACCACCTCCAATTTAAGACCATATTTTTTTTCTGCCTGAAGGGGTGGTCTTAAAATGCAGGGACCACTGTAAAGCAAACACATGCTGCATTTTTATCATGTTTATCAGTATTTATATCAAAACAAACAAGATGAGCTTTTCCCCGACATGAACAGCAACCTTTTCGGTTTTGGCTAGGCTGTGTACTGCCAATAACAATTGAATGTCCACCAGTCAACAGTTTACACCATTGCATCAGTTCTATTGCGGGAGGACCTCCAGGAAGGCCCTCCACAGATTTCTGATTCGGTTGTAGCCAACACTGCTATAACCAATTCATCTCGCCAGCCAATCAATTAAATAAATTTGCAAACTGTTTGGCCAGCCACAAATTCCTTTTGTGAATGAACATGATACGAGATTTAGAAAACTATGCCAACAAGCTCTTTGAACATTTTGAAATTTTCAACTTCTTAACATTGAGCCTCGAACCAATGCAAATGGTAGAAATTTATCGAGATTTTGTTACTATTATTTTTTTTACACGTTACATCACCAAGACCTGGGTCGTTGGTAAGGATCGCAGGATCCCCATAGCGATGGTGATGACTCTCCATCCTCAGTGTTTCTCCTGGATACCGATACATTAGCATCTGGATCAGTCTGCTGAGCCTCCCTGACCGGATCCTGAACAAGGGGACAGTGTGACGTTTTCCTTCTAGGCAGTCCATCTGTACTGTCTCTGGAGTCGTCGCTGGTAGATGGCAGATCGTGGGCCGTAAATTCCGTGGCACACGGCGTGAACTCCCGACTCATAGAGTGCGAGAGATTAACGCTGAGATTTGGACGCAAAGACTCGCTCTCTACTGCAAAAATACTACCCTGTTGTGGCCAACTAGCACACAAATAGGTTGGCGTGTTTGAACTGGACCATGTGTCCAACTTGGGAGTGTTCCCTATGGAAGAGCCTAAGTCTCTGGCGGGGGTGGCAGCTGAGGTAGAGAAAGGGGTTCTGCTGGGCGTACATTCTAGGTCCATGAGAGGGGTCACCGCAGTGGAATCCAACCAATCACTGGGGGTCCGAGATCGGGTATGTGGCTTGGTGTACACTTGGATTGGACGTTGGAAGCCTAAAGAAAAATCATTTGTGTCCATGTTTGAATACGTACAAACAGCTTCAACGTATGTTCTATGATCAGTATTGGATACCAGTAAATCTTTCTTTGTGAAAAGGGTTACACTGTACCAGGTGCATATATACACATGGACGCTTTCTTAACATTTTCAATAATTATATTCCCTTCAGTAACTGCTGCACACATTTAGTACACCAGTTTCTAGAATAGATCGGCAAATGCAATCTGCTTAGTTTATATTTGGAAATCTGGCATTCCTAAAGAGAAAGGTCATATTAACCAGAGTCACAGCACAGTAATGATGATAATTACATACAATGTTCAAACGATGTATTACATAAAGTTACATTATGTAACCTCAGTGGCCATGACTCATGTAATAATTCAGACAACTTTACCATGTACAGGCTTTAATAAACTTGTGTACATGTTACTGGAGTATTAGTCTAAGTGCCATGCACATACCTTTGGATTTGTTGAACGGTGTGTCAATCAGTTCACAAGTTGCGAAGCCTACCTCCCGGGAGAGCAGATACGCTGTAAACTGTTCTGGTCTGAACCTTATCTGCTGGAAAGTCTTGAAGATGGCATCCTGGAAATTAACAGTGAAAGCCGATATTAGTATGAGTATGCATTCAGCTTCAAATCTGATACATGTACATACATTTATAGCTACAATGTAACATGGTACATGATGCTGTACGCATGGTGTATTTAATATCAATTTATTTTACCGGAGGATGAAACTCGATCACACAGCTATGTAATTGAAATGTAGTAACATATCACATTGTATTAAGCCTCATAAGTAAAGAGATTGCTTTCAAGACAGAGAAATCTGTCTTGAGAGACTATTGCCATAAGAGACCATCAAGAGACCATCTGTCTTGACAGACCATGCATTTTTGGCAGAAGGACCTACATGTCAATATATAACTGATCCCGTCACCAGAGACCACCTGTTTTGGCAGACCACATTTTGTGGCCAATGGGGTGGCCTTTCAGAGAGAGGTTCTACTGTACCATCCATGGACTTAAGTTCACTTAACTGTCCAGTCTCCCTACCGTTAGCTTTTTCTTTTTCTTGTATGAGGACCATGACTGTGGCTCCAGTATGAGATGGCCACCCGGCCGCAGCTGTCTGTACATCCGCTTGAATGCTCGCTTCAGGCCGGCATCCCCCCAGTTGAGATGCAACCATTTGGTGACACTGAGGGCAAGGATTGTGTCATATTCCTCCTGCTGCATCTCCAGCTGCTCATCTGTGTCCAACACATAGCTCCCCTGCCAGAGGTAATGGCAAACATTTAGTTTTATACATGCATAGCTTCCCTGAGGTCAGCGGTACAACGCAGAAACTTGAGAAAAGCTTATCAACTACTACATGTAATATGATTAATATCTACGGCGAGTATGGTCTACTATCTGATAATAAGCATTCATGTAGGCCATGTGGATCTTCCTACCTTAAAAACTGAACACAACAGGTCATTAGCATCATTAGTTTGCTATTAAACATGCCAAAACAATTGTGTGTAGCTATTAAAGACTACTAGTATTCGAGTACGGTAGTTCAACTTCATCATATATTCCCTGTGTATCTCCTCAAACAAATGTAACACATGCAATTGCATAACACATGTAACGTTGATGAATCTATATTTTATTACTCCATGTAATTTTTCAATGTAAAGTCACAGTGTCTCATACTAATAAGTTTACTGCAATACTTTTTTGTAACTTTGATGGCTTCATTGGACATGTTGCAGAAGGCACATGGCTTTCGCTAATTACTCAATGGAACTGTGATACTAACCTGCACAAACATGACATTATGTGGAAAACCTTGGGAGTGCTCGGTTGCTGGCGTTACCGCTGCTATGGGACCATACGTCAATGGCAGCGAGGTGGGAAATTTGCTGGAATCAACTTTCTCTCGCGTCAAGTAATGCCTGATGTTTTTCCTGGCAATGCCTATAAGTTTGCTGTCAATATCCATGCCAACAATCTTGGATGGTCCATAATCCCTGGCAAGCATCAGTGTGACATGGCCGATGTTACAACCAATATCTAACATATCCTTTCCCACTGTCCACTCTCGGCGAATATATTTGAGCCTGTGGTCTTCTTCTAAATCAGGATTGCGATAACCGTAATATTTGTTATAGTTGCCATAGACAAATTTCACACCTTTCTTTTGCTTGGATCGATCCGTCTGGCTGGTCTGTTTCTTGGGCTTGGCTTTGATTGGCATATCCACTTTTACTATTGGCGATGGTTGCTGTGAGGCAGCATCTTCAGTCTGTGTGGGTAGGTCATTGGAAGGTATGTCTTTACTAGGTACTGGTGCAGCTGCAATTGTACTGCAATCTGTTGGAGGTACAGAGAGTACAGCGTCAATCTTGCATATGGCTAACTTTATTATCTCAGTGTCAGATGCACTCAGTGGGTCTTCAATACTTGGCGACAACGGTTCAGTGAATGCTGGCTGCTTGATTTCCTCTGTTGGGGTTTCAGTCGTTGACTCACTGATGTCTCCTGCACTGCGTCTCTTCTTGTGCTTATGCTTTTTCCGTTTTCCACTTTGCTTCAGAGAAAGCAGACTCTGAGCTAAATCCACATCCTCGGCAGCATTGAGATTCAATGGGTCACTAATATTTGGTGGTATTAGCACCTTCACTTGTTGTTTATAAGTGGGCAAGGGCAAGGGAGAGGACTGTGGTGTTTTCTCATTTAGCGCTTTGCCCAATTCACTGTCTCCATACAAGCTATTGAGGTTCAACGGATCTGAAATATCCCCTCCCAAAAAGAAGCGGCGTGGGAGTGGCATGATTTTCCGCTTTTCTGTCGATCTTCCGGTGTATCTGCCAAAGTTCTTTCTTGGAGGTCCTTGGTGTCCAGCACGTTCAGAATGTCTTCTTTTTCGTGGGTTCCGCTGTACCATGTTGGAAACAAGTTTTTCTGACAACGTCTTTTTTATGCTTTGTCCTTCATTATCATCAAAGCCAAAGGATTTTTTCTTTGGCTTGTTAGTATTTCCAGCTGATTGGGGCCCCTTTTCTTTCAGCGGGGAAAAGTCTAAAGTAGTCTTGACTTGAACATCCATTGGTGTGAAGCCTCTCAAAGCATGACTATTTGGCCAATTTTTGGTCGGTATGTGTCTGTGGCTTCGAAGACGTACGCTGTGCGCACTGGTTCGTCCGTGTTCGTTGTCAAGCCATGCACATGGCATTCATCAAACTGTCAAAAGGCCTCAAAACAAGCCAACGTGGTCCTGACTGGTGTCGCCGACTAGCGAACCAAAAGCGAGTAATGTGTCCAACCTGTTCAAAAATAAATAGGCCAACGTTCTAGCACTCAAAATGCCACTTTTAATCCACCTCAGTGTCAAATAACACTAGAATCTATTTTCACGAATGTCAACTTCTACACTTGCCTTGCCACAACATCTAATATGGCCTGTAATTCCTTCGTATGACGTAAATCGCTCCCCGAGGTCAGTTTCGCAACATCAGCCCCAAAACTGCACAGCGTACAGTGCGCAAGCCCCGCGCGAGGCATTGTGGGATCCGACTTCCGGCTGGCATGGCGGAACTTACAAAAACTGGTAATCACGTTTTCAAAGGAAAATCTGACTAAAACTCAGGAGTTTGAACCAAAAGGGTTGGTTTAAATTATTTAACACTATCTTAAGGTGTTTATCAACAGAATTAACCACTTGAGAAGCCGTGAATTGGCTTCTGTCCTTGTCTTTCACCAGTGCATTGTCAGGCGCGTAGCAGACGACGTCTGCTGACACACTGTCAGCATATGTCAGTGTCACTAGACAGAGTATCCGTCTCTATAGAATATGGCTGGGGCTTACTACGTAGGCTACTGACACACTAATCAGGCAGTGCCCCTCCTGCATACCTGGCGTCAACAAAGTTAGCAAATGATGCATATTTATCAAAACTGATTAGTGCGTTTATCACTGTTTATCATAGTAATATTAGTATGCCATCCAAACCTTACAGCACTGTAATGTACAGCATAATAGTGAAAATATGTCATCAAAAAACTGATCATGAGGATTCATGTAGATCTACCACATTCAGTTACATTCCCCGGGGGGCCTGGGCTATCTTCCCAGGTGCTCAACCCACAGAGCAACCCCGGCGCGTCCCCAGGTTGGCAGATAGGGGAATGACCTTTAGTTAAAGGTTAGCCAGCTACTTTAGCTGGCCGCGGACCATAGTGGGCATTACCTTG
>JAAUYG010049616.1_pt1 | contig 11996 bp, 4 predicted proteins | sample 7278091 | NCBI WGS metagenome assembly JAAUYG01 (sample SAMN14350201, study PRJNA611818) | marine sediment metagenome | isolation source: surface marine sediment (0.6m) | place: French Polynesia: Moorea | collected 2018-08 | reverse complement strand
GAACTGTAGCATTGCAGTGAACTGTGATAACTATACCATTGCAGTGAACTGTGGGAACTGTAGCATTGCAGTAAACTGTGATAACTATACCATTGCAGTGAACTGTAGGAACTGTACCATTGCAGTGAACGGTGGGAATTGTAGCATTGCAGTGAACTGTGATAACTGTACCATTGCAGTGAACTGTGGGAACTGTACCATTGCAGTGAACTGTGGGAACTGTACCATTGCAGTGAACTGTGATAACTGTACCATGATAGTAAACTATTATAACTGTACCATTGGTCCGTTGCAGTAAACTGTGGTGAGAACTCTCTGGTGTTACTTTCAAGAAAAGAGCTAATATTGATCTGGCTTACAAAACTAACCAGGAAATAAAAAGTCCTGGAAAATAAACGACTTGTTGGCAGGGCCACCAGAAACAGGGTTAGATAGTGCTGGGCCTGGATTATAAAGCTGTGAAAACTTTTGCCCAATTACCATGTTCCACATTCTAACCTAATCACAACATGATTGGAGCAAAGCTGGTACTCAAACCCGGCTGAGACTCTCCTGTGACTCAGCCCGGCATTACAGAATTGAGCTTCAAGGTCTTAGTGTGGATAGATTATGTTAGAAGCATTTTTCCGATAAAAAAACGGTTTCAAAAAGTGCTGGCCTAGCTTGTTGATAAGGAAGAAGCTGGAAAAAAAATTAGCTACCACTCCTCGAATTTTTCTAGCGGGCCCCGCAAAAAGCCCTTCGGAGCTTATAGCCTCCAAGCTTTGAGCTCAGCAGCTTTGGAAAAGCTTACTGGGTGCCGTGAGTGTTATCATGATGACTTTTAGAAAGGCTTGTGAACCCGGAAAGGCTCCTGTTTCCGGCTTTGAGAGGCTTAGATTCCATCTAGCCATGGTCTAAAATCAGCATTTCTTATCCATGGAATTTCTGAGGGATTTACCGGCAATATTGCCATGTATACTGGTAGTTACATAGCAGGCAGATTGTCTGAATAGGGCATTGGTGCGATTACAAAGTTACTAAAGTATTTAATTAGTAGTACATGTCCAATATAAAGTAATAAATCTCAGTCACTCTGCAAAACAGGTGAATATGTTAAATATCAGAATATTCAGATAGGTAGATATTAAAATTTATTAACTTTGGTGGATGGAAGCCATGTAATAAAAACAACAGACTGCAAAATGCAAAAATCATTTTGGCATTATTGGAAAAGACTGGCCAATTTCGTTGCTCCTGATATTATAGATGTTCCATCCTATAAACTTGATCAATGAAGAAACAAAAGGTTCCACTTACTACCGGTAATATGAAAAGCAGTTTGTACCGCATTTTAAAATAGCGTTATATTTGACAGTTGTACATACTGTGTCAAAATTGACCATGATCTCTGTGCAGCTAGACATGATTTAACTGTATCTGGCTCAAGATAATCCTAAATGAAAATTCCCATATATACAAAGTTAACTAAGGACATTTTGTGGTCTGACCGGGGCAGACAGGTCCATGATGAATAATCACCGTATGACAGATATATCCTACCTCGACCTATATGTCTGACCGGGATATGGGCATCAGATAGCCTGCTGACCCTACAAATCCCTTCCCCCACCCTCCCTGCCTCCCCATGATATGATCAGCAATTCCGTACAAATCATTGAAATAAAAGGTCAGATCAGGTCAGAAAATTGACACATCCAGTGAATCATAGACTTTAGACCTGGATTGAACATATATTGGACAAATTCCTTAATGTGGGCTTTAGAGTTATATCAACTGGAACTTTAAGTGTTTGGATGTTTGAAGATTGTCTTTGAATTTGCACTAGACTAGGTGTTACGTACAGCCTATCTGTTTAAAAGCAAGTTAGCTAGAATTTTTTTAAAAATACTCTGAATGGAATTTGTGGAATATTCCCCACACAGCTAGATCTATGTTAAATTAATCTCATTTTACTCCCTAGTCAAAAATGCGATCTCTTTTGTTTTGATAAGAATGAAGAACAGACTGTATGACCAGTATCGTGCATGTATATACATGTATCTATCTTGATACGTTTATTAATAAGCAAGAAAAAAAATAAATTAATAGACCAGTACTAGCATACCTGGTTGTGGTGCCATTCCAACTCCAAACGTTTCTCTCCTTTGTTGTACAGAAATACAAAATTTACAGGCTGCTGAACAGCTGAAAACCTCAAATTACCTCTGGTTTGGCTGATATCTGCAATTCGGCATTCTGCATACGGCCAGACATGCCAAAGAGACTATATAATGTCCATGCGAACAGTCGGTGTCATTACTGTTGAAATTTTACAAGAGTTGACTTGACTCTGGAATAGATCTGTTAACATGGCAGTTAACCAAAATGGAAATAAAGAATAAATCTACCGATTTAAGACCAGTGCATGGCAAAATTCCATGATCACTTCACGCCTTTTTTTCATATGAGTAATAGCTGGAGGCAATGAGCTGACAGATGAAAATGCCTGAAACTCATTCGCAGAATATTTTCTCCTTGTACATGTTGTAGCCATGAACTGTCAAATTCTGAAGTCAGACTTCTTAATATGCATATATATCAAAGACCCAGTACAAATGTATATACATTTGTACTGGGTCTTTGAAAATGTAACTGGACCCCCATCTGTGATATTAAATGATTTGAGAATACAGGGAAGTAATTAGGCCCCATTTACACTACACATGCTACATCCGGAATCGAAATCAAAACCGTTTCGAGATCAGTTAGAGCATTTGCACTTGCGTGAATCTGGATCAGATTCTGTTTTAGGAAACAAGGTCTAATCCAGTTGAATTTGGTGGTTTTAATCTGGATATACCCGGTACTAGAATGTGAACGTGTTGAAGAGAAGCAAGTGTAAAAGTGGAGCGAAAGTGTTTTAGTGCCCAACGAATACAGTAGTACCTCTATTTTATAACCACCCATGGGACCAAGAAAATGTGGTCTTATATTGCAGTAGTCTTAAAATAAAGGGCATTTAACGCAGAAAATTGCCCTTTGGGACCAAATCAAGCGGTCTTATAATCAAGGGTGGTCTTAAAATAGAGGGTTGTAAAATAGAGCGACTCCTGTATGTATCAATGCACGCGCTCTTTGGTTCCCGTGAAGTATCTGGGAGTTAAGTAAAACGCAGGAATAGATGTCATATATCATGTATATATGCTCATGTGACTGATATGGATTAACTGGGTATAATACCAAGCATTTAAATATACATTGTAAATGCGAATCGAAATAACGTCAGAAGTGAAATAAAGTGAAGTGAACTTAAAAATGGATCGAAAATGGATTAGATGTAAAAGGGGCCTTACAGCAAAGAAAAATTATAAAATTATTGCACATGCCCAGTACCTTTTGTGTCAACCCATATTGCAACTGAGTCAATTTGACTGAGTACTGAAACCAATCCTACAGAGTCCATACCTTGCTCTTGTTTCTATATAATGTGCAGTGTAACTCTGTACCAGTATTTTATGTGCATTGGGATTTGCCAAATTTTGTTCACCACAGTGGAGCATTTAAACTATGCTGGCTTAAAGTTTGTTTACCACAGTGGAACATTTAAACTTTGCTGGCTTAAAGTTTGTTTACCACAGTGGAACTTTTAAACTTTGCTGGCTTAAAGTTTGTTTACCACAGTGGAGTATTTAAACTTACTGGCTTAAATTTTGTTTAACAAAATGGAACATTTAAACTTTGCTGGCTTAAAGTTTGTTTACCACAGTGGAACATTTAAACTTTTCTGGCTTAAAGTTTGTTTACCACAGTGGAACATTTAAAGTTTGTGTGCTTAAATTTTTATCACCACAGTGGAACATTTAAACTTAAAACTGTTTTAAGACCCATGTAGCCCATCTAATCACTCACTAAAGTAGATATTGTCATGAAATCAACAGATGATTAGAATGCTGCGCTGTCAGATGCAAACTGAATTTGAAAATAATTAATCTGCCTGTGTAACTGTTGAATTCACACCCTCATAATCCCAGCCTGTCATAGATCACTGCCTTATAGAATTATCATATGCATGATATCGGGAAAGACAAATATGACTAAAGGGAGGGATATTGCTTGCGATTGTGCAGTAGAGTGCAATAGTTTAAGGGTAAACCGTGCAATAAACTCAGGGAGAGCTGTGTCTTCCTGGCTCCGTATTCACGAGACTGATTTGAGATGCTCTTCATGAGCAGAGTGAGGGAGTGATCTATAGCCAGCCCAAACGAACAATATACCGATCCCTAATTAGATTGCTACAGTGGTCCCCGCTAATATGGCCATCCTTAATAATATGTCCCAGTACTCGTGATACTCGTTTAATAACACCAATTTCAGCGACCAAATGCCGATTTAATGTTTTGGACATTTTGATGCCACATGAGACATGCAAATGTTCTGACTAGCGTTATTCGTTCCAAGGGGTGGTCCTGCCCTTCAAAGTAGAGTAGACACTGTATCGAGGTAGGTTTCCCCGATCTCGTGATCAGTTTGTTAAATCTTGTCACATACCGCCAGCGACCGTGTTGAATGGAGCTGCACCAGGGTGGGTGCTGGGAGAGATTCCTAACTAAGCCATTGTCATCGGCTCTCCGGCAGCTTGCAGAGGGTTCAAAATCGCAGGTCACATACCGGGGACCGAATAAAAAAAAAAAAAAAGATATGTGCCCGATAATTAGCTTTGTTGGGAGAATGTTGAATAGAGATGTTTGTGTGGTGCTTGTCAACTCTTATGCCACGGCTGAACAAGGACAGTTTGTGGTTTTAAAGGCCCGGTGTTTTCATAATATCAGTGGTTTTTACTGATGAAGTTTTATGTATAGAAATGCAAATGGAAACTGCGGGTATAGTGTTTTCAGCCTATTAACTCCGAAGGACGGTATTCCCTCGCTTAGTCACGAAGTGACAAGCATATATACATAGTTGCTGCTAGGCTCCCACTGCTGCCAAACACATTGTCAGTAATATCATGGTTACGGCTTTGTGAATTTGTTGCTTCCTCGCGTATAAAAGCTGCCTCACCACTCTGGCCAAATTGACAAAAATCTTGACAGATTTAGTGACCATATTGACATGATTAACCAAAGACTATATTATACAAGGGTATATTAGTCATTGCAATGTTACAGTTGTTATGTGGTCATTGATAATTTCTTACTTTGTGTACATTAAAAATATCATCTTTTTACCATAATTTATGTTTACTTAACTATTCTCTTTCAGAAATCTTTTTCCTGCCACCTACATAGAGAAGCACTATGACACGCAAGGCCGTCCCGTGTTGAACACCAATGTTAATCATGTAAGGTAGAAAAGGTCACACATGCGCACTGTGTTTTATGGTCCTGTACAGTGAAATCTGTCTTGAAGGACCACTGCTATGAGAGACCACCTGTCTTGAAGGAAAAAAAAGTCTTGTTAGAAGGGCCCACATCCATATTTCAGTGCAGTTGAACCTGTCACCCAAGGTCACACGCCTGTGGAGACCATATCTTTATGTCCAATGAGGGAGGGTTTTTCAAGACAGGTTCCACTATAGATTGCATAGTGGTATACCATGTATACTGGTGCGCAGTGTTCTTCCTAAACGTTTTTGGTTGTATCTAAGTTCGTCACTCCCAAACCGAGAATGTTGCTTATTAACTGTGACTGGGGTACGGTAATCTGTTGCACACGATCTAAGATTGCGGCTGATAATGGATCGGGAATTAAACTGTGCCTCGCCTTGTCCCCTAAAAGCTAGGCCCATTTCTCTTTGGCCATGCTGTTTACCCATAACAAGATGACGAGAACATATTTTGCTGCCGTCATCCGTCAACTGCCAACAAGATTGTCCTGTCATGTCTGAACTGACTCTGTGTTTCTGCTCTGATAAATTATTCAGTATGGGGTAGTGATGATAAGGCACAAATCCTATCAACTGCTGTTTTGTTAGCTAAAAAAATAATAATAAAAACTTGGAACCACCTCTCCATAATTTTCTGAGAAAAAAAAAGTATCTTTGGTGGTTTCCTATTAAGAGATCCCCGCCCTGCTTAATGCAAAGAGTTTAGGGAAAAAACAAGAGGTTCATGGACCTTGACAATCAGTTAGTATTAGGAGGAGATTAAAAAAAAAAGGTGCATGGGATTTGTTGGAGGCGTAGCGTTTTGAATTTTTTGCTTCCATAGGGTCCCATGTTAGTAGAAAAGGAAAATATTCATAAAACATTGGAAAACCTTTTCTTTTTCATGGATAAAAAATTAAAAATTGACATGCTGGCCAGGGCAACCAATACTAAAATTTGAAAGAAATCTAGATGGACAAATTTACTCTAGTAGAATATGAGTTAAAGAATTGATAGAACGTGGAGAAAAGATGCTAAACATTAAGCATATAGCTGATGCATATGCATTTAGCAAACAACTTACGTTTAGCTGTGCGAAAGCTGACTATACATGCCTATTTAATAAGTATAGTTAGGTTTGTGTTTTGCTGAATGAGCTGGTTTCTGTTTATAGCTTTGATGTACCAGATACAATTATTAATATTCATTACCTAAATCGGAGTCAAACCGTAGCTCTTATGCCGTGCCTGCAGGCCACGGACAACTAGCAAAATTTGAACCTGGGCAACAATAGACCATTGCTACATGTAGTTGTCCATGGCCTGGAGCCACAGCATAAGAGTTATGGTTTGACACCTCACGGTGAGAATATATAAACTGTTACGAATTTATAAAATTTTAATTATTTATGCCAATGTGTGGTTTGTTATTTCTACAGAATGAAAGCCACTGTTATTACCACGGTCACGTCCGAGGCGACTCTGAAAGCACAGTGGCACTGAGTACTTGTGCAGGTCTGCGGTAAGTGTGTGTTATAGATTCCATTACATCACAAGTATGTCAAACAAGCTCTCATTTTTTCAAGAAAAAAATGTTGCAATTTCTAACGAAACAATATGGTCTACTGGTAGTCAGTCTTGAAATTCTATGATTTGACTTGGATTAAATAAGCGTTGGAGTAACTGCAGACACTTACCATAACAACTCGCTATATGTTCCTGGCTTTGAAAGGCCTATGATAGGGATGGTACTAACGGGTTTGTCATTTCGTCCCTGTATCAATTTGAGCCATGCCTTACATATCAAATTCAGCCAACAGTTCTGAACACTTTTCCAAATCATACCTCATGCATAAACATTCATATTCAGTAAATTTTAAAGCTCTGCTTTTACAAAGAGACACATTGAGTGATCCAGATCTCGTTTTAAACTTATGATTATACGATTTTTTAATTAACATATATGTAACAATGTGTTCCAGTGGTAGCATATTTGCGAAGGAAGAAACATACCATATAGAGCCTGACGGTGCAGTTATAGACAGCAGCCACTATGTCTTACGCCATTCTGATCTCAAGCCTTATTCTTGGACGTGTGGTAAGGCAACCTGAATATATTTCCGGGTGCTACTGGTACAGTGAAACCTGTCTTGATAGACCACTGCTGTGAGAGACCACCTGTCATGAAAGACCACATATCACTTGCAGAAGATCATACATTTCAGTGTAACTGAACCTGTCGTCAAAGACCACCTGTCTTGAGAGACCATATTTTTACGGCCTATAAGGCGGTCTTACAAGAAAAATGTTGACTGCAGTGTGAGGTGACTGTAGTCAGATTATTAAAACAAGCACCAATAACCCTCGGAACGTATCTTCGTGTCCCGAGAACACGGGTGAATCCTGTAGGCTGCTTTCTTGAATGACATTTTGGCACTTTTTACCAACAACTGAAGAAGTCAGGAAATTATTTATTATTTTAAATGTGTGTCAGTTTCCTCCACCAGAGAGCATTATCACATAAAATGTCCAATTAATATTTTCTTCCAAAATGGTCGCATCGTGACCCATACTGGTAGCTGGGAGTTGACTTACGGGTCTATCAAAATTTACTTTCTAATAGTCATGATAGCACCTGTGGTTTCTCTTGGTAATATGGCGGTAATTACTGTGGGCAAGTGGTTGCTGCAGAAGTTGGTGTATCAGAACTATATACATGTACAGTAGTCCCCCTCTAATAGGATACCCCTTCCGCCAAATAATTCTGTCCTCGTTAGAGAGGTGTCCTTCGGTGAGAGGTAGAATTAAAGGGATTCAAAGTATTTGCTGCAAAATAATTCTGTCCTTATTAGAGAGGTTTCCTTTTTGGGTAGTGTCTTTTAAGAGAGAGAGACCACTGCATTGTCTTTTTGTGATTTTTCAGATGAAACATTCATCGCAGGAGATAGGAACCGTACAGTATTCCATACACAGCATACACCACGGCATCACAGGGTAACCAGATTTAGGCCCAGTTTGGAGCACTGTGATCATATTAAAACCCAACAATATACATGAAATAGGCATGCATGAATGGTTTCATGTCTGCCATGTAGCACATTTTCTTGCTTCCTTTACTCTTGCTTAATTTAAAGTGCATATTGTGTCAATTTCAGTTATTCCTTTTGTTTCACAAAGTAGGATGTGCAATACATGTAATAGGAGTCTTTATAATGCTGTAGTAATTGTTGTATGATGTAGTTTATGAATAGACGAATTTTACAATAAATTTAACATCCGTCATACATTTGGAGTAAATTTGTTCATGTCATGCAAATGTGGAAACAGCTGAAGAGAAACATAAGCAAAGGGGACAGTCATTAGTAGAAGTGTATTTTATAAATAGCATATTGTAGATCCCAGTAGTGAAAGTGTTTTATATACTAGTATAATATACTATAGATTCAGTCAGTACCTGGGAGTCAGTGGGTTTTATATATATTGTATTAGATACTATAGATCCCATTATTTAGAATATATATAACAATAACAGTAAAATAGCTCTAAGCAGGAAGAGAATTATAACATATACATACCATCAATAAGACTGTATTTTATACCATGATTCAATCAGTTCAGTTAATTCAATTGATACAAGCAATGTACGGGTAGTTCTTTCCATTCTTATTCCAGTTGAAAAGAGAAAGTTTTCACCCAACCCACTGGCCGTATGATTCCAATTCCAAAACCCGCATAGTGGAACTCTACATAGTTATTGACAAATCCGAGGTAAACATGATAAAGAGAGTGCAACAAATAAAAATAACAGCAGTTATTGAATGTTATACTTACAAATTTATTTATTTATTATACGTTTAGCTGGTAGATCCAAGTGATGAAAAGTAAACGAATTAAAGAGTTAAAATAGACATTACATTTATGTATATATTGGCATATGGAGCAGTTAAATTACTTGCTGGTAAGCAAAGATTTATCATTTATCATATAAAATATAGCATCTTTTTATGTTAAATATTTAATATTTTATTTTAAATACTAAATATTCTATGGAACTATACATTTTGCAGCGTGTTGTAAAGTGTTTAGGTACCATGTAAATTATCTGAATATTCTACATGCACATGTATTTTGATATAGAACTATTGTAATATATAATTCAGTATTTATACTTCAGTTGGTTGTGTAAGTGTTTGTATTTTTCTGTCCAGTTTGATGACTTGGAGTCAAGCTTGAGGCAAACTATAACACGGACCAAAGATATCATCAATATTGTCAGCTCAGTACGTACATGTAGTCCCAATGGTAAAAAAGTAATCCCAAATAGTTTTACCAATGTTAGGTTACCGGACATCTGAATCTGAAATGTACCTTAAGACACGGAGGGGGGTGGGGGATAAAAATAATATTCTGAAATTGATGTTAAGCAAGGTAAATGTGATGGGTGTCAGGTTGATATCTGGACTTAAGTTTATATCATGACCTTAATGTACTGGGGCCATTTTCTGGAAAAATTTAGAGACAGTTTAGAGACAGACTAAAGTTCACTAATCACTTTGGCATCCAATCTTTTCCATGCTTATGATCACTAATGGACTTAAAGTACTTGGGCCCTGGTCTAATGACAAAAAATTGTAATTAAAACAATTCCTAAGCCAGTCCCGGTTCAGATATTTGTTTTATACTTTTTTAGGAATATTTTTTTAGTAACTTGGAGAAAGAAAAATCTTACCTCTCGGTGTCAAAAGTTGAAACATCGCCGACATTTCAGCCGCGTCCTTGGGGTCTTGTTCACTGACAGGTGACAGGTGTCACGGTCGTCACATGACTGACCCGGTCATGTGACAGGATACCATCAGTCAGTGAACAAGACCCTTAGGAGGTGGTCGAAATGTCTGCGATGTTTCAATTTTTGTTTCCGTGAGGTAAGATTTTTCTTCCTCTAAGATGATTCCGGAATACAGTAAAAACATACATTCCTGTTTTTAGTAACTGGTATTAGAGCCCCATATAGTTGTAACGATTGTGACCTCCCTCATTAAATCCATTGATTTTTTTCCCACCAGTTGTATCGTCCAGTGAACGTTTACGTAGCGCTGGTAGGGATTGAGGTCTGGAACGATGGGGATAAGATCGAGGTGGTTGAGGATCCGGATCAGACCATGAACAACTTCCTGCAGTATCGCCGGGATGATATATCTCCCAAACATCCCAACGACAATGCCCAGCTAATTACGTTAGTCCAAGTTCCAAAGATACTGAAAGGAACAGAAAGGCTTCGCTTCTTAAACAGTCATAGTGGTTGAAAAAATTTAATAACTTGCGATGCACAACAATGATCATTATATATTAAGTAACCATATGTGTGTACATGTAAGTGATATTACTTACCAAAACCATTCCGTAGGCTTTGTGCTTTTAAGGGTGCCAATTTTAAGGGCTTTTTTGAAGATACATTTTGTCATAGGATTCTTGTCATATCATAAGGTCCTCTATATTTTGTGTGATGTGACACAAAATGCTTTACATATAGACTTTTGATGTTAATGTAACAGGTTGTTGTGCTGAGCAAAAATGGGCTGTAACATTTGTACCTTGTGATGTGCGCTTAAATTTTTTCTTGAAATGAAAAAGTTTGTTATACTGTCTGGTGCACCTAATGTAAATCTAGTGCGATCACCTTTTCTTCAATCAGTCAGCCAAAGCGGTATTTATCATCAGCAGAAACAAATGTTTAACTTTGTTGATCCAATACAAAGATTTATTCGAGTAGCAACATGGTGCAATAACTGTCAAATGCTTGACTTTGTAAATGTGGATGCTATTTCACAGTTTGCATGGAAACCATGTTTCTTAATACATGTACATGATGTAGTACATCTTAACACGGTTTAAGAGAAAAAACACAAAACTGCCATTTCAGTATATGTGTTGAAACAGATTGCTGTCAAGGATTTGAAGAGCCTTTCATGTCAATTTTTTTGTACCGCCATTAACTGTTCTCCTTGTGGATTTTCCCTACCCTTCCTTCCCCTCTTCCGTTTAGTGGTCAAAAGTTAGGCTCGGGGGTGGTAGGCAAGGCTCCTATTATGACCATTTGTAGCTGGCAGTACTCTGGGGGAGTCAATATGGTAAGCTTCACTCGTCCATTGCTACCTTGTACTTTTCTATCTATCCTGTAACCTGTCAATGTTAAAGGTGGTTGGTGGATGTGACTGGGGCACCGTCACTAATTGTATGCATGAAAACCTCTTCACGTAGTTGCAGTAGCAAGGGTGATTTGTGTAGTCTGTCGAATAGGGCATTTGTTTTGGTTTGCCTTATTCCGTTGCTGTAACCACTAGCGTTTGTTGTAGTTCGTTCTGGAATTGGGTTACACTTCTAAACGTATATCTAATCTCTATTCACTCTGTTTCACAAACGCTTTGTTGTGTGTCCGCCATGTTGGGAAATAGGTTGTGCAACTTTCAATATTGTATATAATGGATCGTTTTCTTAGAATTTTGTTTGTACGCAATGACATGTTCCTGCTTTGATGCAAGAGCTGCGAAATAGGGATGCTATGTCATTTGACAGAATGAGATTTATGATGAAAGTGATCCCCAAAGCATTCACGTAGTTTTGAACTGAATTTTTTTTTTTTTTTTTTTTTTTTT
>JAAUYG010209245.1_pt1 | contig 11997 bp, 7 predicted proteins | sample 7278091 | NCBI WGS metagenome assembly JAAUYG01 (sample SAMN14350201, study PRJNA611818) | marine sediment metagenome | isolation source: surface marine sediment (0.6m) | place: French Polynesia: Moorea | collected 2018-08 | reverse complement strand
CGGATGGCCGAGTGGTTAAGGTACTGGACTCTCAACCACGAGATCGTGGGTTCGAGTCCCGCCATACACTAGGTCGTCTGTGCCTAAAGTCCTTGGGCAAGATTTGTACCCCAAATGTACCTTGAGGTGATCGTTAATATGCAATTGCTTGCTTGTCGAGAACCTCATAAAATAAATCAAAAAAATGTAGTGGTGCATACTGGTAGTGGTTACTGACCCCGTTTGTTGCCCCCTAACGACATACCAATAGTTGCCCTAGTATACATAAAATGTAATGTAGTGACATGTCCCACAGGCAATTGACGCTGTAAATCTTTCAACTCAAAACACATTTCAGCCAAGTACATGTATACATGTATTCCCCAGCGGTTTTAGTGTTGAGTTTTTTTTAAATCACACACAATGCGCACTGTAAATAGTATATGCGTGACAAGTGGTCAATTTATGCCAAAAAACCCTAGAGAAATACCATTCAGAGCATTTTGTCAACTTCCATATAGAAAAAAACGAAATCTAAGGAAAAGTGAGCCGAATGTAATTGCCTGTAATGTTAAGTTGAGACTGTCTATCTGAATGAGTCTCATTCAAATGCCACTTTCACACCAATACAACCCCCTAAAATTAGGCTAATTTATTGGGATTTGGAACGCTTGGACTAACTTAACAGGGCTTCTCTCGAACAGTTCTCTCTGACACCCTTGCTTAAACAAGGTGATTACCGACTGGTGATTGCGTTATTTTATCATGATAATGATTCAATGATTATTTTATTATTCTGGGTGTTACGAAGTACCATATAGGGAATGCCATGTGTCCTGTGATATTCCAATCTATGCCAGTCTTTCCATGCCTTGTACCAGTCCAACTTTGTCTTTATGGTGGCCGATAAATTTATATCTTATCTTATCTTATCTTATCTTAAGGAGATCCCTTGGCCACTTTCGTTTCAACACCACCACAGAACTTTCAAGCCACTGGAGTTTCGTCTCTGCTACCCTTGCTTAACGAAAACAAAATCCCAATGTCACTTTCGTCATCCCTCCCTAGAGAGGTACAGCCTTCGTTTGATGCCACTACGTTACACGCCTCATATTTGCAACAATACAGTGAACCCCACTTTAACAGAACACTGCTGTCAGGGGCCACCTGTCTTAAAAGGCTATAGATATTGCTGGCAGAAGGATCTACATATCACTCTAATTGATCCTGCCACTAAAGACCACCTGTCTTTAGAGACCATATTGTGCCAATGAGGTGGCAGATTCTGCTGTAAAACCATAGACAATGCAAAGCAAATATAGCTTCCATATATCTTAATTCGACGGTATAGCAGGCGCACAGTGTGTGTACAAATTGCATTCTTGCTGGCGACGAAGCACTGCTGGAACAAAACAACGACACTGTTGTGAGGCAGCATGAAAACGCAGGACTTTGGCCCAAGCAGTCGTACAGACAAGGGGAATAATGCCCCTCAGCTGCATATATTATTGAGGGCTTATTTCTATATTGATATATGTTTGAAATTATAGTTGAAAAAGTGAGCGGTGCTCCACTTAATTCGAGCACATAGACGCTACAAGGACATTCAACTCTAGCGCAGCAGGTTTTCTGGCTGGCTGAATTCCTGAAATCAAACCTGAACCTCCATTAGAATTAGAACGCTGCAACATTAACCTGCGGAGCGTGAAACATATTCGAACAGTGCGCTAAATTTGAAGCTGTATTGATTAATATATTTCAAACAAGGTGCAGCATTATTTAAAATCAAGCTCTAAACACCCAAGTACGAAACAAACTTAACAAACAAAAAAACTTATTAACCTTATTTCTCAAACCTTCTATATAAAGACATGATAACTATTTGCAAATAACATTACCTGGCCATAACATTCAGGGGAATGGTTGTTAATAACGGCTATACTCTAATCAAAGTCCTATTTTGTTATTCATCCTCTGCAAGAATGTCAAGAAACTGACACATCCATACCCAGAGTATGTTCTACATGGACATGTCTAATGAGGAAAAAATTTGCCAAGGCTAATGTAATAATACAAAAGTTCTTTTCTTTTTTTGTCCATCGCCGACGACATTTTGGATGAAAATGCACCCATTTCTGACGACGAATACAATTTGTCTGCTCCAGCCGAAATCAAGTCAAGTTGATTCAAGACTGAACACTGTCGGAGCTGTTAGAATTGGAAGTTTCCTGGTGAAGACGAGGACGGTGCTGCATGTACATGATTCATTCACTCAACATTGAACACTGTTAGAGCTGTCAGAAACTGAAATTTTCTGACGACCTTGACAACGGTGCTGCACATACATGAAACATCCAATCGGCATCGAACACTGTCAGAGCTGTCAGATTCAGAAGAAAATGGTGCTGCATAGTGCATACATGTCTACATGACCCACCACTCAAGACCGAGCACTGTCAGAGCTATCAGAAACTGAAGTTTTCTAATCACGACTATGATGATGAGGCATGTGCATGAACCATCCACCATTGAATATCGTCAGAAAGGTCAGAATCTACGTTTCCTGATCGACAGTGAGTTTTGCATGTACATGCACCTAACATACATGTACCCTGCCATAGGTGTCAAACCAAGAAGTTTTGTGATTCGATTGGATTATTACTCACCTTTACACAATTTTGGCCCGATATCATGTGGTTCATATCCCCTTTTGAAATATATAAAGTAATACAGCAACCTAATTCTCAGACACACCTTACTCAAAATGGCACACTATCCCCTTCTCCTTTGCCTAAGTCAAAGTCTCACCCACTCCCCACCCCCCGGCATCCCCTGCTTCACCTGCCCCCATCTCTCAGCTTATCAATATTTACTCGCTGATACTATCCTTGCTATTTTAAACACTGAAGTAGCCATCACCCTGACACCCATACATCCTTGTGCAGTGGTTCAACCCACTGGTCAGGTTTCCTAATGTCTGCACTGCTGGAATGTATCTGCCTGTACGCTACAATACCTATTCTTTACGTTTACAATTCGATGCAACCCAGTACATGCAATAACACACTGACTGGCCACTCACTCTATTTATGTTTGCTTTATAATAAGAAAACATACAGGTATCCCCCTTTGCTCTTCTGCACAGAGACAAATGACAGAAATAAGGATTATCCCTGTAGCCTGCAGGTAGATCTGATTGGGGCATACCGGTATTCCCTATTGATATTTAATTACAGCAGCTGGTGGTAGAAAGCTACATGTAGTGTCATTAGGATCTGTATTCTGTACGTGACACCCTCAGACTATGCTATGAGATACAACCGTTCTACTGCAGTCTCTATTTCTGAATATGTCACTAAAGCTTTATTGGGGTAAAACTTTAAAGATCCTGACCATGTCTGTCACCGTCGTAAACCACATAATCTCCTATGCTTAGCATCATGTATAGCTCTGGGCTAGCGCTACCTATTAGCCACACAGCCAAATGCCCATATGGCTAAAAGAATTGGTTTGCTTTTAGCCATAGTGGCGAAACACTTAACATTTACCTTATTTATTGTACATGTTGTATGTACCACTAGTTTACATGTATCAGTACTATAAATACTGGTGTATGAGTTGTCAATTAGGTTATTTGGATGGCTAACAACAAAATAGCAAAATAGAAAAATTAAGGCATGTTGTTCAGAATCTTTTTTTCCAAATTTAATACTGTTGACGCCTTTTACAAATACATTTTGTGTCTCAACACAGTCACACTTATTTGTAGCTAAAAGAAAAGATACCCTTTAGCCACGGTGGCTAACCAGGAAAATTTTCCTAGCGCTAGTCCAGTAGCTAATACGGATACATTGTGATGGCTGATGAGAATGCATTTCAGTATGAAACTGATTCTTCCTCAGTTAAGATTGAAGTTCACTGACTACAATATTAATACAATGTAAGGAGATGCGAAGGCGTGTTTTTTGTAATTTTAAGACCTTTTGTATTGGCCAACATTGCCAACTTTCAGGAATATTGTCCTGCCCTGTTTTTCTCACTCAGGGTGTCCTACTCTGGTTACTTGTGTTACCAACCCTGGGACGTAGTTCTTCACAGATATCAATCCGGATAGATCACATTTTACCAATTGAACTTGTTGAAGCCGGTGTTGCCTTATAAGCACAATCTATCAAAATATGAAGGGTACTTTTCATGCCTGCGAGTGTGTGTGTTTGGGTGGGGTGGGGGTGAATATGTGTGGTGAGAGCATGAGCGGATAGACCTGGTAATTACAGCCAGGCTTAATGTGTGTGTGAAAATTATAAGTGCTCGTGGGGCAAGTTCCCGCACAAGCGCATGATCTTGGTATTGCATAAAAACATCTTCCTCTGAAATGTCTAATTTAAGTGTTAATGTCGAATGCCAGGTTCATTTACATCTAACCGTGGTCGTCATTGGATTTATGTTGATCCAACACCGTCGTTGTCGTCGGGAATCTTCATCCTCTGATACCCCCGACATTGTTCAGTGATAGGATCATACATATGCAGCACTGTCGTCGTCGTCGTCGTCGTCAGAAAACCTCTCCCTCTGAAATCGAACAGTATTCAATGCTAGGGTCATTTACATGTACACCCAGCGCTGTTGTCTTCATCAGAAAACCTCTTGCTCTGATATATTTGACAGTGTTAAATTCTAGATTCATATACATCCAACACTGTCATTGTCGTAATTGAATTCATGTTGATCCACCAGTTTCGTCTTCAGGAAATCTTCAAACTCTGACACCTCTGACAGTGCTCAGTGCTAAGCTCATTCGCAGGCTTTCCGCACTGTCGTCGTCCGAAAAACTCTGGGTCGCGACATCATATCAACTCGATTTCCCCTTCCAGATACATCTGCAACCACCACTGTCGTCGTCGTTGTCGGAAAAACTTTGTATAGTATTCATAGTGAGCTGTATCCATGCTGGCTACATGTACATTTGCCACTATCGTCATTCTTCAAAAACTTCTCAAACCGGATTTTTTTATTACCACTGTCGTATTCAGAAAAAGTTTTGGTCTCTTGACATAGCTATCAGTTTAGTGGATACATGAATACTGCTCACTGTCATCGTTGTTGGAAAAGATTGTATGGCTTTTGTCTTTGTGAGACAAATTGTCTTTGTGAATCAAACACGACAGTCATATTCTTTGTCCATTGGCTAAAGCAGTCAGCAGGAGTTCAGGGCATCTGAGGGAAGGGCTATGGTGTAAAAGCTTTTTTTGGGAACAGGCGACTTATATTTATTTTTTTGTAAAGGTTTGGCTGCAATCTATATCCAGAGAGAGTTTGTTCCATTCAGTTGGTGCAGCAAGTTGAACGGATTTTGAACCTGCACCTATTGTTTGTAACCAATTGTGGGATACAGAGCCGATTTTGTCGGGCTGGGCAAGGTGAATAGATCGTATGTTACAACATTTAATTTAAACGTAATCCGGTATTTGGTTATTAACCAATATAGTGCCTTGAGTTTGTGGGAGAATGGGCTGAACCGTCGAACAAATGTGACAAACGGCATACTAGGCCCTTGTACTTTTTGTAAGCTATCGATGTACTTCTTGACCACATATAGCAGGGAGTTGTAATAATCAAACCAAATGCTTCCCAAATCATTTGCAAGAGAGTCTGCAGTATCATGAGTACAGAAGCGTCTAACTCATGTGAAGGAAGCAGGAGTTGCATGTATTTGAAATGTGTTTGACAAGAGAATGATCCGGATCAAAAATGACACCAATGTTCTAACGCTTCAAATGGTGAGTTGCATTGCCAAGGGGCCTAACGGTTAAAGGGATTTTCGAATTTTTGTCTTTGTGATTTAGATCCTACCAGACGCAATTCGGTTTTGTCGGATTGAGTTTAACTTGGTATTTTCCATCCACTGTTTAACGGTTGATAGTCTGATAAAATTGTAGTGATTTGCTGCTATTTTGAGTGTTGTTATGGAAATGTAACTCAGTGTGTTGTCTGCATACAAGTGGTGCCCGACACCATGTTTCTGTGTGACTTATATGGGGAATGCGGCAGCACAGTAGTGTACATGGTAAACAGAAGAGGGCCCAACGCAAACCCATATGGGACACTGAAAGGAAGAGCGAATGCGTTGGGTGTATCCTCAGCCCTAATCTGTTGTTGTTATTGAGTAAAACAAGATGTAATCCATTACAGAGCAACGCCTTCAATGCCAAACCTGGTCTCCAGGATGCTCAAAAATTGTGGAATAATCAACTGTGTCGAAAGCAGTGTGACGATTGAGCAAGGTGAGGACAGGGACATCTTTCCGCTTCGTACCCAAAATTAGATCATTGATGATTTGCACAAGAGCTGTTTCGGTAGAATGATATTTAACGCAGGCAGACTGTTTGTTCCTGGCGAGATAGATTGTTCGTCTCTAGATTGGCCTTTAATTGTTCACCAACCACATTTTCGATCAGTTTTGATGCAAAGCTAAGATTTGACACGGGGTTTGATAGTTTTGTGCTCAGCTTTTGTCAAACGAAGACTTTTTGAGTAATGGGCTTACCAAAGCTAGCTTGAAACATCAATAAACTGAGAGTCTGTGATGATGATCCCACTCCTCTTTCAGGATCTCCAATGACATGACAACAGACGAAAGGGGTGAATTAAGACCTCTCCCGGATGTGAGGCCAAGGATAAACAAGGAAAAGAACAGGGGAAGTGGCTGTACAAATTGGGCCTCTCCTTAATTGGGATCGAAAGATGATACGCGTTCCTGCAATTTAAACTCTGATGATACGAAACAAGACAAGAAATCCTGCACTGTAAATGCTATGGACATGCATTACAATCTTAAATGTCTTTACACCAATGCGCATCATTTTTTAAAATAAACTTTATAAACGTTAAGTACGTACGCGTATAAATACATTTCAACATGATATAATAGCCATAACAGAGGTAAAGGCTAAAAATCGTAAAACACATTACAACTTAGCTGAATTTACCTTACATGGATACGCTATGATCTCAATCAACAGGATGAGGTATTATCTGTACCAAGGAGAACCTTAAAGAGGCTCGGCCAATACACACCACCAGCACAGCCACTTCCATCAGCCGTCGACACAGCCTACTAGGTGGCGTATTAGGCTTCTCTCATATATCTCATTGCGCCTTTTCCGTTAAAGCACTTTTTCTTAGTGCTTGGGTTCGATTCCTTCCTGAGTCACATTTTAACTAAGTTCTGTCCTTCATTGCTCCATTGGGTAAAATGTACGGCACGGTGCCACGACATAACGTACTGGTCCATTGCTCCACTGATCGCCACAATCGCAGAAACCCAATTCCCCATTGAACGGACAAGTTGGGTCAGCTGGTCACATTAACTAATGCCTATTCTGACATCTTTCTTGTCAGGATAATTTATAATATTTCAAAAGCACTTCACTTCTGTTGCGTTTATAGATTTGAGGGCGGTACAAGGAGGTGTATGAACCCCACAGAGACTTTATTGAATATGTAAGAGACTGCTGAAAACATATTGAAGGCAACAAGAGGTCATGGACACAATAATTCCAGCTTGTTTGATCTAATCGTAACCACAGGTGACACCACTATTGATAACTTAGAATATTGCTGGCCAATAGGGAAAAGCGACAATTATGAAATCGGTTCAACTTTGTCTGTGAAATTACCTTCACTCCCCATACCACAGAAAAGACTTACTTCCACAAGGCTGACTATGACTCTCCTTAATTGATTGGGTCTCGTTGCTCCGACCTGAAGTAGACCCTGACATACAGTGAAATAATTTTAAGACATATATCAGTAATATTATTCAACAAGAAAGACCGCTGGGACAGCAGAAAAACCCGACCGCCAACAAACTCTCTTATGTGACATCCAGATTATCATACTTACATCCAACATATCATAATGAATAGTTTTCTTACCACTCAAAATGTAAGCGACATTGGGTTTGACCTTTCAAGGCCACTCAAGGTCATATGAGATGGTGTTATTGAACTCCCCATATATCATTTCCTATTATTGATTAACAGTAACATATGCCTAACTAGACTCCTTTGCGAGATATACAGATATAAGGCTTCAAAATTTGAGTGGCCTTGACTTTGACTTTTCAAGGTAACTCAAGCTCAAATGTTAAGGTGCCATTGGGTTCCGCATATATGATTTCCTATTAGTGTTTAATGGTAGCATAGGGCCTAACTAGGCTCCTTCACGAGATATAAGGCTTCGAAATCTTGGTTACCTTGACTTTGACATTTCAACGTCACTCAAGGTCAAATCCCCCCGTACAGGTGGACCCCCCATATATGACTTCCTATTAGTGTCTAATAGTAGCAACATGTGTAACTCGCAACGTTTAGGAGTTATAGCCACTCGATTTTTTCTTATATCTTATAATTAGGCCAACATTTCGACCCCACAGTACAGGGTTTAGCTGCACACGTTCTAATAAGACTTTCAACTTCCTACTCAGTAACTTGAGAGACGAATGACGGTAATTGCATATGTGTTTCGTATTGAGAGCAAGGCTGGAATGCAGTCTATGTTGCTACAATTTTGTCTCTAAAAGTCCCCAAAATGGTATGCGGGTTCTGATAAGTTTGAATGTGGAAGAAGAACCATTCCAATTCAGTAATCAAACTGCTGTAATAATCGGTTTTCAATTTCTTAATGATGTTGTTAGAGCGATGGATAACCCTGTCCCTGTATCTCGATCAGTCGAATGAGCGTTTCGAGTTGGCCTAACACGTTCTACTCGACGTTTATTTTGTTTTGTTGACAAGATATCTTCATCCAAACATTCATAGCGATTTTTTGCAAACGTTTTGGTTTTGCGTAGTTCATATTTGCCAATAAATGCAGAGACATTTGTAGACGGATTTCGAATGAGTGCTGCGTAGAGAATGTCATTTTTGAAATTTTCCATCTTTATTTTATTGTACAGTCTCTATGAAAACCCATTTAGGGTTATGCATGACTTTGAACTTAACCTTTCAAGGTCTTTCAAGTTCAAATCTACTGACACTTTTGGACTCTGCAAATATGATTTCCTAGTAGTGTTTAACCGTAGCATATGGCCAACTCATCTCCCTTTCGAGATATAAGAATTCAAAAATCTGTGAGTGACTTTGCATTTGACTTGTGAAGGTAACTTAACATGAAACGTAATGGTGCTAGTGGGTTCACCTTATATATTCCATTGATATGACTTCTTATTAGTGGCTAATAGTAATCCATATCCCTCACTGTTGAAAAAACCCTATATCTTATTAATTAACCAAAATGTAAGATCTCCGACCCCCACCCTTACCCTTTCCCACTATTCTACACTGCTGTGTGGGATTGGTTGCAGATTTATTTTTGTTTCTGGTAAGGGTAACTCATGTACAATTATTTTATCTCTTCTACTTTTACTTACTTTTCTTTTTTTCTTTCTTCCCATCTTGGTTTTATTTCGTGTCTTTCCCTTTCTCTCTCTGTCTATTTTATCATTTCTTTTTTATGTCGTATACCTTTCTTTCACTCTTTATGTCTTGATTATCTTCTTTCTCTTTCTCCTTTCCAACTGCCTTGAGGACGTATTGCCGTGTCGTATTGCACTTCTAGGCCAACACATTCTAGTACATGTACGATCACCGGAAACGTTACAAGGCGGCGTCGATACTTTCAAGGCGGTACTCCCTTAAGGGGCTCTTTATGACGAAACATTCGTTGTCGTGCTTGTACTTTGGCTGTATGCTTGTCCACATGCAACATTGGCTCACACATTATGTGACCACGTGGGCCGTGGCACCAAAACTAAGGCAAGCTAAGTCTTGCAAATGACTTGTAGGTTACATAAAACTGTTGAAATAAACACATCTCCTGAATTACATGTACATTTGTTGCATTGTGTTTGGAAATATCGAACTTGAAGCATGTCTGTGAGGTATGCCATAGCGGATATACCACGTAAGTCATGTGGTAAGCCATGGCACCTCACATTGTTCCCTGTTCACGACAGTATGTCTACACAAAATAAAGTTACTTGATAGAATTCCTTGTTCACTAGTTGCAAGCAAAGTTAGGTTTTTTCCATATGTGCGGTCTCAATAGAGTGACTAAGAATTAATTTGAGCTTATTATCTTGTAGTCAGGCAATCTTATATCATCAGATAATTTCAACGCTTGGATTTACATAAGCTCAAGCTACATGTACTCTTATCACAACAAGCAGTTATTGCCAATGTTTTCGTGATAGCCAAACCAATGTTCCTTTTTCATTTGATGCACATGCATTTATGTATGTTGTATTTTCGATTATCTTAGCTAGCCTGGTATAGGAGCTGGCTGGAGTGACCACTGAGTGACACCAACCGGGCATGACGTTTATGACTATTGGAGAGAGTCGAGTATGGACTCCTTGAACTGTGTATCACCTGACGGTGGCCTTCAAGCATCAGCAAGAGCTAGCTGAGTCTGTGTTTGAAAGTGTCACGAGCACCCTAAGGACAAACAGTATCCGGGGTGACAGGACAGCTACTTATTTAGGCAAGGTAATCTGAAGGAGAAGAAGCATCTTCTGGGTGTGTACGACTGGAAATTCGCCTAGGTCGGAACTCGAGCTGTGGCTTACAAGAGAACAACACCTGCCGTTTTTCCGGGCTTTTTTTTTTTTGGGGGGGGGGACACGTTTATTACTCATACAACTTGATACAAGACATACACTTACATTCACACCAGACACAACGGACACCTTGTGGATGGGAAGGCAGATTGAAAAATTCAGTTTACTTAGCCTCAGGAGTTATATTAAATTTACGACTGATGCTATTACAGAGCAGAGGCGTTAAGGCTACCATAACTACAGGATGTTTAGATGTTTTGAAATGACGATAATGTGATGAATGACAGGACTTTCAGCAAAAAATCTAGCAAAAAAGTCAGACCACCATATGATCCACATGTGATCAAGACTATGGACATATACCAGTAACATATACACTACAACAAAATCGGTATACACACAGTGTCCTTGCAGCATATATAATGTTATAAATCTCACATAAATTTTGTAACAAAATTAAGAACAGTTAGAGCCCTTAACTGATAGTTTTGGCTATTGTATAAAGGAAATTGAGTGTTCATCTGGTCAAAATTTGTGCCCAACTGGAATCTACCATACTACTTGCCGAAAACTTAAAGTGCAAGGATACTGACCAAGTTCTGCTCTTCGATGCGTACCTTCAATATGACTTCAGTGAAGTCTTGCATAAGCTTACATGGAGTTTTATTACAATAATTTTATGGTCTCAGTAAGCTGGTAGCTGGCACATATAGGGACACACATGGGTCTATAAAATATGTCCCAATTCGAGTTTTATTCTGAACTACGACTCACAGATCATTATTTAAGACCCCTATCTGAATTGTATATTAATATTTAACAGCCATGGCAAGCCGCAGATCACTCTTTAACAGAAATGGTCTAGTCGCAGATCAATCTTTAACAGCCGTGATCTAGTCGCAGATCAATTCACCCCGCAGACCCCGTTTAACAGCAACTACAAGCCATGGATCGTTATATTAGCGAGGGACTGGCTCATCAGTGATTTTATAGGTGGGCTGGCTCACGAATCGGCATTTAACAGGGTCACCTGCGTCTGCGTACTCTGCAAATTCCTGTAAAGATCAAATGCAGAATGTATGGTCGATCCCGGTGGACGATTAACAGCAATGTTAATTTAACATTAGTCCTACACTATTCAAAGAAATGCTAAACTGTGGAATTTTTCGTTTACGGCGTGCTTATGTTACTCTAAACTGCCCATTGAGGAATGACTGTTTAAAATAAGTGCAGAATCAGTTGAAATCGCCTGCGGAGGAGACGTCCGCATGAGAAATTTTAAATTTTATTTGAACGTCAGGGGCGTAGCCAGGTTTGTCTGGAGGGGGGTGCGAAATGGTAGGGCCTTTTGGGGGGGGGGGGGGTAGGGGGGTGCGGAATTATCCCCCGGGAATAGT
>JAAUYG010048396.1_pt1 | contig 11997 bp, 2 predicted proteins | sample 7278091 | NCBI WGS metagenome assembly JAAUYG01 (sample SAMN14350201, study PRJNA611818) | marine sediment metagenome | isolation source: surface marine sediment (0.6m) | place: French Polynesia: Moorea | collected 2018-08 | reverse complement strand
ACTTTTGACACTTAAGTGATTAAGGTAATTCTGGGGTCATTTGGTGTATTTCCGATTTTCAGAAACCTTGTGCCTCGAAAACGGCAGGTCTTAGAGTGAAAGATACATCTAGATCTCTATGTTATCCAGTTTTATATGGCCATTGTCTTTCATCTTGCCAGCAGAGCGCCAAGCCCCTGGGCTTCTTGTTTTAAATTAGGCGGCTGCATTGAATAACTTCTTGCTCGTTATTCCCATTTCAGGTCTAGACGACCATGGGTGGAAAGGGGTCTAAAGACGTTGGGCCACGTCTCGATGATACACGTTCACCTACGTCTAGAACTGTAAGTACACCAAGATCAGACGTCAGGACAACTTCTGCACCAGGACGTGCTTTCACTCACTCCTCTGCAGCAGGGTCTGCGACTAACTCACCACATTCATCAGTAACAGTAGCCGTAGCAAGTTCCACTGCAGTTAGGTCAGGTGCCACATCACCTACTTCAACGAACGCAAGATCGCATGACAGGACAGTCCAAAGGATAACTCCACTGGTTCCGTACCTGGGCTGGCCTGTACAACAGGAAGAGGCTGGGGCTAGGCCCAAGGAGTTTGCAAACCGAGACACCACTGCTTCTCATCTTACGTCTTCGTCCGGGCTATATCATGCATATGGAAGCGACATCCCAAAACGGGGAGCGCCCATGGATAAAACCGCGCATCCACTACGGCAATATGGTGATAAGAATCCGTTGGATCCAGTGTCATATGGTGAATTTCAAGAGCTGAAACCCAGAGTGATGTTCCTTTGCCATGGGATATCAGGTCAACAGTCCGCAAGGAGATATGTGTCTTGTGAGACCCATGGCACCCATTGTGACTTGACAGCGCCATTTTGTGCGATGAAAAGTATGCTGAAATCTACCTGTTCAGCTGAGGATTATCCATCCCCTGTGGCCGAAACCAGTATTCGTACATGCGATTACCAAAACGGTCGACTGCCTAAAGGTTACAAACGATTCGGCACAGATGACATGATGGGAGAATTAAGAAGCTACCTGCTGAGAAAGGGTATGGATAAGGAGCTGAACTGGAATCTTGTTTTCACGGAGTTCGCCAGCGCAGGATTTATAAGATTCCTCTTATTGAGCCATGCATGCAACATTAGACTTCCCTTGTCAGATAGTGATACAGACATCGAAGATTTGATTCTCACGTTAACAGAGCTTGAACTTTCCGAGAAACAGGCTTCGGACATCAATATCAAATCCGAGACGTCATTAGAGTTCAGCAATGATAGACTTCACGAAATGGAAACTAGGGATGGTCAGTGGCATACTGAGTCAGAATCTAGCCAGTCTGAAAGTTTTCCAAAACTCATTGAGAGTACCGCTGTGATGGAAACAAAGATGTCATCCAAGGAATACCCTACTGAAACCAAGGCACAAGTTCCCTCTCACTACTGTGACGGCGACTACAGTGGAAACTCAAGTCTTGATAGAAATGACACAACAGGAGGCAACGCATTTGGAAACCAGTCAGCATCAACATCACAAGAAAATGGTGAAGTCGTGGAAATGCCAACGGAGATAAATCTTGAAGGAATTCATAATGACACAGCAGACGACAGCACGTTTGTACACCAGACAGCATCAACATCGCGTGAAAACACTCAAGACGACATGCCTGCAGTGACAAGTCTAACTGGATCCTCAACTGCGTCATCACCATACATTGAGGAAGTAAAATGTGAGGGTGCAACAGATCCTTCCCTAGGCTCTTCCCAGGGAAATTCCAGTGTTTTAGAAACAGGAAGCAAGCCTCTAGTCAGTATGAGCATTCTGGCCGATGCCGTAGCTGCTGAAATATTAGAAACCCACAATGCGATGAAACCTGACCAATCAACCTGCCGGGGAAAAGATAACACTACGGATGACCTGCGAAAGCTGGCCGATGTGGTGGCAGCTGAAATTAGAACAAAATATGGCAATAAATCAGCTACTCGGCACAGGACACAAGAGGAACAAAAGTCTAAGCAAAAAAGTTCATCAAAAATGTGGATTGTCAGTATGGTTCTACCGCACAGAATAGAGAAGGGTGTGCTCATCAGCTACATCAAGGAAACGTTGGCGATCATACTTTCTCATGAGGACATTGAGATTGATCCGACAGATAACCAGAAGACAAAGGTTCGGGTGACCTTTCAGAACAGGAAAGAGGCTAGGGATGCTTTAAGGCAGTTCAAACGTGACCAAATGATAGACCGCGCATACCTGAGTCATCATTCGGGATCTGTGGCAACTATGACTGCTGCAGAACAAAACGACTATATTGAAAATGAGTGGGAAAGCTTGACCAGAAAAACTGTCATCCCAGTGTCCAAACATGAAGACAAGATAGAACTCATACGCGCTGAACAGGCAAAATACATGCCCAGAAAAGCTATGCCTCTGCATGAATTCGAACGAACCCAGCAGCAACGTGAAGCATTGTCATACAAACTGAAAGAACTCGAATTGCAGAAGGACGTTTTTACCTCGTACATGGCGGCAGCATATGAGGAAATGAAAATGCTTAAATGTGAAGAAATTTCTCCAATGGTTGAGAGAATCCGTATTGAATTTGTGTTGGAGCTTAACAGATTTTCATCTGCCCTCCCAATGTACGCGAAAAAGACAGATATTATCCGTACAGTGTGCGACAACCAAGTATCAGTTATCCTGGGTGAGACTGGGTCTGGCAAGAGCACTCAGATGGTACAGTACCTTCACCAGGCAGGGCTATGTAACCATGGGAAGATAGTATGTACTCAGCCCCGAAAAGTAGCAGCTATTAGTTTGGCACAGCATGTGTCCAAGGAAATGGGCGACTCTGTTGGGCGGACTGTAGGATACCAAGTAGGGATGTCCAGCAAGTGTTCATCCATCACAAAGGTCATATATGTAACCGACCACGTCTTGCTCAACCATTGTCTCCGAGATCCGGACTTTAATGAGTACTCATGCATCATTATTGACGAAGCACATGAACGTAGCATATACACGGATCTCCTCCTTGGGATGATCAAGAAGGCGCTGCCCAAACGACATGATCTAAAGGTGGTCGTGACCTCGGCAACAATTGACCCAGAAGTATTTGTGAAGTACTTCAACGGATGTCCCGTTCTCCGTGTCTCAGGGCGTACATTTCCAGTGAGTGTTGAGTATGCAAATCCGATAGCAGATGAAAAGCCCCAAGACATCAATGAGAACTATGTAGAGGCAGCAGTTGACAAGGCGTTGGAAGTCCACGAGAGGGCAACAGATGGCGATATCCTCGTGTTTCTGACTTCACCCCTGGAGACGGAGAAAGCATCTGACATGCTGGCTAGAAAAGGTCGACATAAGATGTCTATTCTACAACTGCATGGACGACTACAACCCAGACAACAACAACAAGTGTTTGAACCAGCACCAGTTGGAACACGAAAGGTGGTCTTTGCAACAAACAGCGCTGAAACGTCCATAACGATACCTGGAATACAGCACGTGGTTGACACTGGCTTGGCGAAGGAAATGTGTTATGATCCCAACCGCAACATTAATTCCTTGGAGGTGAGGTACATAAGCAAAAGTTCAGCTGAGCAGAGGAAAGGACGTGCGGGCCGAACCCAGGCTGGTACATGCTACAGGCTGTACAGCGAAACCACTTTTGATGGAATGCAGCCTTCATCTGTTCCAGAAATACTGCGCACGCACCTGGGACTCTCCCTTTTGCAACTGTTGGTTCTTGGCATTGAAGATGTTGGCAGTTTTGACTTCGTTCAGTCTCCGCCACAGCAAGCCCTGCAATCAGCTATGGACACTCTAGACGAGCTAGGGGCAACCAAGGATGGCAGAATTACAGACACGGGAAGAAAAATGGCAAAGCTTCCCATTGAACCCAGACTTGCAAAGCTTGTTCTGTCTGGGATCGAGGCCGGCGTTGGATTTGCTACTATGGTAACTGCTGCTGTATGTTCTTCAGGAAATATATTTTTCCGTGGTTCAGGAGCGAATGAAAGAGATGCTGCAGATAAACAGAAAGCACGTTTTTGTCAGGAAGGTGGGGATGTGTTGACGTTGGTTGATGTGTACTACAGGTGGCTGGCCATAGAGGAGAAGCAGAAAAACGCCTGGTGTGTCACGAATAGCATAAACGCAAAATCCATGCGACTTGCCAGAGAGACAGTGGACGAAATCCACAAAGTTCTATCAAAGGAACTGAATGTGAAAGTCAAATACGGTGGCACAGAGGAGAACCTGCCCGGGAAGCTTCCAGCTCTGTTGTTTCAATGCTTCAAGACAAACCTTGCTTACTTCACTGGAAACAGAAGATCGGGCTACATTGTGGCACACAGACCAACTGAAATTCTTCATGTGCATCCGTCCGCAGTGCAAATTCTTCTCAATCAAAATCCTAAATGGGTAATATTTGAGCGAATACTGAGAACATCGAGGCAGTTCATGCTGAACCTTACCCCAGTGGATGAGACTCTGATACTAGAGATGTGCCTATCAAAACAAATTGTTTTGGACCCGGAAAGAATCATCAAAATAAAAGTTCACCCTATTCTGGCAAATGTGGGCTCCTTCACATTGCGGTACCTGGTGGGTCCGAAATGCAACAAGCTGCGTGAACTTGAAGCAAGCATCAAGGAAAATCAATCAGACCAAGTGGGAGAAATTTCAACAGAGGTGAACTTCCCAACGGGCCAAGTAACTATTCACACAAACGGCGCATTGTCGCATGAAGCCTTTGATTCACTGCAAGAAAACCTTGCAAAGGCAAAGGAAGAGTTAGCAACAATGACTGTGGAGCATTCAATCCAAGGGCAGTCATCCGTGCGTTACGTCCTTGGTGCCGGGGGTACAGTTCGCACGCTACTCATGCCTTGGCAGTTTCGTTCTTTGATCGTGTGCGAAGTCCCGCATGGAGCGGAACACCAAGACGTATTGGATCACTTCTCAGCATATGGTCAGGTGGAATCCCATGTAGTCTTTCGAAACGACCAATCTGGGAAACCTACAAAGCTATGGGGAAAGATTACATATGCGGAAGAATGCCAAGCAAAGGAAGCCTCCCGCTGTATCCAGAAAGATGATCTCGACGATACTTGCATAGGCTACAGAGTTCGGCCAGAAAAGTCGCACTACCAGGGATCAGATGATTTTCAAGCCAGGGTGAAGATTGAGTGGTGTCGTAGGCAGCACAGGGGGTTTGGGTTTGTGACCTGTAATCATCCCGAAGATGCTGTTTATATTACAAGCCACAGCTGCAGGCTATGCGTCCGCGGAACATATATCAAAGCAACTATCAGCAATAAAAATCCAGAACAGGTGTTCCTCAAAGGGGTCCCAAAGACCGCCAATGAGAGGGACATTAAAGATCGCATGGAGGAACAATTTCCAGGTCTGATAGACAAAGTGATGCTGCCGCGGGAAAATGTTCCTGAGACTACTAATTCTGATTTGGACATGTACAGAAAGAGGCTGACATCACTGCTTTCGGGGACACTGGAGGATGCTGAATACACGATCGAACTTCTGAAACCCTCCACAAAGGCCTTTATCTTCAGGGGTTTTCTGCGCTTTGAAGATCCGTCAAAAGCACAGACTGTTGTTGATACGCTAAGCGACAACATTTCCATGGACACTTGCCTGCCCTTATCTATGGTGCTGGAACTACAGAGTTCTGTCATTGTGCCCGGTGACCTGTGGCCTTTTGTTCATGAATCACTCGAAGACAGGATGGAACACCTGAAGTTATCCGAAGATAACGTACAATTCACTGTTTTGCAGCCAAAGATGGGCGGTAGAAGAATACGAATATCGTCATCATCCAGCGCATCAATGGCTGTGTGTAAATCGGAACTGTGTGACATCCTACAGGGTACATCGATACCTATAACAACGACGAAGACATCACAGGCTATTAGGTCCCTTAATGGCCAGCATGCTCTGGATGATATAAGAAAACAGACGCAGTCTTTCATCAGATTGGACAGACGATCGTCTTCCTTGATGGTGCTCGGCAGTGACAGGTCACAGGCGATGGCGACACGGCTCCTGAAGGAATATTTGCAAAATGCCGAGGAACTCAAAACCTGTGAAATACGTCTGTCCGGAAAAGATCGGCCTGTGGGGCTGTTGAAAGAGTTCATAACCAGATTTGGGTTGAATGGTGAAGAGCTTGTTCGTCGCTGTGAACTACACTCCGTGGCTATTTTGTTGAAACAGCATGCGATAAGGCTTCACGGAAACAAAGAGTCAGTAGAGCGTGCACAGTCTATCATTAATGAAATGTCCAGCAATCTTCCCAACGTTATCCAGACGGAAGAGGAAGAAGAGTGCTGTCCAGTGTGCATGTGCCCTGTGGAAAATTTGTTTCGCTTGGAGTTCTGCGGAGATGCCTACTGTCTAGAGTGTATATCCAACTTGGTGCAAAATGGCATAGATTCAAAAACATTCCCTCTGACGTGTGCCAAACCAGACTGCAATTTAGTTATGTCGCTGGAAGATATTCAAGGAGTCGTTGGCCGCACGCAGAGCATGCTGGAACCTGTCGCACACGCCGCTATTGAATGTCATGTCCGAGAAAACGGGGACGACTGGAAGTACTGCATTACCCCAGATTGCCCAATGGTATACAAGGTCTCTGAAAGCAGCCAGAAGTTCTGCTGCCCCTGCTGTTCTACAGCTATATGTACTAGCTGTCACGTCCAGTTTCATTACGGCCTAACCTGCGCAATGTATGAGAGCATCAAGCGTGACAAGGATCCGGATCTTAAAGACTGGCAAAGCGGAAATCCGGGGCATCGCACGTTCTGTCCTGGGTGTCGACGTCCGATTGAAAAAAACGAAGGCTGTATGCACATGATCTGTGGATATTGCAAGGTTCATTTTTGCTGGAGATGCAAGAAGAGTTTCGGTTCTGCAAGGGCAACATACGACCACCTATCTACAGAGTGCGGGGGTATCTTTTGACATGACTTGTAGAACCCATTTGTTTCATTGGCTTTCGTATTTAATCCAGTCGCGAAGAAATCACAATATGCATTTCTCGGAATTGCAGAGTGTGAAGGGTATAATAATTTCCCAACCCGACACATACATGTACTTGGAGTTTGTTTACCTGAAGGTTCTAATACCCCAGCTACATTATATATGTGTAGACATTTACCTTTTTTTTTTTTTTTTTTTTTTTTGGTAATGGTTATGGATTTTGAAAACAGCGTAACACTACACTGTAACATGGCCTGGCAGGAAAAAAAATCTTGTCATACTGAAATGGCTTGTAGTTATCCGATGTGGTTAATAATGCATAATGTTGATTCCTGAAGTTATTAACCAGAATTTCAATATATTATTACCATAGAAGCTGATGTAGAAAGGAAAACTGTGTTTATATGGGGGTCTCCTGTACACATATGTATACATAGTGGTGTACGACATTATTTAATTGCATTTTACCAATCTTAGACATTTATGAGAAAAAGTATTGCATTCTCTCAGATTTACCCATGTTATAGAACCTCGCTAATCAGGTCACTGCGGGACTGAGGTAAATTGACCTCACTAGCGAGGTGACCTTAATAGTGAGTATGTGTCTTGACTCAGTAGATAAGGCGACTGGTGCATAAAGCGACACAGTGATTATGTCATGGATAGCATTTGACACATTGTTTATTCTAAAGATGATCTACCATTTTGTTGCTGATGTACTACTTAACCAATTATTGTTCACAATACCGACTGTGACAAAGACCGTTCCCACGAACTTATTACTGTTCAAACTAATTGTTTAGTCAAACATGTCAAACATTCCACGCGAAGTTACAACGACAGCATTTCCAATATGTACCCATATCCTACGAAGTGGTCTTAAAGGGAAGTACAATTATTTGACCTGCATAATGCTGGTTCATATAATCAAAGTTACCTGTTGTCACCTTGGTCACAGTAAACTTTAAAATGCTACCCAGGTTTTGTATATGGCTTCAGAATAACAGTGTATTGTATTGGCTTCACCGTGGCTCTTCAATGTTATCAGCCGCTGATCACAGCGATCATGCTGATCATTAGTACTGGCCTTTGCCACCTGAAGGCTGACCTTAATCCTGAATAGCGAGGTGACTAGATTAGTGAGGTCCTGTAGCCATATTGTATAATGGGGTTTTCATTGGGACTTCCTAACATAACCTGATTAGTGAGGTGACCTGATTACTGAGGTGGCCGCTAAGGGAGGTTCTACCGTATATGTATATATGTCTTTGTGCATAGTTTTGCAGAACAGCATGTCGATAGCCAATGAAGTACATACAATAGATGTAATTTGAAGTATTGCGATCTTACTGGTTAACCATGTTATGTTTTAAAGGGTACAAGAATGATTCTGACAGTTCCAGACATTGTGTATATGACATGTTTGTTAATAAAACATCAACAGATTTTAAATTCATTGTGACGAGAACTGAACAGACATTTAGGCAAGCATTATGACCACCAGGCCAGTTTAGTCTTCGATTTACATGTACACTTGGTTCAGTTTTATCATGTGTATAAATTGCTGTTGGTACAGTATTATGTAATTGGCTAAATTGCTATTTGTTTAATGTCCTGTTACATGAAGTACTGCTCAACGTACACTATTCATTGACTTTTTGTACAGATTTTTCTTTGCACGAAACGAAAAAGAGGGCTGTATGTCTTTATCGAAAATAGGGAAAATGATTGCTGTACAAAGTGTGAAAATACCACTCTCTCCTGTTGGTTGTGTATTATTTAGTGAATTTAAAGTTTGGTTTAACGCGGAACTTTCCTTGGACCTTAACACAATGGATATGCATGTTTCCGGAGGAAACTATCGATCGGGATTTAAGCCAGTCTACATGTGCGCATCAATACATACCGGGTATGCGTAATAATATGATAAAGCCTACATGCAAGTATATATACCAGTTATTTTATTCTTATTTTATCCTTCTTTTCCGTAGTTATGAAAATAGCCCCAGGTCTTAATTTCTTAGGAATCTATCCAGCATTATATACGGCCGTGGCAGTTCTTTGAATGGCTGTACCTAGTAGACATGGGTTACCCACGAAAGCTTTGTTATTCCTACCACCGGTTGCCAAAAGCTTGTATGGAGCGTCCTTTATATTATTCTGAGAAATATTAGTAGGACTACTTACCAATTAAGCGGAGAGCTTTTAATGTTCCGATATACTATTGTACCGCTTTAATAGTTGTATGATGCCGTCATTGGGTTAGTTATCAAGAATAAGCAAACATGTAGATAATGCGATAGCGTATAACACATAATCCGATTGAGTATTTTGTTTGTGTTTATGTATACAGGTGGAAATACCTAAGGTGTAGCAATATCCAATTTGTTGGGTAAAAATGAGGTCATGGACTCGAGGCACTGTGATGTTTTGGTGCCCAAGTATGATAAATAAACATATCGCATTAGTAGAAAGAATTAGTCATTGCTGTTCATTCTGCATTCAAGCAAGATGCTTCTAGATCGTGCTTAATTAATTGTGCATCAGCACAGCAAAGCTGGTGTCACGCAGTGTCCGTCTTCCATCCTTAAATATATTTTGTCAAAATTGTTTGTGCATTAATGCCAAATTTGATGAAAATTACCTATCCATCACACCCTCGAAGCATTTTGGTTTTCAAAATTTTCAACTATTTACGGGGGTATTTGTAGAAAATATTTGGCGTATCTTTGGCCATTCAGTTTTTAAGGTCCTTTTGTGGTTATTCTCAAAATAGCCTGTAACTCCAAAACGGCTGGCCGCAGAGGGAAATGGAAATTTACTCGGTACTAGTATGAATTATATGGTACACCTTTAACCGTTTTGCGTTCAATGTTATCTTTGTCGGTTATTCAGTGCAGTAGTCTCAGAATGGCATGTATCTCGGCTCGGCGTAGGATAAATCGTACTGAATTTTGGGGCTCGGGAGCATTAGCACAACATATAGGGGTACAATTGAAGTCATAAAGTTCAAGCTCATTTTGAGGTCATACGGTTCACTTTTCTCAAAATGACCAGTAGCTCGAAAACGGCTGGTCCCAGAGCGAAACGGATTGAAAGGTGAGACATCGGATACCTTACCTATTATTATTCAAGGTCATTTTAGCTCTGCTGGTGTTTTACACAGCAGTGCTACTGTCGTGTCGCGCGGGCGTAGGGTTTCTCGGAAACCGCTGCATAGACCCAGATCAAATTTTATGGGAAGCTACCTATGCATCATATCTCCAGAGAATTTTTTTCTTTTTTCAAAATTTTCAAATTTTCACAATCATTTTCGTTTTCGATATCATCCGACCCCATGGGAACCAAAATTGCAAAACGATACTCCACCCGCAAATCACTACTGAATTTTTTAACTTCTCCTGAATTTTTGTCTCCAATATCCTCACAAAGTTACTTTTTCGGATTTTGAAATTTTGAGATCTTGAATTTTATCGAATTGTTTTCGTTTCCTTAGCATGGTACCATTTGGCGGGAAAATTAAAAAAAAAAACGTTTCTTCTTCCACAAATCGCGACCAAATCTTTTCAAACTTTTCCTGAATATTTCTCTTCAATATCCTCACAAAATTACTTTCCAGATTTCTGAAATTTTGTATTTTTTTTTCAAATTTTATGAAACTTTGAAATTTAACATGGGAGTCAATGGGAAGGCATAAAATGTTGAATATCCTGAAAACGGCTGGCCGTAGAGCTATCCCCCCAAAAAATAAATAAATAAATAAATAAAGAAATAAAGAAATTTATAAAAATAAAAATAGATAAATAAATAAAAAAAATATATAAAATAAAAAAATATGGCACTTTGAAATTTTTAACACATGACCATATGGGGCTGAAAATGTCAAACGTCTACCCCTCCTACAGTCTTCATCCAATGTTAATCAGATCTTTATGACGATATGGCAACCATTGGGAAATGCAGGCTATTACTTTTCTTGGTAATCGGCAATTTTAACATTGAAGTTATATAAAACTATGCTGGTTTCATCTGGCAAAAGGTCAATCAGAACGTCAAGGCCCTGTAATTCCTGTTGTTTAGTTCTGCTTTGTGCTACTGCACAGCAGAGCTACTGTCGTCACGGGGGCGTCCGACGTCCGTCCGTAAGACCCATTTACTCAGAAACCGGCAAAGTAAATTAACACAAAATTTTGTGGAATGGTACCTATCTACCATATTTCCAGAACATTTTCTGTTTTTCTTTTTCAAAATTTTAACTTGTTTATTTTTTTTACAATTTTATTTTAGTTTTAGCTAACATGGGACTATATGGGAGGAAAATTTTCAATCAATATCTCCTCTAAAAGTACACAGCAGATCCACACCAAAAAAAAATCATGCGTACTCGTACGATTTTCTACCAAAATTGTTGAAAGAATTGTGCAATTTCAAATGTTGGATGTTTGCCATTTTTCCCTCTTTTTCGTTAACATGGGACCATGCATATGGGAATTAAAAGTTTCAACATCTACCACATTTCCTCCCCAAAATTCATGTTTACTCATGTCGAGGGTCTCTAACAAGGTTGTTAAAAGAATTGTGAAATTCGAAAAATTAGATGTTTGTTAAATGTTTTGTTCCTCTTGCAGACGTTTCCCATGGTAGTCAATAGGGAATTATAAAATGTTTTTTTTTTTTTTTCGTTTTTGTACACAATGTTAATTCACTTTTAAGCAAATGCACTGAACTTAAGCACTTGTTGCAGAGAAAACATCCTGATATAATAGCCTTCAGAAAAACTACAGGTATGAGGTACAAAAAGCAGAATTTAACCTTCCACGTTACAATACGAAGTAAAACCAGACCAGAGAGGAATATGCATTTTTACAAAGTCAGACCTGAAAGCATTGGCACATAGGCCTAGTAATTTTAAAGAATCACCGTGGGTATTATTATTATTATTATTATTATTATTATTATTATTATTATTATTATTATTATTATTATTATTATTATT
>JAAUYG010285628.1_pt1 | contig 12000 bp, 10 predicted proteins | sample 7278091 | NCBI WGS metagenome assembly JAAUYG01 (sample SAMN14350201, study PRJNA611818) | marine sediment metagenome | isolation source: surface marine sediment (0.6m) | place: French Polynesia: Moorea | collected 2018-08 | reverse complement strand
TACGAGTGCACTAACTCAAAAATACGAGTATTAATCTGCAGTGGTAGTAGTTCAGACCCTCTCAGTAATAGAGAGTGTAGATCAGACGAAGAGTTCATTAAGGAATCTGCGCCAAATTGATTGAATAAATGTGACAGGATGTCATTCACACCCGTAAGCAATGCGACGCATGGGCGGCGAGAGCTTCAGTAATCTCAACATGTAACCTGTGTTTGATGTGTATCAAAGAACAATGCATTTTAGATGTTTTAAACAAACACTTTCTAGAATTTTGAAAGTTATCAACCTGTAAGTTCAGTGGCACATTTCTTCAAAAGCACTCAGATGAAGACATGTCTTCTGCTATATACTCGTGTTTTCAAGTTACTGTGCTAGCAGTATCTTTATTTAAACTAATCTTTATTTATATATTTAATTATATAGGTACTGATTTAATTCCACCTGGAAGAAAACTTTGACTGAAAATCTAGGTGAATTACCTCGTGGTGTTTCCAAAGAGACTTGCGATGCGACACTGTGAATAGTGTGATTCCCACCTGCAAAGATCGACATCGTCAGAAGCATTCCACGAATTGTTCCAATATACATGATACGGCAGAATACAGGCATACAATTTTATGAATTCCTAATGGTTTGACAATTGGTTCCACAATTCACCATCCAAATATCGCCTTTCATTACACCTGCTTCCGTGGGATAATATAGTGTTCAAGTGACGTCGTCCTCAGCGGCTGTCAGGTAATGATCAATTAGTATACAGGTACATTTGTATAACTACAGAAGAAGCTCGACTAGGAAGAGATATCTTAAAATCAAAGTAGCACTTAACCGGGGATGGGGGTGGTGGTGGGGGATTAAATGTACAGAAATAGAGCACACCCTCTAACATGTGAAAAGCCTATCCACCAAATGATTTGTAGTTTATCAGTGAGATATAGTCAATCATAACCCCAGGACTGGTGTTCTTGAAAATGCTTAAGCCTATGTTTTAACTTAAGTTATGATTGACTATATCTCCCTGATAAATCATAACCACAGGACTGGTGTTCTTGAAAATGATTAAGCCTATCTTTTAACTTAAGTTAAATTTTAGCCAATCAGATTAACGTAAATTCTTAGCCAATCAGATTCAAGGTAAAGTTTAGACTGAACTATTTTTAAGAACCTCGGTTCCGGTTCTGAAACATGTCAAAGTTTTCGGGCCACACACAGTCTGGCCAAAATGAACCGAGTAGGGCCTTCATTTTCTTACCCAGTCAATGATGACTGTGTGAATCACTGATGGCTGTCATTGTACAATGCTCTCTCTGTGCTACATTCTTTCATTTTATATTTTTTATAACAGCACTTAATTTTTGATTTAGTTTAATTTCTGGCAAATCTTAAGTCTAGAACCTAAATCTTAAGGACGGAGAAGACACTGGTTGTGAAGGTGATTTATGCGATGAGTACCGTATATTGCTTCACGTAAGATTTTTTCCAGAAAACGGGCCCTTTGCTGTAAGACCAACTATTCGTTTAAAACACATTTTCATGGTTCTGTGCATGGTCTTAATCAAGATGGACTACCGTATACAAGTGGGTTTTGAATCCTACCTCTCGGCAGTGCTGGTACATGAAGCCTTCCACATCCACGCTGACAGCACTGGTACACTCATCTAGGATGGCAAACTGTGGTCGGTGGTAGAACAGTCGCGACATCTGCAAAACACCCTACTATGGTATGAGATCTTGGTTTAAGGGCTAAATTAGTACAGATACTCATGCTTGAGCCAATTTAAATTGGCTATATTCATTAGAAAATGTTCAAAGACATACTGACAAAGTTTCGTGTGGCATGGTAAATGACATCTACCAGTGCGCTATAATACAGTAGAACCTGTTTTTAAAGACCGCCCTATTGGCCATAAAAATATAGTCTCTCAAAGCCGGTGGTCATTGGTACCAACAGGCTCATTTTACACTGAAATGTAGGACCTTCTGTCAGGTCTCTCATGGCAGTGGTCGCTCAGTATAAGTATCCCTACACCGAAATACTGATTAACTATAGAATCATCACGTGTACAATGGTGCAGATACTCTTAAAAGAAACTTTTTTCCACTGTATAATTTCTTTTTGACTACTATAGACACGATAGCAATTTACTCTGTAAACCAGCTTTTATAGTATTTTTCGAACCTGTACAGAAGACATCTGCAAAGATTTGAAGTTTGTTATAGGTGATCAACACGAAGACTTTACCATGTTCAGTGTTAAGAAATATTTTAATCAAATTTGCTTCCCCTTGTTCAAGTTATATCTTTCTTATGCTTAAATAAGAACACACTGACTGTATCTGCGGCACTTACCGCTACTCTCTGTTTTTCGCCTCCGCTGAGAACATCCATCCAGTCCTAAAACGAATTACGTTATTCCTTTAATCAATAAACCCACAGGGCACACGCAAAGCAGAAGTCCACTGACTGTAACGTATATCTATAATCCATACAAAAAGTTTTTTATAGACTTATGTACTTATAATATACATAGTATGTTATCTACTTGTAGGAAGTTAAAATCTTTCAATTTCAGCTTTTTACTCGAGTGCATCTGCAGGGATTATGTGCTTAAAGCAAAAGTGTGTTCTTGCGCAGCTTAAGCACAGCTCAATCTCATGCTCTTTTGTGCATACTGCATCCGCCAAGATAAGGTTGTACAGTGGTTTCTCCCTTAAAAGACACTCTCTAGAGATGACACCCTGCTAGAAAGGACACAAGTTCTCAGCAGCAAATACCATAACTGCATGTGATGCTCCTTTTCACAAAAAGAAACCTCTTTATTAGGATACATGTAGAATTATTTGTCAAATGTCGTGTCCTTATTAGAGAGGGGCTACTGTACATGATTTAAGCTGCACTGTTAGGAAGCTTCATCTTTTTCCTGTAGCACTTGGTACACATGTACTCATTGACCTAGTAAATCCAGACACTGAACTGTGTATGTTCTGGATCACTAACCTGGACAGCGTCCCAGCCACCTTCCCTCTCCAGGATGTAGGAAAGCTGCACCTGAGGACGTCGAAAACAAGAATGTGTCAATCAGCAGTCTTCTGGATTATTTGTTTTCAGGTGGCTACTTATATATAGCTTGAGTAAGCTACTTAACTGCACCGAAGCTCATTAAGGAAATAATTTATTAAAACTACAAGTAATCAATTGACCTTGTGGATGTTGTGAAACATGTATAAGGAATAGGGACCCTTTTTTTTTATAATATATCTTTGTTCGTACCTATAGTACAATAATTCGAATTTGAAGCATCAACATGTCCTATAGATTATCCACAAAGGCATTTTCATATCATACTCTGACTTGGGCACCAGTCCATGACGGGCTTCGAACCCACGTCAAGGGGATATGTCACTCTGCCCGGCGCCTTATTAACCATTCGGCCACCCAGGCAGAGACTATTTTAGTATATCACAGTGTTATTGTTTCCAATGAAACATTCCTGAATCACACTCTAGACACTTTTCTTTCCAAAAAAAAAAAAAAAAGAAAAAATAATAAAATTTTAAGTAAGCATGAATTGAAACATAAACTTATCCATGTCCCAGGGACCACAAATAAACATGCAGACGTACAACAGTCCCTGTAAGAAACCTTGAATTTAAGACTTCTCTCTATTTTAAGATCATCCGTCACCAACACCAGTGTTCTATTTTTAACATAAATATCCCTCCTTTTTAAGACCATCTTCAATTTAAGACCACATTTGTCTGGCTCAATGGGTCAGCTTAAAACGCAGAGACCATTGTGCTTAAGACATGTCCAGAAATTGGCCCCTGGATGGCTGTTCTGGATTGGTATGTTCTGGGACTGTTATATTCTATTACCTTCTCCAGGATCTTCTCCAGATCCTGATCTGTGTGACCTTTCCTCAGCTGCTCCTCCTTGTTGTCTGGATAGATCACTTGGTCCCTCAGGGTCCCAAGGGTCATGTATGGTCTCTGGAAAAAGATAAACCATAGAGGGTTAAGAATGTGATATTTTATGCACTTTCTATGCTGGTGATGGCTGTAGAAGCTCACTGTTTAAATCATCCATTGAACTACAATGTTATGGAATTCATTCAGAGTGCACTATTTAGATCATCCATTGAACTACAATGTTATGGTTCTGATTCTGTGTGTTTCATTTGGTTGGGAGGGAGGGGGGGAGGGAGGAGGAAGGGAGGGCAGGATGGATGGAGAAAGGGTGGAGGGATGGATGGATGATGAATGGATAGATAGATGGATGGACGAAGGGAGGAAGGGAGGGAGGGAAGGTGGAGGGATGGATAGATGGATGAAGGGAGGGTGGATGGATGGATGAATGGAGGGAGGGTGGAGGGATGGATAGATGGATGGATGGGTGGAGGAATGGATGGATGGAGGGAGGGTGGAGGGATGGATAGATGGAGGGAGGGAGGGAGAGGACGAAGGGAGGGAGAGGATGAAGGGGGAAGGGAGGGAGGAATGGATGGAGGGAGGAGGAAGGGGGAAGGGATGGATGGATGGAGGGATGGATGGATGGAGGGAGAGAGGGAGGGAGGGAGGGAGGGAGGGAGAGAGGGAGAGGACAAAGGGAGGGAGAGGATGAAGGGGGAAGGGAGGGCGGAATGGATGGAGGGAGGAGGAAGGGGGAAAGGATGGATGGATGGATGGTGGAGGGATGGATGGAGGTATGGAGGGAGGAGGGGGAAGGGAGGGAGGGAGGGAGGGAGGGATGGGTGGGAGGAGGAGAGAGGGAGGGAGGGAGGGGGGTTGAGGGAGGTAGAAAAAGACAAAGATTTTCCTGGTGCGGAGTCAAAATGGTCTGTATTCTGTGTGGCCTTGAGCCAAAGAAATTGTGTCAGAGAGCACGAGCTCCATGAGTCGCTCGAAAGTTGCCGGTGCGTTACACAACCCGAAAGGCATGACCGTGAAACGGAACAGACCTTGTTGTGTTACAAACGCTGTTTTGTCAATGTCCTTCGAGTCCATCTTTACTTGCCTGTCACACCTGGCTTTAATAGGTATCAATACATATATAAATAGAATAAACATATACAGGTATACTGTTCAGACCCTATATATAACTGTGGCTATCCTACCTGTGGAATGTAGAAGAGTTCTCTGCTGTCGGGTTTAGTCATGGTTCCGCCAAACAAAGGCCACAGCTGTAATAAGAACATGACATAGGATTTACTTCCCTTACATATCTAGACATACAACATTATTAATGCCACTGTCTGCCCATATACACACTAATAAAAGTGGTGTCTGCTACATATATTACAACATTACAATCAATAGTGTAGGAGAATGAGACTGCGTAATACATCTAATATTATATGTCACTAACATTGCATCCAACTGTGCAACCTTTGCTTGGGCTTATAGAGCACATATGCTCATACTGAATCTCCCATCACATGCAAAATCCCCCACAACAATTGGTCTGGGGTGTAACACAGTAGCATATTATCCAACGCTCCACACAATATTGAGTGTGGTAAAACAAGTGCATTTATCTCACACAAAATTGGAGTGTGTCAAATTAAAACAATTCGCACAAAATCAAATAAAAGATACAAATTTAATATATAAGGCAATTGTGTCTTTCCCAGAGGTGGAGAGGTAGTCATTTTATCCTGCAGCACACTTTGTCAGAAAAAAGTGAAACTTAAACTTTATTTACCTCCCCCAGTATTCGGAAGAGCGAGCTCTTCCCGCAACCATTGGGACCGCAGACTAAGACATTCTTCCCAGAATGCACCTGTAAACAAAATAGTGAATACCAAAGATAACAGATTGTGGTATGGTACTATGCCTTTGAAGATTCCATGCGTTATACAACACTCGTAAGACACTAATGTTATGTCTCATTCAGCGCATAACAAGTTTCCTTGAGGCATCCATAAATTTGACACATTTGCATCTTTGAAATTTCTTGCTTTCTAAGTTACACCTTACTTCCAAGTGCTAGAAAAGTGCCATTGCATATTGTTCTTATACAAGTATTTTGAAATGCATGTTTTGAAATGTATGTTTTGAAACTGACATAAGCAGATTGCATACCTCCATAATGACTCGAATTCACCAAATGCACAGCTCGATATTGATTTCAGTTCATGAAATGCACAGCTTGATAATGACTTCAATTTATGAAATGCATGTATCGTTTATAATCAGAAGTCTCCTTGGAGTAAAGCCGCTGAATGTATAGTTACCTCAAAGTTGAGCTCCTTAACCAGAACGTCTCCATTGGGAGTGACCAGAGGTACATGCTCAAACCTGACCAAAAGAAGAAGTAACTTTGAATATATACCGTGGGATTTGGTAGACCCAGACTACATATGTAGTACAGCACATTATATCAGCCTACAGGCAACCCATTAATATAATGTTTCTACCATTTTTGTGTCCATTTTCTATTATCCTAGATAAGGTATAACCGCAGGAAGAAGACCAGAATGTTACAGAATTTCTTCCTCTTGTTAAGCCGGGAAACTTCTGGATCGGTATCAAAATACAATATTGTAGTTTTACTCTATTATCAAAAGGATAATCCTCAATAACTCACATAACTACATATGTAGTACAGTTGTATCTCACTACAGCCCCCCCCCCAATTCGGGCTTTAAAAGGCAGGCTCAATTATGTCCAGGCATCATAATGCGCTCTTAAAATGGGCTAGATATGGTGCAAGGCACCTGATATAAATTATGGTTTAATACTAATTTAGGTGAAGAATTTACATTTCTTGCAGATATCCAAATAAACTCTGAAACCGTGGTGAACTTATTTGCAGATGGAAGACTGCCCCTTAACCTTTTGTAACGGATTACTGCTATTTGAAATATCAGTCCTTACTTGATTATCTGGTCTTGCTTCACGATGCGACCTGCTCCGGGAATAAGGTTTTTTAGCCCATTGTCTGGAACAGAATATAATTTTTTGACAGTCACACAGTTTAAAAGACTATCTGCATACCAAGACCACCTGTCAACAAATGCCACAATCTGTAGATCCTCACTTGTATATGTTCGATATTACTGAACCTGTACAAACTGATCACATTTTGCTCGTCCATACGGTTTGTGCATTGGTTTCACTCCCTGCTTAACACTGAAAAGTTATATATACACTGTGCAATACTCACTAGACTGGATAGTTTGTACACTTTTCAGCACAGATGAAAAACATCTGGATACAGATACAGTAACCACCAGTATAAGGAGGGCTTAAACAATTTTTTTCTAATACAAGAATAATACTAGTAAAAAGAAGGTCTGTTACCCATATTACAAGGTGGCATTAAAAGTTTGAGTACCACATGATACTTATCATTTTACCTTTACTTCAATTTCCTCTACAGTGAAACCTATCTTGAGAGACCACTGCCATGAGAGACCACCTGTCTTGAAAGATCAGGTATTCCTGGCACAAGGTCCTACATTTCAATGTAACTGAACCTGTCACCAAAGACCACCTGTCTTGAGAGACTGCTTTCTTTATGCCAAATTGGGTGGTCTTTCATGATACGTTCCACAGTACCTGAAAATGCATTGGCAAATCTTCCATATTTCTCAATCTTTTCTCCTTTTTTTGTCACACTCACTTTTGGCAACTTCATTCCCAACCATGGTGCGGACATAACGGCCTTGGTTAAGATCGTCTAACACCTTCATCAGCTCGGTCACCCGGGCAGTGAACCTAGAACAGGAAGTTCACATCTTTGGATGGACAGTGGAATCTTAGCCTGGAGAACTGTGGACCCCACCACGTCCATCTCATCCCCACCCCAGCCAGGCATTTTACACAATTTTTTTTTCGTCTAAAATAATGCAAAGTTAAATTCATGAGTTTCTGTTTCCAGATACGTCGTATGATAAAGAACCAAATACCCGAGTGGTTAGTAACCCATCACTGGGGCTTGGGGGAATGTTTCAGCTTTCTAATTCTTTTCTATGCTTTCACACTATAAAAAGAAAATGTTGCATGGTCATAAATGAAGTGTCAGAATGTTTGAATACTGCGCAGTGTGTGCAACTCATCAGATGTTATAAACTGTACATTTGACAATATTCAAACATTCTGAATTTCTGCCATACATGGGAAAAGCACCATGGCTAAAGTGTTCCAAAACACCTTAAGTTTTCCCCTTGACAACCATTACCTTTTCAAAGTCTTCAGATCATTTTTCGAGGCGATTTTTTTTGTAGAAGTGGCTCCTGCTACACCATTCATTCACTCTCTCTAGCTACTATTTCCTGACTATATACCAATATTTATCTTCACAAAAGGATTTATGTTGGTGGGAGCTGGTGTCCACTCTGTGATTTGTACCAGTTCCTAAAAATATCTATTCTATATCTAGAAATGAACTCAAAGCATTGGCAAACATTGTCTTTCGATAGTAATTAGTTTTACACTCAAAATGTAGTAACTGTCACCTGATGTGTTCTTACCCCGCAAGTCGTGTCATTTCCCTTCCAGCGAGAACTATGCGTCCTATCGCTTCCGCCATCTTCACCAGCATACGTCCACTTTGATAATAGTCCTACAAATAAAACAATTTCATAATTAGTTTTCAATGAATAGAATAGAATAAGACTACAGGAAACATGGGAAAGACTATTACTCTTAGAGAAATGGTGCGAAAGGTAAGTTTAACATAAATAGGTTAGGGGTTGCATTTTCAATCGATTGCCAACAAGAGTATATCCTAGCGTTACTATTAACTTTTGGGGTAAAGAATATAAACTTTGGGGGTAAAGAAATCTACCAATACAATAATATTACAAGGTGATGAACACAAATAGTTTAGCTGATGTTCATCACCAGATACAGAATCAAAATGGTAAATGCATCAACGGAACTACATTTAACAACTTTAATACAACCTCTCTTAAAAGACCGCCCTTTCTGCAAGGTAAATCTTTCTCAAGAAGGCAGCAAAATACCACACTGAAACCTGTCCTGAAAGACACTGATGTTAGGGACCACCTATCTTATGAAACTTTTGTAAGAGAACCCCCAATCTTGAGGGATCACTTTCATTCCAATGTTGTGTTTCAAGACTCTACTGGGTTCTACTGCTCAATAAAATGTAGGTCATGCTGCAAAATCCGATTGTCTCTCTCATATAGGCAGTCTCTCAAGACAGGTTTTACTGTACATGAATTATCCTATATTCGACTGACATATCAACCGACTGGAAAAATAAAGGTTAATAAAGGAGGAGAAAAGTAGTAGTTGGGGTTAAAAATAATCAGCACCATCAGCAATAAGAACCCAGAATCCAAAGTACAAAACACTGAAAAATTATTGCTGGATATTGCGAAAAGATGTTTGCTCATGGTTCCAAGAATCCATTTGGATAGCAAGGAAATTGAAACTCGGGCAATGGGGTCAACTGGAGTTTGCGTAGTGGCAGCTGCCCTCTATCTACGACACAATCATTCTGCCGATATTTGGGCCACTACGCAAACCCAAGACGACTTCATTGCATGAACAAGGCCTGTAGAAGACAGGTCAAAACGTCACAGTAGTTTCATTTTTTGTTCCAAGGTAAGCCAATTCCTTACTATCTATATTGCAGGATACTCTTCTTTCATATTACTCAATACCATCACCAGTATATAACAGTATGATTGAAAGAAGCAAATTTTGTCAAGCTTGGATTTTGGAAGCAAATGCTAAATGCTTACATACATGAGACAATAATAAAGTCTTTGGGAATCAATTTATTTTGATATGGATAAAGGATAATCGGCTATTAGTTTCAAATCAGGATGTAGGGTACAGCTGCCTCATATTTATCTGATTAGGTAATGAATAATTCGTTAATCATGTCCTCATCAACTGATTTAAGTCCGTAGTGCATGTATGGTGAAAAAACATTTTCATGGACTATTGAGAGCAAACACCACATATCCAGAAAATATCTTTATTTTACACCTAACTGATAAATGATTAATCATATTACTCAACTGGTGGCAAAAGACATTATGCTAGTATGCTATTATCATTTTGCAGCTGCACTACCAGCTAGTATACATGTAACTACAGAACTGTAATAAGAAAAGTATCTAGTATTTTAGCATTGTTGCAGTGTGTTATATTTGTGAGTATAACAAAATATCAGAGTGAAAAAAAGCCGCAGCCATGAGCAAGCTATGAGTACATCTGCACCTGAAGCTGAGTAGGCTATTAGTGCATGTGTACCTGAAGCAGGTCACTGTGTGTGCTGTTCAAGTGTCTCTGGCTGGCCATATTCAGGAAGGGACGGCTCACTACTAAGTAGCCAACAACAGTGGCAACATCTGAAAAGAAAAACAGATGCTGGGAGATACAGAGTGACAGACACAGACATCCTGGATGTGAGAGCAGCTACAGATGACGTCAAATTTCTTCTGAAGTCCTTGGAGACTTTAACCCTAAAAACAACAAAATATTTATTAGTTTTGGCCAAAGAAAATAGTGTTTTCATTCTGCATGTGTTCTGCACCGGTCTCACTTTGGGGGTGGGGGGTGTATGTGCCTGTTTGGGTAATCGGGGAGGGGGGGGAGGGGGGGGATAGTGCCGCTCTTGATTTCTGCAGCCTTTTACTTTGCAAGAGAAAAAAAAACCACAAATTTTCAAAGACTGCAAGTTCCTGAAAGACAAAACTAGCCATGTATCACAACCGACCACGTGAAAAAAAAGTTTGTTTGAAATTGCTTCAAATGTCACTAACGAATTTCTCCTGTGCTGCCTTGGGGGAGCTGAAATGACAGAGGACTGGAAAAGACTATGAAATCGACGCATGTACTGGACGAAAATTGTTATAATTCCCTCACACAAGAGATCACATTGTCGAGCTCTTTTCCATTGGCGGTAGAGTGTGTAGCATCTGTCAGTATTTGATGTCACTTTGCATATTGCTTGTCCATATAACGGTAGATGTGTGAGCCATTTTCTGTTTTTCTTTTGTAAGTAAATTTGGAAGTCTAGTCCATGCTAGAGGCAGTAGTGGTATCCGCGGTAGTCTCTTGCACCATGCATTATATCACAATCAGATAATTCTCTATATAAAAAAAACAAACAACAAAGGTCATCAGTTTGGAAACATCTCTGTCTCAATTTCAGTTGCCAAAACACCAAAGTTTGTGAAACCTTGCATACAGGAAGAACAACAATTTTCCTTCCGTCAGTTGTTTCAGGGCAGTATTTTATTCACACACAACAGCCAATGGAATGCTTTGAAGACATTGATATGATATGGTCAGAAATGTGTTCTTAGAAGATATATATATATGTATGTTCTCAGATGGTGACAGGATTCAGTTGCGGCGAAATGTAGGGTCTTCTTTCAGGAATACTGCATTCGAAAACCTGTGTCTTCTGAGGTAGATATTGTGACTTACATGGTATATGTATGACATATCTGTCAAAAAAAAACCTATCACTACACGAATCAAACAATGACAATTAGGTTGCAAGTGGAAAAACATTTCTTTTACCATGTGCGTAAATTGTAAAATTTCAATTTTCTATGAGCAAAGAAATGTAAATTGAATTTTTTATACAAGATTATTTCCATTTTAAACATCTCGAAACAGTTTGTAATTTAGCCATGTCATCTTCTTGCAACCTTAAAGCATTCTGTTCAAAGTCGATGCTCCTACCCCCCCCCCCCCACCCCTTAACTCCAACCACTGTGGATTACCAGATTACCTGTAATCTCTGGCTGTGGGAGCTATTGAGATAGGCTTTATTGGACATATCCAGGAAGGGGCGACTGACCACCAAATAGCCAACCACAAGGGCACAGTCTGAAGCAGTTTTCGGGAGGAGAAAGAGAAGGCAATGACAGAACAAAGATGGTATGCGAAATCAACGAAAAACAAGAGGTCCAAGGACCTTGGCGCTCTGCTTGACAGCTGCAGTTGGGATGACATTGGCAATTTTCTGCAGACTCACTGCTGCAGACTAAATCAATTGAAACCTGGG
>JAAUYG010283705.1_pt1 | contig 12001 bp, 12 predicted proteins | sample 7278091 | NCBI WGS metagenome assembly JAAUYG01 (sample SAMN14350201, study PRJNA611818) | marine sediment metagenome | isolation source: surface marine sediment (0.6m) | place: French Polynesia: Moorea | collected 2018-08 | reverse complement strand
GGATACACTTAGGGCTCCACATGGGTAAAAAACGAAGTGTGACACAGCCACTTTAAAAGTTGTAGAATCCGACGTGAGCCTTGATAAAAACTGTAAGTGACGTCAAAATCTTATAAAAATTGTAGAATCGACGTTGAAATTTTATAGAAAATGAAGATTGACATAAAAGTTTTAATTATAAGATATAATTTCATTATAAACATATATTATAAAATATTTATAAAACGTGACGTGGCGAAGTAAAATTCTTATAAAAAGTGACATGGGACACAGAAAAAGACAATAAAAAGTGACGTGTGACACAGCTTAAATTACTTGGACCCATGTAGAGCCCAATAAATGGAACCGAATTCTAACCTGTATTGCCATTATGCGAGATTTGTTTTAGATTACAGCTCGTCATTGATGTAGTACGCTTGGCGCTGCCCAGCCTACTCCAAACTTCCATGAAAACTCAAATCTCCTATACCTGGTTGGTTGCATTCTGACTTGTCATCGCGTTGTAAGCATTGGGGAAGGCGTGGTTTACGACCATAGTTTGATCCTCGCAGTTCCAGAAAATCAGTTCGTCCTTGTGGGATGTACAATTAAACACGGGTACTTTGTGATGTCTCTTCATTATAGCGGTTATGATGATGATGATGATGATGATGATGATGATGATGATGTATATACCCAATTTACTTTTATTTATTAAACCAGACACACAATGTACCCATGGTAACGTCAACGGTGAGTACTTGACTGGGGAGGGGAGTGGGAAAATGGATCTCAGAATAATTTTGAAGGTCTGGGCCATATAGTTTGGGGAGGAATATCATAGCGAGACCGACTGTCCCACAGTACTTAACGATTCTTAAAACTTCAAACGATTGACCATATGCGAGGTTAGATTGCATTTGGTCATTCTACGGCTGAATAGCAGTAGTAATAGAGTGTATAAAGACAGCAGAGAAGATGGAGCATGATTGTAGCAGAAATAGAACTGAAATAGAATAGGAATGAAAACAAAAGGAAGAGAATGAGACGATGTGTTGGAAGATTATTATAACAAGGAAAATGAGTTATACGTGGATAAGACAGATTTCTGATAACAACGACAGAGACAACTGCAGTAGTACTACTGGTGTATCTTTACTATCGGTGTTAAAATTACACTTGCCTTTAAATAACCTAACATAATAAAGGAAACGTGGATCTACTAGAAAAGGTTATATTGTCACTATTAAGCATTACCAAAGGATAGCATGAATAGGCAAAGAGGGAGGTCACAAACTGATTGGATACAAAAAGAGAATGGGCCTGCGAGCTTGACATCAGGCCTTGTAGGCTTCATTCATCTTGCTCGCTACATCCTCTTTATTAACAATATCCGTTGCAGTTCTAAAAATAAAGCTTCAGCATGCTGCTGAACTGATGACGGTCTTCAGAGATTTCTGGGCTAATGAGTGCAAAGCTTTACTTTGGACAAAATCCAATGCCGTGCTGTCACGTGCTAATACGTTTTACGTGTATGACATAGCCTTATCCAGGCGTTGCACTGATATACATGTACCGGCTTATGCCATAATATCGTCAATGCAGACCACAGATGTTCTCTTAATAACTGAAGTATGCACATGAGACTGATTTTAAACAAGACAGATCATTACAAATAATGTGGCGATGAATGCGCAGGCACCCGGCGATGCAAATGGAGGACTGGCACTCGTCTCTGGAATGAAAATCTGTATGTACCTAACAGGACAGAACTGTGGTGTGAACAACAAATTTAAGGTACATGTTGTACACAAATGTTCCTGTTCTCACCTGAACCGCTATTGTAACCATTTATAATAAAATTGAATTTCCAGTTAGGGTCTCCGGCTCCGCTAGGAATAAATACGGTAGATAGAATGAGATCAATTGAAAATAAAATTACTTACCGCAATCCGTAGAGATATTGAAGAGCGGCACTGCTCTGTAGTCAATAATGACTGGAGCATTATCTGCCTGGTTTGCTCCCGGCACGACGAAGGGGTCATCGAAATAATATTTCACCCAATACCGCCCACACATTAGCTGGTGGCCCGCCGACGGCTCCAGTGTTGCAGAGAGACTGACGTTGCCTGTGGCTCTTTCATTGAAGAGTGACGTCACCAGAATCCCAGAAGGTGTCTGGATCTCCATTCTCGGTGCCCAGCGACCCTGGTAGGCCATTTGACAGTGCACTAGGACATTGGGGTTTGACTCAACCCCTTGAGTCGTGAAATTTGTGTCGCAAATTGGGCGCCCTGATATGGGAAACAGTCAACAATAGTCGAGTTAGGTACGTAATTAGAAACAATTATTTTCAGTACAACAAGCAATCGAAAAACCATTAATTGGAACTATGCTAGAATAGTAGTAGTAGTAGTAGCAGTAGTAGTAGTAGTAGTAGTAGTAGTAGTAGTAGTAGTAGTAGTAGTAGTAGTAGTAGTAGTAGTAGTAGTAGTTGCTGTTGTTGTTGTTGTTGTTGTTGTTGTTGTTGTTGTTGTTGTTGTTGTTGTTGTTGTTGTTGTTGTTACCAAGCACAATGACGTCAGCAAACCAGCGTATAATATCACTGTCGTCCGAACATCGATAACTTCCGGCATCTTCGTCCTCTACCCGGTGTACACTCAGATCGAACACTTTGCTGGATCCCTCCTGCGAGCGGTTCCTCACTGTATAGCGGCCGGTTTCACCTGGAGCGACCAGGCGACCATCTTGCGACAGGGTAACACATGGTCCTTCCTCCCCGTTAGAACAATCCGCCCATTGTAAATGGAACCTGGGGTCATCCAGTCCGCACGTTAACGTCACTGTACCGTTACGGAACACAGCGACGTTCAACGGTCTGGCCGTTAGTGCTAAACTCCACGACAGAGGTACAGCATGTACTGGAATTGGAACGTAGAATATTTTTAACACTTTGGCGCTCTTTCGAGTTCTTGGATTCATTGGACTGCGGCGGTAAACCATATTTGCATTCAAACTAGTGCCATTTCCTACTCAAGTTGCCCATTCTAATGAGCAATACCGCAGATGAACACTAATATTGTTTCAGGCATGAGCACACCTGTTTTTTGCATGCTTTGAAAGTCGTAAAATTCTTCCCACAATTTTAACCAGAGACTGTGTCAGAAGGTCAAGAGTAAGCCGTTTTGCTCCTTGAAGTTGAAAAGTACTGTTCTACTATTGCTGATTCGACTATAAATGGTATAATACTATTTTGCAACAATGAAGCCATCGAGTCATGCGAGTAGCAACTGTAAATTTTGTGAGGGTTGGCAACACATTTGAAATCCGAATCCAAGTGGGTGTTTGCGGTATATCAGAAATCATCAGTCACACCATACAAGTACGTATCATAGTATTATTGGCTGAAATGAAGTACATGTACGGTGCCCATTGTAGGTAGTACATTATATGTAATAAGAACTTACCCAAGATAAGGAACACAATCCATATCTTCGACTTCACCGACATCTTGCATACATTCTGACTTTCAACTCCGTCTCTTTGGTTTTGATCAATTTCTACTTCGATTGAAAACTTTATCTAAACAATAATGGGAATCCTTTGGTCTTTCGTGTGTCTCGTAATGCATCGTCGCTTCCTATGCACGAACAGCCTCATGAATTTCATCCAAGCAGAATTATGCAGACGGCGAATGATTCGTTACATCGGCAGTGACGGTGTGTGTAATTAATGCAGTTGCGATCAAACCACAGTTGACCAAAATGTGCATAAAGGAAACGGTTGGTGGCAGGCCTAATTAAAACACTTAGAGCCTAGTCAAATTGTGCCGTCTATGCAAATTAGTTTGAGCTCTTCGTTGGTTCGATTAAGTGGCATGATTCACTCGACTGGCATGTCCAACTTTAATGACAGCGATACTACATAATTTCATTAACGAACTCAGCTTAGATGCATCTAATGTATATGTCTTTATTTGAGCTTGTAGACTTTCAAAATAAGGAACCCGATCCGGTTACTTGTCACACTAAAGTACGTGTGCCTTTTTCTGCTGAATATAGAGGCGTCAAGCCTTGGGTAACAAGAAACGGCACAAACGTTGAGTGATAGAAAGTAGCTAAAATGAAGCCACGGCTTAAAAAAACAGTATGTAGTTACATGGTTTAATCAAATGTCATAATAATTTAATATAAAGATATATAAAATACGGTTTAAGCAACATCATGTGCACAAAGAAAATTTCTGTAACATTATAGTAAAACTTAAATATATACGTATATGAAGCTCATGGTTACATATGGTACATATTATAACTTTGTAGCAAGGTAACATTAATATCAAATAATATGCAAAACAATAAATTAAAAACACACACACTGTATATCACAATGATTACAACTGTATCTGTAATGCCGATATTTTATACAATATATATATATATACAATATAATAAATGAGACATGCAAATTATGCAGTACACGTATTTCAATATTTTAAAATGAATAAGCTACTAAGCTTACGATTTGAGATGAGTCATACGCTTAATCTGATACAGTTATAACATGTCAGACAATCATTACCTACCTAGGTCAAAATTAGTACAAAGCAAATACACCGCAATGGATACAACTGTACATGCCAAATGATTATTACCAACAATAAAACAAAATCAGATATGAAATTGATGACGAAGAAGGGGTAGAGTTTTAGGACGGCGATTGGAATTGCATGTTTTGTTACAAAATGGCTCTTGTAACGCTACAAGTAAATCTGTAATTGTTTCATGTCGTGACAGAATGCATTGATAACAGCTCGACTTTTAGACCCATTTTCGTTTAGTCCATCACATTGTGAGTCTCCCATTAACGTGCTTACCACAATGCCCCGTACGTGTAAAGAGGTGAACCTTAATATACATTTCGCGTGCTGGAAACCCGTGTAAATTACTCAATGTTTATAAAAAGCAAGCAAGGGATTGAACGTACAAGACATATACATACTTCCCAAAATAAATGCTTTGACCGACCCCCAATTTAAATATATTAGCAATACCAGGGGCGATTCCGTTGTAGTGGCACCGCTTTTAATGTATATATTATGCACATATTTCTGAAGCAGCAAGTTTTAATCCATTGTAGGAAAACAAGAAGCTTTACATGAAGTGTTGCCATAGCTAGGACAGAGTATTGGAGCTTTTCCCGAGTTTTCGGCCATAAACTGGCCTTCTTCAGGGGTGGTGACGTCAGACCTTCCGGACGCCATGTCGCTGTAGGATGTTATATATGGCTGGGAGGTCGTATCCATTATCCATCGTCCCCAAGGCCTGACATCAACACCTCTGAAGAAGGCCAGTGGTGGCCGAAAACCCGGGAAGAGCTCAAATATCCTATGTTAGCTACGGTAAAACTTTGTTATTTAACATGACTGAGACCAAAAACAACATCTATGCAAGAAACGTTACATTATATTACCTTGTCCAATGGTGGATCGCCATTAGCAATGGAACTGAACGGGTCAATACATGTACATACAAAAATAGTAGAAATTTAAGCAAATACAGTGCTACAGAGGGCAGTTAGCAATAATCTTCGTAAATAATTCCACTTAGTAATTACATTTGCATGAAGTCACGAGACCCATTAACATGACAACATTTATGTCAGAGTAAAATGGATCAGTGCTGAACAAACAGTCATTATTGTGCAAAATCATGATCCCAATATGTTTTTTCACATCTCTCTCGTCGTGCCGTCGAATTCATGCAAGAATAATATTTGTATCCACTATGTACGTAGCGTACTTCGAAAGGTAATTACAAAGGTAAAAACAATGTTCACAAGAATATATTACCTAGCGTAAAAGCTATTAGTGCCTTACGGAACTGCAAATTCATGCAAATATGTTTCGGAAACATAGGCGTAATATGCTATGACAATGTCAGGATATGTCAAGCCCAGATATAATTTAATCAAATTTAAAGGCCTCGAATGTCATGGGCAAAGATTTCAGAAAAGACCTAATCATATGTATTCAGGCAAAGTTTAGTGTTAATTTGGTACAGGCCTACAAAGATAGATATCATTGAATGCAATGGCCAGCAGTTACTTTTATCCAATAACTAGGACTGCCGAGAAAGGTATTTTACAGCAAATGACCATAATGTCTAAAACATCTGCACCTCCGATGCTGTTAAGGGCATTTTTCAAAGATATGGCTAAGGGATGCTCTTCGGAATACATGTATGTTATGATTTAAATTGACTCCAAAGGCTCAGTTACTTTGGCTGGTACATATATGATGCAATAATAGAAAAAAATGTTGACAATGAAGATGAAGAGACATTGAGTCAATATTTGTCAGGGCGTAAAGTTTCTACAGGGTGCACTGATCTTGACAGGCATGTATGCATGCTGAGTCTGCATTTGTACTTCTTTGATGTCAGTAAATATATAAATAAATCGATACGGGTAGTGTGACATGTGACTACTTACTTATTACCCCTGCGCAGATCTCTTTTTTCTCATGTCACCATGGAACTAGAAATGTGTATATAATCGCTCTTACGGCAACAAGTAAGTTTCTTATCCATTCACAATATTTGAATGTTATGGCCGGTTCTGCTTTATTTGTTTTCCTGTGAAGAATCACTATCCTTCGTCACACGACTGGACTGTGTGATGCTGTACAGGGAGCTGCTTTGGCTTTTAGAACTGCCAAACTTCGGACCACAGCAACAGAAGAGAGACTTCATTGCAGCACGGAATTCAGTGTGCTGACCAGTGTAGACGAACATATTCACTGCACAGTTGGTGAAGGCCAATATTCTGACGCAAGCTCTAAAAATAAAAATTAAAAAATACATCAATACCCGAATATAAAACTTTCACCGGTTCCTCTCTACGATCAGCCGTTTTCGAGATATTCGGATTTAGGATGTTACCATTGACACCCATGTTCAAATTCCAAAGTGTGTAGTTTTGTTTCACACCTAGCCAATTGGAACGACAAGTAACTGAGCAGTTTTCAAAGCTGGAACCCTGTGTTAGAGAAATTTAAAGTGCAATCAAATTTTTAATGTTGGCAGATCACTAAAAGATAAACATAACAGATGCATCAAACCCCAATGTGCCATGTTTATGACGTTTGGTTAAAATCGGATAAAACGTAGCGCTCTGAAATTTTGGATCCTACTGCGTCTCAGGTTAAAGACAAAATTTCCAAAAAAAGAGACAGAGACTAAACATTTTGAAAAAAAAGGTAAAAGTTGCATGACAAATTTGACATCAATGTAGGGGTTTCTGAGAAACTTTAGTGAACTCGCCCCGGGCCATTTATCCCAAGCAGCCAACAACTAAAATTTGACGGAAATCCATTCGGTCAGTTCAGAACTTAAATGTACGGTACGGACGAGGGACGGGCCGACGAAGGACGAATTTTGACTTATGAGCTCTGTTGGTATAGTCAAGTAGACCTAAGATATGGTTACATAAACGGTGTTTAATTTTTCTGCTCCATAAATTGTCTGGACACTTATTAACGAGAGTTTATTTAAAAACATATCAGCATCCAATCCCTCTCACCTGACATATTTATTAACACAGTCCCCACAGGTGATTCCCATGTATATCATGACTACCAAAGGCATCCAGGCCACAGCAAAATAAACCAGAAGGACGCTGCACACCCGGACCAACTTCCTCTCCCGATTCAGACTCCTCTGCCGAGCCTCTGGAATGGAGCCTGATGCCATTCCTTCAGAGATCGTTTTGCCCTACGTAAACAACAAAGGTTATAGGTTTTAATACTTTGACAACTAACCCTCCACAAGCCTAATTCTGAAACTATTTTCTTAGATGGCGTAAATAACTCCGTCTGTAGAAGATACATATTTTTCCTCTACCCCACCGAAAAAAAGGCCTAACATTCGATCAGTATGAAAGTCGATATCAATAGAAAATTGCGTGTTGTGATGTTTCATAGCAAAAAGGTATTAAGTATGAAGCATACTATAGCCTTTCATATTGCTGTATTATCATGATATCCTGACTACAAAGACACTACTAGTTTATAGTCTCTTGAAGGATGATTCGTTAATACTTGCATATTTCTGAAGATGCTCCCATATTGGCAACCCTTGGTTATTTTAAACGTTGCTGTTGCTACTGCTGTTGCAGCTATTATTATTTTCTCACAAAATACCACGGTAAAGGCTAATTGTGGAGTAGTTGGAATATACTGGCAAATACGCGTACGTTCCCTTACCTGTCGTTTGTACAGGACGATGACAATGGTGTAGAGTACAGCCATCAAGGTGACAGGGCACAGAACAGTCACCAATGTCACAGCTGTGTTGTGCCAGGTTGCCATAAATTGAGCATAACGGCATACCCCGTAGAAGTTACCTGAAGAACAAAATTTCAAATTTAACGTTTTTAATTGATGAAGTTTGTAAATTAACGAGGTTCGTTCATTTCAAAATGAACGAAGAACTACATGTACCAAGCGAATTCAGTATTTTCGTGGAGGATACCGAGAAAGCAATAACTAAGATCACCGTGAACATAACCGAATCTGAGAATGGGAGACTTTTCACATCTGCTAGCCACTCCACTGGTATTGCGACGTTACTAGATATATGGAAACCCGCGAATATCATCGTCTAACACAAACGCCATCGACGAAAAATATAGAAAATTGTCTGATAGCAACTCCAATAGAAGCAAAAGTAGTCCCGGACAGTCTAGATAGGAATCAATGGTGACAAGCCTGGTACATCTGCTAGAGATGCCCTGATAGAGTTGTTGCACAAATGTGAAGTGAGTGAAGCAATGGACCGGAATGGTTCTTTGCAGCATATTATTATATTGTATGGGACTCATTGAAGGCCCCCTTTGACCGTATCAATCACCACCTTCTAGTAGAAAAAACTCAAATAGCATGATTATTAATTGGTAACAACACAAAGAGAATAGTGATATGCTTCTGGCAAAGAAGCAGTCATCACAGCAGTCCGCCGAACCTCACCGTTGACGGAAGTGCCATTTAGTGAGTCAACCTTTTTGTTTTTGTTTTGACCTCATTTTTTTCACCGCGACCTTGACCTGCCGTGGTCAAGGTCATTATCAAAAACATGCATGTTCGTATGAACTCAACATTGCCTCCCTTGTCCTCTGAGACCAACTTCGTGTTTTGACCTCATTTTTCATTCTCATTTTCACTTGACGGGGCATGATCAAGGTCATTGGTCAAAAATGTTCTTTTGTCGGCCACCCAAATGCATGTTCATGTAAAATCAACATTGCCTTCCTTGTCCTGTGGGACCAACTTCGTGTTTTCAACCACATTTGTCACTGTGATGACGGGTCATGTTCAAGGTCACGGGTCAAAATGTTTCTTTGTCAGGCGCCACCAAGATGTGTGCCCAAATTGCCGGTTTTATATTTAACTAATAAAGCGGAAAATAGTAATATGGAGTGGAAAAGTACATGCGTTTTGAAAAGGAAACAGGAAAAGGAAATAAGTAAACAACTTCATAGAACTAATATTTTGTTAACAGGCAAACACACGTATACAAACACCACAATGAGCAAACATATGCAAAAGTAACTGAACTAAAAGCCCAGGGATTTTGAGGCCCCTCTTGACAAAAATGCAACTCAATAAAAATAAGTTTATGTTAATCTATGTTTAGATGTTTTGCGGTCAGATCAATTCAAACATATACTCTCATTTTGAAACTTTAATGATATCCAATTGACTTTTGCATTTACATGCAGGCCAAAATGTTGATTTTAAGGTATCCAATGCATAATGTCACACCATACATTTCAAAATCGAAATTTAATTTGCAATATAATTTTGAACTTAAAATTTTGAAACTCTTATGGGTGTTAAAAATATATAGATGCTGTCCCCAAGAGTGTTAGGAAGTTTCGGCGACTATCTTCCTTTGACGATTGCGGAGAAGACATATAAAATTTTAGTTACAATTAACACTCATACACTCCTGTGTTAAAGAAAATTAAGGAAAGTCACTAAGAATTCAAAATTAAATATTTCCAAAATCTCTATGTCTTGGAGAAATTGTTCCCTTGACGGCTCTCACGTTTTGGTAATTACATTCGCTTGGGCTTTTCCTCACCCCCTGCCCCCATCATAAACGCCTCTGTTAACAAAATAAGAAAATGAATAAAAAAATCCAAACTTTAAAAGTAAGAAAACTCAAAAGAAAATTCTAGAGGTAGATATATGAGGAACATGTTTTTTTTCGTAAAGCTTTGTTGTTGAGCAAAAACAAAACTCATTTAACAGACGACGAACAAGGGACATTTCAGTATTTCATAACTTATGCCAAAGTGAGAGCAGCAAGAGCTAAGAGCTAATGAGTTATACCACCTAAGAGCAGCAAGAGCTAACAGCTAATAACTTATGCCACCTGAGAGCAACAAGAGCTAAGAAAATGAATAATTTAGTTTGTAGTAACAAATCGAAATCATATTATTTTAAAACTGATTCGAACAATTATATAGCTTACCTGAAATAAAAAGAATTCCTAATATTATCTATGACAAGTAAGGCTCCTCACCTTCATCTTTACGAAAATGAATCCCTGTGGACACAGAGGCTGCCAGGATCCATATCGCTACGGCCGCCAGGGTCATTTTCCTGGCGGTAAGCTCCTGGCGAAAGGTCAGTGGCCTCCTCAGAGCCAGAAACCGGACTACAGTGATCCCTACCAGGTTGTAGGAGGACACCATCTGGGGCGTGGTGACGAAGATCAACAGGACGGTACAGGGATACCAAGAGCCTAAAGAAGAACACAGAAGAGCATTATAATTACATAATTATAATTACTTTATGCATTTATATTTAAGTATCACTAAGGAACAACTTACATCGGTTTACATTATCATATTCGCTTTTAATATCAATATCAAGGTAATACATGTTTTCGTTCTGTATACATGTATGCGTTTCGTGAAGTTAACAAAAATAACATTTTATTTTGATTTGCAATGTTTGAATTTTGTAACGTTCAGAGGTACACGAGGAGACACAATTTTACAGTGATGGGCGTTTATGAGACTGATGAAAATTCAAAATATTTGACCAATTTTGATTTGATATGTGACTTTCTTAATTCCAGTCACGTCTGCTATTAACAAGTTACAAGTTTTTGTTTTCTTCAGAACATTGCGCTTTATTTGCAGAATGTTGGTCTCACACCGTAGCTGGATGCTGTTTAATGCAGTAAGTACAGACGTGATCGGGGATGCCTGATCTTAAATGCCAATTCCTAATGCAGTTTAATGCGCTGTGACAACTTCAGAAAAAAACGGCTTTTAGACCAGCCAATAATCATTAGGAATGGGATGGCAAATAAATTAATTACCCAGCAAACAAACACTAAATTCCATTTACGACCAATTTTGTGCATTTTCTCTTTCTGCGCCCGGATACTCTGTGTCCCAGAGCTTACGCCTGTTGCATTTGGCAATCTGCCACGGTGTGACAGCAAAATTGATTTGTGTATCTTCTAAAAGGTGTAGATCTACGTTAGCCCTGGAAATAATATGTCTGATCATGACACGAGGCCCAGTAATGCTATTTGCCACCGGAAATATTGTTCCGCACCTTAATTGAGCATAATTTATTTGTTTCACACTGGACAGCATAGTGTGTTGACATATGCTGTTAAGACTTGTACGGCTCTCTTCGTGCTATAATGATGACTCGCTTCAGTTGCGATGGGTGGGACTCGGATATTATTTTCTGTATTTTATGACATGGTTTGGCCTATACCATCATGTACCCAACAAGACTTGCTTCAACGGGCAAAAAAAAAAAAAAACATTGTCCTTTTTATAGTATAAACAAGATAAGATAAGATAAGATAAAACTTTATTTAACGTCGGTATGTGGAAGATAATGTACGCTCACCCCGCCCGATATAAGACTTATCACGCCGAGTGCAACGAGGCGTGATAATTCTTATATCGGGTTAGGGGTGGGCGGCATTATC
>JAAUYG010264423.1_pt1 | contig 12002 bp, 8 predicted proteins | sample 7278091 | NCBI WGS metagenome assembly JAAUYG01 (sample SAMN14350201, study PRJNA611818) | marine sediment metagenome | isolation source: surface marine sediment (0.6m) | place: French Polynesia: Moorea | collected 2018-08 | reverse complement strand
TTGACCTTGAACATGTCAAGGTCATTTGGGGTCATTCAGTGCACTTTTCCAAAAATTGGGCTGTAACTCAAAAACGGCTTGTCATAGAGCGAAACGGACGAACATTTGGGCCTCGGGGGTGTATGTACCATGCATGTTAGTATTTTTGGTATTGTTTGGTACTTTTAATGAGAAATTCTCCTGGGAAATTTGGTGACTCCATTAGCCGTTTTTATCTCTGCTTTGTGCTGCTACACAGCAGAGCTACTGTCGTCATGCGGGCGTCAGACCCTCTTCCAATCGTCGTCCGTAAACCAGTTCTGTCAGTCTCCAAATCATTTTTTGTTTGTTTGTTTGTCTTTCAGGTTTTCAAGTTTTCATATTTTTACGATTTTGTTTCATTTTCGTTAACATGGGATCAAATAACAAAAAAAAAACTTCAAACACTTCCTCTTAAAAGTTGTTCAAATAATTGTCAAATAATTTCTTTTTGTTTTTATTTTCTGACATTTATTATCCGTTTTCGTTAAAATGGGATCATATGTTAGTGAAACGTTCAAACAACATCTCCTTTGAAAGTACATACGAGATTCATTCCCCAAAATTCACGTATACTCCTAGGGAGGGTCTCTATCAAAATTGTTAAAGGAATTGTGAAATTTGGAACTTTGAATGTTTGACAATTTTTTGTTCTATTTTGTTTTTGGCCACTTAACCACCGTGGCTTAACATGGTAGGCAATGGGGAATTACATGTGCTATATCTTGAAAACGATTAGTCGTACAGCAAAGTGGGCCAAAATTGGTCCTCAGGGGTAAGTACTTACTCTATGTAAGTACTTATGATCGTTAAGTTTTCAAGGTCAGTCTGAGATCATCCGGTTCATTTCAGATTTTTCCAATTTTTGACAATCTTATGCCTTAAAAATGGCTGGCTGTAGCCGGAGTAAAAAAAGACTAAATTTGGGACCTTGTGGGTAAGTACTTAATGTATACGGGTACGTTTAACCGCCAAGTGTTTAATGGTCAGTCTGAGGTCATTCAGTGCATTTCCGATTCTCAACAAGAGAATGCATATTTACCCCATCTACATAGCTACTTAGCTAGTAGCTACATTGTTGTTAGGCATAAACCTAACTTACTATATGTAGCAAGTGCCAAAGGTCAAGGCCCATGAGCCTGTTGTTTAAAAGTTCTGACAAAAAATCAAAATGTTGAAAATTTTAGAAATCTGTATACAATGTTTGATGATAATGCCCCAAACCTTAGGAGTGTTACAAAGTTTGGTTACTGCATTTACTTAGCGATTTGCACCCCCCCCCCCCCGAACGCACACACACCAGCGACAGATACTCTTTATGTCAATGAAAGCTATAAAAATGATATCAAAAATGCTGAGATAAGGTAGATAGGAATCTTGATGTGAAATTTGGCATGAATCCTTGGAACTGTTTCTGTTTCTGAGGAAAACGCATTTAATGCACAAGAGAATAGCATTGATTGCTAATGATTATTGTTACTTTGCAAACCGAGGTATTCCCCCCCCCCTTTTTTTTTCCTTTTTTTTTTTTTTTTTGCTTTCTTTGTTCTTTCTCTTATTTAGACTATGGGCACATCTCACTGGTTCGACGGACTGTTTACATGTCCGTGGACAATGTAAAACTGGAGCAAACAGTCACTCGACTGCCCTTCGCGCCACCTAGTTAAGGTGGTGCGAAGCAAAAAAAATATCATTCTTTACTTTCCTCTAAATACCACAGGGAATGAGGAGATTGAGAAATGGCAAATGGTCTGAAGCCATTCGAACAATAAACACATACGTTACACATTAGAGAGATGCTCTATGTATGTGCGATCCCGTGTGCGACGTGCTGCTTTTGTGGCATCGTAACTACATTTTACTTATGTAAATTAATGTAGCAGATGATAAATCTACACTATCTACGAAAGCCGTACAATCGCCACATTGTAATTTGCGGATTTTCTTCCATTCGTTCTGCAGAGCCATTAATATCTCACCGAGAGCAAGCTGTTAGACGTTCACATGTTGTGTCTGGGGGTGGGGGGATGGGAGGGGTTTGAGGTCCAGTTTTTGTTGTACTGATCCTATGCAGTGATGAAATCTTGGCCTCAGACGTCTTAATGAAGACGTGTTACGGCATCAGGGACATAGAGGTTGTCGGTGTCTGGTAACCCTTGGTAATCCTAGATGCTTGTTAATGAACGAGGCAGACAAAAGTTTTGCGTAAGCTGTGATTTTCGCCACGGTTCATTGGCGTTCCATAGAAAGGTGGGAACTTCGATCGTCTGCCCGATGTCTAAGCAAAGGAGAACCTCATGTCCCAATACCTCAGGGTAAAGTGATTTTTTTTCTATTTCTTTCTCTCTTCTAGATTGTCGTTCGGGCTTGTCTGCAGTAAGTGAATAGCCAGGCAAATGACGCGGTAAAGACCCCGTGCCGATATATGTGCTCTGAGTATAAAGAACCGTTAACAAAAAACCAAAAACAGAACTCCCACCAGACACCACTGTGAATGTCTTAGGTGTTTGTTTACCAAGCAATGATTGGCCAGCATATTGCCTATACACGTCTGCGTCATGGCTCGGGTGTGAAAAGGGCACACCATGGGTGCGTCTCGAAAATTTTGCAAAATTAAATAAGCCTAATTGTACGAAAATGTTTATCTTGTCTCGTTCCTATAGACCGTTGGATTATTATCTTGCACCTGTCTTTGGTGTTTTTTTTTTTTTGGACGCGTTTTTGTTATATAATGCCACGTAATCATTTAATCATACATGTTTTTTCTTGTTCGACACAGGGCTACTCTGATCAGATTTCAAACCCAGCCCCTTCAAATTATCTCTCCCCAAGAAAGGGTATTGCGTATTGCATACTTCTCTCGACGTCTTCTTCAGGTTTTCAAGAGACGAGAAAAGCGGTACTTCATAATTTAGTACATTTGTATGCATAGGAAACGGTTCTTAATGATATGGCCATGTACTGTTGTATATATCCCATTCATTATTAGCACAATCTAGTGCAGTTCGGCAGTCATTGTTCTTATTTTCGGTTGAGTTCGGAAGCAGTTGACGGGTACCCCGTAGCCGATCCAACTTTTCTGTTCAGTGAAGCAATGGGCGGGGTGGTAGCCCAGGATACACAACTTACTTAAAATATGACTTGAGATTCGAACCCGTGCGCCCAAGAAAAAGGGCCTTGTGGGAAGTTGACGGAAAAGGCGAATTGTGATGCAACACGGAAGCCCAATGAGCTAACAACTAGGCCACGGAGGATATTTGACCGGCGTAGCTGTTCTGGCGGTGTGTATACGTGCATGTTGGGTTATACACATCCCTATATCCGTCCATTGCTCCACTGGACTGGGGTATACCCAGAATATGGAAGTATACCCCAATCCGGCCAGCTAGTGGAGCAATGGGCGCTAAAAGCCGTGTCTGCCCAGTAGCGCATTGGGCGGAAATGTTGGATCATAGGGTGAACGTCATGCCATGCAGGCATTACTAATGCCAACCATAGTCAATATCTGAGTGACCGGGCCACCTATGTTATTTTGGCTGTGCCTCTTTACAAATAATAAATTGGCAGAGACAAAAAGCAGTACATGTAGTATTTCTTATCAATACCTGTCTATGATAGTCGTGCAACAGCGATAAATTTATTTAAACGAGAAGTTAAGGAAGATATTTCAGGTCGTAAGTATGCTAAAAATCACACTCCTACTGCCGTCACAATTAATACATATAACGTATATACAATACAACAACAAAAAAAGTATATTTTTAAAGGCATGTTTAGTGTGGGCTGGTCCAAAATAATTAGCAAACGTACGTCTAAAATGCATTTCTCGAGGGCGTGGATTGCACAGTTGTATGGCTGCAACTGTGAGGGCTGGGTACTGGGTTTCTGTGGTAAATTCGTCATACTCGATAGGACGAAACTCGAAACTACTCATTTCAATCATCTCTGGAGAGTATCCGCTATTTCTGTTTATCATATTTTCAAGAACACACATTATTAAAAGCATTGAGCCATGCTTGAAAACCCAATCGTTCTTTTAGTGGGTTCCAGATGTACAATGAAGTTAGCTCCTGGAATCACTGGTTTCTTTTTTACCTCGGCTCTCTTAGGTGAATGATCAGGCTTTAGCGAAAATCCGGTCCTAAGATCCAATATCCTGATCCATAAAACCAAATTCTCTGACATTTTCGCCTCTCTCTTCTTTCTCCTTTGTCATATTTCTCTCCAAGAAATCTCACCCCAGCGCCCTTACCGCATCACGCGTGACCTTTCAAGACTTTGGCTCCATATAGCTGTTCTGAAAAGTGCTACTACCTTCCAAGACCAGAGGCTCGAAACAGAGAGTATTTTTGCGGCAGGGAATTATAAACACGTGTTCGCGGATGAAAATATGAAGGTCCAATAACAAAACGAGGCACGAGAGGAAGAGTTCGTCTGCGTCAGCGGCGTCGGGAACGGATATGGGGCTTTCTATTGTGGCTGTAAACAATGATTGGGCCAGTCCCTAAACAATATCGGCTTCCGTGCAACCGAGAAAAAGACTACAGTTGCTCCAGTTCCGATTTTCAAGGTCTGGGTTTCTTTGCGCGATATGGCCTCGGGGCAGTTACAGGAACTTTTCTTCACTGGCACATCTCTGTCGGTTATTAACACACAAATAAGGTAGAAGCCTGTCTACAGAGTCTTAATATCTTTATAAAACGTTCAACTTTGCTAGTACTATCCACAGTAGATATAACTGCTGTCGTCACATCGTCCGTTTTTACCCATTTTCTGAAAACAGATTCAGCCTAAATTCCAGTGGAACCTACACATCCTTGATATCTCCAGGCCATTGCATGTTCATGCTTTTTCTAAGTTTGAAACGACACAGTCACCAATGACCAGGGGCAATCCAGTGGACATACTGTACATATACGGATAAAATTTCACGAATAATGTCTTACGTTTTCTTTAACAGGAAAGAATAAGTTATACAGGTCACTAAAGACTAATATGATGTTCCCGTTGTAGTTTTGAAGAATTGGGTATCAAATGTGCCGTTGAGTCATGCCATGACCGAAAACGGTACATCGCGAGGCTACCTTACGCTGATACGAAGCTGCCTATGTATAAATAGTGGAGTTTCAGAAAGCTATGCAACCTTTGCTTACGACTTAAAAGATCAAACTCAAGGCCATCCCACTTCAAGGTGTTGTTAAAAAGTGGTGCTTTCTTGAAACATTGTAAATGCCAAAAAATGTGTAATGGTATAACATTATAGTAACTCAGGGTCCAATGATGAATAACAACAACTGCAGCTTGCTAAGGCCTATGGACCTCTTGGTACATTGTACTTCCCGCAATAACGTACATGTGCCTTCCCATGCAAGCTGACACTTGCACGAATACCAAGTTATATAAAACCAATGTCATTTCCATTTTGATCTACATATATGCGCATATGTGTTTTTGTGTATTTTGTAGATTAATAATTTAACAGGCGGTGCTTTTACGGGTTGAACATATTTCCAGTCCCCAAGTTTGAAAAAGAATCTTTGTGTGGGATCCTACTTTGTGTTTATCATCAACAATACTGAGTAGCAGCACTGACGTCCATGTAAAATTCCGCATATCATTTCATTTCGTGCCAAGGTGCAAAATGGCGAAGTACTTTAAACTTCGGAAGTGAAAAAAAATATATATTTCTGGCGGTATTTTAGGGTAAAGGCAGTTCAACTTTAGGGCAACGTTGGCGTCTCCCTACAAATGTCGAGGTCTCTAACTAAAAGACATAACAACACCGCCCATGATCCTTCACAATATAGTGTGTGCCACGCTCTAGTGTGCATGATCATAAACTGTGTTGGTATAAGAATTGTCATCGCGGATTATCACAGTTCTAAACATGGAAATGTAAAAAAAGACTGACTGTAACAATGCCGAGAGTGATAAAAGTTTTTACAGAACTTGTGTTTTTAAAGCTCTAATGAAACCACTGAACGGCTATATAAAGCAAGTAAGTTTGTACCTCGTGCTGAAAATTTCTTATGCGTTTATTGTGTACCAAAACTGACCCCCGGCGCCCACAAATTACGCATCTCTTAAAGTTGGATTGCCTTTTCCATGCCTAGTTGTTCTGTTCGGGCGCTTCTTCTTAAGTTATTGTCTATTAGCCCCGCAAACCTCAAGGGGAACAAAATAACTCAAAGATTAGAGCATTAAATGATGAAGAATGAGCATCACCTGTGTGCGATAACCCTGTCTGGCGCTGTAAATATCCACCCTGCCTCCCCCACAACGGGTGGCCCCACGTCTTGCGCAAGCTTCTAATAATCTCACGGACGTAAACTGCGTTTTACTGGACTACAATACCAGTAAGTCAGCGTTTAAGTGGATTGATACGATTGGTTAATCTCAGAAAGATGTGTGGGTTATTGATATGTGGATTATGGCCGATGATATACATACGTCATCTAAGCGCACAAAATCTTGTTGAACTAGCGATGTACGAATAACAGTTAACTTAGAGGCCTGCACCAATAATTTAGTGCTGGCAACAGACCGAGATCTTAAAATAATATTCGAGTTGCTTTACGGTGCCACAGAATGACCCCTAAACACAAAACAAGTTGACGATACCTGTTGGCCTATTTAATAAACCAACAGGTATAGACTTATTGTTTTATGAAGTATAGTGCAGTTGCCTATCTGAAATGGCAACCATGCAACGGTTTCGGGTCCTCTTCAACTTGGATGCAATCCATGACAGTGGCATTAAGAATTACTAAGTTAACTGAGATCAAAGTATTCCTACCCTCGACAATATGGTTGTATATGTACATGTTGGAACGTCTAAAATTTCTATTAGCAGCTTGTTTAAGAAAGAAATTGTTCTTTACTAGCATACCGCCAGAGTCATTTACGTGAAGGATTTTTAATCCGCGTGAAAATAACACGTTTTATATCGAAGCAGACGACCGAAACCGCCCAATATCCTATTCGCGTTGCCGCACATTCCCTCTCTGGGTAGCTAAATTTCGCCCTTTTGTTGCATAAATATGACCACCGGCAGACTGCAAGGCGAAGAAATGGCAAAAGCGCAGACAGGCTTTAATACCGCCGTACACACACGTGATGCCATTTTCGTTATTTACAAGACGTGTTCCATGGTTCAGGGTCTAACGGAGAAGTGATAAACATTTCTTCTCGCGACAAGCTAAAATTTATAATTTACAGAGTCTCCCTTTATCACGCGAAGATTGGCAACCACCGACGCTCGTATAAGCAGATTTAAATCTTGCACTTCAATCTGCAAAAGATGGTACTGCACTTTTACACTTTCTCTCTATGCCATAGGTGGCCATCTTTTAGTACATCGGCACTTCGCCTTTTCGTTTCAATGCACTAACAGCCATAATTTCATTTCACTGAAACGTGTAATAACTTTCCATCGGTATTATCCTTTCCTTTTCAAACATTAAGCATTGCGGAGAATGTTGCAGTATGAACACATCTTGTCTTCTTTATTTCAAGATGTTGTATAGCGTGGACAACGTACATCACAGTGGGTAGAAAAAAGCGGTCTAAAAAAAATATTATTAAAAACTCTGTTAGGATTCTTTTGTTCAGTCTCGCACTGTACCGTCCACGAGCGTACATCTAAAGGATATCCAGGCAACGGGAAACGCATCATTGATCATTGACATATATGGCCCCCATATATGCCGTTATTGACTTGCTAAGTCCCGGAAGACCTACATTGTACTAGGTCCTTGCTTTGAATTCTCGCATCCTGTATTGAACATAAGATTACAGATTGCCGGATCCACTTCCTGGATCTCCTATTCTCCGCATCTTGCCTCAGTTAGTCGCAGACTATATTTAAAAATAAATATATATCCGAGTTACGGTTTAATCGAAGACTTTTTATCACTTTGTGACATTGTAAAAAGCACATTATTGATACACCGTAACCATTTTATAATTTTTGTTGTTAGTGAAACTTAACGAATACAGTGGGAGAATGGTAAAGTTAACCGTTTAACGAAATTCGCTTCAACGTACGTGATACCACTTATATATATGGTGCAGTATAGCATCAAACGCTACATGATAAAGCTAATATTCGAAACATGCTATTTTGCTGTGTTGTCCAATTTGGAAAGGAACGCCCGAAATAAATCCCCTTCATCAACTCAGTCTAAGTTTGATCATTATTGGCATGTACAGCCACGGACTATAGCCCCCTGTCTCTGTACTTTAAGGGCTATTTTTAGTTTTGATGTATTACTCGTTACGCTTCCAGGAATCTCTTAGGTTCGAATACACGACTCTACTACCCAAAGCGCACTAGATTATGGATCGTACTTTATTTTCTCAAAACGTGCTTAAGACCCTCATGCCCGAAAATACCGGGATGCATCTTTTCTCTACGACAGGCTGGAGAGCGGTTCCGAACGAAACGCGGTGCTAATGCATTTACGGATTCTCAGCCCTAGTTCTAAAGTATCAAATGCTCCATGTGTCGGCTATGCTCACTTAGGATGTAGCCACCCTCTTAGATACCCTGCTTAGTGCCTTTAGCCATCCATTGACATGCAGCGATAGGGAGTCTTTGATTCGAAGTGTGCCACCCTTAGATTGGGGGGCATACAGAGTCCTGGAGAGCCATACGCGCCGTGATTGGAATACGTTTTTAACAAAGTGTGGCCTCCCTTCATGGTGCGAACAAAACGTTTAGCCACAAAGATACCGTTAAGAGAGAGAGGTTTCGCACAGTATAAACAAACGCTGAGCCACTCATATCCTTCTTCCCCAAGATGTACCATTTTTCTCTTTTATTAACCAGACAAGCAAACCCGCCTGATGATATATGAGAAACCAACAAGTGCCTTCCCAACCCGTGATTGAACCAGAACAGTCACGTTTTAACTTATATAAGAGCTCCTGTATGTGGGTTTTCCTTACCCCTCACAACCTACTTTGGTCATAATATCTTCATTTATTACCAAACTGCAGACAATCTTCTCTTGCATAGCACAAATATAGCTGGTGTGATTAAAATTAAAGTAACTGTTACCCAAAATAGCAAATGTGTATGCGATGCATGTTGGAAAGTCAGTTCTATAAAGGCTATTGCAAAAAGCCCTGAAATATTATTTATTGCCAATGTGGCAATAAATGTGACAATGACAATATGGCCAGCCTTGGGTGAATTCTGTTGTCATCATGACTACTCTGTACATTCTCTGATATCCACTCAACGCGCTTATTCTGTTACGACCACAAAGCTGCCTATACGCAGGGACTGAAAACCATAGCCATAATATTGCAATTATGGTTGTCGCCGTTAAAATCGCCGTCGATTTTTTTCGCAGGTGCTCGGCCGGAGATACTGTTTCAAGGGACCACAAAAAGTAATTTGACAAAGACCCAGAGGAAAAAAATTGGTTGTATTCAGTATGCTTATTTCTTTTGAATAACAAAGATCCCTATACGTCTACCTCAACAGTTATTCAAACATGGCGTCTTAAGTTTGACATCATCAGCATCATCATCATCATCATCATCATCATCCTCATCCTTCTCCTCCTCTTCCTCCTCCTCCTCCTCCTCCTCCTCATCATCATCATCATCATCATCATCATCATCATCATCATCAGTCATCATTAGCATATTTGTCGTCGTCGCCATCGCCACAGTAGATGTCATGTCAGTCTCACCATCAGGATTGGCATGCAGTGTGAGAAACTGTTTCATCGGGAAAAAAACGTGAACTGTCGACCGACCATATTATGAAGCATAAATGGCTTAAGTGGCTTAGGGCACACTTTTTTCCTTCTATCATATGGCCTAGTGCCTACAGAAACAACGAAAAGACCGGGTTGATATTTGACGTGTTTATGCTCGGCCAACCGATTTGCGGCAGACCGCTCAAAGACCAGCAGGTCATTGATGCTCGTTCCTCAGCACTTACTTCTTGCGAACTTCTGAACGGCATTTACTGGCTGAGTCAAGCTTTATGCTGCCATGCAACAGCTTGTGATTATGGATGGGTGACTTTGCTTTCTCAAAGGTAGCAGCAGTTGAGTAGTAATTCTCATCGGTAGCAGCAGTTGAGTAGTAATTCTGCAGAACTGCCCTACCGTCGACCACAACTATTAGTATTAGGGCCGACTCTAGGATCAAGACATAATGGAATACTTTATGTAGTAGTAGTAGTAGTAGTAGTAGTAGTAGTAGTAGTAGTAGTAGTAGTAGCAGTAGCAGTAGCAGTAGCAGTAGCAGTAGTAGTAGTAGTAGTAGTAGGAGGAGGAGGAGGAGGAGGAGGAGATGGAAGAGGAGGAGGAGGTGGAGGAGGGGGAGGAGAAGGAGAAAGAGGAGCTGCAAGTAGGAGCGGTAGAGCAGGAGTAGCAGTAGGCATTTATTTAGTTTCACTACGTTACCACCAACATCTCTCAAGTTTCAGTTGGCTGTAATACAATACTGTATACGAATCAGCCTGAGATATGCATACTCAGTGATATCCTCCCCAGTCAGATGCTATGCAGCTTGCGAAGAATTGTAATCCCTGGTTAAAACGCGGCATTTAAATACTATCACAGTTTATTGCAACAATCAAGGAAAATTACAATTTTGCATTTAGTCTATAATGCCTGTTGATGTGGCGGTGTCGATTATTTGTCCGTGCCATTCAGTGAAGGCGGGCTGAGGTTGTTTTTATGTCGTTGCGCTGCCACAAATCAAACTCAGGCAGCGCAACAGCAGAGCTGCAGATGTTTATGGCTCATAACTTCTTCGCAGAATGACATTCTCATTTAGCACGGTATGTCTGCGAAGAAAGAAAAAAAAAGAACTGCGAAAGCAGTGGGGATTTCAAAGTACGAGATTAGCTGATTTTGAAGGGTTTCATCCAGATGTGCCTTCGCCTTGAAAGCAGGCATATGTTCGAGCGAGATTCCCAGATATGTGTGCTGGTGGCTCTATACGATAATATGTTTCTTATCATAATGTTTTATTAAATACTTTTCCCAAATCCGAGGCGAGAGTCGGGTGTATTATTGAAAATCTAATACACTAAACTTCCCTGTACTGCTTAAACCGATGTGCGGTTGTAAAACTTTGACTCTAGGCCTAGGTCCGTTAACCTCATTTTGCATAATAATTGTATTCTATTGATTTGTATAGGAACCGAAAAAAATAAACATACATATATACACACATACAAATCAAGGTTTTGTTTATATAGTGCCTTCCTAATTGTTATTACTTTAATATGGTCCAATGCCATACACTTGTGCTAGTGCATACACCTGGAAATGTGAATACAGATGTGACTATGTAAAACACACGTGTATTAATTAGGAATTTCTCGACGGATTTCACAATAAGGACTGATGGCAATTAATTTCTGCTGATTGTATTGTAGCTCTCTACCAATGGATAGTTTTGCATTATCAGTATCAGCAGGGAAGTTACCAGGACATCCAGCAACCACCGGTGACATCCTGTCAACGTGTCTCGTTCTACGACTGTCGGTGCAGACAGTTGGCAGTTTGTAGAAGCTTTATCATTTGTATATCTTGTGATTTCGTACGTTTCGAAAACTAGAATGCGAATATTACCTGTTTCGTGAATTGCGCACCATGGATGATGGTCGGCCATGTCGTGTAGCACATTGCTAGCATGGTGTCTTCAAACAGGCAAATACTGTAAATTCTTGGCTGCAGCGCCTTAAATCTTCATTCATGGTGTAGTAACTGTGCAGTCAAGACGTAAAACGTATGCCTTGGGTGGTCGGTGCCTTGCGAAAAATGAAAATGTTGTATGGGGAAACCCGCGTAGAGCTGAGTGTGGAACAGTTGTTTATTGTACTTTTTGAAGACTTACCTGTCACTGGTATATTCAGGAGTATACCCCACCTCTTCCACCACCCCGCTCCTTGGGTAAGCCTTACCACCGATATTGTATCTTCTGCTGTCAGTACCGTTGATGGGAGTGTG
>JAAUYG010260560.1_pt1 | contig 12002 bp, 6 predicted proteins | sample 7278091 | NCBI WGS metagenome assembly JAAUYG01 (sample SAMN14350201, study PRJNA611818) | marine sediment metagenome | isolation source: surface marine sediment (0.6m) | place: French Polynesia: Moorea | collected 2018-08 | reverse complement strand
TTCCGAAAATTCTTAACTTCAGAACGTTCTTCTAAAGCACATGTTTAAGAATTCGCATCATTTTTTTTTTTCCCCCCCCCCCCCCCGTTTTAACCGAGCTGCAATATTAGAAAACTGTACACAGGGGCGATTCTGTGAAAAGTGTAAAAACAAAGCAATGAACTTTGAGTTCAATAATCATCTTTTAAAAATATCGTCATATCAATGACCAAGAACAGGTTTAAACTTAAAAATATTTCGAGAATCCACCCACATATACAATGTAGATCAATGATACACCCCCATCACAATAGTCCAGCTTTTTCCAACACCATTCTGCCCAAGTCTGCGAACATGCCAGTCGAGCTCATCAAGGTCGTTTTGTTGGCGAGTTCGGGCGGGTTGGGGTGAGTCCAGTGGATGGTGCTCACGTCCTCCCGCCAGTTATTGAGGCTGCCCGAGGTGAGGTGATCTATGGACATGTTGTGATAGTCGTTCACCCAGATAGGATGACAGCGAAACTGGTAACAGATAACCTGCAAGTGGCGGTCTATCCTCAACAAGTGCGGATATTTCTCCAACAGGCGATACGGCATCATCACCCCAGTGAAGCCGTGGTGCTCGTTATGCAGCTCCCGCATGGACTCGCGGAAGATCTGCCAGAACGGCGCATTTTTCTTGCCGTAGGAGATCCCGAAGTTGACGGAATCTGGATAAGGCCAGCTCCAGTCGACCCAGTCGAAGCTGGCGACTGCGTCATACCCTCTGTCCTCGTATGTCAGAGGTTTGACCCAGATGGCGTCTGTGTCGGTGTAAATGCCGCCATATTTAATCATGAGATCCACGCGGATGAGGTCGCTCATCAGGGACCTGTACCAGGGTTCTATGACACCTTGGTAGATCATGCTCGGCGGGGAGCGGGTGATGAACCTAACGCGATCTTTGGTACGATCGTAGGTAGTGAGCGTTTGCCAGTAATCTCCAGGGATTGGTAGATCACCGTGTATAAACACAGTGTCAACCTTAGCAACGAACAGTAAGCTCAGCACGCTGAGGTAGAACACAAAATCCATCTGACCACCACCGATCCAGACCATGTGAGCGATATTGGGGACAAGCGTGTCATACGACGGCTCCGGCTTGAGGATTTTCTCCGTGCCATAAAATATCTTCCTCGCAAGCCTGCCGAACGGGTCGTCGAGGTCCCAAATGTGCATCGGCCAGAAGCGGTCGTATTTCGCTCCTTTCACAATTACACAGCGTATGGGCAATCCGTTCGCGTTATACACGTGATGAACCAGGCCGCATTGGCTCTGCTTTACCCGGTATTGCCCTGACGTCATCACAGACTCCTCCGTGCGATTGTTGTCAAGGAGACCCGCGCGCATCATGGCGAACCCATCGAAGGCACCGTTATCAGTACTGAGCGCGATCTCCATATCCTGCAGCTTGTCCTGGGGTGTGATGTTGAGCAGCCACGTGTTCTCCGCGAGGAAGAACCCGCCATCCACGTTGAGCAGCTCCAGCACGATCCGTCGTTTCAGCATGGCGTCGCCAGCGCAATATTCCAGTAGGCGGGCAGACATCGGCTGCAGGATGAAGAACGGGTAGTCCCTCTTGAGGTCATCCAGCCACAGATTGTACAACATCTTGTCCCTGGCCGGGGGATGTTGGTAGTGGATGACCACTCTGTCTGGCTGCAGGTTCTTCAGGACACTCAGCACGCTCAGATAATGGTTGAACTCGAACCATCGGTTCTCTCCACACCAGAGGTAATTCACATTGGTCGGCACCATCTGAGGTAGCAACTTCTGTTTGATGCTCTCTTCGTCCAGAATGGTGCGGTTGTACACTGCTCTGTTAAAGGGATACCTCAAGGGAACAATCCCGACTGCTTCCATACCCTTCTGTAATGTCTCTGTCCTAGATCCAGACGGCTTCCTGTCGGTAGGTGCAGGTTCCGAAGGTTTGTTTTCATCTGTTAATCCCGAAGGTGCCCTTTGATCCAGGTCTTTGGACATGTTTCTCACAGCAGAGACCTTTGTCACTTTAGTAGTCTTTTGGATCTTAGATGCCGGAGTCGCGTTTTCCCTAAGAGTGATGATCCCGAACACCAAAACGATGATCCCGCACAGCACCACCGCCCTGAGAACCTTTCTCCGAAGGGAGTCCCTCTCTGAACCAATACGCAACATTCTGGGGGTAAGTATACTCCTACTATCTGAAACAATAAGTAACACACATGACAAGTCAGAATCCCGGGTCATAATACCCGAACTACATGTACATGACTATTGTGCCAACACTAGCTATACTGTAAGTAAAACTTTATGTAACGTCAGATGCTGCAATACAAAACTTTAGCCACAAGCTTATTCTCCGACATGAAGATGACGTATTTACAATGATGCACATGGATGAACATAAAACTTTACAGGGCTTTCAGGGACGTGTAGCAAATAGAAAACCACAAGGATCGTGCCATGCGTACGGGATTGGGGTGGTTTGCGATTATGAAGTATCCATTGCAATCGAAGTAGCATTATTTGATAAACTATCGCCCCGGGAAAACAAAGGAGTGCCTGGTAACGTGTAATACGGACGTACGTAGCGTCTCAAAGAAATTGGTCTGTCACCCAGTCAGAGATCATCGATACAGACCATGGAGGCAACTGTTGTCGGTAAGCGGTTGCTGTGACGCTTGCATTCGTTTAGCCTCGTGCGGATCTTGATACTCCCGCAATATGTACATCCATGTAGATAGCACTGTGTCTATATGCTGCAGTGTATAGAATGGCAAGTGCTTAATGAGGGCCCATGTATCTGCCTAGATAAAAGTATCCGTCTCAATAGAAAATACAGACCGGGGCTTACCAGCTTACTTCATGTACGTAAGTTACATATCCGACTATAATACGACCATGACACCATACATGCCATATTATACAAACACGGTTATGCAGAGAACGAGGTCCTTTGTATTTTTCGCGAAACGTCAATACTGTACAGACAGCTGAATGCACACAACGACTCTCGCTGCAGAGCATCGGGCTCCCATCACCACGTTGTGTCTGGCTAGGCATCGGGTCACGACAACCAGACCTTGCATGCGTCTTACCTTCAGGAAATTAGAAATCGATGCAGCATTGCAGGTGCAGTACTTACCTGATCAGGTGGATCGGAGTGCAGAAATCAGAGTTAATTCGTTGAAAAACGACTGAATCCACGAACCCCCTGTAAACATCAAAAGACATCCACGAACTTCCGACGTGATGTACTGACTTCCGAGACAGTCACGCTTGGATGACTTTCACCGGTTGTACCAGGAGGCCGTCACGGTTGGCCGAAGCCGGCGTTGGATGCTGTGGATGGGAGGCGAATTGTATCAAAAGCCACCATTGCACTTCGTCACGACAGCCGATATTGCAGCAGTACTATAGCTTAATATGGTAAAATACTTTATTAAAATAATTGGATAAATAAGTTTTGTTTTTCAGTTTGAATGGAATAAACTATTTTTCCATTTGTTTTAGTTAAGCATCTTACAAATACAAAAATATAAGTACTGTTAGCACCCAAATAGTAAATGTATATACAGATTCCCTGTCTGTAAGGCTAATACGTACTTCTTTTTTCCGATCTGGGGTTTTTGCCATTTGTTTAAATCACATTTCTTGCCATGAGTTAAATTGACGTTTTTACCTGTAGAAATCATGGTAATAACTATGTTATCAGACAATACCCAAGTTCAAACGTACAACAAACATGCACACTATGTGAGTAAAAATAAAAGATTGATCGAATTAAACATTACTGTTAAAAAATCTAAAACATAACTAAATATAGTAACCAAAATTACATATCGGAAAATTCTGGCACTCGCGGAACTACTCAAAGTGGAGGTTTTCACGAGCCTGATGTCTTCTAGAAAGGAGTTTAATTAGAAATTAATTAAATTTCACTCTTCATTTGGCTTAAGTTCTCTTTTTGGTCTTATTTTTCTAGAAACATGCCTCACATGTTTCACACCCTGGTCCCGGAACAGCAGTATCATAGCAGTACCATAAAGTGAAACGTCCACTCGGCTTCCACCCTTCTCTTACGATAATGTAAGAAACCCAAGGACAGGACATACATCCCTTGGGGGTCCGGCTAACAAAATAACTCACGTACTCGTTCCAACTAATATCCTTGCATGGCTCGTCTTCTCGCTTGGCTCAAGTTACGCGGTAGCAATGCACAGCTTCCCTCTATTGCATCTAGGTATTAAATTATTCAACGAGGTTTGTGGTGGATGGGTACCGCTGAAACGCTTGGCATGATCAGCCGGATAGGTCAAACAAGCAGGTTGAAACTTACTCTAGAGCAGGGGTTGATAAATCATCTTTTTCAGCCTGACTTCTTGGTTCTAATCGACTTGATATATTTGATTTTAATATATGTGCATTTGTAATTTTCTTTGTTACGTGTTTTGCGCGAAAGCAATAAACTTGTAATGGGCGTTTTTAAAGCATGTTTTTTTTCAAGAGTAAATGTATGCTTTTACGCGTATATAATTGTTTCATCGTACTTTTCCATCTGTATACGTAGACGGTGTTTGTGCGTCTGGATCATGTGCCTTTCAATACATTACACGTGTATGAGGAATTATCTGAATTAACAGAACATCTGCATCGTAAGAATTTGGTTACTTATTTAAATACATTCTGTTAAATTTAACCCAGGGTGCTTTGTTTCAATATATCAAATAGACAAAGTGTTGATATAAAACCTCAGTCGTATAGAACACGCACCCATTACTCTTCTAAATGTATTGTATAGTCAAAGTAACAAATCGAAAATGCCACTAGCGACGTTTAAGCGAAAACAGATGCGATTGTCCCAAGATACCATTTATAAGATGTTACTTGATCCCTGCAATTATATTGGACCCACGACTGTATGATTTCTAAAAGTCTGATATTTTATTTATCCCACTTAATATTAACCCAGTTGTACCAGTGAGGTAATCTATATATTTAATATCTGAAACTTTCGTTTGCTACATTTGTACATGATCAAGAGTAATATAGCTTTGCAACAAAAGACAAAAAAAAAAAAAAAAAAACCACGGACGTTCCTTGAAGTTCCCTGTTGGTAGCTTATTGGTGGATCACTTCAATTTTTCTGTTCGGTTGTTGTCCACTTAAGCTTCCATAGAGCTATGAAGAGATAGCTGTAATCCACTTATAATAAATGAAAGATCACACGGGGATAAAAAAAACCCTCAATCACTCAATCATTAGATTTGTATTGCGCAATTCCACAGCTGTACTCATGGCGCAGGACATATGGTTAACTACTGTGAAAATAGGTGTGTCTTTAAAAAAAGATTAAGATTCTAAAATATTAACCGCAGGTGCTGCCCTAATTTCGAAGGGCACAGGTGAGGTGCTCCAAAAAGGCAATGACAGTGGTTCCAAAGTCTGTTTGAACATGGAACATGAAGTTTCAGCACATTACTCGAGCGAAGGTTGTGTGACGGTTTATGGGGTGATAGGAAGTGAGATACGGAGAGGCATTGCCGTTCATGCAGCAGTGGCACTTGGATGCGTTTCACTACAGGCAGCTAATACAGTTCTTTCAGAAGCGGAGACACATGTTCGTACTTTTTCCCTCGCATTATGACCCTCGCTGGCCAGTTCAACATCGTCTGTAGCTTTTTCAGATGGCAGTTTGGTATATTATGCAGTCCCGAGTGCGTTGTGAGAATCCAATCTACTGGTCACAGACGAATGGACTAATATACTTTAACGCTGTATCAGATAAATATTGTCTAATTTTCATGTTATTTCGAAGATGCAGCGTAGATGTCTTGAACATATCTGCTAATTGATTAATAATTGCCGCCGGGGAATCCCAGAGTGCTCAAAAAGGTCTTTTGCCACATCCTGTGCCCCAACAATGATATCACATATTCAAGCCATCACGTGTAACTTTGCTCAGTTTTTGTCTCGATCCAAAAGAACTACTTCTTTTTTTTTTTTTTAAATTTCAAGTAGTTAGTTAATTAGTTCCCTCCATGACTTCAAGAAGGCGGCCATCAATACGATGCACAACATCGTACAAATCTCTCTGGGTTGCTTTCACAGCGATGTAAGATTTTTTATCATCAGGCGAGCGTACGAGTGGCATTGTAGACCATATTATGATCGCAAAAGGTCTACAATTGGCGCTGCATAGATTGAGAAAAGCAAAGGTCCTAGAACAGAACCTTGAGGTAATCCACGTGTCAGTGGTACACTGGTCGCAATCTCGCTCTGCACTCGGATAAACTGCTGCCTAGTGTATCTGTGAGAAGAGCTGAACCACTGTAAGGCAACCCTTGAAATGACCATATTTCCAGATAATCGCTCTAGTAACACTTCATGGTTAATAGTATCAAAACGGCAGACAGACCTATAACATCACCAACACCAGTACATGTTGGCGGCCCATTGCTTTCAAAATGTAATTCTGTACTGACTACAGCGTATGCATATGCGAATTGGTATTCTTCCACAAGATCATATGCTTCTCTAGATGAAGATTTAGGCCTGTAGTGACAACCTTCGCAATTACCTTGGCCAGAAACGGAAGGTTAGACATTGGCCTGTACTTGGAAAAATTCTCAGGATCTAAATGAGGTTTCTTCATTAGCGGTCTCACATGGACAGTTTTTAAAAAACTATGGAAAGTGACCAGACTGGAGGGACAGATTAACAATTTGTGTCAACAATGGAACAGTCGCATGAGGACAAAATTTAAGTAGCCACGTGGGCATTAGATCTAGATCACAGGACTTGGATGGTGATCGCCTAAATATGTTAAGAACTTTCGATGTCGACGCGGGTTCGAACCTATGAAAGACTTCCACTACCATGTTGCTCTGATATTCGTTTGGAATCCCTCAATAACGGAGACGATTATTTGAAACAAGGATACACAGCCTCAATTTTCTTCTGGAAAAATACTACAAAGAATTTGCATCCTTGCAGTTTTTTTTTTCATCTGCACAGAGCGTGCGATGTCAAATCAACCGAATAAAACTCTCCGTGTGCGCTAGTTGGTACTGGCTGGGGCACCTACGTACAGCAGCCACATTAATTTTTAAAGCTTCGAAAAGGTCGTATATTTTGGCCTCGTGGGACCTTCAAAGGTCAAGTCAAGGAAAAGCAGTCAAGGCAGCTTGCTTATCGTCATGCGGCAAGACGCGAGGATGCCTGGATTCTCTCAATGATTCTTACGCCACCCAAGAAGACCAACAGCAACAAGAAAACAACTTGTACAATGGAATAGAAAAACAAAGCTTTATTTTTTGTTCACGTTTGTCAGAGCAAGCAACCAGGCAAGTTCAATAGCGAGTCAAAAAACCGAGCGCGCAGGCTCCTGGCTCTCTGGGCAGATTCAGCCCGAACCTGGCGCCGTTGAGCCCAGAACATACACTCCAGTGTGCCCATTAACTGTCGGTTCACGTACCGGTATTTAATACACAATCGGGTACTATTCCCCAGATCCCACAAGTTCTTTTCTATTTTTTTTCTTCCATTTTGCTTTCACGGCGAACACGTCGATTCAAAAGTGTGAAAGACAAAATGTTGTACAAATTCAGGCGGGCTTGTTTCACTTTGCAGACAGTTTCCAGTGATTGGGGTGGCTGGGTGGGGGTGGGGGTGGGTATTAAGGTTCCTTGAGAAATGCTCGAGTCCTTAAGTGAAGTGGTAGCGACAAATAAGATCTCGCCCCGAGATGGAGCCTTGGAAAGTCTAGCGGAAAGACAACTTTAAAGTGTGTAAACAAAGTGTCTTCAGGGTTTAAATACACAAAATTTGGCTAATGCAGTGTCCATGTCTTTGCTGTTGGGAGCCATTCACAAAGTACGTGTACATATATATCCATGGCCTAACGCAATGTTTCTATACGTAGGGCTTTCTTTTTATGTGTGAAATAAAGTTTTTGCAACCACACTTAAGTCTGAGTAGTAACAATTTTAATATACCTTATGCTTTTCTGTGCACCTATGTATCAAGACTTTGTGTTACTCACCTTGAATACAATAAATGACACACAGGCAAGAGAGTAACAATTAATACCTAAAATAAAATATGATGTGTGTTCATATCACTGGTTACAGTCACTAGATTCCATTAATAATTACAACCTTGTCCCACAACTAAGGGCCTTCGCAGTAAAAAGTACCACTCAGTGGTAAAATATACGGCCCAATGGTCAGTTCCCATAAAAGGTGAAGCCCGAAACTTATCTTATGCACGAAAAAGACAATGGAGGCCAATGCGATTAGTGAACTTTGTTTCATTTGTGGACTAAAGTTTTTTTACCGGAAACTGCCCACAGTAACGTTATATTTCCTATTTATCATTATTATTTTGTAAAAAACTTATTTCAATGAATCAGTCTTGCGTGGAACTGCAGTTCTTTACACACTTTAAATTGGGATTAACATCACTGTCTTGGGATACTGATAGGAAAAAAATCAAACAAATAAATATCACAAAAATGAATAAAAAAAGTAAAAGGAATACATGACATGACGCGTCATAGCTAAAACCAGTTCTAGGTTCTGACTCTCGTACAAAATTATTCTGAGTGACTCGAGTTATCAATTACTATGTTACTCGATGCATGGCGTTTATAAGAATCCTTGCATACCAAAGGTAATACAGAAGGCCATTCTCGGAAACTGATAGACAATGACAAGAGCAATACAATATTAAGCTTATAAACAACAATTCAACAAGGCTTCGTGTCAACAAAAATAACAACTCATGAGATGAGACAAGAGAAAGACGCACGAGTCTTCTTCGTCAAAAATTTCTACAAAATTTATACATTTATATACGCGTTGCATTACATAAGACGTTGTAAGAACACCACATCGCTCTTCACACGAGTTGTAGGAAAAATACTGGTAGCAACTGTAGGGCTCCTTACATCACCACAAACACAAAATAGCGACAACTCCCTTCTTCCAAATTCATGCCATTTTTTTCCTGTTGCACCCCCTTTCATTATATAGTATAAAGTCTCGCCAATCAGAAACATTTGACTGCATCACCATAGAAGACTTTAAGTGTTATTTTTGTTTTGCATCTTTCATTTATCCCCAAAAGAGAGATAATCCGCGCATGGCATAGGAGAGACAGCCATCTTCAAAGACTGTCAAAAATTCTCACCCCTGCCGGGCCAGCCGCTGAACGAGGGGTGCGGCGTGTTGCATAAACAGTCCCTCCAAATATACTTGGACTATATATATACGCCGGACAAATCCATGCCGGCCACATAATTTAAACGACTCCTGTCTTCAGCGCACCATCTTGGCGACCTAGTCCCCAGTCGGTCCCAACGGTAGTCTGGTGTCGTAGAGGGTTGGTGCCTGAACTATGATTCCGAATGTCCCCACGAGACACGCAGCCGTGAATATCCATAGAAACAGGCGATCGAGTACCATGGCAACGAACTGCCAGTCTTCTTTTACCTGCAGCAGACGACAGAAGGAGTTAATATAAACAAAAACAAAAGAACCGAATATTTTGTTCTTTATCCATCTTACTATACCCATGCAACCTCCGTTACGTGTGCGGTTATCAAAGCATCCTTTTGGACTTGATTGCCAGTCAGTGCTTTGTTTCGCAGGCGTCAGCACGTTCTCTTCTCCATTTGTCTACCTGTATGATATACATTCCAATCACGCGTCTGACGTCTAATACGAATGGAATGTACTCGAGTAAGGGTTAATGGAGTGGGCACTTGATAGCAGACGGCTTGATACAGGGGCAGCTAATTCACGTAGCGTGTCTAAGCCTAGATGGATCCCAGTGGTATTAGCAGGGATACACTTTCGTGGGAAAGAGCTGCTTTAGTATGTTGCCCAGAGAAATATATATTGATACAGTCATGACCTCTAGCGAGATCAATCTAAGACTGACGAATCCAAGGAATCAGAATCAGACAGCGTCAGAACTGAACAGGATATTTATGCATAGTAACAACAACAAAAACTACTACTAGCACCACCACCACCACCACCACCACCACCACCACTACTACTACTACTACTACTACTACTACTGCTACTGCTACTCAGTACCACTGCTACTGCTGCTGCTACTACTACTACTACTACTACTACTACTACTACTACTACTACTACTACTACTACTACTACTACTACTACTACTACTACTACTGCTACAACCAGTACTGTTCCTCAAATTGCTACCGCTAAAATAAGCATTGATAGAAACTGTTGATGCCAATCCTTAGTCCTCTTACGTTCTAGTAAGATTGTGTCTGCTGTTTTCCCAAGTGTAACAGTCCCTACATGTACATACAATACACATAGATAAAGGTGAGTTTCGCAACATTTTCGACAGTAGAGGGAGAAGCAATGATCCTATATTGGCCCCTATATTCCTATAGGATCGTTGGGAGAAGTGACATTGCAGGCGAGTGAAAGCAGGTTTGACTGTAGGTCGGAACTCGGAATATCATTCTTTATCTCCTTGTACACATGTTGCTTGGTTCCGTTTAGTCGAGGAAAAAGAAGGGTTTAAAACTCAGTCACCTCACCTTCGCAGAAGGGGCTTACGTAAAATTAAAAAAAAAAACATTGTAATTCGTGAATTTTTGAAGTTTGCACACATTTATATTTTATTGGACATTAATAAGTAGCTATCATAGCTTATATTAATACATGTATAGCACTTAATGACATTTGGTTAGGTCAAGGCGACTTCTTTTATGTAGGTTAATGTCTCTTCATTCGGGTTAGATGAAAGATACAGTGTAGCACACATGAATGGGAGGCCAAACACAGAACCCAATTAGATTTAACCTTTAACCAAGACTAAAAGGTCAACTTCATATTTCCACTGTTAGAATTTTGAAGAAAACCTGTCCAATTTGTACCATTCCAACTGTCTTTGTTCCAGTAAATGCCGACCTCAGAACATTTTCCAGAAATGGATTATGCAGCGAGAATTGAAAAGGACATCCCGTAACATTACTGTAACAAACACGGCCCTTGCTTGCACTTGCACTGACCTAGCTAGGGGACTCTTGGACTGAATGCGGAATGGCAGCCCCTAGCTGTGACCGCTTTCTACCAACTCCCACCCCGGGAAATTCCAGGCGACCAGTTTTAATAGAAATGCCGCGATATTGGACATTGATTGACCTCAAGATGAGATCCCGCTGAAATTCGATCGTCTCCCGGGAAATCCCCTCGCAGAGTAAATCCCGCATTGGCCAGCAGGCGAGAGTGACTCCTCCGCACTGGCCGGTATGTGTGCTTGGGGAAGGAGGGGTGAATGTGGGGTGGGGGTGGGATGGTGGGTGGGGGTAGAGGTAAATGTATCTAGCTTTGTCTTTAAGCACTGCAGACAGGAGAGAGAGAGCGAGGGAAGAACAAGATGGGAAGCCTGTGCCCAATATTCCTTCGGGGAATATGGCTCCGTTTTAACAGTTTTGGGGTTTTATCGAGTTCACGTCCAGTTAGGCTTTATACATTGTAAAGCAGGTTCACCAGGCGGCATCGATAGGCGAAACTGACCACTTCGCCAGTATAGGGAGGGATCACATGAAATTCACTGTATAATAGAACTGTCCAAAACTGTAATGCCCATAAAAGAGGTACAAACTGTCCTGGAACTGTCTAAAATTGTATTGCTCAGAAAAGAGGTACGTACTGAGTAGTTCACTCTACATACATGTACTCTACACCGACGTTAACACATGGTTAACAGTATATTACGGTTCATTGTGGAACCCAATCCACAGCAGGCTAAAACAATGTACTCATATTTGGCGGATTTGAGACAAAGCCCTCCTCCTCCTCCTTCAACCCATCTCCTCCTTCTCCTCTTCCTCCTCCTCATTTTCTTCTTCTTTTTCTTCTTCTTCTTCTTATCATTATTATTATTATTATTATTATTATTATTATTATTATTATTATTATTATTATTATTATTATTATTATTATTATT
>JAAUYG010102670.1_pt1 | contig 12002 bp, 7 predicted proteins | sample 7278091 | NCBI WGS metagenome assembly JAAUYG01 (sample SAMN14350201, study PRJNA611818) | marine sediment metagenome | isolation source: surface marine sediment (0.6m) | place: French Polynesia: Moorea | collected 2018-08 | reverse complement strand
TTTGTTGATTAAAGACATAGGCTGTGACGAATCAAACTGCCATTGATATTGATCGATTGATATGTCTGATTCCTACAAGAGTCCAACATGCAATGCAATGGTCTTGTGAAAGCAAGAGTCATTGCTAGATTAATTTGTCTAGCAAAACATAACCATGCTAACAGTAATCAGTGAAAGAGAAAGTATATAAAGAGATACGTGTACATTGCCATTTCTGTATCGGTATCTTTTCGTAGCTGGAGACCCAAGTGAATGTGCAGTATCCATGGCAACTACGGCAGCCACAGGTCCGGGCGTTTGACTTGGACATCGACCTGTTACGCTTTTACGGACGAAACGCGAGTCACTTTGAGATGAGCGTATGCCTAACGTACGTTGAAACGTATTTATCTGTACTCTTCTGCTTTTTAAAAGCTTTTTCAAAAGAAATTGTGCTGGAGTAGCGGAAGTTTTGTTTGTAGATGCATGTTGATGCGGTGTTGTGTCTAAACTGGAGTGATATATGTTTCGTTTAACGTTTCACCAACACATATTACGTTTTCGTTATTTCGGCGGTTGGTTCAGTGATGGTATGGAAATGGATATAGATAGTTATTGTCGATTCATGCACACATGCATGTATCCTAAAAGTTACGTTGAAATAACATACAGTGAAACCTGTCTGGACAGACCACTGCTATTAGAGATCACCTAGTAGGACCACATACTCCTGGCAGAAGCCCTCACATTTCAATGTAACTGAACCTGTCATCAAAGACCACCTGTCTCGAGAGATCATATTGTTATGGCCAATGGGGGCAGTCTTTGAAGACAGGTTATACTGTACTGTGGTATCAGGCCCCGTATGACAGTAGCCAGTAGACCTCATACAAAAATGTTAAAGCAGGAATTTATTACATGTGTGTTTGATATATCGACCGACGTTGTATGATTACTGTTCGAATCCGGTCTAGGGTACGTTTCTAATATTTCGCTTCATTGCCGTGCGCTGCTTGGCCCATCTTATCCAGATATCACATTGGAACAAAAAGTCCCTAAACAAGTACCATTTCGTTTGTTACCATGGTTACTGGACGATCTACTATGTCAACTTTTTTACATTCAGGTGGGTGGCGACTCATCTGGCCCCGCGTAGTGGAGCGACCACGCTAGAGGTTGATATCCCGACAGGCTACGTCGTCTGGAAGCCGGATCTCAGGAAATATCAGAGAGTGAGCCGGATCCAGAGTCAGAGATCCAGATTTACCTCGCAGAAGGTCGTCCTGTACTTCGACTATGTGAGTTGTAAACCGCCTAGAAATAAATTAACTAGCCGCTTGGCTGATATTGAGTGATTTACATAAAACTCAATAATCACATTGCTTGCCCTTCAGTTGCTAAAACTAAATGTTTTGACGGCTAAATCTGTCTTAAATAATGCCTACCATAAATGCACGTGCCACATTTAACATTGTTATCTACATGTATCTGATGCTCCGTTATGCACTACCTTGGAACTGCATTTGAATAGCAACAAATCGAAAAGAAGCAGTGTTGAAAAATGTCTTAATTACATTTTAAGTAACTATATCGTCTGTTCCCGTAGATGAACGACTATATGATATCCCTTGAGGCGCATTTTGACACATTCCCATTTAAAAGCGTTCTGTTTGCCAGATTGACACGACACGCACGTGCTGGTACTTTCCCGCGCAACGCTTGCTTCCGGTTGCCAATGGCAGCATCGAACACAGCATTCGAGTCTATGACAACTGTGAGCCAGGTAACGGAACGTGTAGTTATCATAAGGCCATAGCTAAGAGATACTTTAAAGACGCTAACAGATTCCTATTTTATTGGTTGACAAAACGTTGTCACAAATATGGCTAGTACAAAAGTGTATCACAATTAGGACCACCCGTAGAAAGACCACTTTGGCCTTGACCATGAGTGGTCCTGGGTTCTTGGGTCCTGATGGATATGATGTACTATAAGAGTATCAAATGCATTACAGTAGCCCCCTCTAATAGGGACATCCCGACTGCCAAATCAATTCTGTCCTCATTAGAGAGGTGTCCCTTGGTGAGAGGAAGGATTTAAGCCATCCATGGTAGTTGCTGCCAAATAATTCTGTCCTTATTAGAGAGGTGTCCCTTGGCAAGAGTGTCCTTTGAGAGAGGATACCACTGTATTAGCGGATAAAATTTTCCAGCGCTTTGTTTCCTACTTGACATGTCTTTACCAGGCCAACTCCTTTGAGTAGATGCTATACAGGGTAATCAATTCATGTTAAATAGTAAAATGGTAGATAAAAAGATCAGTAGTGTTGCCTGCCTACATATTATTATATACCGCTGTTTTCTCTTCATTAGGTTTGTTCAACCACACCTTGTACACGACGTATGGGCTCTTTCACCTTCACATATGCCAGGTGTGCGGGTCATTCCAGTGTCCATACTGCCCGTATTACAACGGGGCGTCCAGACATGTCAACTCACTTGTTCTCCTGGTCACCGTGGTTCTAGCATGTGTCATATGTCTGGATACCTTTTACCGGACAAGTGGTTGGATTATTTGGAAGCTAAACCTAGTTTTGGGCGTGGTAACGTTATGATGACTACAGGGAGTATGACTGTCGCCAATATTATCCCATATGTATATATATAACAGGATGTGCCTTGGTAATAGTTATTGCGAGACAGAACATTGTAGTGGTTGCTATACGCTATCGTCCAAAATGGTTGTCGCATGCATTTTTAAATGTATAATTTGGAATTGAAAGGCGTGTCTGTGTCAAACGACTCAGACAACTCAAGCATGGCTATTTAAGACATCACAAACATTGTTTTAACTGTTGTGCTGCTGGGATGAATTTTTATTCGGAGAATTTTGAGAAAATAAAACATTACTAATTGCATATACACGTTTTGGCCGATAGTGTGTTAGATGTGATAGTGAGTTTTACTTTGCAAAGACGCAAATGACATGACAAGAAGGAGCATGTATGACTATCGCCAGTATTATCCAATATTACAAAGAATGTGCGGTGTTACTAGTAATTGTGGGACCGAATGTTATAGCTAATAGTGTTTGCTATATATGTGTGCTGTTATTGGGTTTTATATTGTAAAGACGCAATTCCCTTTCTGAAGATATGTTTTCGTTATTTGTATATGTGTTGTCAAGTCGTGTCACATATGTAGGGCCACTTGTACTTACACTTGTTCCTGCTTTTAACTGGACTTCCGTTTGTATCGATTGTGAAAGTTATTAGAAAAAGTACTTGATCTAAGTACTAATTATATACAGCTGTATAATTCCGTAATAGGGATGCATTTAGCTGTAGAGTATTGTTGTCATAATGATATTCAGACTGTAAAGTTTCATTTGGAATAATAAATGTCGTAAATTAGCAATTAACAGGTGGCTAATATCATCTATCAATGCATGTCCTGTATCTTTTGGGACACTGACGATGAACTCGTGCATGTCGCAAATATCCGCATTTGTCACAACAATTTTAAATCACATGTCACAATTTTTCCCACATATGCGACAGATATTCCCACACTTTGCGACAGAGTCATCCACACATGCCACACAGCATTGCCCACATTTGTTGTCGCGATCCATCCTCGAATGGCAGTTTTCTCCTAATATGATTCGTCACATCTTATACTTATGCCACACTGCTTACAACACCAGGAATACTAGAATGTCATTCTAAACATTCAGCACTTTGTAAAAGAGTGCATTTTGATGTAATGATTTTCGAATAGGAAGTAGCTTGCACCTCAAAACCTCTGCTTTGTATAGTCGGTTTCATTCCAAAGCCGAGCTACTTGTCCTTTCAAAGTTACTTTACTAAATAACATTAGCTGGGGTTGCCCAAGAATGAATAGGCACAGTCTAATCCAGTTCTTGAGACTTTGAGGGTATCTTTTTGAAATTCCCGTAATGATATTTAAAATCTCCGTCTCCATAATTGATGAAGTTTTATCTAAATTATGGCACTTTGAAATTTTAACAAGAAAGTCAATGGGAATCCTAAAATTTAAAATATCTCATAAAGGGGTAATCGCAGAGCGACATAGATGAGAATCTGAGCCTTGTAAGTTATATAGGGTATCTTTTGAAGCTACATCATTTCGGGTGGTTTGGGGGTCATACGTTGAGCTTTGCAGAATTTCTTATAGTTGCAAGATTTTCAACACGTTACTTCCCACACTTTTCATTCGATTTCTAAAAACACTTCATGGTAAGATATGGTAATCATGGGGTAGTGCAGGTTATTGCCTTTTGGCCATTTTATTTTTTCAAAATTTTAAAAATGTATGTCCCTCTGATTATTTCTCAATACAGCATTATATGGGGCATTTTAAAACGATTCTATTAAAAAATCTGATTTTCAGCAACTTTGAGAGTAAATTGCAAATAACGTAGCAAGCAATACAGGCCGATTCTTTTCTTAGAAATTACCGAAGATTTTAAAAAATGCACTCCATATGAAACCCCATAATCTTAGAAAACGACCAATCTTAGAGCGAAACATCAAATGTAGACGTCGGAGTAAAGTATTACTTATGAAGGTGACCTTTCACGTTATACTATCTGAGACAAGTTGGTGCACTCTACACATTTTGGATAGTAAGTCTTTTAAATTGCTACTTCTCCACCGGTTTTCATCCAATTTCAACCAAACAACATTGCCATAAATATGATATCCATGGGAGAATAAAGTCTGTTACTGTTATATAAAATTTTATTGCAACGGTTCACTCGCACTTATCTTACTAGGTTATTTCTTACTAGAAACTGTTCCAACAGGGCTACACAAGACCTAACAGAAATTGTTAGGTATTCTGTACTATATACTAAACCAGCCGTACATCCCTAATGGTATTGCAGCAGAAAACGACATATGCAGGTATTTTCGGATGATTATAAACATAGAGCCTATTATACTTCACACAGCCACGACAATGTAAAATAACAATGGAAGATCAACAAACGTATATGATGTACATGGAAACATTAAATATTGAAATAATTTATGTTTTAATTTTATAATAATTTAACCGCGGTATTTCGCATTAAAATGTACATCGATACACTTACACTGTGTTGACTGCAGATGTACGAATAAAACTTCGTAAAAAATGGATAGCTCCGTCATTAAGAAGCGTAAATGTAATATAACAAGAGACCCAGTGGCCTGGACGCTCTGCTTGCCACTTGCCAGATAGGACCAAAGTTAAGTTTATGCTTAAAAGCCATGCAGTGTGAAATATCGGAAATTACCATATGGCATTAGAATGCCCTTAAGCACAACTGTCAAAAGTACAGTACTCTTTTTATGCACTGAATACTTACGCATTACACACATATTTTCGTTTTGCTCTACGACCAACTGTTTTTGAGATACAAGGTTGTCAAAATGGGAAATGAATGACCTCAGACTGACCGTAAACATTGAACTGTCACAGTACCCTGTATACACTGAATAATTACCCCAACGCCCAAATTTCCGTCGGTTTTCCTCTACCGTGTCCGTTTTCGAGATACAAGGCATTCAAAAATCGGAAAAGCACCGAATGACCCCAGACTGACCCCACTGTCAAAAGTACCCCGTGTACATTGAGTGCCTACACATGAAGCAGGAAGTTTCGTCCGTTTTGTTCTACGACCAGCCGTTTTCGAGATATAAGGTTGTCAAAAATCGGAAATGCATCCATTGACCTCAGATTCAACTTGAACACTTTACTGTCAAGGATACCCTGTATACATTGAATGCTTACCCCCGGGGTAATTTCACTCCGTGATGCTCTACGATGGTTTTTTTCTTTTTCTTTTTTTTTTTTTTTTTTTTAGATAATTGTACTCTTTGGTTTCCCTATAAGCTATAATGTCCGGAATACCTGTGGAATTTCCGGAAAGAAATCCTTAAAAAAAATGGAAACTCGGAAGTTTAAACATCCCCAAAAATACTTTTGTTGGTACTATTCAAAAGAAAATGCAGAAGACGTATCTAATAATCCGAAAGCGATAAGATGGAGTGGGATCTTGAAATGTTTCCTCCCATACAGGACTTCAAGTTAATGAAAACGGAAAAATCGTGAAATTAAAAAGTTTATTTTTGCTGTTGTTTGTTATTGAAGCCAGAGCGTATGGCATAGAGCAACCAACAACTGAAATTTGAAAGAAAACCGGAAATGGGTTCAGAAATAATAGCGACACTGACGACGGACGGACGGACGGTCGACGCAGAAATTTTGATTTCATGCGCCCTGCTGACATAGTCAAAAAGAGCTAAGCACTATCGGGTATCAACCATCAATACACGTTTATGTAATATACAATAATGTTCCATGCTCTGCGTTTATATGCACAGGCACTTTAATCTCATAGCGGTTTATGGGCCTGTAACACTAACATGGCGATCATAAAATAAACATGGTGATCTTCAATATAAATTAATAAACAAAATATGCATTCCTTGTACAAGCGTCGACTTAAAACAACCATAATGGAATTATTAAAACATACACCCCTAAAGATTTTAATATCACGATAACACCCATGTGTATAATATCAGGTAGAAGGTTTTTAAAGCAAAGCTACAAAAATATACAATTATACAGCTTTCACCCAGTTTCTGTTTCTGCCAGGTTAAAATGCGGTCCCTGCAGAATGATAACACTGAATTTGCAGCGTTCGTTGGTCCTCTTACATAAAGAAAGACTGAAAACCGATATTTGCTTCACCCCATCGCAACGCAACAACGGAGGGACTACAAAAGATACTGATGTCCCCCCAAAAAACCGGACAAGAGACAACTTTCGGCAATTCACCAATGCAACGCACGCTTGCCATTTGCTGCGGAGCTTCATGATGGCCGCCAACCTTCGAGGAGAAGCCCAGTTTCCGCTAAGATGGAGATCACGAGAAAACCCACGTAAATACTCATCAGTACGATACCGTAGACCTTGCCCACTTTAAATCTGGCAAAAGTCAAGTAGCACAGGGAGAAGACCACGGAGCCCATTAAGGAGCAGAGAAGGATTAGCTGCGGTCCTGTCATCTCCATCTGCAACGAGAGATACGATTAATTCAGTTTAATATTAAGGTCAATTTACTAATATCTTTTGGGTCATTAAAGTTTTATCTGGGTCTACATACAGACAATACATGCAGACAATAGCAGTGCCGGTAATGTATCTTTCATTTCTGGTCTGATGTCATATTTATAAGAAATAAAAATTATGATTGAAGCGCAATTTGAATAAATGATATAAAATACAAATTAAATCATTGTTGGCGTAAACATATTTAAATCTGTAATACATTCCTAAAATATAGATCTCGAGTCTTCTCGTCGAATTTGTTAAATACGTATAGCTTCGGATTATTTTTCTAGACTCGGTAAGGCTGACCAGTTTTGGTGTTTTCACAGATACTTAAGTCTAAATTTTGACTTAGGTTGACAATTTGAGCAATGTGTTCAGTTAAGGTTGTGACTTAAGTCTAAACGCAGTCTTACGTAGTTTTGAGAACTCAAACCATGGATCAGAGGTTTATTTCTCAAGAATTCCACCCCTGCTATTACGAAGTGTGACTGAGTCAGACCACACTACTATTAAACAAAATGTTCGTCTGGCGATCCCACATTTGCATATGCATGACATACTCACGTCTTTTATATCCAGACTCTCTGAGGACATTGATACCAACATTGGGATTCCGAAGCCAAGGCACAGATCTGGGTGGCACTAGTTAAAGGAACTAAGTGAGGCCCGTCAGCCCGCGAATGAGCGACTCACCGATCCACTAAGCTTTCTTTCGCTTTTATCACTGGCTAGCAATAATTCTATAACGTCCAATCCCTGCGCAATTGCTTCTATGCAATATAAATGTATGAAACCGTAGTGATTTTGAAACGCCCCCATTGGGCAAACGGCCACCTATACCATATTTATCCATTACCAAAAAGAGGGAATATAAAATTGTGCTCAACTGTCAATGATAAACCTGGCACTAGTTTGGAAAAGCAAAATATGCGTTGAAAATAAGACTTCAATTACTATTGGAAAGCCTTGCTCTGGAGAAGTCCACAACCTATGCATTAAAAATAATCTCAGAAAGCGGATTCTCACAACCTGTGACATGAGCTTGAATCACAATTACCAGTAACCTCTCAAGTAGATTTCAGGATACTGAAGAAAGGTCCGCCGAAGCAAGCAGAAAATCCCATCCGAGCGAACCCTTGCCTCGCCATTAAAGTGTTGGAAATGAAATCTGGAACATGCCAATGTTTTTCGACTGTATATCGACACGGGTTGAATCGTCTTACCGAATTAACAGGTACGTGTAGCTTCCGGTTTTGTCTATGCCCTTCCAAAATTTTACTGTAACACACGAACCGAATAACCAGACGTGTTCATAAATGCAGTCACATTTTAGGTATAATGTGGGCTTTCTGTTAATACAGGAAACCGAAAGTGGACACTAGACACACAATCAGGAAGTTAAAATCAACAAATATTGTCAGTGAAATACTCTTATACTAGACTAAAACAACAAATACAAAGCATGTAACAATGCGCAACCAGACATTGCTCTACAACTATACATTTTCAAGATATCGCGCATTTTATAAACCACAATTGACACTCATGTTAAACGCCCACCCCACACCCCCTAAAAAAAGAAAGAAAAAATGCCAAAAAAAAATCAAATTTGAAATTTCGTAATTCTTATAACAACTTTGGTAGAGATCCTTCCTAGGAGTATACATGTATACATAAATTTTGGGAGTGAATCTGGTGTGTACTTTCAGGGGACATGTGGTTTGAAACATAAACCTAAAATTAAACAAAAAAGGTCTGGTGATACGTGGAACTTGGAAGGTACTTTTCCACAAAATTTGGCATTAATCATCCTGACGGTTTCCGAGAATAGGTTTTTACGAACGGCTCCTTCTCCTCCTCCTCCTCCTCCTCCTCCTCCTCCTCCTCAGCCTCCTCCTTATCCTCCTCCTCCTCCTCCTACTACTACTACTACTACTACTACTACTACTACTACTACTACTACTACTAGGACGACGGACAGACAACGGACGCCCTCGTGACGACAGTAGCACAAGGCACAGCTAAAACTAAACTTAATCACGGAAACTTGAACGTACCTCCAACTGAGTTTCCCCAGGCCAGCAGGGTAAGGCCCAGTATAGCCTCCCCAATCTGCCAGATAACTCCGAAGCACTGAAAGTAGTCAAGATACAGATATACACAGGTAAAAGATTTTGAACTATAGCGATAATAATAATAAATGCTAATTCGTGGGACGTTGATTATCTTAGGTCCTCAAAGTTATCATAAATTTATCCAACTGAATTTTTTATGGATGCTTCTTTTGGATATTTGTATATGTTGGCGTTTGTATAAGTTCTGTTGCATGTTGCTTCCGTGCTTAATATCTTCATGTAAGGCGGTCCTATTTTGAAGATGTCTATTCTGTGATATCAATGACCTCTATGTTAATGCACAGCTCCAGATAACACAATAAGATTAATGAAAACTGCACATTTCGGGAGCATGACTTTACTTAGTATACACTGTCGACCATAGTGGATGTTACACACATTTGTTGTTTTCTAATGTTCTTAAATCTCTCTCAGTGCAAATTCTTCTGAGTAGCACAACATTTAAAAAAAAAACGTCTGTGATTCCTCAACCAGTCGCATTTGAGTTGTTTGTCCAGACAACAAGAATTGAGACAAACCTTTCGATTTCAAATTGTACAATGCAAGTGACAGTCATTTTGGCCGAGAGTGTATAGTGTATTGCATGGTGTTAAGTGTATCTTCGGGTGGGTGGGGGGTACAAAATGGTTTGGTATACCGCAGGATACCTGAATTTAGTACATGGCCCAAGAGCCCAGCAGTTTCTTGGTTGCAATAACTACATGTATCTCCGTTAGAAAACCCAGACAGTGTTGTGTTGTGAACGACTTTAGCCAGGTGAACAATGAGCGTCTTAAACAACACAGACTAACTCACCTGGAGGATTTCGATGATCTCATTGGCCAAGACGAAAATCCAGATGAGAGCGATTAAGAAGCCAATGAACCCAAAAGCCTTTGTGTAAAGTAGAAACGTACAATAGCTGGTCGTAAAACGAAAAGCAACACATACACTGTCTCAAGTTCATTCACCATGACAAATGTTCTATTAGGGGAAATATAAGGATGTTTGGTCTCTACGAGACAGCCAACAACACATAGATACACATTGTCATTGGGGCCACTTAGGTATATGACCTAAAATTGTACACTATATCAGATATATGGATGTCTCCTGCTACTACGATAGTGCTGCTGCTGCTGCTGCTGCTACTATAGTACAATAATCCTCGCACGGGGTACTATTTGTCTCATTTGTAGTATTGTTGTATCAATTCATGTGATTATTTAATAGCTTTTGAGACAACGATATTGAAACGAAAAACACAACACGAGGTATGCATAGGCTATAAGGCAGCTACGTTGTATTACACTAAAATCATTATACTAAACAACGATAAGGACGTCAGTCAGCTAACGATCTGGCAGGGTGTTACAATTATCTGAATACAAGGTTGTCACCTCGTGGTAGACAGGTGCTTTGTCGTCCTTGGAGGTGAAGAAGACGACAAGAGCGAGTGCTAATCCTGCCATTAGGCAGATGCTCCAGATAGGCACTGGTCCGACTGTATCAAGACCAACTGGGAGGAATAAGGAAAGGCATGTGTGATAGGGTAATGCATTATGTGGAACACACACATATATGGCTAACTCGAGATGTTGCAACACAGAAACAGAAAATGTTTGAACGAAGTATTTAATAAAGAAAACACACAAAGGGAAAACCTGCTCAAATGAAGCGCTAAATAAGAAAACAACAACAATAAACAAACAAGCACACACAGAGAGAAAGTGAGGTTGCTTGAGTGAAGGATGATTTGACAAGAAAATACATAAAAATATAGATAATTTCTGTGGAGTTCTGCATGGGATGCACAGAAATGGGCATGAGTTGAATGTTCCTCATAACATGAACCGTATAACATTTACGTCTTATGTAGTTTCGCGCAACACTGTTGGATTTGCCGTGATTCTGCAAATATTCTATACTATGTACATGTAACACTTTCTTCGCCACGACGCTGTCTGACACACATGGTTGGCTTGGCTTTACGGTATTAAGATTCATGGCTTACTGTGAAGTTATCTAAGAATATCTACGTTATACAACTATCACAAAAATAATCATATCATCTAAAAGGCATTTTATTACCGCACTATTTTGTCACCAATTACCGCACTATTTTATTACCGCACTATTTGTCACTATTTGTCACCAAAAAACCTAATGACCTGTCACTATACGAAAGCTTACGTGTAGACTGGAGTTCGCAAAGATACTTAAGTATTTGGGTTAAACGTTTTGACTCAATTCTGAGCAATATGACCCGCTATGAATCTGACCTAAGTCAAAACTTAGTTAGAAATATAAGACTTAAGTATTTTAGCACTCCAGCCATTTTGCCTAATCTGAGTGTGTAACATTGACAACCTACTAATGAACAGTATAGAGAGGAAATGAGGAATCACAGTCAATTCAACACCTGCCAATGTAGCCGTTATATAGAGAGGAGAGGAGGAGCCACAGTCAGCTGCAGACCTACCTATGAGCAGTATAGAGAGGAGATGAGGAGCCACAGTCAGCTGCAGACCTACATATGAGCAGTATAGAGAGAAGAGGAGGAGCTACAGTCGGCAGCAGACCTACCTATGAGCAGTATAGAGAGGAGAGGAGGAGCCACAGCCAATTCAACACCTGCCAATGTAGCCGTTATACAGAGAGGAGAGGAGGAGCCACAGTCAGATACAGACCTACCAATTAGCAGTATAGAGAGGAGAGTAGGAGCAACAGACCGCTGCAGACCTAGCTAGGATCAAAATAGGGACTAGGGGGAGCGCGAGTG
>JAAUYG010241251.1_pt1 | contig 12004 bp, 8 predicted proteins | sample 7278091 | NCBI WGS metagenome assembly JAAUYG01 (sample SAMN14350201, study PRJNA611818) | marine sediment metagenome | isolation source: surface marine sediment (0.6m) | place: French Polynesia: Moorea | collected 2018-08 | reverse complement strand
TGGTCTTGAAGACAGGTTTCACAGTACATGTAGATAGATAACGTTAAAACAGTTACACACATACAAGTACAATACCCTGGAATGATACACGAGCAACATAAGGGGATAAAGGATTAGCCAATACAAGTGTATTTTATGTTGAACACATGAGTCCGGAAGTGAGCGGTGCGGCCCCACTATAACCAAAATATATCTCAGAAATCATCTGCTGACTTAACAAATGAATAGACACTGTCTTTATGTTAAGTATTCTCATAATAAAACTCACGGTAAACGGTTAGCTGAGTACTTGTGCGTATATATACTATAATTCACGGTAAGGTTAGTTGAGTACTCGTATAATATAATTGACGTCGGTAAATCATGGTTTAACTTAGTTGAGCACTCACGGTATAAAGTTAGAGTTAGTTGAGAACTCGCATACTATAATTCACAGTGAAAGGTTAGTTGAGCACTCGTATAACATAACTCACGGTAAAAAGTTAGTTGACGTAAATCCCTTTGTGCCACAGCGGGTAAAATTCCTTCGCACACTTAGCACGTTACATGGATATCCCCCCTAACTGCAACAATGACTTGGATTTGTCCTTACTGTTTTTTTTTTCCGGTATACCACGATATATATAGTTTGTCCACGAACGTACAATGCACATTTAGTTCTTCCTCAAGCCTGGCGCGTCCACATCTAGCGACAGATGTTTTCTTGTCACTGGACGTAATTCAGGAGGTTGACATGTTACATTCGTGAACGTTCTATAGTACTCCATCTTAACAGTTTTGCACCTCTGTGAACATTAGAGATACAGGTTCATTTAGGCCTGGGATTGCATGGACTGAGACACTGCTTCATCATAAGATGGCGGGGCTATTTCTAGTGGAGCCGTTGGTGCCGCGCCTTCATCCCAGGAGGGTACCTCGGGAGGAGGTCTCTCTGATAAAGTACTGTCACAGTCTGAAAGGCTAGGGTTGTCCACACCATCTGACACGCTTCCAATAACGTTAGTTTCCTGTCGACCGCCATCGTCCGTCATGTCAAGGCTGTCCTGGCTCTGTGATGCAATCGCACGAGCTTTCGCACGTGATCGCCTGCAGCAGACTACGACAGCGATGACTATAATCAAGGCAACTAGTCCTGCCACGGTTAGACCCAAGATCAAGGCCAGATTGTGATCGATTTCCTCTGAAAAAACAACAACACATTTATATCCCTATAGTTTAATTGTGCATACATTCCAACTGCTTAATAGCAAGATTGACTGATTGATAAGCTGGTTGACTGATTGGTTGGCTGGCGATTGATGGATTGGTGGATTGAAAATGACTGACTGTTTGAGTGACGGCCGGACGGCCGGATCGACTCATGATCATTCATTCATTCATTCATTCAGTACATCTTTGCTGCTTGTATAAATGGAATCATTTATTCATTCAGTGCACATCTTTGCCGGTTGTATAATAAAATCCTCCCGTATAAAACGGGGATGTGATCAACGATAAGTTCAATATGGTGGCGGTAGTGGTAGTGTAAAACTTTTAGAATAGGTGCGAATAAACGTGCAGCGCGTTATACCACAAAACTATATAACATTTTATTTACCTTTGATATTCCTTACCCTTACACCAGTCGCCTTTTACCCTACATTTACCCTGACACCACGCGCACACGACAACGGAGGAACAGTTCCTGATGAAATGCAGAAGAAAAAAATGTGGAACTAAAACGTTTTGCAGCAACAAACACTTAGAAAATTAATATATTCTTCATAGTACACCTGATATTAGAAAATGTACATATTTAAAGTTTGTAGTGCGGAAATAACCAAACTGAGCTAGCTAGTGAGACTGGGTCATTGTCCGCCGTTCGTCTGTCTCCAGTCCGTCCGTAAGTTTTTTAAACCTTCTCTGAACTACGGGAAGGATTTCTTTCACATTTATCACTATTTCCCCCTTATCAATGCGCCCGGACGTTTGTTGTTTTTACTTTGGTAAAATTGGAATTTTTTATTTAATTGGGAATTTTTATTTAATTGAAAACGCTACTACTCGTACAAGTTGCTTCGAATTATATCAGACCTCTCCTGAATTTTCACCCCCATGACCCTCACACAAATGCTGTTTACATGTTTCAAGTTTTCAGTATCGGGTCATTAAATTAAATTATTATTGGGATGGAAATGAAGGAAGGAAGGAAGGAAGGAAGGAAGGAAAGATGAATAACTTAGATATTACATACAGTCTTTGTATTATAGAATCACAAATGCTGTTGCGTGGGTAACATTCCTCCAATTCGCCATCTACAGTGAGTTCTGGTGCCACATTGGTCGGAAACACATCGGGCTGCACTGGTCCACACGGCGGATATTGGTCCCTAAAACATCAAGTTGCGAAATGAATTGACACATATTGAATAAGTATCCTATTATAACAGTCATACTAGGAATAGCATAATTCTACTATTCCTGGTCATACATGTACGGCTTATGTTCTGTCATTGCCAACATATACATGATACAGTACACGGTAATATGTCATAAGAAGAGAAGGGGAGCCTGATATCATGATGTCTTAGGCTTTCAATTAATAAAATGATTTTAATCTCAATTCCATATCGCAAACAGTGCCACTCCAAGTAAAAACATATTGAAAAGATAAAGCAACTACACAACAAAGCAAAACTAGCTACCACCCCACCCATATATTTTGTCGAAACCTGAATGACCAGATATTGTAACAAGGGAAAACGTGATGGTTAAACATGAAATGCTCTGACAATTTAATAGTTTTAAATTCGTTTACAGCAAAGAATCAGTCAGGAAATAGGTTATGTGTTATACCTACTAGGCCCTAGGTAATCATGGTAATGATCATTTAGCTCTTATCTGGATATTCGGTAATCTTTCGTGTATTATCCTTTTATCTCCAGCAAAAGATCCCTCAAACATGTAAATCCTAACGAGCATCTCCATTAACTCAACTAAAAGAAACAAGATAGCGTTTTTGACTTATCAAGATCTTACTTACATGCCAGGATCCGAGTAACGAAAGGTATTATTGCAGGGAATATAGGTCGTATTGCTAGGCCTGTAGCAAGGACAGTTGCAGCTGTAACTGTATTTCGTGCATTGAGGAATCCCGGTACTGACCTGCAAAGGGTGCACATACTGCGTCTTTTACACCATTGGAGAGAGGAATTTATTTCAATATATTTATACTGGGTAGGCCATTGACACAAAAGGTATTCCTCCCTGGTGTCGTAGAAGAGGTAGCACGGACAGAATTATTACTCAAAGACGCCATACGCTTTGAAAAAATCACTGTCTGATCCACTGCGTTTTGGTTTTGTGATTCTTGTAAAATATAGATCCCAGCAGCGGTAATTGTGGCCAAAGTTTCTTAAGAAAGTGGACAAAAAGTAAAAAGAAATAAACCTCCACCCCACCCCACCCCACCACCCCAAAAACACAAAGGCAAAAAGAAAATCAGGAAAGACGGCAAAAGGAAAGACAAGGAAGCCATGTCGTGTTCTCACCGGTTTGTTACACCTGCAGTCCTCCAGATTGCGTTTCACCACAATAACAAATATGTTGGTTCCCTTCACTTCAACCAGATCGAAGTCAGCTGTAGATATCACCCTGCTTGAGATTGAATCCACCTTTGTGTTATATATTAAAGAGACAAGATGTATTATTAAAATGTACTCCACACCTGGTTCTACATCTAGGCCTGCAACAATAATAGTTGCAAAGAGCGGAAATATATACTATGGAGCACTTGCTTAATTTATGCTCATTTATGGTGAAGGCAGAGTCAAAGAGTACATTGTAACAATTGAGTATAACCCCATGGTAAGGTTTTATGCCAGTGGGTTATATGTGGCCACCGATGCATGCTCGTTGGGCAGGCGTCAAGTGGCCACACATGAGTGAAAGTCATTCCAAGGAATAAATCTAAGAGTATAAGCCATATTAGTAATGCATCATACCACCCAAAAACGTAGAGCTTCGCCTTTCTCATAATCCAAGCAATGCTGCTGCAGCATTAACTTCTGTGCTATTAAGTACTGGGCTATCTTCGGTTCCTTCGTAGTGACATGGGTCTCGGTGAACATTTTGTTGTCTTCGTTAGTTTGTAGAAAATCGGGGTGGACCACGATGTAACCACTGTTATCCATTATCACACATCTGGGGTAACAGAACAAAGACATAAATACAAGGTGATTGTTCTATACTTTTTGCGGCTTGCTCTTCTCCTATGTCAATGATACTACATGACTAGATAAACTCAATTTCAATAATCATCAATACTGGGCCAAATTTTATTTTTCGAAGACTAAACTTTGACAACGTCCCACACTGTACAATAAATATTAGGATTAGGATTAGACAAACAAGATACAATACGGTGACATTTTGTAATTGGGACTTGCTACATATTTTCCTTGTGAGAAACGTACCTCTCAATATCATCGCTGTTACATTCTGGCACTGTTTGGAGCAAGTGAGCATACAGGAATTGCATCGTAAAGTCCATGCCAATAACTCCAAAAATACTGTGGTCTTTGAAATGAATGCCGTTTGCTCTTGAGTAAATAAGTGCATGAAATAATTACAATTCAACTCGCAATCTACATTTGACAGTTACAATTATTTCACGTATATACCGGTGTAAAGAATTTCCAAAAACGTTTAGAGGCAATTAAGGTAAAGTTAGAATTTTCATGCTGATTCGAATAAATACACAGTCACGTAGATATTCTATTTTAAAGGTAAATATCAATACATTACTCCTAACCTGGGAGGGTGGTTGAAGGCTAATATAGTAGGCTTAACCCTGATAGAAGATAAAATAAGTCTGGGTATCTATATATACCTATCTATTGCAACATGAAAGAAATGTTATGAGATCGCAACTTACCGATGCAAACACCACGTTTATCAATCTTTCATCATACAAAAACAAGGCCTGAATGTTTGTACAGGCTATGCATTGGAAAGCTGCACTATATGCTAAAGACAATAATAATGACTGTTTCGTAGTACATGTAGTACGTTATTAGAAATATCAATCTTCCTAGAACATTACGAAACATAGATTATACCTTAAAAACGCTCTAACAGGAGGCCCAGGGGCCTTTACGTTCTGCTTAACCTTTTTCAGACAATTCCACGTTATGTTTATGAAAAATGCAGTTGAGTTGACTTATCTTCAAAGTGCCATAAAAAATTTCAATTTCGAAAAAAAAAAAAGCAAAAGCCTATACATTCGCCTTCGTTTATACAATACTTTCCATAAAGGTTGGTTTAAATCAGAAAACTGTGTGAGTAGTAGCATTTTGAGGATCTCAACACCGAAAATTTTGCAAAGTGCACGGAATGATTCCAAACTGAACTCAAACAATCGGACGCGAAAATTACCCTACATATGTATTCCATATGACCCCTAGCATCAAATTTTGATTCGCTTTCCTCTAGGATGACGAGGTTTCGAACTATTCCATATTCGCGGATTTTCCAATCGACTTCTAAGTGACATAAAATGTCTAAAACATGGCCGATTGCCAAGAACAGTAATAGCTGGTACTCCACCATTGTCACCAAGGTCATCACAAGGTTTGTTCGAGATTGGATGAAAACTTTGAAGGAGGAGGTTGTTTTTTTTTAAATTTCAGTCCCATATGTTCCTGTATTGAAAAATTTCAATGCAGAACATTTTTTTTTATTTTGGCAGATCGCCCAAAAGAGCAATAACATGTATTGATTACCATACGTTCAAAATAATTCGGGTTGAAATCTGATGAAACTGCGGAAAACAGTAGCTTTTTGAAAGTCCTTACATTGGAAAGTAGTTACATTCGAAGTGCACCAAATGACCCCAAACTGAACTCAAACGAATCGAGCAAAAATGTTCTCTATACATTCTGTTCATATGACACCAGATACCAAAATTTCGTCCGTTTCGTTATACAATTACCCGTTTTGAGATATTCAACATTTTACGATTTTCCCAATGAATCCCAAGTTAAAATGTCAAAGTACCATATCTCTCTGAAACAACTTGACCGATTGCCAAGAAAAGTGACAGCCTGTATTTACCCATGTTAACCAATGTCCCCAAGAAAAGTTTGGCTGAAATTGGATGAAAGCTATAGGAAGAATAGCTTTTTGAAATGTCCAGCCCAATATGGTCCTGAGTTGCAAAGATTTCAAAATGCCATAATTTTTAGCTCTGCTTGACTGTGACAGCAGAGGTCATGGTGTGGGACATTGTGCTTCGTCCGACGTCCCTCGCCGTTCTCAGAATCCGTGTTGCAATGATCTCAGAACCTGTTAAATGAATTTCTGTCAAATTTCAGATGTAGGTTGGCCTCAGCATGAGGCAAGGTGGATATTGATATATTTTTCAAGAAAAGCGCGTTTTTCTCATTTTTTAAAGATCTTCTTATTTTTGGTTAACATTAGACAATATGGGAATCAATATTTCAAAACACTACTCCTCCATCAAATCGCATTTGATTGTTTTCAAACGTGGCCTAAATTTTCTTCCCAATGATCCTCACCAAAGTACTGTTTTGGCTTGTTGAAAGTTTGAGTCTCCGATTTTTCATGATTTTTCTCCATTTTCGCTAACATGGAACCGAATGGGGGAGCAACAATTCCTAAACGCTACTCCTTCTACAAATTGCTTTTGAATTGCCCCAAACTTCTCCTAAACTTTGTTCTCAATTGTCCTCACAGAAGTACTGTACGAGACGTTTTTAGATTCACAATGCTACAATTCCCAATTGTAACATATAAGGAAACCAACAACTGCAATTATCTCACGGAAACATCGGCGAGTGACACGAAGTGAAATTTTGGCCTCTGTGGCAACAAGTGGTATTCACTCTATACAGGGTACTTTTGATAGTTAAGTTTCAAAGTCAGTCTAAGGCCACTTGATGCATTTCGAATTTTCGACAACCTTTTATCTCGCAAAATTTCTGGTCGTAGAGCAAGACGAACCTAAATTTGGGCCTCGTGGGCAAGTAATCAGTGTATACAGGGTACTTCTGGCATATAAGTGTTCAAGGTCAGCCTGAGGTCATTAGGTGCATTTCCAATTGTGAGAAACTTTTACCTCGAAACAGGCTGATCGTAGTGCAAATGGGCGAAAAATTGGGCCTCAAGGGAATGCCTTCGGTATATACAGGGTACTTTTGACAGTTAAGTGTTCAACGTCAGTTGAGATAATTGTCTGCATTTTTGATTTTCGACCACCCTAATTGTATCTTAAAATCGTCTTGTAGAGTAAAACGGATACAAAATTGGGGGTCAGGGGCAATTATCCAGTGTATACAGGATACCGTTGAGAGTTAAGTGTTCAAGATCAATTTGAGGTCATTCGACACATTTGGGATTTTCAACAACTTTTTCGAAAACGGTTAGTTGTAAAGAGAAAAGGGGCCAAGCTTTGAGCCTCGGTGCAAATATTTAACGCAATATACACAGGGTACGTTCACATCTAAGTATTCAAAGTCAATCTGGGGTCATTCGGTGCATTTCCAATTTTCAACAACTTTGGTATCTCGAAACGTCTGATTGTAGAGGAAAGGGGACGAAAATTTGGGACCCGGGGGAAAGTATTTAGTATATGCTGGGTACTATTGACAGTTACGTGTTCAAAGTCAGGGTGGGGCAATTTGGTGCATTTACAATTTTCCATAACCATGTATTTCGAAAACGGCTGGTCCTAGAAAGAAACAGATAAAATTTTGAGCCTTTGTGGCATTCACTTTATACAGGAAACCTCTGACAGTTAAAAACTGTTCATGGTACTCTGAGACAATTCGGTGCATTTCCGATTTCCCACAACCTCGTATCTCAACAAATGGCCAGTTACAGAGCCAAACAGACCAAACATTGGACCTCGGGAGCAAGTATTCAGTGTATACAGGAAGCTTTTTTAAGTGTTTAAGACCAGTTTGAGGTCATTCGGTACATTTCGGATTTTCGACAACGTTGTATCTCAATAATGGCTGGCTGTAGAGCAAAACTTACCAAAATTTAGGACCCGGGGGCAAGTACACCTATACGAAGTAGTATATAATAATTGGATGTATATGTACCATAATGTTTTATATTTACTTTTATTTTAACATTTACTCTTTATGAGTACTTGTATTGCTGAGAAAGAGTCCCAAGCAACTATGGCTGATATGGCCTTAAAACATATGATAAGAAAGCTTTGTGAAAATATTGGTAAAATCAGGGCAGAATAAAAACGTGCCTTAGCTGCCACATATCGGTGGTACGGACTGTGTTTCGCCATATTTACATTAATCTTCAAATAACAATTTCATTATAAACACTATGTGCCATCTTGTCAAGAAGAGTATCTAAGAATCTGGGCTTCTAGTTTTAAGTTTCAGCAGCTCACAACAAATAATCGCCTACATTTTCCCATCACTAACATACACTACATACGATGGAAAAGTTGGTTGACAATTGATGAAACTATGAAAAAAAAAAACGATTTGTAAAAAAGTAAAAATTGAACAGATGAACGACAGACGCTTGTGTCACGACAACAGGTGTGCTGTGTAAACACAAGCAGAGCTAAAAAAATACCCCACAAGTCTTCACACGGAAAGGCAACGTAAGTTGATAATTTTAAAGTGACACTTACCTCCCATGCATCAGAGTTTTGGCCAAGGTGATAACCAGCCCAGCCCCGAATGCGTCAACATATGGTCTGCTAACAGTGAGCTTCCCTTGCTGGCTTACTGCACGTTTGTACCTAGGTGTATAGGGTATACAGGCCAGTAATCACCTAGTAAATAGAAATTTCCCATATAGGATTATAATAGAAAAGGGTATAAAACAATCTATACGGAATATGAAGAATATTACCTTTCTTTACCAGTGTACGCATTTAGTTCTGTAATAACAGATACCTCCGCAACATTTTCCGTTTTAAGGCCATGCTTCCATATCCCATTTAGGAGCAAGGAATATTATTTTTAAGCGTTCTCTTAATTTTTCAGCAAGGAATAAGAGACGTAAGCCTCTTTACCAGCTTCTGTGGGTGTGGTCGTAGTATTTGTCAATGGCTGTGGCGGGAAACAGCCTGTACGTTCCTGATGACATACCCACGTAGCGCCACACTGAGTACTTCCAACCATCTTCCAAGTCCAGCAGTTCATCGAATATGGCACTGGCACCTACCTCCAGTCGTATGGTAGACTGTGACGCACAAATGTGGTTTAATTCATAATACATGAGACTCCGTTTCCTTTAACAGTATCGAATAATAATTTCGGTCACATTTACTTACATGTATGTTATAAGCCCCCTTGCTTATATAAAATTTATATTGCAAGTAGCTACTAGTCTGGAAATAATTCCACTATTATTCACGTTATTTTGCTAATATTGCAATTCTGTGATTTGGCAAGTAAAGTTTAATTCTATACAAGTCTTTTAAAATAGTTAGTTGGTTATTTATTTCAGATTAACGATTGAGCGAGCAAAGCATAAAAATTGTACAATGAAATTGTACAATGCAAACAATTTCCTGCAATATAGCCAATCAAACAGAGGCGTCAAACCGACATACATTAGCTCTCAAAAAACTTTTGTTAATTGTTAATTTTCGGTATAGCGCTGGGCGTTGCAGGTGTGTGTTTTTGCCAAATCTTGTGTGGATGTGTGTTTTGTGTAAATAAAACACATGGTTGCAATAAAATATATTCTTATCTTATACCATTACTACAACCTAATTCTTCTGTTAGAGCTAAACTACTGTTACCGAACTATCCTCAACCCTGCCACTCCTGTTGGCATCATTAATACTACTGGAAATACGCGTCTTTACTGTTCCTTCTTACGACAAATCCTGGATTATCCTCACTCTCCCGACTGAGATATTGTGTATATCTGTTGATATCATCCTGTGTCATAGGTCTGTTTAAGTACAGATAAGGTTCCTGGAAAGCCATGGCACTGAAATATAACCCACTGCCATCTGAAAATTGCGAAAAAAGTGACGTTTTTATTCAAATTCTCCAATTGTCTCTTTGTATAAAGCTCTTCCTTTTCACGTTGCTTTTCGTGTATGTCTCTATAAAAAAAGCTTGGTTTCGGAATCTTAAGGTTTTTAGCTACATCCATTATAGAGTTGGCAGTGCATAATTTCATGATGCATTGTTATAGTACATACAGCTGTATACTGTTTTAGTATAATGTATACGTGCATGGATGAATATACCTGTGGAAATATGATTGCGGACGTTATACCTGTAGATACATCACTGCCGAAGTTATACCGGTAGCGTCATGACTACCAATGCTATACAAGTGGACACATGATGATTAAGGTATATTTGTAGATACACCATTGCCAACGTTATACCTGTAGATACATGATTGCCGAAGTATACACATGTTTGTTGGGCTTGAGTAGTATCCAAACGGTGAAAGATGAGTTTAGGTGGTAATGGACCAGTGTGTTCCATCCTTACGCGGCTGCCGTTTTGTCTTCCAACCAAGCATGCCAAGAAAAGAGCAAATTCTACCTATGGCCAACACAAAGGAAATAAATGTCAAACCACATGCTAACTACATTGGCATTGATACAAGTACAAACATGACCTTGACCTCTGTTTATGCTTAGTCTTTTTACGTTTCGTGTAAAACTCACGAGTCTTAAAAGGTATTAGACAACTGCATCATACGACTCGATGCATGAGGAATAACTTAGGTTATCTAACAGTGATTCTTCTACGTGCAGTGCTACACAGTTGGCCTCCCTCGCAAAAAATATTATATGCCTTACATAGTTACACGACAGCCAGGCGAAACTGATTGTGTTGTAGGCTGTTCCATCAAGTGCGGTGTCCCCACGTGAAATCACATGATTTGAATGGTATCTACGTGAAAAGCCAAGCCTGCAAAAAACAAAAGTCACCTTTTATTCTAGGCGCGTCTAGCGTATCTAACTGGTAAGAGTCCAACAATCACGGTTGATCCCTTTTGACCTAAACGATGGCATATGCCATAAGTTATGACAAAATAACTATTAATTTTTGCTCATTAATATAGCACGAGGGTCTTCGTCATACCTAAGTACATATATATCTACATGTATACATGTACCTGCGAAATGACAAAGCGTTAATGAAATGTGCCTTAACCGAAACTCCGAATCATTTTCAACTAACCCAAGGACATGATCCCAATATTCATGATATTTTTGTTGTTCTGCATCTGCTATTTGTAGAAGGACTACTTTGTTTTCTGCACCCAGCGGTCTAGACAGTAACGGATGAGCCATCACCCATTGATCTAGTGACATCACAAATCCGTAAGCCAAACCACCTTGGTGATAGCTGACCAAATCCTTGAACATTTCATCCGAATTGAGATCTATGCACGTAACACCTTTAAACGTCGAGCTGCCGCTGATCATCACACTGATTGGCGAGCACATGGAGGTCACGATTCCTGTAAAGTGTTACAAAGACGTCCATTTTTGCTGTCACATACCGAACGAAATTATGCCCCACACTCATGGTTGATAACAACAAAGATTTCCATCACAATATGGTTTCCTTTCAACTATACATTTAAACGTAGGCTGAGCATATTTAACATCACAGCATATAATAGCAGCCTCCCCATTATAGTAATATATATATGCTGGTAGAAATAGTAATTATGTGTCCATATTTAAACAAGCAGTCTATGGACCTTGGCGCTCTGCCGTGACAAGTGTAGGTGGTATGAGAAATGGCAGGGCTTTTTCGCAGATTTGGTTCAAAAACTCACAATTAAAACTTTTGAACTAACTCTCACACAGTACCTCACCATGCATGTATCAAGTTTGGGTTATTTTTAAGGCCCTAATCTTTCAATGCTATGTTACGGCCGATATTTTAGCCCACCAGGTTCTTTTGAATAGAGTTCCTGAACAAGCAACAGAAGACAGAGTAAGATACCAAATTTATTATTAAGAATAAACTTCGGAG
>JAAUYG010064796.1_pt1 | contig 12004 bp, 3 predicted proteins | sample 7278091 | NCBI WGS metagenome assembly JAAUYG01 (sample SAMN14350201, study PRJNA611818) | marine sediment metagenome | isolation source: surface marine sediment (0.6m) | place: French Polynesia: Moorea | collected 2018-08 | reverse complement strand
GGGGTGCATGAGAGCAGCCTCCACGTGGCGCCCCTGGGTATCGGGTCTTGTCGGACATTTTGTTCAGACTTTACCCGATAGCGAATTGCTCTCACACAGTGCAGTACTTAGACTGTGGCGACTTGAATTGACGTTGCAAGCATTGTCACCTGTTTTGGCACTGTATGACCCTTTTGGTGTTGATGTGCCGTTAAACTGTGATACCAACAACAACATCAATATAAAAAGTTGCACTGAAGAAAGAAACTGCTTAAATGGTACGACTTTCTGGCAAGTGACAGAATGAAAGAATGGAGCTGTAACGGTTGCCGTCGACTACTGTTCCTGCCGCTTGTGTGAGTGTATTCTACTTCATTGTTTTCTTTATAACGAGAGGGGGGTGCACTACTTCCAGAATGACTGAACCAGAAATAACATAGCATTTCTGACCGGATGAAGACATTTTACGCTTGCGCAACGCGATATGGATATTCAAGTTAATGTCCACAATTCTAAGAATCGAAAGCGGAATCATTATAGTTATTTACTATAAAGTAGCTTCGTATATGACACGTTTTCAAAATGGCTTACGATGTGGCACATTTTAAAATGGCTTTGTATCTGATGCATTTTAAAAAGGTTTTGTGTACAACACATTTAGAAAATCAATTCGATCACTTTTGTGTGGGAGGAAGTCAACGGATCAAGCTATCCTCTGTCAGCTGCCGTCTATTATAATACAAATTAGGGCTGCATTTCCACAGATCGGAGCACCTATGGTGGTGGGAGAGGTCGCCTGATTACACAAACCTAGCCGGAATAAATTCTAGTATAGTTTCGCTGCATTTTATTTTCTAAATATGACTCTTAACACGCCCTTTTACTGTGGCTGCTTAGATCTGGACTAACATCATTCAAAGTATAGCAACGTTTGGCCGTGAGACGTAATTGTTACCGAATTGAACGGGGTCGTTACGTATCTGCGTAATATCAGTTATAGTAATTCATTTTAAATTGTAGACAACATTCATTGAGGACATGAATTGAAATGTACTGTGGGGTTCTACGATCATTTATATGCTTAGAGGTCTTGTGAAACCAGAAAGTGCACCCTACGTTGATGGGCGTTAAACACGGTCTTGGGGCCGAGCTAAGCGGCGATACTTAGCGCTGTATCTACACCAGTAACGGATACCGGGAGTCCCACGCAGGAAACACTACCTGTGTGGTGCTGGTTTGAGACCCGATTCACCGTTTTAGCTCCAGGGAGCCTGGATGAACCAGTATTCAGTGGCAGGTCCGCCGGGAGGCTTTCCCGCCTAACGATTTGCTTGCTAAGCTAAACTATATGTAGAAGAAGAAAAACAAAATGTGTATTTGGGGGGGGGGGCGGTTTATTAAGACACAGCAAACATGCAATCTCCCTCGGGACGACAACAACAAGACAACAAATTAAGCGTTAACACAACACCTGAGAGCTTATCGAGAAGTTAGTTCTGCGGGCTTTATGAGCTTAACTTCATCCAAAGACCATGGTAAACCCTAAATAAAAAATATCAGATGTGTGAGTGAGATATGCCAGCTTGCAGCCTTAAAGTTACTACACACGAAGAAAGGCTTAGGGTCCTAAAGCATTGCTTAATACCCACAACAACGTGATTGGAGTACTATAGAAGGCTTATCCCAGTGACATTGTGGCAGTGATAAAAAGAATTACAATTAAGTTACATGTACCAGCACAAAGTCGCATGTACAGGTAGACGAGATACATGCCGTGAAATCTGAGCGTTTTCACTAAACGACTTAATTACAATAAATTTAACTTGATTACGATACGCTTTGTCTTTTAGAGGGTCGATTCCAAAGGGTCGAGTCATGTCAAAAAAAAAAAAAAACGTGTGGCATAAAACGGCACCGTTACGGTAGCGCAATGGTACCTGGTGAAGAAAAGTACCTAATCTAAAATCAGTACCATTACCAGGGCCGGGGGCGCTGTACACCAGAAACTAACACCATAATAACGCAACTGTTACTTGGTCAATCGTTATCACATGCAGACCACAGCGAAGGGCCAACACTATGCCATACAATAAAGCTAGACACAATACTACACGAATCCTAAACAAATACCAGAACGGGGGTCGAGACACCACAGGATAATTTTCTTGAACAATTTATGTCAAGTCGAACCTAAGCCAATGGCTGTGAACTGTCCTTTACGCGAAAATAATTACGAAACGCTATCAATAAACATGCACATTAGGTCTGTGCCTGGGAGAAGATAGAGCAAATATTGAAATGACATTTAAGAAAAAAAATAAAATATAATAAGTAATGCTAGAATAGCAGCAATACACGTATGTACATTAGAAAGGGAAGCCGCCTTAGTTTTTATATCCAAGCAGTTCCTTTATTCTTTATCATGTTCACTCATCGACTACATTTGTATTTTTACCCGCATAAACGCTATGATATATTTACATAGTTTCACAGCCTTCTGTTAGGTAATTGGAAGTGGATAGTAAGATTTGGTTTGTATCTGGTGAAGATACATGTGAGACAGTGGCTTTTAAGTAATTGGCATATATTTACTGCGCCCGTGTATAGCTTGAAAGTATGTTGGATATGAGCGTGTAGGGGCAGTCCAGCCCCACCATCAGATTTGACATCGAGGGGCCCTGTTTAATTATAATGTACATCCTGTAAAATAATCATGCCAACATACCTTTTAGTTATACCAAGTATACAATGAAATTGGGACTCATATTTCGAATATAGTACCCTTTACTTCTGTTGGTTTGGAAATGTAAATTTATATTCCGAAAAGCGGCCTATGTTTAATCTGCCAGTAGTGGGAATTTCCCCAAACTGTTCAGCTGCTCAACGAACCGTGTCTAATTTTCTGTGCAATACATTTATCATTAAACATGCAAATGTGGCAAATAACTATGTATAGGTACAGTAAAAATTACTATGCATATCATATAATAATGGGTCACATTATATAGGCCATATAATGTGACCCATTGACAGTCTCTACTTGTGCCTACACGAATGATCATATAACACGCCCTAACATATAAACGAATGGGTATAGCATAAAACCATATAATACATGTAATATATAATGTAGCCTGATAACTATATACCCTTTAATTGCTACTATGCTACTATAACTTAACGTAACACACTGTAACTTATCGCCAGGGACAGCGTGAAGTTAACACAATATTGGTGGTCGATATTCCCACTGTCAGTGAGACGCCATCACAGAAAGGGATCCATCGCAATACCTCAGCCAGAGTTGTGACTGAACCACAGTACAGTCCTGTAGTTTTAAACCCTGGCGGAGTGCGTGTATCATGTGCCGGGGACTCCCCATCTCATCCAGAACGAACACAGAACCATACCTGTCCGTGACCAGAAAGCTGGAGTGACTGTCGGTGGCTATGCTGCATACCCAATCCAGATGCCACGTATCATGCATATATGTATGCATCACCTGGCTAGAGTTGCCCCTGCGGTGTGTCACCAGCGTTTTGTTGCCATAACAGACTAGGACTGTCTCCCCCAGCACCGACACGTGTCGTGGGGTCATACCCCGTACATCTGCTGGTGTCTGTAGCCGCCTGGTGACAGTATCCGTAGATACATTTATCAAACAGACGGACGCACTGTCCCTATCAACCACATACACACTGTAACCAGAGCAGACGGCAGCATCCCTTGCGTCCCTCACACATCTCAAAATGCTGCCCGCTTCCAGCCGATAGCCTTCACAGTGGAATACCTTCACGCCGCGTGTGCCACACGGTACATAGACGATTTCGTGGTGTGATTGCCTGTCTACACAAGGAGAACCGGCCCACCAGCTCCCCAGTTCCACACTACACAACTCCACGGTGTCTAGCACCCTATGTCCTCCCTCCCGTTCAATGAGTGCGTACACAGTGAGACACCGAATGTCAAAATCTGGTAGCAAGTACTTTGTCCCAGCCTCCACACAGTACAGTCGATTTCCGGCACAGCAGACACCTTCCAGCTTCAGATTCCATTGTATCTCGTGTGTTTGACTCAGCTTTCGGAAATTAACAGGCGCCTGTAAAAACAGAAAAACAAGAGTACATTATGGCCAATGGCAATGTAGGTGAGGTGACTTATCTTCAAAGTGTCATAACTGTTTAAATTTGCCAGGTCGCCAAAAAGGTTTATACCTAACCCACCTCCCTGGAGTACCATACCATCCATAAAGTTTGGTTGAAATTGGATTTAAATTTGGCAGGAGGTGATTGGCCGTTAATTAGGGGGGGGGGGGGGTAGCATTTTGAAATATTAAGATCGGAAACTTTGCACAGTGCACCCAACGACCCCATACTGAACTGAAAGGACTTGACATGAAAAGTGCCTACACATGCAGTTCCTATGATCATGAGACCCAAATTTTCATCAGCTTCGTTCTACGATCAGCTGTTGTCGAGATTTTTTCACATTTTAGGATTCTCCCATTCACCCCCATGTGAAATTTCGAAGTGCCACAAAATTTCTAAAACTTAACCCAAAAAGTAATATGCTGTATTCCGCCAGTCTAACTAACCTCCTCATAAAGACTGAGATAGGACGAAAATTTTAAGAGGATTTAGGGTTCGATATTTCAGAGAAATCAAGAAAAAACAACACTGGTTAGTTCCAGTAACCCATGTGTAAGGCGCATAGAAAGCGTTGAAATTTAAGGTAGGAGACTTAAGTGATCAGACTCGTGTTTTCTGTGTAACTGTAAACGAACTGTGCATTAATGACTTATTCGTGATATTAATCTGAGCACAAGCAACACTTCTAACATACTGCAATCCACATGTTGCCGTGTTAATCCGTTTTTATTTCATTAGACTTATGGGGCTCTCTGTATGTGTTCCTGTCCATACCTCCAAGTGGTCAAACTTCAGCTCGTTGACAATTTCCATGTCAATCTCGGGGACGACAAAAACTGCCCTGTGCGTCGCCCTGGATGCCATGAACACCCTGAAGTGTGGGTTGTGTAGACTGGTATCTGGCTCTGTGTCCTCCTTCTTAAAGAGCCTCTGAAGAAATGAAGTCTTCTTTCTACCGATGCGGGACAGAACAAAGACACACAAAGGGGCATCAAGCCCCAGGAAACTGTTCACACTGTCAATGACAACACCCTTCCTGGGAAAGACACTGGCAGTTTGTACCTGGCTATCGGGAATATGCTCTCTCATTATTCTTCTGCATTCCTCAATTTGGTCAGCTGTGTATGAAGGATCAAACAGAACGGCGATTTCTGCCACCTTGTATGCTTCAGACAACTGGACATTGCGGATATAAACCGCTAGGTCATTTCGCCCACTGTTTGCCCAAATATTCGACATTCTGATGCATTCTACCCCATCGCCACTCTCCATGTTTCGACATTCAATTTGCTGATAATCCTCGTAGCTGTCTTGGATGGCAGACTGTACAAAAGACACCACTTTCTTTGTATTGCGATATATGGCAGTAAGGTATGCATAATGGGGCTCTTTTCCCAGCACCTGCAGTGAAAGTTCACGGATGCAATTACGCATGGCTTGCTGGCGCTTCTTGTCAAATGACTGATAGTCGTTATCAGCAAAGACAAAGAGCGACATCTCCTTATTCTCCTTAAGGAGTTTGAACAGTTCCTTTACAGAAGACTTTGAACAGGCAAAATTGTGACTGTCATCAATGACGACGCAGTTTTTGTTTTTGAATGTACCGTCTTGAATTTCTCGGACAAGGTCTTCGTCCCTCTGAACAAGAGTTCCTCGGTATCCAGAGGGTTTCAGATACTCCACAAATTCCATTGTCGTGCAGATGTAAACACTGTTGTCTTTCCCGTAGAGATTGCACAGAAAGGCGGCCGTAAAAGACTTCCCGCTGCCCGCAGGACCACAGACGTAATTCACTCGTCCCCTGTTGAACAACACTTCTGCCTGCTGCGACGAGAGTGTGATAGCGGTTTCGGAGCCAACGGGCCGTTTTAATGGAGATTCCTTTGACAAAATGACCATGGCGAGTGCTTTTTGTAAGGATTCAAAGATAACCCCATCTTCACAGAACCCCAAAATATGGCTTTGCATCTCTAACGATTCTTCCATGGGCGATCTGACTATGTCGCATTTTCGAGCAGAAGTGCTTGGAAAGAAGAGACGGCATTCTATGCAGAGGTTTGACAAATCTCCAACTCTTTTGCTCACAAGCTGGTATTTTATCATACGACCAGTCAGCATTAAATATTCCAACTGGCAGCCGACATTTTGTCCATCATCGTCACCGCAAATAACCCACAGGCGTACTCGCCCTGTACTAGATACAGTTAGTATGTCACAAATGTGGCCTGCAGGTCGCGATTCTCTTTCATCTGCCAGCAAGTGGAACATCCATGTCTTGCACGCAATTGCAAATCCTGGTTCCTTTGTATCTAGCACTGACAAAAGTTCTTCCATGTCTTCTCTAGACCTAAACCAGCGCCCCATGCATTCCTTGTCTGGTGTGACTGTCATAGGCCGAGTAGGTTGCCACAGATGGGAAGAATCGACAATTTTCTCAATTGTGGGGGCTTCCCCATAGACATAGCTTTCCCAATCCTTCTTGTTTGTGGACCAGTCTAACGCATCAAGGGAGGAAAAGTCCACCTGGATATTGGTGCAATCGTCACTGCTACTTGAATCTTCACTGCTACATAGTGTGGCTGTGATCTTACTTTCAGTTTTAACAGCACTTGCTTGCCCTTCCAGTCCATTGCCGTCGGTTTCATCTGATTGTGGTGTTTCTCGATTGAGTGTATCTATGCATGGGTCTGGTTTAATTTCCTCCATCTCGTCTGATTTTTGTTCAAACTCTATCCAGCCGTGCAAGTTTATATGGAATTCCGCACGTTTTAAAGTCTGTCCGTAACTCTTCAGGTGTATGACAATCCACGGTCTCTGTTTACCCAATTGCAGCGGCACTTGTGTGAAGTTGACCTTCTTCCGGGCAACAAGTTCGGTCTCCCCAGCAAGGATTTCAGTCAGCCGAGCTTGAAATGTTTCAGTGGTGTCCTTCGTTATATTGGTTTCTGTATCTTCACACGTAAGGCAGATAAGCCCACCGCATGCGTCACATAAAAAGGAAACCAAGGCTAACAGGTGATGAATGTTCTTGTTCAAGATGGGATGTTGGCAAGGATTGAAGTCGAGTACGAATCCATATTCCGGGCACCTTAGGTCAGCACTGTCCATAGCACACTCGTTTAGTTCAGCCACTGTCTGCTGTAATGTAGGTCTTGGAAGCGTCTGAAAAGATAACCATCGGTTACATAAAGAGAATTTATTTGCTGGCCTTTTGCAAATCCTGAAGTTGCAGGAGACCAATAATACCCAAAACTGCTTTAAATATTTAAGAAAATACAGATAAGTTGAGTGCTTTTAGGCGGAGCGTTATTGTGCAATAAAGGAATTCATTTCATGCATTTTCTAAGAAGAATTCAAGTTTAAAAGTAAAAGTTTAAGGGAACTTCAGTATAAGTTTAACTGAGCAAACAGAATCTCCTAATTTCTTACATCTCCCATAGACTCGTGCAATAGGGTCCTGCACTGTTGGCTGATATCTCTCGCTAGAGACAGTTTGTGAGACGCCATTCCTGGGGCCACAGAGAAATGAGAAATCCTCACTCCTGCCAGGAAGGAATGCTCTGAGCTGTAGCATTTGTTATTCGCCAAAACCTCGAATGCAATGAGCATCAGTCGCTTCACCACATCTGAGTTTCTTTCTACAGAGAACGCCCCCTTTATCCTAGATGCAGCCTTCAGTAAAATGTATTTCACTGCGGCATTGTTGATGGAAATGTTACACTTCGTGTCCTCATTATACTCGTCCCCAACGTCAATTGGGATCCATACGTGGGCGAATCTCATCTTCCTGTCAAGTATGTGCATTGCTTTCGCCTTTGCCTTGGAGTCCTGCATTCCCGAGCATGTAATCACTTCTTTAATGATATCTACATCCGCATGAGCAAGACGTGCCTTTCTCTGATATGCTTTATGCCAGTCTTTCAAGCGCTTAGCAAGGACTTTGCAGGCTGAGAAGGCTTCCTTGAATGGTGCACTTCTTGGAAGACGACCTAGAACATCTGCTTCCATTTGAGCTGTAGTTACCCTCCAGAGGTTCACGGTAGAGTCTGGGAACAAGTGGACATCGGTGGGTGGAAACATCCTGTCTGGATTGTCAGCAATGATTGCCTGCATAGGTTGTGATTCCCTTACCCCTGCTTGAAGCTCTGCCACGTCGCTCAGTACAACCACTGGTGTTATATCCCAGGTTAGCAGCGTCCCGTCTGTGGTGAGGAACTGTGACGTCACAGCAGGCCCATTGTACCTCACTCCACTGTAACCTGACTCCTGGAAGTGTACACCTTCATCTTGTACATTAGAGCGAGGCGGTTTACTCTGGAGGCATGCCTGTTTATATCCACCATGTTCCAAACTATCAGGCAGCATCACCCGAGAGAGTAACTCGCTGTACGTATGCGCAAGCTGCTCGCGTATTCTGCGTGGTTCGACCTCACAGTCTGTGGAATCCTTCCCTACAAACACACGGTACAACCCCTGTTTGTCGCTCTGTCTGATTGTAAAGTTATTTCCTTGCAAAATATACAGGCTGTCCATTTCATTGACGGAGCCGACTTTGCTGCCATCTATGCATGATCCTATGTCTTTCAGCTGTCCATTCAATGGCACGTTTTCATATTTAAGCTCCTCGGAAAGCGCGGCTGCTACTTTGTGGCGATACTCCCCAAAGTCTTTCACAATCTGTTCATGCTCTTCTTTGGAGAAATCTGCCGCGCCTTCGCCGAGCGTGTAAATGTCTATTGTTCTTGCCCAACGAGAGAATTCCTCCAAGGAGTACCCTAGGGCTCCTGCTGCTTCTTGTCCTTGTTCTTCCATCGCCTCACCCAGCTTGGCATCCTGTACGGCTTTATAGTACAATTCTTCAATCTCCTCCTCGCTTAAAAATCTGAGTTTTTCTTGACTCGCCATCTCTTGTATCTCCTCCTCGCTTCTTATCGCCCGAGTCGGGGTACAATCTCTTCACTCGGTCTGTGCTACGTTTCCTTGACTTGTCGCTTTAAGTTTCTCTGGGACCACCATTCTCCCTTGGCTTGTAATTGTGGTGTACCATTTCTGGGTATGGGGATAACTGAATGAAAAAGAGAGAGAGAGAGAGAATATTGTAATCAGTCTGTCACTAATGCCCATGTATAATCCAAGTAAACAAATACAGTAATCAATGCATGACTCGAAATTTGAAACTGCCTCGTACATTCCATAACACTGTATAGACAACCATATATTACGTCTGCTATCAGGTCACTTCAAAATCCCTAAATTGTATGACTAAAAGTGTATGACCCCCACCCCACCCCCCACACCGACCTTGATTTATGTTACATTAAAATATATGATATCCGAATTCTTATTTACGTTGTTCTGCTTTTAGCTTTGCGTTCCGACATTCTGGGTAAAATACACGTGCCCATCTTGTGCGTCACTGAGCTTGTTTGAACGTGCTCTATAACATTATTTTTCTACTACCACGTCAATCCACCCTAGCCACACGTTGTGAGTACAGTGGTATCCATGAAAAATAATACTGGGTGTTTAAATAAAGATTTCGACCATGGTGCGTTTAAGGTTAAAAATACCCACGTGCATGTACTGCATACATAATACCCCGAAGTCGCTAATTTCCATTCGCAATAGCGCAACAAGTTGCAGGCCGATTTATAAATAAATGCACTGCATGACCCTGAACTGATCTTGTTTCGTCTTCTTAGGTCAACATACTCCACATGTACTAATACCATACCCACATAATACCACATTTTCACCCATATTATTCTGCGATAAATGGTTTACCCAAATGCTAAATTTCAAAACAAATTCTTGAATACGTTTGGCGGGTTATAAAATCAAAGGCACATGCCCCTCATGTACCTGTAGATGTAGAAGCACCCGGGAAAGGAGATTCATATATTGCGTCTGTGTTTTCCTACGAATGTCTGATTTTGTTGTCAGACATTACCCCTTTTGGCGGAGCCAGTGAGCGAGTGAGGAGAGTTCGTCGTCATTCGCCATGTTTTAATTTTGTGAAACTTTGCATTTTCAGTTTTTTTCTCGCTATCGTTAACAGGAGATCCAAGGGGTAGGGGAAAAAATAAAAACGCTGCTTCTCCCCCGGTGATCGGCCAAAAGTACCCAGTCTGTTGTATTCTTTTTAATTTACATTTCCGGTTTTGGCCTTTCTTCGGCACGACTGTGTCAGCAGAACTAACGAAATCGAAATTCTTTCATCGGTGGCATCAACCAGCTTAACACCGCCCCCGCGTAGCATAGTGGTTTGAGTGTCCGCTCGGGGTGCGGGAGGCCGGGGTTCGATCCCCGACCGCATCACACCAAAGACGTAAAAACTGGGAGGTTTGAGCTTCTCACCTTGGTGCTTGGCATTAATGAGTTAGACAACAGACTGGACAGCTCGGAGTCAGTATAAATGTTCTGAGTGATTCCGTTCTGCTCACCTAGGGGCCGTATTAAATCGGTGCCCTGGCACCCAAAAGCTGTCGGGCGTAGATCGCTCGGCCCAAACAATACAGGTCCACATTAACTCATCACCCATACACCTCCATACACCACCGAATCCAACTTGCAGTCGGTGATATGACAATGAGTGGTTGAAAGCTGACTATAAGCCTGATTCACCCACCCACCCCTCAACCAGCTTAACCCAACAAAACGTATTTCAATTGTTGGTTTTCCTGCCCAATAACCTTGGAATATTTCAGTGCGATTTGCAGGACTTACAGTTTTGCCACTTTCATAAATCATACGAGAGTAAAAAAAAGTTCAAAATGCCCCACGAGTAAAAATTGAATGTATCTCAGTATCTCGAAAACAAGTCGTCACAGTGTGACACGGACATCCTTTGGGATCTCAAGGTGTAAGTATACAGCACTCGTGGACAGTGATTGCCTTTGGATTACACTACACAAAAAAAGTTAAGGATATTAAATATCCTTAACTTTTTGCGTAATTATATATGTTATGCGTGCACGTACAGCATATATCAACTACACAAACAGTTAGTGATATTATATATCCTTAACTTTTTTGCGTAGTGTATTTTATGGTCATTCAGTGCTAAATGAAAGTCAAGGCGCGATGGGTTTCATATTTTTATTCCGCTCAACATGGGACATTTAATTAATTCCACGGTTTTCCTGCCAGTGCAATAAAACTGTTGTGATGGTTATCTTCAACTGTTGCTTGTTGGGCTTTTAAAATTAAGAATTTCACCCAAAATTGGTTCTAAACAAAATTAACATGCGATCATATGGGGAAACATTTTCAAAACGTCACTGCTCATACAGTTACCATTCATTGCCAGCCAGTCTTACTGGTTGCCTGTGACAGTCCACATCAACGTTAGACTGAAATTTTAACATTGTTGCCAATGGGAGATTGCAAAATTGTAATTACATGTACCTTGACCACGATCAGTCGTGAAAATTCAAAATGCTACTTCTCCTCCAGTTCTTATTTGTTTGTTTTTTTTTTGTTGTTGTTTTTTTGTTCGACCAAAATATTTACAAACTTTCATATACTGTTCATTAAAAAAGTGCTATCGTAGATGTTTAAAATTTTCATTTTCCGACTTGAATGCTTTTTCCAAAATCATCCAAGTACCTTACATTAATTGAGGAAACAGAAAAATCAGTTATCTCGAAAACGAGATACCGACCGACACCAAAGAAAGTTTGGGCTTCATTTGGTTACAACACAGCCCACAGGGTTACGTAAATATTTTAAATTGCATTTTGCATCATTCGTTGCACTTGTCAAGTTTCCGAAAATTACATTTTCAAAATGATACATCTTCCACAGATAGTGGTTACTGTAGATCCCCTGGGATAGCCTACAAAGTTTGTTTTGATGATTTGGGAACCCAATTAAGT
>JAAUYG010038912.1_pt1 | contig 12004 bp, 12 predicted proteins | sample 7278091 | NCBI WGS metagenome assembly JAAUYG01 (sample SAMN14350201, study PRJNA611818) | marine sediment metagenome | isolation source: surface marine sediment (0.6m) | place: French Polynesia: Moorea | collected 2018-08 | reverse complement strand
TGCTCTAGTTAGTTAAGTCTACATCACACATACACCTCCAAGGAGGATAACCCAGCAAGTCACCCGCAACCACGTAGCCACCACCCTGCAGGTAGCTAGGCCGCGGATCCTGGTAAATATAAATCCGGCTCCCGTTTCCCGTTTCGGGTCTCGGGTGACAACGTTCGCAGGCACACTTGTGTGGACCGTATCACCCACGGGTTCCCTTCATCCCCTAGTCCTATAGTCAACGACCAGGAAACCCCGATACACCACAATACCATCAATGACGGGAGACAGGAACTGTATTCAAGCGAAAAATAAAATTGCAATTTACAACTTCAGCGTGGCAACATTAAGTCGATTTCATGCAGCAGTATATATGTTCCGAGTTCACTGATACATTTAGTGATTGCACAATTTACAGTAGAATAAAACAACTTAAAAGGGTAGATCATGTCCAGCTACACACTGTTAGGCAACGAGATTCTCTCACATGGTTTATTCACCAAGCAAGACGATCTACGAAGAAAGAGGCTGATGAGATTCGAACCCTGTCTTTTCGGTTAAATACCACACAACATACAAAGCCGGAGCCTCAACTACTTTCGGCACAGAGGCTGCTTGCAACGTCGGCAGTTGTGCCGGACTTTCAGCTGTCCACTCTCTATACGCACATGTAATGGCAAATGTGCTACCCGCCACAGACGAGTCATACTCATACACTATACATTGTCAAGTTCTATGATGATGTCTTACACGGAAGAATTACCTGTCACACGTGCTGATCACAGCACCCCTTTTTATAATACGCACAAGTAAATGAGGTTTTGGTCTTTCACAACATAAAAAATACACAATTGAGTAGGGTCCAACGCTCTGAATACATTATAAAGACTATATCGCTGTATTTTCATCTTCATGTGTAAACCGAACCTTACAATATTTATTTATATGATCGCATAAAATTACAAAAAGGGAAAATGATAAGAGACTTACAAAGCTGTTATTATATTATAATGCATTAAAATAAGCATCTTCAAGAGTTCAATCATCAACACTGCTCGACTTCGAACAGTCGAAAGCAAGCAAAACCACACACATTCGCTGTACACTATCTTGCTAACAGATATGTGTTACATATAACACATTACCCAAAATGTAAGAATAATGCAATTACACTGTGCGCACGTTGTGCACCTTTCATTATTAAGTATATAATACAACATGCTGCGCGAAGAGATATTAGAGATATACCTAGGATTCCATGAAATGAAAAACAAAAACAACAAAACAAACAATAGAAACCGTGATAGGTGCTGCATTTTTCCTTCTACAAACTGCTTGAAGAATAAAACATGAAAATTGAAAGAATTCGCGACATCTAATGCTTCATCTAATATCAACATCTAATATATTATAATAATACGTCATAAAGATATTTACATTTTGGAGTAAGTGTTGTGTGTATTACATTGCGACAATAGGCGAATCAAGTTCCCCATAGCATATAGCTTGTTGGGGGTGAGACTTGGAATTATGCGATATATTTACATTTTCCTCTACCAGCAGCTACCACATGGCATCATAATGTAGGCATGCGCTGCAGAGAATATAGCCACTGTACAACCTGGGATTACCATGGCGACTCCCTCGTGAAGACCAGTACAACCAAAAAGGAGAGGAAGTCTTAAGGAATCCAGACGGGGCACTAAAAGAAGAGGAGGCGCCATACCCTGGACAGGTGTACAGCATTCCGAGATAACGTTACATGTATTCGGATTTGTTCAGATTTTCAAACAGCCACATTTTGATCCTATGATATCCCATATACCTATACGTACATGTACTAAGAGGATGTTGGTACCAGTATATGCAATCCCTAAATCAGCAGATACCATTGGGGCATGTTACATATGTCACATCAATCATGTATTATATGTAACATATCACAGCATCGAGAATATTGCAATGTCACCAACACGGCCTAAAACTATGAGATCATTTTTTCCAGAATGCAACATCCCAGACCTGGATAAAGAAGCCCTGTTTCCCGTTCAGGTCGTCCACTGTGTGGAGCAGTTCGCCCTTGCTATCCAGGATCAGGAGGGTGTTGGATTTCATTTCACGTAGTAGGAATGATTACGGTGTGACCTTAGCGGGCTCCCACTAACTGTGAGGTTTGTGAGAGATGTGACAGCGGACTGATACACCAACAGAACGCGATCTCGCCCAGAGGCACGTAGAAGTATTTCTCCAGTTTGCAACATTATTACTTTCGCATAAGCATGCCCCCACTCATTAAGCTCAGGTAGATCACTGGAATTCAGTGTCAGCATTTGCATGACACTGTCATTAACAGTTTCAATCAGATAAAGCTTAAGGTCTTCACCATTATAAAAATCATAGTATACCCACACCTGTCCTGGACTTGGCCCAACTTCAGCCACATCGTTCCATTCCCCTGTCAGTCGTTCTCCCGCTGTCAGGTTCCGGGTAACAGAGCTATTTCCTGTCTCACTGATCTCCAGAGCAGACGCCATTCCCCAGCAACCAATATACACGTGGCCGCCGTTATCTGACACTAGAGTAGAATAAGACGTTTTTGGCAGAGAGACGTTGTTCCCCGGCTCAAGATCCGGCAGGCTGCATACACGAGCTGCAAAAGTAAGAGATGTAATTGGCCAAGCAATGCCACTGTATTCAACCAGCCAATTGCCACCCACGCAGATGGTATCCAGCTCACTGTTTTCCAGAATTTTGTAAGGGAGAGGACTGCGCCTTGCATATTGTAGTTCCTGAAACAAAGAGGCGACGCCAAAAAAACAAAATCAGTTCTGCTCGTATGCCAACACTTCATACGTTTAGCACCCCCCCCCCAAAAAAAAGAAAACAAACAAACAAAAAAACAACACAAACAACCATATATGACAGAGAAACAAGAAAACTGCGGCTGGACATTACTGTATCTATTATTCAAATCCCGCAATTAAAAAAATAAAAAAATCATTAAAAATTCAATAAAAAAATCGTTATGAAATAGATTCAAAGGAGACTATCGACATGGTGATATGGAATTAATTAATTTATCTTCCGGCGCCTGCTGCACAAGGTTTCTCTGTCTGCCTCTGCCAATTGCATTTCTTCCCGTGGTGCCATAGAGTGCTCGGAGAGGACACCACCATCTCTGTGCTGCTGGACTTTCTTTGACACTTTCAGGCAGGGTATTTTCTTCCAGTAATCACGAAACACAGGGAGAAAAGGGCAATACACCACAACGTTTATGGAGGAGTTGAGCGCTGCTAAAAGAAACCTTAGTTCCTTGAATAAAAGCGCGTGTGCATGGCTACTAGCATCAAGCAAACTATTTATTTTTGCTACATATGTTCCAACCACGTCACTCTTAGTTTCCCTGAAATGCACGGAATATTCCATGATAAAGACCGCACTACCACCTGCATGGCAGATCAGAAACACAAAGCCAATCATAAGTACGGTCTTCAAGATTGGGAATTTGAACAGAGATACACGAGCTTCCCCGGTGATCTCTGCGTGTTGGATCTGAGCCCTGCGGACAGCCAGCACCAGCAGGATGTTAACGATTCCCAGGATGACACATGGGATGATGTACATTCCGAGATACAGAGCTTTGACAAAATCTGGATCGTGTCTCATGGGTTCGGCTTTGTTGTAACATACAGACAGAATGGCAAGGGGAACGACATTGTCGAGGTAATCGTGAACTTTGATGCGGGACGCTGGTGTGTTTGTGGTCACAAATGGAACTGAAATTGATCTTTTCTTCAGATTTTTACACACAGGCTGCAGCACATCCAGGACGCTCTTGGCCGGTAAATTTGGACCCTCCTCGGATTGGCCTCATGGTTTTACATATGGAGGGATTTCGGTTTCCTCATTTCGAATTGCAAGCTTTTTTTACCTCTTCACACATTCGCCTTGCCACAAAATCGTCAAGTGGCTTTGTTCTTGATGACACTTGATCAGATTTCCTAGCAGATGTGGTAATGTTGTTTTCCTGGATGTCCAGTTTATTGTGTTTTATAACGGTTTTTACGTTGTACCAATGTGGGAGATAATCCTACAGAATATTGATTTTGTATTGTTATTAATTGCCGATGTTGTTTCAAGTCCCTGCACTGACCATCATTGCGAGATACGAACACGGGTATATGTATAATGTCATACTAATATATAACACCAAAAAAGCGGAACAATACGGTTTATACCATTTTATTAGACAGAACGAGATGCAGTACCTTAAACTAAATTTACAGAGTTGATATTACCTGGGGGTGAGTAAAATTTTTGTTTCCAGCATAGTATTGTAATCGTGACACATGCAACAGGTTGCTAACAAAACTAAAGCAAAACAAAAACAACATATCCTTTGTAAGTACCACTATTGCAATGTTACAGAATGTGCATCAAGCATTCCCAGCCTGGAATTTTACTTCTCTCAACAGAATTTTACTTATCGCAATGTATGGACCGGGAGCAGTACTCAAGCAAAATCTAATATTTTAACGTGGTAACATTACATCGATTGCACAAAGAAATATACCTGTTTAGAGCAGTCATATATTGCACTATTTATTGCAGTAGAAGTAGATACAACAATACAGAATCAACAATACAACAATATACCAACAATACAAAAATATATACATATTGCTATGTCACACACGCTCATCACGCGGTTCCTTTTGATAATACATGAATTCAGAGAAACGTTTGTTACAGGATCAACCATTGAGAGGTAAACTGATGCAATCAAAATATATCTAGCAATATAGTGTTTCGTGTTTCACGGCATAAAAATACAATAAATGCATATTTGTGTAGGATTCAAATTAATGCTCAAAATATATTGTCAAAAAGGTCATATTGCCGTATTTCAGTGTTCAAAAATTTTACAAGAAACAGAACCTTACAAATATCCGATCCCATGAAATGACATATTCGAAAACACCTTAAAATGATCGAACACGGCAGACATGTCTGTGTGATGAATATGTTATGAAACCTTATCAAGGCTGTCGTCATACATGGATATAATAAATATCTTCAATTACAGTTCAGCCATCACCATAGTTGTCACTGCTCTACTTCCAGCAGTACAAAAGCAAATATACTCTCATACATTCACTATACATTATCTTGCTAATAGCTTGATCTTGAGCATAAAGTATTTCTCTGATTATAAAAATATTGTAAAGACATGGTGCTATGCCTTTTGGTTATTAATTAAAATACAATAAATACCTATGCACGTTCCTCGAATTGTTTGCTTCTGTTCCTCCCACAAGCGCACTCACTAATCACTTCAGAAAAGACTTGGTAACTTTAATTTGTAACACTTCTTTTGCGATGTTTCTCCATTCCAGAAGAAAGTGTAAGTTATGAATACATTATACATCATTCCGTGAAGTGCAAAAATGCCCTTTTACCGACTGCTGCGAAGCATACGACATTCATTGGAAGCATGACGTCTCATACATTACAATAATACGATGTGCACATTGATGTTCCACAGGAACAATTCCCACTGCAACCTCCAGGAACTTTGAGTACGAGGCTCAAGGCAATTTCACACCGTGCCTCCTTTTCCACGGTCCTGTCTGAAATAAATGTTCTTTAAACCCCAAACTGCCATATTTCCCAACACTGTATGCACTGTATGTGCTTTACAGAATATTGCCTCTGCAGATTCTGGATTTACCCTCGCGACTTCATCATGCACACCAGTAAATTAAATATTGCTATAGCATATGAATCTTTTCTTATTCGCTGTAGACCCGTGACATTGTAAGAGATTATCCATGCACATCCATGTCATATATGAAGCCCAGTATTTGATACATCGCATGCCCAATAGGCAGATGCTGCCCAAAAGGCCAGGCACCAGTGAAGTGTGTTGTGTGCAATATGTCAGATTACATAATCGAGAATATCGCAATGCCACCAAAATGGCTTAAGGCTATGAGATTATTTTTCCAGAATCGAACATCCCAAATCTCCATCTGAAATCCATGTTTCCCATTCAGGTCGTCCACTGTGTGGAGCAGTTCACCTTCGCTATCCAGGATCAGGAGGGTGTTTGATTCCCGATCGAGTAGCAGCATGTGATTGTTATGTGACAGCAGGGGGTCGCCACTGACTGTAAGGTTAATGGCAGATGTAGAACTCGACTCATACAGCAGCAAAACGCAATCCCCATCTGCACAGGCACGAAGAAATATTTCTCCAGTCGGGAACATCGCCGCCTTGCTCGACCAACTTCTATGCACAGTGGGGAGGTATTGGGGATTCGGTATCAACATTTGTACGACAGTATCATTGCTGGTGTCGATCAGGTAAAACTTATGAATGCATTGATGAAACCTATTGAAGTCCTCCTCATACACCCACACCTGTTCAGGATTGGGACCCAAACCTGCCAGCATATTAAGTCTTCCTGTCGGCAGTAGTCCTCCCGCTGTCAGGGTCCGGGTAACGGAGATGTCTCCTGTCTTATTAATCTCCAGTACAGACACATTTGTGTAGCAGCCAATGTAGATATGACCATCACTGTCACCTCGTGCACTGTAACAGGAATGTAAAAAGTTGTCAGAAATGTTCTTTCCGGGCTGAAGATCCGGGAGCCTGTATGCACGAATTGGTAGCATACCAAATTGAATAGTAACCAGCCAGTTGCCGCTCACGCAGGCTGACATAATGGGAGGATCATCCAGAATCATGTAACGGAGTGGCTGTAGATTGGTGTAGTCTAGCTCCTGAAAACAAAAATGACATAAAGTCGTCAACCCTTCGTTGAACAATAATTTAGTGTTTTGTTTGGAGCTATTTGGATTTCTTCTTGAATCCGTCACACTCTTGGGCATCGTCCACGCACATTCTTGCACCACTTAGACTTTTTATATTATTTTCCCAGGACATGCGATCCATTAAAACAGCGAGTGTACGCAAAGAGTGTAAACTTTTTTTTTTTGTGGTTTGCGCCCATGGTACGAGAACCATTAACTGCTAGAAGCAGTAGGATGTGGGAGTGTGTGCATTATAGTCCATAACCAGTAGTCATCCTAAAACAATATATTAACAACCAATTTTACCAAACTGCATACCGATTTATCTCCTTCTGTGTTCCATACAGCCCAGGCACCGCCAAGCAGTAGCAGAATTCCAATCCCAGTAGCCAAGGTAAGACGGAGTAACACCCAGCGGTTATCTCGCACTAGCTGGGGGAGGGAGGTGACAATATCGAGACACCTCCTTGCCACCTGTAACATACACAGGATGGAAACTATCACACATTGGAGTGACAATAAAGCAAACCTGACGCCTATCTGGATTCAGTGGTCTAATTCTGGTCAGACGTATCTTGGCTTATACATGTTATAGTTACAACCTTATTTCAAGTGTTTTAGCTTTAAGTTAGTGTAGTGATACCATCCACGAATAAACACAAAGCTTAGCACAATGGCAACAAGATGCTACTGTGTCACACTTTCTTTTATGACATCAGCACCTAATTTGTCATTCATTTAAAGTGTAAAATATCTATGTTTAGCATCACGGCTTTCTAGTGGCAATACCTAAATGTCTTACAACAGTTTTGAACTGAATTAGTAGAAAGTAATGTCTTCAAACGTCATATTTCGATCAATAAGTTAAGAGGTGTACAACCGTGGTGTTACAGCAGACTTCACGGTCATCTTCTGTAGACTGGATTTCTCCCCACGGAATCAGAGAAGCCTCTGTTATGGACGGGGTCTCAGCTTTATGCTGGGTTTCTGTCTTTGACAATCGCGGCTGGTGCATGATCTTCCAGAACCCTCGGAAAACAGGTAGAAAAAGACAATAAACCGCAATGTTTACCGCTGAGTTGATTGATGCAAAGAGAAACCCAAGCTGCTTGAAGACAAGAGCGTGAGTATGGGTGCTGTCACCCAGGAAGATGTTGAACCAGGTGTGACCTAAATGCATTCCACCCACTTTCGATCTGCCCCGAAATGCACGGGCCACATCTAAGATATAGATTGCGCTCCCGCCTGCATGGCAGATCAGAAACACAAAGACGATCATAACTACAGTCTTCAGTATCGGGAGCTTCAACAGCGAGACACGTGCTTCCCCAGTGATCTCTGCGTGTTGGATCTGAGCTCTACGGACAGCCAGTACCAGCAGGATGTTAATAACTCCCAGTATGACACATGGGATGATGTACCGCAGTGGAAGATCCACTCCAAGATACAGAGCTTTGACAAAATCTGGATCGTGTCTCATGAAATCTGCTTTGTTGTAGCAAATATGCAAATCGTCAAAAATAAACGTGATTGCCACTGACGCAGAAAACTTGGGTGCCGGGATAGTAGCAGGTAGATGGTCACACATCGAGGAGTAGTTTGTCTTTTCCTCGCGCCTACACACTAACTGCAGTATACCCAGGGCTCTTTTAGCCATGGGGTATTGATCTTCTTCAGCTCCTAAGGCACATGCCTGTGTCATAAATTTCAGGAAACGCGGCTCTCGAAGAAGTAATTCTTGGCTTGACTCATTTTTTGTATGTTCACACATGTATCTCATATTCCTAGTCTTACATATAAAGCTCGAGATCACGTGGGGTCGGTGATGATATTTGATCATATTTCCCAAGAGATGTGGTACTGTGACAATCAGCATGACACTGAACAGGCTTAATATCACTCTCTTCAGGATCCGCTTGTAGTTGATCTTGAGAAGCAGCATGGACTTGGCACTCTGCATGTACCTGTCAAGGGATAGTAAAATGGTCAGGTAAATGCTACAGTAGTAAAAGTAGAGAAACAACCATTCCAGAACCCTGGTGAGCTTACTGTAGCCGTATACAATGTATGCCAGGATATGTGCAGCAACAGCAGTGACTACCCCGAGGTCCGCTATCCCCAGTGCCAGCAGTACTCGAGAGCCCGGGATCTCACTCAGGTGACGTCCGAGGACGGCCACAGAGGATATATTACCCAGTATCCCTATCACACAGACGGTGAGGGTGGAGAACCGTAAAGCCTTCCAGACGGCAGGACTGGTGCCAGACATCCATTCAGGCATATCCATGGTGTCGGTGTGTAAGTAGTGTGTGCTTTAGCTCACATCAGTGAGCCAAAGCACACTGAGTCGTGTGTAAAATGTTTATCACCATCTAGTATCACACTAGCTACTGCGGGAAAATTAAAGTGGGGTCGGCTCGTAAATTTAATGCACATTTTCTGACGTCGTTTTAGTAATATTTATATCGGTATTACGCTTACTGCGGAACGTGTATGGGATCACTTATCAGATTATATGCAGTGATATGTGTGGCAGCAATACGACACCTGTCCGGATTATGTGTCCCTATCAACGTACCCAAAGCGAAGATAGTGCATAGGTAACATACACACGGCAACATCTGCGAGTGTCACATTGCCAATTTGAGTAGGTTTAGGGAAAGGTTTACGACTGAACATAATGAACTCCATATGTTCATTTAGATGTGTTCGCTGGTAATAAAGGAACATTACACCAGGCTTAATCATCTATATTTCACTTGACTACAGCTCACATTGGATGTTGACTGGGTAATATACATAGTTATGGTGGGCATTTATAGAAATTGCGTGGGTTTGCAGAATTAGTGTATAGCGGCGTAGGAGATTGGGTATACTGCAACAGGCCAGGCACATAAAACTACCTAAGTTCCCTCCACTTTCTGCCTGAGTCATTTATACACCTCACATACTCTGGCAAAGCCGATATCTGGAGACTGATATCATGGACAGTGTAATACAATCCTGAGCAATATAATATTAGAGTTACCAACACTCAGCAATATAATATTGAACTTGTTCGCTTGTCTTCGCTTTTGACAAAAGTGTAAATGAAGTACTGTTTAAAACGCAATACCCTTTTAAAGCAGACCCCTTAAGCAGACCCCTTAACCTTAATTATCAGGCGCAGTGTCAGATATTCAAACAATTTGTGGGCCAATTTGTGGCCACATCGAAGATAACACCGTTATACTATTCCGTTATACTACTTTTGTTTCTAAGGCCAGTATCGAGTACCGCACCCTTATACCATTCCTGTCTGCATCTTTAGAAGCATTTAAAAATTTTAGTTGTCTTTTTAGTATTCTTTGTTGGGTGGCTGCTGGTCCTCATTGTCCTTTGAATTTCTATATGTTTTGTATACACTTTGTCCCACGTGAGAGATAATCCTACAGAGCATGCAGAGTACTTCCTTATTGTTTGTTCTCGTTGTTGCAAATCTCATTCTGCAATTACTGCCGTTGCATGTGGAATGGCAGACTATACAAATGAAATAACGGCCGACAAACGAAAATACAATTTGGTGCACGAAAAGATGTTGCATACGAATACATGTACATTGAGAATAGAAGTAACATGTCAGAAGTGCTTTAGATTTTGAAGTAAACGTTCAGTATCCAATATCTGATATCGACCATGAAAATGAAGATAAAAGGAACAGACAAACCACTTGTGAAAAACTAACTTAGTGAAATTGTATACGTCGTAGTATTAGTAGCCAGAAATGTTAATACCATAAATGACGTAAGACAGGAACTGTATCTAAGCGAAAAATAAAATTGCGATTCAAACTTAAACGTGGCAACATTAAGTCGATTTCATACAGAAGTATATATGTTCCGAGTTCACTGATACACTTAATGATTGCACTATTTACAGCAGTACAATAAAACAACTTTAAAGGGTAGATCATGTCCAGCTACATGCAGTTTGGCAATTAGCTTATCTTACACGGTTCATCCACCAAGTAAAGACGATCACAAAAACTTTAGACGAAGAAAGAGGCTGGTGCGATTTGAACCCTGTCTCTTCCGTTAAATACCATACAACATACAAAGCCAGAGCCTCGAATACTTTCGCCACTGAGGCCGGTTGCAATGTTGGCAGTGTGACGGCCTTTCAGCTATCCAATTTCTATTCGCACATGTAGTGGCAAAGTTGCTACCAGCCACAAACGAGTCGTACTCATGCACTGTGCATTGGCGAGTTCTATGGTGATGTCTTACACCAAGGAATTACCTGTCGCACACGCTGATCACAGCCCCCCTTTATATAATACATGCAAGTAAACGAATTTTTGATGTTTCACAACATAGAATATACACCTTTGGGTAGGGTCCAGTGCTCTGAATACATTATAAAGACTATATCGCTGTATTTTCATCTTCATGTGTAAACTGAACATTACAAATATTCATTTATGTGATCGCATGAAATGACATAAGAAGAAAATGGCAACAGACCACGCAAATATGTTATAATGCATTAAAATAAGTACCGGGGTATATTCCATCTAGAGTTCAATCATCAACTTGCTATCCGCTGCTCAACTTCGAACAGTAGAAAGCAAGCAAACCCACACACATTCGCTACACTATATTTCTAATTAGATGGGTCTTACACATAACAAATTACCCAAAATGTAAGAATCATGCGATTATACTGTGCTGCAGGTTGTGCCCCTTTGATTTTTAAGAATAAAATACAACATGCTGCACGAAGGGGTTAGAAATATACCTAGGATTCCATGAAGTGAAAAAAAGAATAGAAACCGTGATAGGTGAAGATGTTTCCTTCTACCAACTGCTTGAAGATATTGGCTACATTTAATATCAACATCTAATATATTATGAGAGTACGTCATAAAGATGTGTACATTTTGGAGTAAGTGTGTATTACACGTCGGCAATAGGCGAATCAAGTCATCCGTAGCATATAGCTTGTTGGGGGTGAGACTTGGAATTATGCGATATTTACATTTTCCTTGTGCTCTGCAGAACCTGACTTGCTTAGCGGCGAAGTCTGAAAACCTCTACAGGCAGCTACCGCATTGCATCATAATGTATGCGCCGTAGAGAATATTGGCACTGCGCAAGCTTGGGTTACCATTGCGACTTCATCGTGCCCAGTGAACAAATGTACAGCATTCCGAGATAACGTTA
>JAAUYG010228214.1_pt1 | contig 12005 bp, 13 predicted proteins | sample 7278091 | NCBI WGS metagenome assembly JAAUYG01 (sample SAMN14350201, study PRJNA611818) | marine sediment metagenome | isolation source: surface marine sediment (0.6m) | place: French Polynesia: Moorea | collected 2018-08 | reverse complement strand
CAACAAATTAACTTTTCCAGTTAAAAAACAGCAAAATGAGCAAAACTATCCATGCTCAGATACAGCTTCCATGCAGTGTAGTGTAACAGTGAGAACAGCTTCAAAACTGAACGACTGGATTCTCAGTTGGCAGTGGAAGTGGAGGATAAATATTGTTGTTATGATGATACGCAGTGTAAAGTTCGCCCCTGGTATTTTGCGCTATTTTATATCCTCTCGCAGTCCGAAACAATAACTGGCTCCCTGGCCCACAAGTCGAGGAGCTATGTGACCACCTGACCACACAACAAAAGACTCCTGCGTGGTGAATCTAGGCGCACACAACTCCCGAAGCAGTTATACTTGGTCAGTTCAGATTTTGTTTGCGGGAAAGTTCACAAACTGGATTCAAGAGGTGCAACTCTTTTGACACAACCAGAACAATCTGAATCTGAATCTGAATCCAATCATTCAATAAATTTTGCAGAAGCAACTTCCTCACTTCCAACCACATCCCATGCTCGGGAAGGACATCTTACTCCAATCCGTTGTGCAGGATTAGGTCCATTTCCTCAACACCTTTCATGCAACATCGACGGGAATTCGTGAAAATGGACAACGGGACAGACTGGCCACAAAATATCTGAACGATAGGTAAGAGGGTCAGGCACAGTTTAGTCTGCCCAACAGCGTCTCCAAAACATTTGTACACTGAATTCTGGAGGTTCCAATCTTTGTTATCAGGTTCATATCCCCAGGTATGATTCGTTGTTGATCATGGATGTTGAAAGATTGGTTTGGAATTGACATTTCGTGTAAGTGGGCACGATTGCCATCCACTTTTATCTGTCTTTACCCGCAACATCGCAGGGCATTACGCACGAAACGAGCTTCCTCGGATTCCTAGCGAGTCTCACTGCATCATGGTGGAATGAATGTATGCACATGAACGATCGGACAACCACAATTTCTTCTCAGTTGTTCCACTGGGAACTGCACATCCAGCAGATGGGGGCGGGGGTCTCTGGGATGGTGAACTTGTCTGCCCCCGACAAATTGTTCTGTTCACCATGAGAAGGTCAAGTTGACACTTCGAACAAAAGAACAGAACCAGAAACCTAGAAAGGTGCCCTGCCCACATCTCAGATGTACTTTCTTTCACCACTGTAGCAACAACGATGACTTTAGGTAATTGAAGTTAACCACAGGAACATGGCAACAAAGGCGCCAGCAGCAGCAAACAACAGCCCACAGGTGGAAACGTGGGTGGAACTATGATTTTTCCCAGCAGACAGCAGATGCGAATTCCGACAAGCAGATGTTGAACTGGAAACAGGAGAGAAGCAAGAAATCTCAAACGCGCCATCAGCCTGCGTTGAGTACTGTATTTATCAGGTTCCCTTCATCATTACCAGGTGAGCAGGGCTCGAGTTGGTGTAACCCTATTCATAGAGAGAGGCGATGATGGAGATAAAGAACGCAAAGGTCACGATGTCCATTTTTAAATGAGCCAAATTCCCGAAGCGCCCACTAGATGATCCAACAACCAACGCCAGCTCACCATCCCCAGGTCAAATAGCTGGAAGTGCAAAAAAATTTCTTTTGCAGTGAATGAAAATCTTGTTGGTTATACGGTACATCATCCGACAGCCACCTGCTTTCATGCCTGAGGATGTCAAACTATGAACACACTTGAACGCTACTCGCTCCTGGCAAAAACATGAACGGGGACGTTCTCTCCCTTGCCAGCCTCAAGAAGATATTTTTCTGTTGATGATAATCTTTCTTTACTTCAATAATGAATCCTGATACTCAACGTCACGTTTTCAGCTGCAAAAACACAACCGAAACAGCCCACTGCAGATGGTTTTCAATTTCAAGAAAATGAAAGATTGAAAGCTCCGAGCCGACAGGAATTTGCCAAAACTGACGCAGACGCTCTTTGAAAGTTTACAGCTGCTTGGATGCCGGCCGTGTGGGCACTTCAATCCGTCAGACGAATACACGTGATCTCAAGGGCAACAACGGGTACAAACCGCACCTGCCCTTTCCCTGGAAGCGGGTTTTCCTTATGAGGATGGCCTGTTGAAGGAGTACCGAACTTGAACGGGACCAAATCAGGTTCTTTCACTTTATCCACACCATTCACATGGGATCTCCGTCCTTGTCTTGGCTCACAACAAGATCTCCCATCAGACTTGTCTTGGCTTTTATCAATCTCTCTCTTGACTCATTTCGTGTGCCAGGTGAGTTTCTGGATGTCTGTGGTGTGCCCTTGAAGGTGGAGATCTTCGAGCTTTGGATTCTGGTTTTTATCCACAAATTGCAGACAGTGAAAAGGTTCTGTTTGGTTTCTTCCTGATTTTTCTTTGTCAAATAAATTTTCTCGATCCTTCAACAGAAGACGGTCAAACGAGGAATGTTTCTTTCCCGCACACAGACCGTCGTACCGTCGTCTTCATCGCAATAAGGACCCGACCCAGCTCAGTGTTGCGAGGTCACAGTTCAGGATCAATCAGTCTTTCGTTCTCTTGTGTCATTTGTAATTTGCAACGGAAAGGTCAGACTTCAGTACCGTAGGATATGTGACGAAGAGAATTTGTACGGGACGCTTTGAGAATAGCTCAGGTTCCTGACTCTCTCATCCACGAAACAGCACTGCCATCTACCATTTCTGCGTGCCTCCCAAGTTGGGAAAAGCTACACACCTGTGTTCAACTGGATTGTTTGATGGTTGCAGAGGGTGAACCAGAACTCCAGAAGTCTTTGTCTTGGGCAGAAGAAAGGGTGCCTGTCAAAATGGCACGCAGCCTGCTCTGACAGACTGAAGGAATCTCTTCAAGAAACATCCCAGTGAAAGACAGTTATCGAAATTGCCAACGAGATGTTTGCCCACAAAGGTTAAGTCCTTCCCATACTGCATGGAGGGTTGTGCGTCAGTGTGGGAGGGGGCACTGTCAGTGGGGGGTGTGCTTGACTTTGGTCCTCGCTTGGTTGATGTCTGGTGGGGGTGGCCTCTGTGATGAAAATGAACGTCACGTCACGTCACGTCACGTCACTTTTATGTGCAAGATGGTGACGACAACACAGTTGCGTCCCAGTAGCTTGCTGACTTCTCGAGGGAAACTTTGATTACGATGAATAGAACCTGGGCCATTGCAAAAATTCCAACAAAATAATCGATGGCGAGTGCTTTGCGCGAGACAGAGATTATTTTGTTGTCATTCTAAGCAATGGCCCAGGTTATTTATTGTAAATGCGATGACAACAATTTCCCAAGATGATTATTTTGATCCCCCAAAATTGTAAGGACACTGTGGATATGCAAATTGAATGACACAGCGAGGAGTTATTTGGTACAGTGTCAAGGTTCATTGGGTGCATGAATGGATTTGACAGCTGTCACTTTTGCACTTTTCAATGGTGAAAATGGATCATGAAGAACATCTGCACTTGTATGGAGATCCAAACAAAATAATCCATTACATGGACTGTGAAAATGATCAGGATAATTCCAGATATGTGCCAACACTTGTGCCAGGAATGTTGCAGCCACTTGAAGATTTCAGTGATGACGATACTGATCAATTGCTGTCTACTTTGGACTTGGATTCCATCATCCCACAAGACAGCAAAGTAGCACCAAATCCCAATCCAGTCCACAGCAAACCACCACCAAATCCAGTTCCAGATACCAAACAAATGGAACATTTTCCAGAACCAAGCACAACTGCAAAAGTGAAGGATAGTGGCAACAGATCATGAGTACCAAATAATTTCAGTGTGATTGAGTGTCTTTCTGGCATATGGAATTATTTTGGTATTGGTACTCATGATTTGTTGTCCTCATAGATTCAGAAATGCAACAAAGAAGAAAGCTTATTGGGCTGCAAGAATTTTTGAGCAATGGAAGTGTATTCGCAATTACAAGTTGAAGAGTAATCCTCAAGATGGAGAATCTGTTATCACAGGAACTTTGTTGAACTTAGACATTGATTTGTTGTGTCAGGTCTTGTGTCATTTCATCTTGGAAATCAGAAAGCAAAATGGAGATGAGTATCCCAGGGAAACTTTGTACAAAATTGTTCTCTCCCTTCAACATTTTATGGCTATAAATGGGAGACATCTCAAACTGTTAGATCATCCTGCATTTGTACAGTTATGGAATACATTGGATAACAGAATGAAAGAACTGTCAAAAATGGGTGTCATTTGTGGATGACAGCAAGCAAAGCCTATCAGTTATAATGAGGAGGAACACATGTGGTAAACAGGAATTTTGGGAGATGACACTCCAGAGAAATTGGTAAATACTCTACTCTATTTGATAGGACTACATTTTGCTCTTCATACCTGTGATGAACATAAGAATTTAAGACTTGGTGTGTACTCTCAGTTCAAGATTAAAATTGATGACACTTCTGGTTGTTGCTACTTAGAATAGACAGAGCAAAAGTCCAAAAACAATCAAGGTGGACTGAACAATTTGCACACCAAGCCCAAAGTTGTGAGGGCATATGAAAATGAAGAAAACCCACAAAGGTGCATCATGAGAATCTTTGAGAAATACAAAGCAAAGAGGCTATCTCAAGATCCAAAGTGTTCTCATCATCTGTACCTCAGACCACTTGCTCATCCCACAAACCCACACATTTGGTACAGTTGTCAACCCATTAGTGTGCAGACATTGTCCAAAGTGATTGTGAAGTTACGTGATGCTGCTGGATTCCAAGGAAAATTCTCCAATCACAGCTTACATTCAACAGCTGCAATGAGACTTTATGACAGTAACATTGATGAACAGCAGATCACAGAACTCACAGGACATAGGTCCATTGCTGTGCGCAATTATAAGCATACATCTGCTGAGAAGAAGAAGCAAGTCTCTGATGTTTTGTATAGGAAGAAAAAATCTGTGCCCAGCAGTACCATATCCAAAGCTCCAGTCAGCGAGGAGAAACCAGACTTCAATATTGGGACTTTCACACAAACTGTGGGAAATGTCATGGAGTTCAAACCAAGTGAAACTGTTCATGTCAAAAGTGCAGGAGTTGACATCAAAGAACCTATCATCAATTACAATCAGGGCTTGGTTACTGTGCAACCTGTAGTGAATCTCAATTCCAAAGATTTGTCAGAGAATGAGAAGGGCAAAATCATGATTCCACTGATCAAAGTTGAACTGACTATCAACATTAATTAAGCAAATTGCATGCTTTGTCTATTGGTCACGTGACATTGATCTGTTATTGATTGGTTGTAGTGATTTGTGATCGAAAAGTTCCATGGATCTGGTAATTTGTGGGGAAGCACATTTGTGAAAAATAATCATTGGTAAAGATCAAAAGAAATTGGCGTCGTCGTCGTCGTTTACTTGAACCTGAATCTGGTTAGCTCCCTAGAAGAATCAGTTCGACTGGGCTAGATACTAGCTGTGCACTCTATCAAACCACTGACCCACTATATCCCACCTGGTACCACTTCATTAACTCAAAATAAGCAAGATATGCAACTTACAGTGGCTGGAGCAAAAGAAAGTTCTCACCAAGAGTTTCGCGTATTCCAGCGAGTTCACAAACCAGCAAAGTTTTCTTCAGGGTCACAAGTCGGAAAAGATCCTGTTGCACGACTGGAATCGATCATAACTTTCAACCAAACAGGATCAAATGCCTCTCAACTCTCAGACACGTCAGCCATCAGAGAAGAATCATTGTGTTGCAAACGTAACAATGCGTAATCGTGAACAGAACATTGTCTGTCAATTTCAAAGCTGCCACCACTGTGGTAACGATTTGGCTCCACGAATCCGGGACAGACTTCCGACCGGCGAAGTGGGTGACCATCAGATTCGCATGTTTTGAGGATCAACTGTGTATTCCCTGAAAGGATCCCATTGCCTTCAGTCACAGATCTAGGTCTTCAGCACCACTGGGTAAAATGCTCTGTGAGTGTTAGAAACCTAGATACCATGCAATGTACAAGACCTTCTGTCACCAATGCCAAACAAGTAGATCTGCCGTAACTGACCAAAAACTTACCGGTTCAAACGTATCAATAGGAGCGCGTATTTCTCTTGCGAGTACTCCATCAGCAGGGGGTGAAAGTCGGATCGTCGTTACAAGCACCAATTGGCTATTACTGCAGCAAGTACTCTTTCCGTGGCCTCTCAATCCATCAATGCCCAACTAACACATCCTGTACATTGGTTTCAAAAGCAAAAACAGTGGCGAGGCTTCGGGTTGCTGCAAGAATTGCTCAGCAATTACAGCCGACAGTCCAATGCAATGGGAAGTGCCCACAGGAATGAGAATATTCAGAACTATTATCTGTATACCAGCACGATCAGCATACCATGGCAGCGCAGATTCCATAACAGGGCCCAAGAAACAACAACGGGAAAGCTTCTCACTCCATTGAACAACAAGCTGGACCATTTTTCTTTTACTCAAGGAACCTGGCATGGACACACACAAATGGGACAGTTTATTTGCAGGACAGTGACCATCTCCGGAAGTCAGCAGAACTGATGAGGCCATTTATCCTTGTTAGGGAAAGACTCTTCTTGAAGAAAACAAGCCTGGAAAAAAACGCCTCCACTTTCCTGTTTTCCATCCTTGTTTGACTGCTCAGCTTGCACCACAGCGTTTTTTGTGACTGTCCTGAGACAAATTCTTCTGGCGTTTGTCCGACTTCCCAACGCCAGTGCACCGAAGAAGAAAAATCCCGGTATTGCAGACATTTGCTGATAACGATACTGATCGCAGCAGACACTAAGTTAGGCCCGGCACGTCTGCATTTCTTGCTTTCTCGGAACAGGTGCTTACTAACTACAGGTGGTGGACCTGGGCTGCACATAAGGGAAGAAATCCCGGAAACGAGCTGAGATGATCTTCCTGCGAGAGTCAATTCCAACATGCAATCCTTCTCCTCATTGCCGGCGTTCTCAAGAAATTTCCCTCGGACTTGTGTTCAGCAAGCCTATCTATGAACTAGAGATTTGGACACAAAGACCAAGTTACTTCGCTGCCACCATCGCCGTGCACCAGGGGGTGAGCGACATCCATGGGGGTGACAAGACAGATGGAGGAGAAGGATGACACATCAGTGAAATGGGGGAGGGGTAACATCTTGATTGGTGATGGAGGGTGACAATCAGGGGAGGGAACTGACAAGTCAGAGGGGGAGTGACACTGTGGGGGGATGACAAGTCAGAGGGGTGACATCCATGTAGGGGGTAAGTCAGAGGAGGGTGTGACATTTCCCTGGGGGAGGGGTGATATCTTGACAAGTGGTGTGTGTGTGGGGGGGTGACAAGCAGGGGGATAGGCATGAGCAAAGGTCTCATCAAAGCCTGAACCACAGTCTTCTCCAATGCTACTTTGCACCTTTTTCAAAGGCAGGGAAGTGATCAGTCTTTGTTTTCGTGCAGACAAATGGGAAATTTGCGCATCAGAAACCTTTTTGGCCAAAAAATAACCTCAACGTCCTGTGACAGAACCTCAACAATCCAACAACTAGACCTCTTTCTTTGCAGTACATTTCTCGATTGCCATTGCACAATCATGAAACAACAGACGAAAGATCTGAAATCATCCCAAAAGAAAGGACACAGGATGTTCAAGATGTTGGCATTGGTCTAAGATGTATTTGACCTTGCCTAAGGAACCGAGGCAAATTTTGACAAAAACACAGAGAAATCTGAAAGAGCACCACTTCCAAAGAAACAAACTCCCCTGCCAAACCACACCACAATCATGAATCCACAAGTGAACATCATATGGATCTGGATGATAATCTACAGAGAAGTGAGGCACAGGTAAATAACGCCAGGAATCCCTCTTGGCAATGTTTTTTTTCTCACATCCTGCTGCGTGTCTGAAACCAAGATTCATTTCTTTGTATCCACTCCATTCTCACGCTGCCATTCATCTTGTGGTCTTTGTGGAAACGACCCTAAATTCAAATACATATTTCAATTCAACTTTGTTTGGCCAGATGATCACTTCGGATTTTTTCACGCGTGCCAACCTTCATTTGTTGTTGACACCGTTGTCTGGATGCATCCAGCTGTTTTTCTTGTATCGCTGTGGAATATTTTTTGCTTTTGTACAGAACAATGCTGGACCCAAACTTGCCAAGGTTCTAAATACAATCACAAAAACTTTGACCACAACCACAGCAAGACAGCAAACACACCACCTACCCTTCAAGTCGTGCACACGGCACTTCCAATTTCAGTCCCATTTTAGACATGTTTTTAGCATTGAGAAAATAGACTCGTGGAGAAGACGTTGAACTGAATGTTCACCAACATGAATGGGATGTTTTGCAACAAGTAGACTCGCAGCTGGTAAAGCTGAGTGCGTACCGGTAAGTGTTGCAGCTTCCTTCAAATAAATCAAGCTAATTCAAACCATACATGGCCAAAAACAAACCTCTTTGTAGCATACATTGTGGGATCTTGCCTTCTTGCTTCTGTCACGACTCCCTGAATTCAAGGTTCGAACCGAAATATTTGTTTTCAACAAACAAAACTGGACCCCAAAATGAAGAACACCGCGCAGCGTAAAATTATTCCCTCGTTAAAACACCGCAGCACTTTTTGGGCAGAGGTAGGATGATTTTTTTTTTTGGATAAGGTGTTGTGCACAATTTGTTTCGCTGTGACTGCGTGGTGTTCCAAAACAACAGGCAACATCTTGGATCTGAATTGCCAACAACAACACCGTCAATCAATTTCTATCGATTTGTAACCAAACCACGGCCGACAATCACGATGTCTTTGACACAGCAAAGATCTTCCTGCAGACACAAAGGAAAGGGAATCTTAGCATGACCAGGTGTAACATTACCTTTGTTCATCGGAATGTGTCACCATTAGACATTCTGTTTTTGATCCCTCAAGCTGAGTTTTGTCACAACACCACTTCCAGGAAACGGAAAACCAACTTGAGTGGACAACTGGGCCTCCTATCAGTGTCCCCAACGAAGACACTGCCACTGGTCTCACAGCAATTGTCACAATAGTGACGTTCTCATTCGCTTTCGAGCCGAACATGTGAAACTGGACATTTGCTGTGAACGGCTCTGTCCCAGGACTGGATGTTGCGGCAGTATTGCTTGAGGGGAGGGGATGCCGAGGGGGAAGCCATCCTCATCGAACAACAGCCTTCGCGGAAATAAAGCTTCAGAAAAGAACAACGTGAAAGCAGTTTCTGCGGCACAAACGGCCGTCTGTTGACCAGAATGGGAGCTCATCAATTGGTTCCGAAGCAGCTCACAGAACCACAAACGGCCAACGAGCAATGAGCGGATCGATGCATTCAGGGAACACTGCACAGACATCAAGCCCAAAGAAACCACTCTTCTGTAGACTCAAATATTCCGTCTGGTGTTTGTCAGTCTTTCAGTTTCTTCTCAAGGGCCGAAATCGTGTGTTCATTCTTGGGCAGTATGAACTCTACATGCAATTACCTTTTTCACAATCAATGAGCAGACCTACCGAGCTTTTTCTTTTTTTCTTATATTCCAACAACATAGACGACGAGTCAGGATCAAATGCAATGGATCTGTGCCTTTTTGTTCATCACATACGTCCACAACAAAACTCCTGGAAATGACGTACAGAGCGCAAATTCCACTTGGCTGGAAATTGTTTGCTGTTGTTGCTGCAAAAACGAAACGGATTGTAACACACCCTGTCTGGTATTTGTCTTGCACAGTAATTGGGAAAGATCGCTGCTGGTTAGTGGAAACTTTATCAGCTTTTGCAAACAACAAGAACTGATGAATTTCCACAACGTGTTTGTGATCATCCTGACCACTGATCAGTGTTTGGTGTGATGAGATCAAAGCATCTCTGATGTCCTTGCTGTGAAAAGGCGCACACTGTCAAGTGCCACAACCCTCTGGTTCAAACTTTTTTTTCGATTCTGATCAGCACGTTTCACCAAACAAGCAGCGTAATTCATGCGAGCTACAAGCAATTCATTGTGAACATTATGATCACATAAAACACAATCCCTGCCAAGAACAACACATCTCTCAGTGGTGGAGCATTCCAGCAATCACATCTGATGATAACCTCACATTACACCACAAAGTGGTGTAAAAAGTTCAATTTTCCTTTGATCTTGCTGTGAATTATCTGCCACTAACCACACAACAAACAACTTTTTGAGCAAGTAAATTATTTTTTGACCACACTTAAGTGCAACAAGGTTCATAACAAATCATTTCACATTGTTCCAGTGATTGCATTTCATTATTCCAGTCATTGCATTTCTTTCTAGTGTCCGAGTTCAATTGTCAACACGAGCACATTTCTGTGGTTCTCCCTGCAATATCTGCGATGCTCTGCATTTTTGAGATTCATGAGTTCTCTTGTAGCCTTGGACAGCCAACAAATGATGTCCAGTTATTTCTGTAATAACTTGTTCTTCCACCCCTCCTTGATATAAGCGCATTGCAGCAGTAGACCTGAGTGAATGGTTTGTGAAGAAACCATCCAATCCTGCTTGTGAAGTAATCTCTTTCACAAATCTGCACAACTTATTGACTCCAATAGGCATATCCTGATACCACAAACCAGGCTAGAAATTTGGTTGTGGTCTGAGGTACAATGCCTCACACTTTCTGTTCATTGGTAGCAATGTGTGGTACTTGTAAATCACATGAACTTGGTACTGTTCTCTATTCTCTAGATTTGGGAAGATGGTGACTTTCTTCTGTGAAACTGTCTTGTGCTTCAAACCACCAGCATTCGTCTTGGTACCAAGATCTTCTGTGTACAGAATGTGTCTTTCACCTCCATCAGGAGAGAAATATTTCAACTGACTTCTGAATCCAATTGACCACAAACTCCAATGTTCTGCTCCAGCTCTCAGGGTGCAATGCAGCCCAATGACAAAAAGTACTGTCTTCACCAACTGTTCAGGGTTTGACATCCCAAGAAAGCCATTCTCCCACAGAAATTTCTCATCATTGTAAGAGAGAACTTGAGCCTGTTTCACAAATGAACCCATACCAGATTTCACTCGCTCCTTCATTAGGTTGTCACAGGTATAACACAACCTAATGAAATCCTGATCTTTGTCATCCAGTATCTTCCAAAACAGTGTGTATTTCCAGGAACATTTGAATGCAGACTACCATCTCATAGATGGTTTTGGGTGGATAATCCTGCCCATTGATCTTCTTTATCTCAGTGATAAAGTGACACAGAGCATATGACAGTGCAGGCTTTGTGAGTATTTCTGGTCTATCCAAATCTACAGTAATTGGAACCATATCTGGATTTCTATTCCTTGCCAATCACCAGCTATGAAACATATTCACAACCCAGCAAATCTTTTTGTAGGTCTCTTGAGCAAATTTCTTCTGTCCCATGAACTTTATCTCTTCATCAGAACAGGGCTCTTTGAATGAATGCACAGGTTTCTCAGGTTTTGCAGGCTTGGTAGGAATGGATTTCTTCACTGGAATAATCTTGGGAACTGCAACAGGTTCTGGCACTTTGAATAGCACACAATTATCAGGCTCATCATCATCATTATCAAAGTGAAATCCCAGATCAAAATTTGGTTCACATACTTCTGGTCCTGATGCAGGCAATACCACCACCTCATTTTGCAGAAAAGGTATTGGTTTTGCAGGGCCATGGTAATGTCCAAGAGGAAGTTGTGAAGAATGCTGCTCCAACTCATTCACATCCTTCATCAACTGCGAATTGGAAACTCCAAATTGATTGAAGAATTCTTCTTCAGCATGTTCAGTTGCTTGAATGCACTGTAAATCACTCATTTTGCACCACATTTGCTGCTCTTCAATGGATTCAATGTCTCTCAAAAGTTCTAAATCAGAAACATCAGTCATCAAATATTCAGCCTCCAATCTATCAACTTCACGAATTAATTCAGCATCTGAAAAATCTTCATCCAGTAAAAATTCTAACCAGGACATTGCCCACAAACACAGGTGAAATTATTGACTCACATTGACATGAGCAAAGTGGTGAGCAATGACAT
>JAAUYG010218095.1_pt1 | contig 12006 bp, 11 predicted proteins | sample 7278091 | NCBI WGS metagenome assembly JAAUYG01 (sample SAMN14350201, study PRJNA611818) | marine sediment metagenome | isolation source: surface marine sediment (0.6m) | place: French Polynesia: Moorea | collected 2018-08 | reverse complement strand
CCAGCGTTACTTGAAACCTCAAAACAAGACAGTTCATCCGCAGGGTGAGCATGTAGCAACATACGTTATAGTACTGATTAAATTTTGAAATCTGTGGTGACAGTAATAACACCGGCTTACTGCCATGTGCCTTTTTGTTTCTGGAAATAGAGATATATTCTGTTACAGTTTCTGATCACGTTAACAGAGTCAGAAAATGATCGTTCTTGTTTTACGGAGCATACTCTCCACAAATGCAATGTTCGTCAACAGTTAAAAATGTTTTTGTGTGAAGGCAATGACGTTATTTGGTCGTACATAAAGCGTCACACGCCGAAAAAAGTCGTTCATAAAGCATCGCATCTATAAATGGGACCTTCTAAACAATTTCTAAAAACGAAGGTTAGGACCACAATACCAGTGTTTCTTCGGCTCCTTTTCCGTAACAACATTTTGTTGTAGCCATAAATGGCATATTACTTGGGTCTGGTCACCTAACTGTAACAATAAAAACAAACATAAAATACATCCCTGTTTTTGACAACTATTTTTCGCTATTAAGCGCTAGAACAGCTTAGGACGTTCCCATTAGCGTCCAAGTCCTTACCACAGATATTAGGTCTCAAAACAAATATTATCCTATTCTCATAGACTTGTTGCAGACCCAAATTATGTCCTTATTCCGCAAAAAACACGATCTGTTTCGTACATAAAGCATCGCAATCGTACATAAAGCATTGCAAATCGTACATAAAGCATCGTAATATCGTACATAAAGCGCCTGGGCCGTCGCAGTATACGGACAGTGACGGAGGCGGTAATGTCAAATTTGCAATTGTCACAAAAATTTAATTAGCCTAAAATAAAGCATAGCCGTCGAAGGAATAGCATTTTGATATGTATATTATCATGAATATCGCAAATGCACTGAATGACGAGTTTCAGGCAATTTGAGACCAGAGTACCGCCTATGTACCGAATGACCCTATGGTGACCTTGAACAATATAGGCACCCCATATGTGTTTCAAACGTCCCCCAAAGGTTCCGCATGCACGTGTTCTAGTTTTCCTGAACCCCATATTTCACCCCGCTTTTCTCTGTGACTAGTCATTATCGAGTTACTGGCTTTTATAAGACAAGTGCACAGGATGATCTTAAAGTAACATTAAACAATACAAGGTCAAAGTTACCCCAAAGTTACTAGTGTCGACCGAGTCCCAAATTTCACTTCGTTTCAAATTTTTAAGTCTAAAATCTCAAAATTCCGCTAAGTAACTTTTACGTGGGCTGTCAGGAGGAACATCTCTAAAATGTTTAGTTGAAAAAATAATTAGAACCGTAGACGGAGTAGCGCTTTGAAAACTATACACTCGGAAAAGTCACACATGCACTGAATCCCCTCCTCCCCAAATGACCTGGAAAATACAAGGTCAAATGTAGCCGCATATGTTCTGCTAATGCCCTCTGAGTCAAAAGTTTCACTCCGTTTCACTTTGCAGTTAGCCATTTCCAACATATTTGCAATTTCATTTCCCCATTAGTCACAAGTAACTTTATGTCACTAACACAACTGAGGAAGGAGTAGTGTTTTAAAATTTCCACTCATACATTGTGCCAAGACACGAAAAAATCGTTAAAATGAAAAGAGAGCTATATGGACCTTTGTCATGTGCTTGACGACAGCATAACGCTGACTTTTAAGTTTTACTTAGATGTTCCTTACTTGAAACCAAGCCTAAATTAAGGCAAGTGCACTGAGTGCCCCCCCCAATGACTTTGACGGTTAGAAGGTGAAAGGTACTCCAATATGTTACTAGCTTTCCTGAGTTCCAAACTGTAGCTTATTTCACACTGCGACCAGTCGTTTTCGAGTTAGAGGATATTTTCAGAAAAAAGTGCACTAAATTACCCCCAAAATGACATTGAACACGACGTCAAAATTGCGCCGTATATCATTTTCTTTTACCACCGAGCCCTAAATTTCAGTCCATTCCGCCCTATAATTCAATTCCAAGATATTTTTGCATTTTTATTTTGGACTGTCACAGGGAATACCTATAGAAAGTTTGATTCAAAAATAAACAAACGTGTAGAAGGCATAGTGTTTTAAAAAATCGTATTATCGGAAAAAGTGCAAGTGCACCGAATGACTCCCCCAAATGGCCTTGAACACTAAAATGTCAAAGCTACCCCATATATTCTCTACTGGTACCTCAGAGTCTCAAATTTTCAGGATTTTCGCAAATATAACCATATTTATTGCAGTGTAAATAGGTATGCCAAAAATATGTACAAAGTTACACTTCTCGCCTATATATCTATGTGTGCAAGGTATGTGTGAATGCCGCTTTCCTCAACTACCATGGGTGTGCGTAAAGTGTTTTGCCCCCAAGCAGTCTGCGCGTGTGGGTGTTTATCGCCTCACACTTTTGTGTATCGAGGCGTAAATTTCCCCTCAATCAGTATTTCCCATTGTCTTCAGCTATTACATAACACAACATGCATTGTTCTTCAATGATATCATGCAACTTCTACTGTTTTTCCCCAATATACGCCCTTTCCAAATGATGTGCGTATTCGATCTTCATCAACAACAAATCTGTCTCTTAGGCTGCTCAGTGCGTGCAACTTTGAGTTTCTTATTAAATGTTATAACTCCCAGTAGTGTCCATGTATGCTACGCTGGGCAGCTAACCCTAGCTTGATTGGTAATTCAAAATAAAGTACATTGGTTCATGACACCACTAGGTACTAGTATGTTTCAATTGCTGAATATATGCACCATGTTATAAATGCTGCTTAAACATACCGTGCAAAGTTGTTGTTCACTTATGCATAGAGCGGAACAAGCGAAAATGAAGTCCTGTCATCGGTCACTGTGTGCATTCTGTTTCCAAGGTCTGTGTTCATGTATATTTGGGGTCCGATCGACATTCCGTATGCGTTTTCAAAGTCAGCATCACATGGTCATAAGAAAAAAGACTAACATACTATTAGTCTTACCTGGCAACTTGTCAAGTAGAATGTCAAGGTCCATGGACCTCTTGCTTCTTACCCCCAGACACTGCTGTTACAATAACCAATATTACTTACTGGTTTTCACAGCAGGCGACAGGAGAACGTCACCAGGGAACAACTCCAGAGTCTTTATCCTATCAAGTATCTCTTTGTGCATGACACCCCCCGGGATGACAACCCCTTGCAGTACCATTCCATCATAAATAAATTGATGAGGTAAAGTGAATGCACCCTCCGTGCTGTCTGCCATATTCTTTAGATTTTCTAGTGGAACTATCTACATGGTCATTCATTTCGAAGTATGCTGCATATCATACATACCCTTGTAACATGTATAACTCGGTCAAGTAGCAGCCTAGTCTTTGCTGGGAGTATGTGCTTGACATAATGTGTCGAGGAAGCGACTTCATGTTTATATGCAAGTACAGTTTCTTATGTATCCGTCGAGTGCACGGCGTGGCTTCTAAAGGTTTATACCGCCCATAGTACCTTATCATACTTATTATGTAACCTTTGGCCTGCTTTAGACTGTTCCTGAGCGTGGGCTCTCTGAATCAAAAAACGTGACTGCTATATCTAGCGTGTCTGTTAAATTGTGGAAAGTATGATAGACAACGGACCATAAGATTGCTAATACAAAAACTGCATCCTTTCATGCAACGTGTAAGCTAAACATGTACCGGGGGTATTGTGCACTCCCAGGGAAACATATTCTTTGATATTTACATCTAAGCTACTTCCAGAGTGATATTTCAATATTGGGGTCGTGAAAATGCATGACACACAAGAGATGAAAGAAAACGTCTGCTATTTCATATCTAGGCCCACATGTATGAGCTCTTTGACTAACTTGTCAACCAACTTGTCAACATACTTGGCTGAGCCTGAGAGAGGTACTACTTCCAATCCCCTCCCAGGGAAAGCTGTCCTAAATGTAGGTGGCTTACGTGTCAGGGCTACAAACTCTATATAACAGAAGCTTGCATATTATAAAATTCTCGTTAATACATAAATCCATGTGGTATTATCACATTCTAACTAAATCTATTCGTAGTAACGTACCAGTGACGTTAAGAAGCCCCCATCATGCACGGGCATATCTTCATATCACCGTTGACATTTTCCGTCCATGGGCCAAAAAATTAACATGTCCTAATCTATTCGTAGGGAAGTGTCAACGACGTTTAAGCCCCACAGCAAACGAACATGCACCGTCTCATTAGCACGAGTATCCATTCTGAACACTCTAGAGTGCAGGGTCTATCTCTTCCATCCATAAATGAGACCCTATAAACATGTTTTTCCAGATTTTTTTTTCGTACAGATTTTCCCCAATAGATTTCTTTTAGGTTTCTTCTGATGGCACATGTATGTTTGCTTGCTTGCTTGTTGTAACCAGGCATCGCGTAGAATACCATGGTCTTACATACACAACAACAGGCCTAGGTCCACGGACCTTGACACTCTGCTTGATGACAGCGGTAGGCATGTTATTTGAAACATTACTCAAATTTTCCATGATAACCAAATTTGAAATAAATGCACCGAAATACGCCAAAATGACATAGATCACAGCATTAGATCAAAGGTACCCAGGTATCCCATATATGTAGTACTAATGTCAGAGACCCAAATTTCACTTTCACCACTTCGCTCTACGATAAGCCATTTTCGGAATACGGGACACTTTGAGACGACTGCCTTGAATGACTCCAAAATTACATCGAACACTACAAGGTCCAAGCAAGGACCCTATACAGTATAGGGTTCTTTTGTCCTTAGATTACCCGTGGCGCCTTGAAGCGTGTAAGCGGGTGTATACTCCCCAGGGAGTTGAGCAGGTGATGGATGTAACAGGTCTGCCAGGGGTATTATATAGTATGCAAAGCGCTTTGAGCTAGCTTCGGCAAGGAAAAAGCGCTATATAAGAACTGCATATTATTATATTATTATATACGAGTTTAAGACGCGTTGACAATCTTTCTGTCTTATAGCGTTTGGAACAAGGTTATCAACTGATCAAGGTCAATGGGTTTATGAGCAAGGTCCTGTGTTGGAGCTGAGGTGTTGGTGTCTATGTACTAAGCCCTTTTTGTCCTAGCCCGACCTGTGGTCAGACCTTATAGGGTGAAAGCAGAATGAAACGTCACGCCACGGGATGGCTGCGATGTCCTAATTAACTCATACCATTATCCTGAGTCCAATCTGGCCAGTAACGCTTGTATACTGAGCCCTGAGCATACATATTTTAACGTCTTTATTTTGACGTGGCGGAGGATAGAACCGCAAACCTCCTGCATACAGGCGAACGCTCAACCATTAAACTACCTGGCCGTGGTCACTGCATATATGTGTTACTAGTGCCCCAGAGTTCAACAATTTCTGCATTTTGATCTACGTCCATCATTTTCTAGTTACACGCCCCTTTCAGGTTCACCGAATGACCCCAAAATGACTCTGAACACTACAAGGTCAAACTGGTGCCTCATATATGCATGATATGTATTTAAGTTACTAGAGTCCTAAATTTCAATCCGCTTCACTCTACGGCAATCGGCCGTTTTCGAGTGACAGGCCATTTTCAGGCATATACACCGATTTACCCCAAAATGGCATTGAACACTACAAGGTCATAGGTACTTCATGTACACTCTACGTATACTGGTATCCTAAGTCCCAATTTTAATCCGTTTCACTGTCCGGCCAGCCGCTTTCGAGTTGCAGGCCAATTTGAAGCAGGTGCACCGAATGATCTCAGAATGGCCTTGGGCAATACGAGGTCAAAGTTCTCCTAGCATCATAGAGTATCAAATATCAATCCTATCAATCGAGTTGCATGCCAGTCGAGTCAAAGGTCACTGAACAACTCCAAAATGATGTTAACTACTACGAGGTCAAATGTACCCCGCATAGATGTTCTACTGATAACCACTAGTCCCAAATTTCATTCCCTTTCCAGTTGCAACTTTCCTTTCTTCCCATGTGCCACGATATAGTTATATGGCCACATGTGAAGAAAATAGAGATTTTCAATAATTTTTACGAAAGTAAAAAAAAAATATGGCAAATAAGTTTTGGGCAAGCACCGACACACAAAATTTCACACAAAAGTTTCATTGCACTGGCTTAAGAACTGTGTTACGGTATTATCTCTGCTGACACGGTCAAGCAGAGCTAAAAATGTATAGAAAATGAACGGCCTTTTGACTGCGTAGTCAAATAACCACTGTAATTCGGTGACCCCTGGACCCAAATTCTTACTGGACCGTAACATGGGAATGCAGCCATTGCTCCAGGAACACGTTTGGCACACTTTCTGACCATGATCCCTTATTTCGCGGTTTTTAGGATAACAGACTGGATGTGCTGATGATGGCGACATTGTCGCATCTTTGGCATAATGTATGTATTATGTTGTGAACATTCTATTACTTTACTTCCATCCCAGAAGCTGTTTGACCAGTTAAAAGCTTCTGGCCGTATATGACAACCAATGACGGCATATGTAATGAATTAATGACCATGTGCTTTAGGTTGGTATCAGCAAGAGTTGTGCAGTGCCGCTTTTGCTCTTGTTGGGCCAACACTTTCTGCTTTTCCCGTTACAGTGTCTAATAAAGGATAAGGAAACCTGGATACCCTTGGTCTAATTTATTGGACCCGGTAGTTGTATTTTTGTGGACTTGCTTTTTCTAAACTCTTGGTTAGGTGGTCTGGACAATCGGTTGACAATGTTCATGCATTTGGCGCCATTCTAGCTGGTCACATAGTCTACCAAACGTTGGAGATAAACTGACAGGTTTATCAGGAAAACAAAGCATTTAGAATAGTTGAAGCTCCCAAAATGGCAGTGACAGGTTTGACTGGTTTATTAAACCCCACCAGAACTTTGCTGGGAAGGGTTTAGTATCACGTCTACCTCTAAAGCGTATATAAGGCAATTTTTTTTTAAATTGTTTGTAATGTTTTACGGTCTATACCGCAGTTATAACACAACAGATTGTGGTAAACGTTTATTTCTTCTAGAGTACATGTACGATAAACAAGTAAATTTAAGTGACTTGCCGATGGCTTTTTCTCCGGTGACCCCTTAAAAGCAGGACACTATATATGGTATTATTAGATCTGTCTCATATTAGTGTCTTCTTAGTTCGAGAACTTGACGTCGACGCAAAGATATCAGGTTCTAGTTGTACATTTCATGTTAGTGAGGTCGCAATCGAGAGTCAATATATACTCTACTATCATTCACTGTAGAGTTCCGGGGGGACGGGTTGGGGTTGGGGGGAACTACAACGTTCGTACATCACAAATTATGAGTGATACGTTGTTTGCCACTGTAGTTCCTCTGGTCGATGGCTTCTCCAGAGCCGGTCTGTGGTAACTGCTGCCTCTGTGGAATCTACCGAGTCGTGGGAATGGCGAACGGTTACATTATGCGATTTAGTGGCCTACGAACATTTCCTTATAACAGGTGAGACTGTGGCAGAGAAAATTTCAAACTCTTTTCTTCCTACAAATCGCATCTAAATTAGTTCAAACTTCTCCTGGTTTTTAAATGGTCCTCACAAAAGTACTGTTTTTCAGTTTGGAAATTTTCAGAATTAAATTATTTATAAAACTTTGAAATTTCGCCACTACCATCTACGGGAAAGGTCTCAGAGAGGGCTATATAAACTCACTTTGGAGTTTTGCGTTGGACCATATGTTCAGATGATGTTCAGACTGTTGAACATTAATAGGAAGTCATATATTTTGAATTCAATCGCATCGTTAGATTTGACTTTCAGTGGCCTTGAAAGGTCAAGTTCAAGGTCGTTCACATTCTGGAAGGATTCTGTCTCGTAAAGGAGTGCAATTGGACCACATGATACTGTTAAACACTATTAGGAAGTATTAAAGAGTATCGAATCCAACAGCACCATTAGATCTGCCCTTGGTGGCCTTGCACGAACAAGTTCAAGGCCATTAATGTTTCAAACCTTTATATCTCAGAAAGGGGTAGATTTCGGGCATATGTTACTATTGAATACTAATACCAAGTCACATAATGATATATTGAGACTCAAAATGTGTTAATAGATTTGACAGTGAATAGCCTTGAAAGAAAGGTCAAATTCCATGAAAATATGGAAGGTTGCGTAATGTTTTCAGTGGTGATAACTGATGCTTTTATCAAGAAAAGACATATGTCCATGGACTTCTTATATTTTTTAACACAGGTTGAGAAAACGCAAAGTTGAAATGTGATCTTGGGCAAACCAAAAGACATTATGGACACTGCTGGCCATGAATATCAACACTTCTATATAATATCGACATAAAACTATGTGACTGCCATGTAGCAATTAAATGATTGGTGAGCCGTACAAAATAATCCGAAATTGACCATTTTATGAACCCAATTAAAATACAGGATCTACTACATTATTTATAATACGTCTTTGTGCAGCTTAGAGCACGACATTAGAAACCGTTGTGGACTGAATAGGCTATTTATTACTTACGACAAGTTTGTTCTGTAATAGTTGTAAGTGTGAATTCCACAATGACAACAGGTACAGAAAAACTGCTTGTATGGGCTAGGAATTGGTGGTAGGCAAACTGTGAAGAACGAGCATATAAATGGCATAAAGAGAGAAGATATGGAATAGTATGGACCGGTAGCAAACACGAACCTGTTGACAACGAACGATATACGTGCAATATACTTAGATTGCGTTAAGATGATATGGGAGAGGTGAAGGACAATTTTAAAACGGACATGTAATTTCTTGGTATGAGATGGGCATATTTCCGGCCGGACGTCTGTAAATACCGAAGACAATTTAGAGTGTCTGGGTCGGCAAAGTCTTAACATGTCGAGATCCAGCCGTTCAGGGCTTAGTAATATACTGCAGTCGGCTGAAATTATAGTCAGATTCAGGGAAATAACAACCTCTATGATTCGCGTTGCCAGGCGCGTCCTCTGCCTGTCATTTGCCAACAGAATATCTATCGTGGCAAAGCACACATGAAAAATATAGAACAGTCTAATCTGGTGTCTGGTCTAACACAAGAGCAAATACCCCGACAAAACGCCTGTGTCAATTGCAAACACGGATGCTCGACAGTGCATTCCCTGGCATCGGCAACACTCCAAGACAAAGCACTTAATGCTTTGTAATGCTAACAATCAATAGAAGCTTCGAATTTTGCCCATTAGCAATTGAGTGGAATGACAGGTAGTGGGATGACAGGTAAGCAAAAAATAACGACAACAAAAAAAAAGAATCACCTTTAAACAATATAGTGAAAGCAAACTGCTTACATAAGTAAGTAAAGAGGATCAAGTTAGAAAATGTTCACCTGTGTGCCTGTGTATATCTGTAACAGTCCCTGTGAAAGGTATAACGCCCGTCTTGAACAGCACATTTAATACTAGTGTATACTATTACATATAATTCTATCATAATTGCGCTTTCTTTTTCTGCTCTTGTTTTTTTTTCCTTAATTTTTGCTTTCCTTGTTCCTTCTTTCTCTCTATATCGTTCTCATTTCTTCTCATCGTTCTCTTTCTTCTTTTTCTCTGTCTCTTCATTCCCCTTTCTCCTTCTTTCACTTGCTTTCTTTCTGTCACTATTTCTTCTCGTGCTACTTTATTCTCTATCTGTCGTCTTTCTTTCTTCCTTCTCTCTTTCTCTGTTTTCTTCGTCCTTCCCTTCATTCGCTCCCTTCCTTTAATTTCTCCCTTTTATCATTTCACGTTTTTCCCTTCCTATCCTTTCTTTTTCCTTTCCTCTTTCTTCTCTCTTTGCTCTTCTCTTTCTCTCTTTCTTTGTCTACCCTTTCTTTATCTAATTTCGGTCTTCTCTGTCTTTTTGCTATTCCTCTTTCTCTCCTGTCTCTCTCTTACTTTCGATCGCTTTGTCTCTCTTTCTTCCTTGTATCCCCTAATCCTCTCTTTCCTTCTTCCTCATCCATTCTTGTTCTTTTTTCCGTCCTTTCACTCTCTTTAAAGTTCAATTGTGGTAATCTAGTCACCCAGCTGGCAAGCATGCCACTGCCTCGGGCTTACTTTATTGACATCGAACTGACATGGATTGCGTTTTACAGTAGTCACACAACTGCACAAGATATCGGCTTTTCTTTTATTTATTTTTCTATCTGTTGTTTTACTGTTGTTTTTTTTTTCCTTTTTTTTGATGGGATGGAGCTGTCTTTTCGTAACGAAACTTTCCCTTCATACTGTTACGGCTATTCTTTTTAATGGGGACTCCAAGTGAACTGGGTGCCAGTGAGTTATTCTCTTTAAACAGGAAAACAACTGCTGACTGTAAAGGGGAAGATACAAAGATAGCAAAACGGTGGCAGATTTGTTTTGTTCTTGGCAATAAAAGGCCAGAGATGGCGCCAACAGTCACGAATGCTGTCAGTGTCTGTTTTGAGCAAAGGGAATAACCTGCATCATGTGGGCAAGGAAGTGAATAAAGGATGTGCAACGCCGGATACTTTTAATGCGGCAGTTTTAGGGTGGAAAGAGCCGGTTTGTATGCACTAATGTTCTTTGTTACAAGTTAGTCCGACGTTAAATAAATTTCACCTTATCTTATCTTGTCTTAGGCCAGAGTCTGTCTGTCAGAGCAATAATCCGGGGATGGGGGGAGAGGGGTGTCGACGAACCTCCCATTCTGGGCCTCTAGGGTACAACTAAGGATAATTTTCACTTAAAAACGACAACATATTTTTCATTATAATTTCTTGGAGTTTGTCCCTGTTAGTGCATGCACGTGTAATTGGCTAAACATGTCCACGAAACTTGTACGCGAAATGTGTTAACCAAGCTTTCAGTGTCTGACAAGAAGTTTAGATGAACTAGAAAACAGAATTTGCAGCCCAATTTATGATCTCCACGCCAGTTTTGGCATAAAAGAGACAACGCACAGAGACTGAAAGATTCAATCTACAGACAATGTTTTCCGAGAAATAGGCGTATTTTCAAACCTGTCATATTTGGGCATGAAACTTAGCCATTGAAAAAAGTTCTAGAAGTAGCACATGCACTCTCTTTTTACCCCAAGGGCATCGAAATTGACCTTATTTTTTAATTTATTTTTTTACTCTGCTGATTTTCAAAATTTTCATATTTGCGCATAAAACATGGAATTTGAAAAAAAAAAGAACTATTAGATGTTGCATTTGGACCCTCATTCTACCCTGATTGTTCGAAACTTATTTTCCTCTACTGGCAAGGGTTTTCAAGACAAGGGGCCGATTATTTTTTAAATTGCCATATTAGGGCACGATGCTTTGAATTTCGAAACTAGTTCCAGAAATTGCATATCGACCTACCCTCTCTGAAAACTTATTATTTTAGCTCTATCGGCAGCGGTTTCCGAGATACGGGCCGTTTTTCAAAATTGGCATATTAGGGCACGACACCTGGAATTTGAAAAAAAGAGAAAAAGATCAGAAATTTGCATATCGACACTTTATACTATCGGAATGGGGGGAGCTTGGGGCGGGGGGTTGGAGGGGATTCAGCTTAATTTTCTATCCTCAGGCAGCGGTTAGCTATAACTATAAACGGATCGATTTTCAAAATCATAAAACCTAGAATTTAAAAACAATTAGGTAAATTAATGCAGATCATCATCAAAACAGTCGGTAGCGAGCCCTCATGGTGATCTAAAAGACTTCCAAATTTGATCACTCTTCGAATAACCTGTCCTGAGATATGCTAACGGAGCGGTGTCCGGAACAAAAAAAAACCCAGCAAAATAATAATAATAAAATCAAAAAATAAAAAAAAAACAAAGAAAAAGTAAACAAATTAAAGCAAAATAACAGCATTTTCATGCTGTGCTAATAAGTGATATAAGACATTGGAGCGCCTAATGGGGGGGGGGGGGGGGGGTATATAAAAAAAAAAAAAAAAAAAGAGGGGGGGTTTGGTTTTTTGTTTGTTTTTTATGTTGGTTAATTTTTTTATTTTTTATTGGGTATGGGGTGGGAGGGGGGGGTGGTGG
>JAAUYG010051431.1_pt1 | contig 12006 bp, 7 predicted proteins | sample 7278091 | NCBI WGS metagenome assembly JAAUYG01 (sample SAMN14350201, study PRJNA611818) | marine sediment metagenome | isolation source: surface marine sediment (0.6m) | place: French Polynesia: Moorea | collected 2018-08 | reverse complement strand
CCTCGGTTCACTCGGCCGTAAATGAGTACCTGGCTATAGACAGAGATTGCACTTGTACTTAGATTACCCGTAGCGCCTTGAAGCGTGTAACCGGGTGTATACTCCCCCGGGAGTTGAGCAGGTGACGGATATAACGGGTCTGCCAGGGATAATAATATGTAAAGCGCTTTGAGCTAGCTTCGGCAAGAAAAAGCGCAATATAAGAACTGCATATTATTATTATTAAAAAATTTGATACAGTTAGTAGTAATTGTGGGAAAAGAATTCGAAATAAACATGTTTGAGGTCATTTACCCCTGGCCTAGGCCCACCACCAGGGTTGGCATTTTATGCCACTCCCGGTTTATGCCACGGTGTAAACCATGGCGTAAACCGGCCGGCATAAAATGATTAAAAGCCACCAAGTGGCACAAAGTGGCGTCAATTCATATTTTGTCAAATAAACATCAGATGTCACCTAAAGTGTAGTGGTCTGCGTAACATCATAAATGTATTCAAAATCAATATAATAAAGTAAAACATGATAAGTATGCATTGAAATGTAACAGAAAATCATATACAGTGTAAATTTGCTCAGTATCATGTGAATTACTGGCAAAAATAGTCCTCGCATGCTGGGTTAACAAATTTCTGCCACTTTATGCCATTTATATGCCGGCATAAAGTGGCTGCTCTTATGCCAGTAGGTCTGGCATAAAAATATTTAAGCCGGCTTAAATGCCAACCCTGCCCACCACACATGCACAACCGCTCTTCCCCCATCAGCCACCGGTCAGTTCGTCATGCAAAAATAGCCGGGACGAAACCATGAGACGAAACGGCCGGATGGTATGAGTTCCTTTACCATCTTCTACCTCCAGTAAACGAGTGGTCCAGTTAATTCTTACATGAAGCCTGGCAGCTATACCGCGACAGAGAGGGCAGGCACAAAGCGCATCTAATCATTGGATCAGATCGTCCTCGTCCTATATGTGGGAGTGGGTCGTCCTGGTTGTCAAGCGAGTCAACCTGTATTCGACTGGATACCATTCACACGCATGTGTTGACAAAAAATAACGAACTAAACTTGCGTGATGTAATAACCTATTTCTATCAGACTTAAGACTTCAGATTTAACTTCTAAATCTACCTCCTAAATTTGAGTTTTCTCTTTCAGTGTTACATTAATTGGCCGATCCCAGTGTTACTGTTAAGTAGCATAATAAAACCTAAGGTATCCAGTCACCTCGTCGCACAGTCGTTTCGTCGCTGCTATTTTTGTGCGACAAACTGTTGGCTGAGAGGTTGTGCTTGTGGTGGGCCTGGGGAGAAATGAGCGACATCCTCATTTACATTTATTTCAAATTACTACTGCCTCAGCCTTCGCTGTGATTTGGGCAGTGTTTATGAAATTAAACTCCATTAAGCCCACATTAGAAGCTTGTATTTCTTTGCCATGATTAAGGTTATAACTTATGAAGGGTACAGCTAATTAACAAAGCAGATAATAACCATTCAGCATTTCCAACATGCACGCAACATCTGCTATTGCTTTGATGATTAGCGCCCTGTCTGTGGTGTTAGTGTATGGTGTAACGACAAAGTGCTGGACACCCCAACACCCCTTTGATTAGGTTGGTTCAACACACACAGTGTTGTTCACTCATATGTGATGAACAGACTGGCGAAATGACTGTAGGATACCTACGACAGCAAACAAACATAACGTGGTCAGAGTTTTTCACTGTCAGACAATACCTTATGGACATGCCCTATGTGGACATGATTACAAATGCACATGAATGTCTGATGCAGAGTTAAGGTTTGATGTTCATATTCTGTTCTATGTTTTGCAAATTCCAGGAACTGCAAGATATGTCAAAGGATCCCCCAGCAGGATGTTCAGCTGGTCCAGTTGGAGATGATTGTAAGTTTTGCTTGTACATGTATAGATAAAAGTAAAGTGAGTGAGCCAAAAAGAAAGAAAAAAAATAAGCTATCAATTAGGCTCACAGGGGTCGAAATAGTAGGTGCCCAGCAGCCCGAAGCACACTGAAAAAAATCTGGGCCCCATATGTTTGCATGACGAAGAAGAGTCTGGTTGACTCCCATGGTTTATGCTGCAGAGGTAGACTGCAGCTGTTATCGATTACGCGCTGTGGGCCATCCGACAGATCAAACAAAGCTAGGCTTTTTAAAAACAATGAAATGCGAATGTGTTTTGTTGTCTGTCACCCCAGCAGCCCCATCCGGCCTTCCTGCTATCAATGTGTCATTACTGTTTCTTCTGAAAACGAGTCAAAACCGTCTCAAATTGTTTGGCAATTGTAACAATCTTACTGGAAGTGCAATCGAGAAAGCCGTTGTCAGGCTTGTCTTACCGGGTAAACATGCTGTTTTGCAGTTGGCACGCAGCCAATTATAGCGAAAGGTGTCTTTGTAATGGATATTGGCTATTCAGAGCGCAGCAAACATTGCTCCCGATCTAAAATGGAGTGTGCTGTGACAATCGTAAATCGACTATCATGACTATAGCATATATACTTTAGGATGTCCGAAACAGTGGGACATGTGAAGGATGTAGAAAAGCTAAGTGTAAAAAAATTTGGAGGTACTAGTAATCGCCCGCATGTGCAAATATCTATACCAGCTGCAGCCTAGAACGGTAAATGGGACTTTCCATTGGTTTCACTTGCTATGCCCTTTAACTCAAGCCGATGTCTCTGCCTCTGTATTTATTATGTAGTTCAGCAAGCTTCTTGGCTGTTACGGTCTCCAGCGACTGAATTTGTAATCATCAAAGGTGTAGGTTGATATCTCAGTTCGTAGATGCACACTGGATTCTTAAAAACTCTGGAAATTATTCTTTTGTGTTCATTACTATGGACTTTTCATGACTGCTTGATTCATATTTGGCCACTTTAATATGATCAATGAAGTGCCAGTTTAATATCTAATATGATCAATGACTATGTTCTAAATTCATTTGTGTACATGCTTTAATTTCCAGTATTCCATTGGCAAGCAACAATTATGGGACCAGTGAGTGTGAATAAAAATATTCTTACTCTCCAGTAGGGTTGTTAAACGTTTACTTTCAAACTATTACTATTACTTTAAATCTTGCCGAAGCCAATTACTATTACTCACAGTCCTATGAAGCATATATTAAAAGTTATGTACGTTTTCTTGGAGCAGCCCAGCATTTCTGTAGTTAAAATTTTCCTTTGTCGTTTTATTTGTTATGGAAAAGGTTCTGAGATTTTCAAAGTGAGCACTGCTATGCAGGACTAAAGTCAGTACGTGCAATAGTCCGAATAGGCGAATACATATATTTCAATTGGGTATAATCCGTATGGTAGTACGGTTTGTGCAATTTTCTGTTTGAAAATTTCTATGAAGGCAGCGATGCGTTTGACTCATAGTATTGTCTTGATGCTTCTGTTGCAGCATGATTGTCCATACCAGGGAGGGGTCTTTTTCTTAACCATTCACTTTCCCACAGACTACCCATTCAAACCTCCAAAGGTAAGGTGGAAATATCAAAGAAGATCAGGGTTGGCATTTTATGCCACTCCCGGTTTATGCCACGGTTTAAACCATCGCGTAAACCGGCCGGCATAAAATGATTAAATGCCACCAACTTCACCAAGTGGCATAAAATGGCATAAATTCATATTTTGTCCAATTAACATCAGATGTAACGTAAAGTGTAGTGGTCTGCGTAACACCATAAATGTATTCAAAATCAGTATAATAAAGTAAAACATGATAAATATGCACTGAAAGCTAAAAGAAAATCATATGCAGTGTAAATTGCTCAGTATCATGTGAATTACTGGCATAAAGAGTCCTCACATACTAGGTTAACAAATTTCTTCCACTTTATGCCATTTATATGCCGGCATAAAGTGGCAGAAATGCTTTTATGCCATTTTATGCCAGTCGGTCTGGCATAAATTATTTAAGCCAGCTTAAATGCCAACCCTGAAGAAGATCATACTTTTGATTTAATTGCCATCGGTCGTGATGTGCCAATTGATAAATATATTCCTGTATTGTTTTGCCACGTCCATGTCGATATGTGGTGGCATTCATAGATATGTACCTGCAATCAGCAAATTTTTAGGTGTTACTTTTGCTTTATTCCTTACAAGTTATTCACCTGGAATAAAATTAATGGAAAAAAAAGCAGGAACAAGAAAGACTGCTGAGACAACGGAAAACCCCGCCCACCAACAAACTACCTTATAAGACCTCCTGATTAATGCCAATATTACTGGGAAATATATGTATAACATACCGCTCAATATCCGAGTGACCTTGACTTTGACCTTTCAAGGTCACTCAAGGTCAAATGTGATGGTGTCATTGGACTCCCCATATATGGTTTCCTATTGATGATTAATAGTAACGTAGGGCCTAACTCTGCACCTTTACGAAATATAAGGTTTTGAAATCAGAGAGACCTTGACTTGACCTTTCATGGTCACCCAAAGTCAAAAGCGATGGTATCATTAGACTCGCCATATATGGTTTCGTATTGATAGTTAATAGTAACCTAGGGCCTAACTTTGCTTGATTATGACATATAAGTCTTTGAAATCAAAGTGGCCTTGACTTGGGTCTTTCAAAGTCACTCAAGGTCAAATGTGATGGTGACATTGGAATTGCCATATGATGGTTAATACTAGCATAGGTCCTAACTCTGCTCCTTTACAAACTATGACGCTTTGAAATCTGAGTGCCCTTGATTTTTGACCTTTCAAGGTCACTGAAGGTCAAAGCTGATAGTGCCATCAGACTCCCCATATATGACTTCCTATTAGTGTGTAATAGTTCTACATGTCGATCTCTCACCGTTTAGCTGTTGAAGCCGCTCGAAATTTTTTCTCCTATCACTTATTAGGCCAAAATTTTGGACCGCCCTACCCACCGTTACTCCAGGGCGATTTTTCTCAAAATCTAATCACTTCATCTCTGGGTCAGAGGGAAGGCTTCCACCAAAAATGAAGTTCATTGGTTAAATACTTTTTGAGATATCTTGTTAAGTCACTCAGCATCACAATAACCCCCAGCAGAGCTGGCGGTGTTTCATTCGTCATAGACTACATGGGGCCATGTTATTGACCATATTATGCACATGTGCACAAGCAAAAGAAGTAGAGCAGTACATTTTGGTTACAATTTATTGTTCTGGTCTATTTTTGCTCGCCGACCTGCCAATAAGATTAAGGTTTTCAAAACTGAAATGTCCTATAAAATAGATATCGATCAATAATAGGTATCCAGATATCGATAATGATTCATGTTTGATTCCCAACACTAGTTCCAAGTATTAAAGTACATAACATGCATAATGATTTTGTGTGTATTTGAAATTTAACTCCCATGCGTTTGTGAAGTTTTAAATTAAGGAAAAGTTTTTTTTGTTGTTGCAGGTTGCTTTTACAACCAGGATCTATCACCCAAACATAAACAGCAATGGTAGTATCTGTCTGGATATTTTACGTTCACAGTGGTCACCAGCATTAACGATAAGTAAAGGTAAGGTGTTTGTGCCGGTGATACACATTGACAAAAGTGCTGTGCAAAGTAATCGGCTTTAAATGGATTTTCACATTATGACATTGGCTGATGGTAGAACATGTACTTTATGCTTTGGTACTTGCTGGTTAAATAGGGGACTGCTGAATACTTAAAGTATAGGTTGTTCCTTAGTCTCTTAGGATTGGAGTTAGCTGTTCGAGTTAGCATAATGGACTTCTTTCACTATGGTATACAGGAATTCTGACCATATGAAACATATCTGTGGAGTAGTCTTTGTGCCAAATATGAAGCATCATAGTAATTAGTACCTGTGTAGGCATAGTAGACATTGTTTTCAACCTTGCATTACTAGGTCAATTTTTCTGGTTTCAGTTCTCCTGTCAATCTGTTCATTGCTAACGGATCCAAATCCAGATGATCCACTGGTTCCGGAGATAGCCCGGATTTACAAGACAGATCGCGAGAAATACGTTAAACTGTCCAAGGAATGGACACAAAAGTATGCCATGTGATGTCGGACTTCGGGAAAAACTCTGCATGAACTGAAAGCCTTGTTGCGATGAAGGGGTGACCTGTGGAATGACACGAACATATTTTTGGTTCTCGCTACATCAGTGTGTGAAACGGGGGAGTACCAGATTCTCACCCTATTTCAAGCAGTGCTATAGACCATGGTGTTGTGTCATATCCACATGTTTCTTTCCAAGAATATTGTGATTTGAAAAAAAAAAATGTGTATTCATTGAATTGGGTTTGTAGTGATGGAAATGTGTTAAATTCTAAGTCAGTTGAAAAAAAAATAATCATAAGGCACAAGTTTACAACATAGGAATGGGGGAGGGGGGTTGAGTGTGCACTGGGGTGAAAGATCTGCATTGAGTGGTTGGCTGACAAAGTGCACAATTACAAACTAGGATGGTCTTTGAAACAACGTAAAAACCTTGTGTTTTGGGTTTGATCTGGCAGGGTTTGGATCACGATTGCTGTGTTGCGAAACGCACAGTGGGGTTGGGGGCATATTCTTCTAAGGAGTACGACCATCAAGATCAAGCTATTTTATCTGGTTATTCATCCCAGGAACATTTCTGGTGTGGAAGCAGATTGCTGACTGTACCTGCATTATTTAGGCTAGTGTTGTGAGAGGTGTGTGGTATGACCTTGTATGCGCCTGGCTTGTGCCAATTGTAGTGTACCTGTAAAACCTGTATGTGCTTAAGAGGAGGATACCCAGAAGAAGAATGGATTTAGTTTGGTTGTCTGTATCGGTTTTTGATGGTCATATTTAGGCAAATTAATTGGTTTTAGGATAAGTTCTCGATGTATTAACATTTCAAATTCCAATTATAGTCTTCAAAGTTGCAGTTAGGCAATGCCATCGGAAAGCAACTTCACAAATTGAAAGTCTGAAAGCTGATTATAGTCTTCAAAGTTGCAGTTAGGCAATGCCATCGGAAAGCAACTTCACTAATTGAAAGTCTGAAAGCTGCTTCAGTAGCCGTACCCCCAAGTGAATATGTTTAGTGCTATTGCTTTTCAGTGCTATTACAAGTTGCCCAGTTTGGCTCCCATTTCCAGAAGACCTTCCAAGTGATCCACTGTGACTTGGATATATGGTTAAAATGCAGTCGATCATCTTCATTATAACCTATTTCTCAACTCATCATTATTGTACATGTTTTACTTTTCATAAAATGGAAAAATGTCACATTGTACTCTGGTGTTTTTGTTTTCAATGGATAGTGGACATTAACAAGAGGCTCAGAGGCCTTGACACTCTGCTTAAGTCACTTGCTAGATAAAAGAATGCCAGTAAGGTATAACCTTAGTAGTACAATGATCCTTGACTATGTAACTCAAAAGTAGCTGAAAGGTAGTAAAAAACCAATGCACCGAATGACCACAACCTGATCTTGAACACTTAACAGTGATATCTCTGTATGCACGAGATTTTTCAGGCTAACATTTTAGTTTCGCTCTTTAAGATCCAAGGTCGCCAGAAATCGGAAATGCACTAAATGACCCCAAACTGAATTCTGCACTTAATACCAAATTTTGTTCAGTTTTGCTCTAGACTAGCGGTTTCGGAGGTACAAAATTGTCAAAATGACGAATAATCCCAAACTGACAACACTTAACCGCCAAAAGTACTCTATATACGCTAAATGCTTATCCCAGAGGCCCAAATTTTGGTCAGTTCACTCTTATGACTAGCCGTTTCCGAGATAAAAGTTCATCTGAAATGACCTGAACTTAAACTCGGCGGTCAAAAACTATATACTTGTACACTAAATATTTCTCCCAGAGGCCCAAAGTTTGGTCCGTTTTGCTATACGACTAGCTGTTTCCAAGATAAAAGGTCGAAAATCAGAAATGCACTAAATGACCCCAAGCTTGAACACTTAACAGTCAAAAGTACCTTGTTTATGTACACTAAATATTTACCCCTGAGGCCTGAATATTGGTCCATTTTGCTCTACGACCAGTGGTTTTCCAGTGGTCTGGAAATGCACCGAATGACCCCAAACTGGACTTGAAAACTTGACAGTCAAAAGTACTCTATTGTAGCGTCACAGCCACTGGATAGCTTAGAGGGAGCAGATTTATCATGGGTTAGGCCTTGCGAATAATGTTTGAATAAGTTACGAGAGTTTGATATAACCGGTGATGTCTTAATTTCGAGGATAGCCTGTCTCCAATCGATAGTATAGGGTGTATGTATAGGCCTGTTGTACAGGACCTGTGGAGAGCTGTTGTAGCTTTGTCAGGCCCCATAGTTGAAGAGAATAGGGTTTATTGTGCACCATTGTACGGCCAGAGATGTACTTCTCAAACAAACTAGGAGTTAGTGTGTGTTATCAAAGTTTAACGGCACACCAACACCAAAAGGGTCATACCGTGCCAAAACAGGTGATAACGATTGCAATGTCAATTCAAGTCGCTACCGTCTAAGCACTGCACTGTGTGAGAGCATTCGCTATCAGACCAAGTCTGAACAAAATGTCCGACAAGACCTGATACCCAGCGTGTGCCACGGGGAGGCTGCTCTCTGCACCCCCAAAGTAGGAGTTAGACAGGTATTCATTGTAATTAGCAGACCCTGCCGTTGAGATGCTTCAGACCCTGCCGTTGAGATGCTTCAGTACTGAAGTGTGAGATTCGGTGTGGTTTTGCACGGGCGCAACCTGCGCAAACGATCATGTAAAGTGTTGCGACTTAGGAAGTTCTCTGCGCTGAGAGAGCGCAATAGTATTAAAGTAAAGAGGACAGATTTTCTTGTCATTTGAGCCCAATTGCGCCTTGATTGAGTTAGTATTGAAGGAATTATAGGAACTTTAAGGGGCAAGTCCTATAGTAAGACGAAGCAGGTGGTTTCTGGCGCTCCATAATGACGTCATGTTTTGAGGCTCTCTGATTGGACAACACAGGCCTTGCGCCGTTCGATCTGATAGTCTATTGGACGGAGTTTTGGCGCGACTGGAATCCATAGTAACGGGCAGACGGCGAGAGCTCTTTGAGTATATATAGTAGTAAACATGTAGAATCGATAGTTCAGCTACAGTGAGTTCACCTTGGGTCAAAATACAGAGATTCAGCTACAGAGATAGCCTTAGATTTAGGAGCTTCAGTCAGACCCGACTTGCTTCGTGCTAGACCTAGCGATCTAAGGCCATCCTTAGATAGGACGGTTCGACTATATCGAGTTGAACTGATGAAGATGTATGAGCAGTAGGGTGAAGACCAGGCGACAGCCTTAAGTCAGCCTGAGTCAACGGAATAGATACGACTTCTGTCTGGATGGGGAAATACTGTGGGGCGGTGGAAAGGGCAGATCGCAATTAGAGCGCGGGGCCGCTGAGGTAGGCCGGAAAGAGACGAACTGACAGAGACAGACTGAGAGAGAGAGAGACGAGTGCTATCACACCTCGATTTTGGGCATGTGATTGATAAGTCTTGAATCACTGCGAATGATTTATAATATTTATTTACAGTTCAATCACTATGTATAATGGGGAAATAGCACAGTCTTTCGGATGTCCAGGAAGTTCTTAAAGATGAATCCAAATATAAAATGCACTATAACAATAAAATCTCCACTTCATACAATATCATATAACAAGATGATCAAGGTATTCCTCCAATGCTTTCTATAGTTCTGCAGAGTGTCAGGGAGTTCTCAAGACAGCAACTGTTGACTGACTTGACCTAACTTTGGGATGACCTTTTATACACAATGACTGTGTCACATCTAAATCTGTTGTACTAACATTAACAAAGCCTAAGCAGATAATTGTACACATGCAGTTAGGTCTTAATCTTCCTATTGTTAAACCAGGTGACAACTACAAATCTGATGCAGTAACAGTTGTGACACCTTAAAGTACGTTGTTGGTACAAACAAAGCCTTATTAGCTACAGCTACCTGTAGATTTACTTGACAAAATACAGTAGGGTGGGGACAGTGACTGTTAACAAGGAATAACAAGTGTTGGCATGCAGGTTGTTTCTGCAGCCTAATATAAACCACTATATATATAAGCAGCCATGCTGTTGAAACAATGTACATTGCAGTAAAGATTTGGAGACATATCAAGGCATGTTATTTAAATCCCATTGTACTGTATTAACAATACATAGACACACTGGTGGCACAGAATTCTAAAAGTGTGAAATTAAGGGGATATTACCTGGCTAATAAGTATATAAAACTCAAATATGTAAATTATTACAACCGTAATAGTACTGACCTACAGGGGAGCTGACCCACTGTCGTAGAGACTCACAGTAAGCAAACCTGCAGGGCGTGGCCAGGCGAGCCGTGTCTCCCGCTGAGAGGGCGTCCAAGAAAACGAACCGAGGCCATGTGCAGGAGAGCCACAAACCCTCTAGACCAGCCTGCGTGTAACCGACAAAACCAAACGCACACCCGGACACTGAGGGATACACGAGACACCACAAGAGCGCGTTTCTGGGGGCTCATCCGGGATTGTTGGATGCAAGACCAGGAGAGACAGTACTTGAGGTGACACCTGGGAAGGAGATTATTCCAGAGACAACGAGATTGCCCCAGCGCAATCGGTGCTAGCCCTGGAGCGCAACTTTGTGCAGGAGCAAGACGACTGTTAAATCAACGGAAGTGAATGATCAAACGAGGATTTAACGCAACCTGCGTTGTTCCTATTGCGCTGCTTTTGATCGAGACAACAGAGTTGCAGACCTACTTGATCAAACGAGGATTCAGCGCAACCTGCGTTGTTCCTGTTGCGCTGCTTGCACCGTTTTGATCGAGTAGACAGTAGCAGATCTAGAGATACGTAATCAGAGGAGGTACTAGCACAACCTGTGTTGGTCCTGTAGCGCAACCTGAGCCGTTTTGATCATGAAGCGAGGATAACTTGTGAACCCCAACTTAGACAACAAATTTATGATGGTAGCAACAACAGGACAGACAGGGAGTGATGGCCCTGTCACGTCTACACCCAGCACTGCTGTGCCAGCGTGCCACACTGCCAACGTGGCACAAGTTTCAAAGGCTGGATCGACAGGGAGATGTGGAGAGCACGCTGCCTCCACGGACCCAACAACCAGCACAGTGTGTGGAACACAGACCTCACAGACAGAAACTAGTACCAGATCTACACAGATGGGGCCCACGTTACGGTCAGGATTCCCCTGGCTAGCCACAGACGACGAGTCTGGAACGGAACCTGAAGATCCATATTTGCAAGGGGATCGACCTGACCCCCTCAAGACTGGATGGGAATGAACAGTAGGGGGAGCCATAGGAGGGAACCGACGATTAGTTCCACCACGTGTCGTTCTGGTGGAGGAGACTGCATGAGTGCTGTGATGGGAAAATGATGGATCCACCCAGCCAGCGCAAAAACGATGAGTCGAGACTATACAGAGAGCGCAACCCTGCTAATCGCGCCAGCACAAGTGCCACGTTATATAGTGCTGAAAGAGGTCATACAGAAGACTATGGTGAACCTGAAGTCGATTGCTGCGTATAGATAGAGACCCCTGGTATACGCAATCTCAGTTGGGCAGACCTTGCCCAGAGACTGTGTGGAGACATCGAACGGCCATGCCCAGGATTGCGCCCACGCAAAATGCTGTGATTGCACCCGTGCAAACTGCGCAAAGGGAGGATGACATTGTTATGACCTGCGGGAAGTCAGGATGGGTGCAGGCCGCAACTAACTGTTTGCTCTATCTCTTACCCTGTGCCCCTAATATAGAACTCCCTATCTTAACCCAGTCAAAATACTAGCGGCATGCCCCTCCCCTGGATGTATCCCAAAAGACCCAACAATCAGGAAACAGTTCAATATTTATTAACTAAACCTGTAAGAATTCATAGGCAAAATGTGCAAAACATGGTGGCACATACAGCAGAGTAAATAATGCACATACGCTAAGATCAGTAACAAACAAGATCAATCAGTAACACTCAACTCTTTCTCACAATCCCACCTT
>JAAUYG010150124.1_pt1 | contig 12007 bp, 10 predicted proteins | sample 7278091 | NCBI WGS metagenome assembly JAAUYG01 (sample SAMN14350201, study PRJNA611818) | marine sediment metagenome | isolation source: surface marine sediment (0.6m) | place: French Polynesia: Moorea | collected 2018-08 | reverse complement strand
GTCCATTTTGGTTGAAATCTGCATGATTTTGGAAAAACGCTTCGGACCAAATCCAAGCTCTTCTTTGCCCAAGGGAGCACTGCCCTGGTGAATTCGCCTCTGTATGGAAAATGTCATGAAGTCCAGGGAAACCTGATATTCCAGACAGCGGGTTGGACTGCAGTTAAGAAAGCTTGGATGCCGATAACTGTCCATTTTGGTTGAAATCTGCATGATTTTGGAAAAACGCTTCGGACCAAATCCAAGCTCTTCTTTGCCCAAGGGAGCACTGCCCTGGTGAGTTCGCCTCTGTATGGAAAATGTCATGAAGTCCAGGGAAACCTGATATTCCAGACAGCGCGTTTTTACGTCTCTCTTACAGTCTGTGGAAAGATGATGCTGATGGCTGTTGTGTTTCCTCCCGTGGAGAATGTGTTTCGTTGTAAATAACTTATTGCACGTGTTCCGCAACTCCCTGGACAATAGCGGAATCCGACAATACTCCCAGATACACGTAGTATGACTTTGAGATACATTGATTAGCCAATTGGTGCAGAAAAAGAGAAGTATTTTCTGCCTTTGTGAAGTTTGGATTTCTGTGGGTGCGTGTGTAGGCAGGTGGGAGCTGACGAGTTCGCAAGGGTACGGGAAGCCAGTTGGTAGTGGTCTGTGTAGCTAAATATCCTGGAGGTGAGAACTGACAGTGGGTTTTATAGGGTTCTGCTAAAGCTGTTGGTTGTGCCTAGCTACTGGCTGTCAGGGGTACTCTGTACTCCTGGCCTAACTGTACTTAGGGTTTGCGTTTACAGGTTTTAAGGTATGGCAAAACTGTGTTTATGCTCGTCAGTGCATCATTTTCAGAGAGAATATGTGTGTGTATCTGTGTGTCGGGAGTGTTGGATGCTTGTGTGTGTGTATGGGATGTTGGTGTGTGAGGTTCTTGTGTGTTTGGAGTTGAAGGTGTGTGTGTGTGTGTTTGCTGGTGTGCAGACCTGTGTGCCATCTTTTTTATGGTGTGGGGCATGTGAATTCAGCATTCTGGAGAATTATAGCTATGTGTGAGTGTTTCTTTAAATCAGTGCATTGCTGGGGGACAAGGACACACCAAAAATCATTTCTTTTTATGCAAGGCACCTTAGTACAACCATAAACTACATGTATGAAAGCAATTCAACAACCATTTCACTTTCTCTCCACTCCACAAACCCATTTACACAAAGATCTGCAGTCACATAACTCACGAAGATAAAGCAACAACTTGTGCACAGGCTCAATTGAGCATGAATTGAAACGAGTGGCAACCAGGGAAGGTGGGCTTAAAGCACTGTACATTCGTTGCTGGGTGAATTTATGCGAATGTCAATGAATATTTGAACCAGATTGAATGGGAACTGGTGATGTATGACTCTGGGACACGCTAGAACAAAACTGTTATCACCTGGAACCATTGCCAGAAGCACCAGAAACGATTCTTGGCAGAAGAACACGGATAACGCCAGGATCAGTGGAAAGCGACAACAGTCAGCCTCTCGCTCCTAACGTGGCGTCATTTTGAGTTTTGGCGCGCAAACCACAAATGACGTCACAGGGTCGTCTGCAACAGCGTCTTTCAGTGCAATTTCATTAAAAAGACCTGTAGGAACAACAAAGACAACATCGTTGAACCAACGAACAAGAAATAACACCATACAAGACAGGAAATAGGCCACAAAGGGAGGAAAAGTCAAAGTGGCAAGAATATTGACAAAATGTTTGTGCAAAAGAATCAATGGAGCACTAGGAGAAAGGAGGATGAATTGATTGGTTAAATAATGAGACCAAACTGTGCCAGGAAATACAACCAGGTTGTGTTGTTGACACCACACTGAGAAATCTCAGAAGCAAATCCTTTACTCAGATAACAACAATCCAATTGTGTTAATTGATTGGATGTTTGCCTTGGATAATGGCGGATTCTTGTTCCGGTTCGCAGGAATCAACCTTAACGGATTAGGTTTGTTCAACGGACGCATTTATTAACCTGCAAAGAACTTTGAGATAGCAGTACACACAGCACCGCGAAAGAAAAAAAGTCCAAAGTAGGCGCAAACATTCTGGGCACTAACAACTCCAGGCTAACAACCAGTAATTGTTGCTAAGCAACACGCAAGAAGGTTTGAATAGGAAGGAGAAAATTGCAATTGAGAACAGCCAAGGATGTGGCACAGAAACTAAACTGAACTGTTTGCAGCTGATTCTTCCAGTGCTGTGACTACAAAGGAGCAGAATACACAGAGAGGAAGCATCACTGTGAAGTTTGTTTTGGTCCTGACACAAGGCCTATGGATTTATTGACAACTGCTCAATGCCCTAGGGCAGCCATTTTTGTTCCTTTGTGTTGATTTCCTTTTACAGGGCCCCATGTGGCTCACAGAGGACTACCATGACTGCTTAGCACACCATGGGGAACTCCCATTCGATGTGTGACGGAATGGTACCCACGTTCTTGATTCCAGGGTACGCAGGGGGGCTCCGAGGGGGCAGACCCACCAGGGTATCAGAGGGGCAGCCTGAGGCGGGGGTGGAGCCCCAGAGTGCTGCGGGTACACAGGGGGCTACCCATTCTGGAGCAAGCCTTGGGTTGCGCCCTTCTCCTGGTCACCATGGCTACCCTGGCGGGGAAGACTCTTCCGGCTACGGCGAAGGCGAGGACAATGACGTCATTGAAGACGTCATCCTGTCACGTGATGACCAGTTGCGCCGCCTGGTGCCTGTTATACCTAAAATTGAAGTGCAAGTCGTACCCACCTACACGGGAGCTCCCTACCAGCCACTGCGCGAACTAGACGCTCATTACAACGAGGCCTACGCAGCTGGGTACCACCAATACGATTACGACATGGTTTACGGCGACTCCAACGAACCCTACCCGAGTGTCATCCAGGAGCCTGTGCAGATCTGCTACGACCCCGCGACTGGTCAAACGGTCCTGGTAGAGAGCGAAGAACTGGTTCCGTACCGCAGAGGCTCGGGTTCGAACCTCCCGGTGATTCACGAAAGCGGGAAGGAGGAAGACCAGACAGATGAGATCACGGCCATGCTATTGGCGGACCAGAAAGAGACGGCCATTCTCAGCGACGAATCCGATTCTGACCCGGAGAAAGTTCCCGACGACGGAAGACGTAACGTCATTCAGCCAAGACGGAACGTCACTGGAAACGGCGTTGATTTCGGTGCACACGGCGGTGGTGGTGGTGGCGTTGGGCATGACCCCAGGGACGTTACGAACGGTTACGCCAACGCCAGTGCAGGAACTGCGGATTCCAGTTCCGGTTTCGCGAACGCCAGTCACGGCACGGCTGACGCCAGTAGTGTCGGATACGCCATGGCGTCGGCGTCACTTCCCGCGACAACGACGCCGCCGACAACCACGGCAATGGCCACTTCCGGCGTTGTTACTTCCGCTACGAAACCCATTTCAGGTTTTGAGTACGCTCCAGATAACTTCGCCAAGGGCAGTGACTCGACTCACAAACCAACTTCCGGTCTCAATAACCTTGACCTTCACGACCACGGACATGACCTTGAGGATGAAGGTCAATGCCAGGTCAACGAACACTACGACGATGACGACGAATATTACAGTTCGAACGAGGACTACGATCGCTATGACGATTACCAAAGTTCCGCGGAAAGTCCCGATGGTTCCCGAAGTGACCACGAGGACGAATATCCTGAGGATTACCCTCCCGAGGACGGGGAATACCCTTTGGACAGCAGCGAGGATGGGCAATCCCGGGATTATGACGTCAGTGACAATAATGACGTCACAGGCGAAGAAGAGGAAGAGGAGGAAGAGCAAGACATTGATGCCTACTTTAACCTCAGTCAAGAAGAGTTCCAATTGCTGAGTTCAGCGCGGGACAGCGTTAAAGCGTCACGGAATCGTCACAGTGACGCTTCAGGGGGGCGCTCACCCTCCCCGTCCCCTCCCAAGTCACGAATACACGCGAGAACTGAACACAGCACAGATGTGACCCAGATGCACCCCATGTCGTCTCAACTTGAAGCCAAAACTACAACTGGCACCACACAAATGCTGCCCCCTACTGGTAGCAGCAGCCAACAGTCCAGTAGTCCACAGCACAGCAACAGAGATCCCTCCCTCCAGGAGCGTAGAAAAACCTCCGGTTCGGATTCGGTTATTTTCGCCTCAAACTTCACGCACACGGAAAGTTACGAGTCGCGCACCGGAACTTACTCCACGGGGTCTCCGCGCAGTCGCAGTCCGCCATCACGTGACACATCACGTGATCATATGCTCCCCAGAGGGAGCTCTCAAGCGTCTGTCCCCAGTAGAGGGGAGTCCATAGACACCTCCATCTCAGACTTATGGAAAGACAACACTTCTACTCATGAAAGTATGTCAGTGATTTCAAGTAGACTTGAAGAAATTGAAAGACAAGAGAGAGAAAAGCAGCAGAAAGAACAAGAAGAACAACAGAAGATGCAAGAACAACAAGAGAAGGAAAGACAAGAGGAAGAAAGGAAGAAACAAGCAGAGGAGGAAAGAAGGAAGCAAGAGGAAGCTCAGAAGGTTGAGAAACCAGCAGAAGGGCTGCTCAAACCGCAGGATGCTGCATCTAATAAACCTTCCTTGATGAAACAACATTCCATAAAGGACAGTGTGGTCGGGTTAGCCTCCAGTATCAGAGGCTTTATAGTGGACAGCATCAGCTCTGAGGACATCCATGGCAGCACAAAGGATGAGGAGCCAGAGAAACGCCAGGAAAGCCAGGATACACAGGAACCTAGCTCAGGGGCTGGGGAGCCAGTCAAAACAAGTGCAGAGACCACAGACGGGGATGCCCAGGCTGCAGAGGGGGCTACTTCCGCTCAGCAACCGGAAGGGGAGAAGTCTGGGACGCCGGAAGTGAAACAAGATGACGTCCCATCGACTTCCGCTGGAGCTGGAGTGCTTAAAGGCGCCCCTTCCGGCAAGAAATTCCTCACGGCTGTGAATAGAGTCGCTAAACTGCGCAAAGAACAGATGTCAATGGACGAGGGAGGAGAGGTAAATATTCACTCTTCTGACCTTCAGTTTGACCTTTATGTTTGACGTTTTCAAGGTCAATGGTTATTGCGAATTTCATTGTTGTCTCAAGCGACGTCTTGTTGGTGCTGTGATGGAACAAGCCAGAAAGAACCGAGTCTTTCAGATTTGTGACGTTACGTCGTTTTGCGACGTGACGTCTGGGACTTCTTTCAGCACTGGGCTTTGAATCTGTGACCATGGACAGCAACTGTCGAAACAACTGTTAGCATCTTTGTTGCAGTTTCCATCTGTTCTTTTGGTACAGGCAGATTCTATCTTTTTTGCAGCTGATTGAACCAAAAACTTAGGGAAATACTCCAGGGAAGTACAGGGGAATACTCCAGGGAAGTACAGGGAAATACTCCAGGGAAGTACAGGGGAATACTCCAGGGAAGTACAGGAACCAATTCCTTCTAATTTTGAGGTTCCCAGCTCCCACTCCTGTGTTTACAAGTCAAGGTACCTTCATAAAGAAGAGACCAACCAGTTCTGCACTGCCTTTTGTTCAAATATCCCCCTGTTCCCTTGGCTTCAGCATGTGCCCCTGTCCAAGAACACAGACTTGGGAACATTTTCTGGGTTCTCTCCCTCGCACCTCAGGTAACTTCCACACTCCACAATCCTTCTGCCTCAATTGGAAAGCTCCCATGATACCCCTGGAGGTACCCGCATCCCAGTGTTTCTGAAGGTCCTTTTTCTGGGTGTGTACCTGTCACAAATTCCACAATGCTTCAGTGTCTGAAAGTTCAGAGCTTTGACGCCACAAAAAGCGATTTTCTCTTCAAAGAGGCGCGACATTCGGATTTACCGTTGTCATGACAACGTGTGTCCCTGACAACAGGATGTGAAAGGTTACCAGGGAACTTGCACTTCAAAAAAATTGAAAAAATTGCCCGCGAGGTTTTGGTGTGTTGTGTCGTGATCTTGAATTTAGATGCTTCGGTTCATGTGTCTTGGATTTTTTTCGCTCCAGCGTTTCTTTTAAATGATCCCAGGTCTGTTGGACCTACAAAGGGTCTCAGACTATGCTTATTGGGCCATGGTTTGGGCCTTGAAAACTGGTGAAATATTGAGAATGTTTTCTTTGAGCCCTGGTCTGCTGAACTTTGTGTCTAATTGGCCTGGAGGTTGACTCCAGACATACCGTTCGTGATTCAGGTTGTGACAAAAGTTTCAGATCAGCTTGTTGGTTTGTGCCCAGGTCTGCTGAACCTCTGGAAGGGCCCTGGACGGTGCCAAGGGCGTATGATGTCATCATTTGGGATTTGGGAGGCTTCGAATGGTGAAACAACTGGGCTTTGTGCACAGGTCTGCTGGACAGTGATCATTGTGCAATTATTTGAATTTTAAGAGCTTTAGAGTGGAACAACTTGACTTTGTGCATAGGGCTGGACCCTTTAAAAGGACTCCATACAGTGTTTATTGTGGCATGTGAAGAGAACAGTTTAGTTTTGGGCCCAGATGCATTGAGCCCAGGTCTGCTGGACCCATCTAAAGGCTCTAAACAGTATATATTTACTGTGGCATGATTTGGGTTCTGAGACCTGTGTGAAGAAGACTTAAAGCACAGGTTTACTGGACCCATCTAAAGGCTCCAGACAGTGTTTATTGTGCCATCGCCACGCACTGTGGATCCGGGGGAATTGGATTCCTGTCCTGAATCTGACAGCCAGACAAATTGGACCGGCCTGTTAGTTAGTGAGGAGGGGGCAGCAGAGCTGTTCTGCAGCAGAACTCTGTACATCCTGGAGGAACAGGCCAGTCGTAATTACCCACAGAATCCTGGGTCTGGCCCCACGCAGTACGCAGCACAGGCCTGGGCAAAAAAGGCTGAAATGCCACAAGAATCAGAGTCCATGACATGGAAAGTTTGGCCTGCAGAGAAAAACACCAACAGAATCATGGGTCTGGCACCAAATACCACAGTTTTGGCACCTTGAAGTTTTGGCATGCAAATGCATGAATAGAAAGGAATTACAGAGGAACAGGAGTGCACAGAAACAAGTGAAATATATACCAAAGGAATCATGGTCCAAGGCATTGAAAGTTTTGGCTTTCAGGAGATACATGAACAGAATTTTGGATTTGGTGTGCTAAGAATTTTAGGTCTTGACAGAAATCATGGAAGAAAGAATTCCGAATGGATGGGTTGTATAGTTATAATTATGTCGTTCCAAATGCTTAGTTTAGAATTGGGCATCAATGCCTGGTGTGAATCCATGGTCCTCCCCTAAGGGAGGGTCATAACTCCCAATTTTACTGGTGCTGAAAAGTGCACGGTGTTGACCTTCTGTTCCTTTTGTTCTTGGGGTCAGAGGAGGTCAAAGCCCCCTAAGTCCACCGTGAGAAAAGACAAATCAATTCCCCAGTGTCGAGTTCAGGAAGGGAACAGGAAGCCAGGCTTTAGGTTCTTGGAATAAGGAGGTGAGAGCTGACAGTAGTTTTCGTAGGGTCAAGGAAGCTGCTGCTGAAGCTGTGGCTAACTGCCTAGTTTGGGCACACAGTGCTCTTACCCAATCTGTACTCGTGGGTTGGTGCTTAGGGTTCTTTGGTGCGTCTTTATACTCGTCACCAGTCAGATGAGCTTCCCAGTGTGTTGTTACAGAGAATGACAGCAGAAACAAAGAGGTCAGGAGTGTACATTATTTATCAAGAGAGGAGACCAGGAAGGAGGTACTCAGCGTCCGTCATTGCTTCTTGCATAATGCACTACTTTTCCTGCACGGACTAATCAACAGTCATGCACCATTGTGGCACTACTTTGCCTGTTGTGTGTCCCATAAAATAATCCCCCATCCCACAATGCACTAAAAACACTTCCCACTGTGTCCCTGTGAGGAGTTCACAGAATAATCTTTCTATCCCAGAATGCACTCCAGCTCACGCAATGCACTTCCTTTTGTGTCCCTGTGTGGAGTAATCTGCACAAAATCATGGTCCAGTGTGTTCAGCAGTGCACTACCTTTTCTGCTCTGTCTTGTAGTAAACACAAAATAATCCTCCCAGCACCATGTAATACCCTCTGGGCCCCCTGGTGGATGCTAAACAAGGAACAATTCCCAGTACAGTGTGTTTGCTGTGAACTCTCATTCCTGTTCCTGTTTTGGACTCAGCTGAGACACTTGCAGGTAACTTGACTGCAAGAATTTTTCCTACTTTGATTTGTCACACAGGTCACAAGGTCTGAATTGTGTGCAAATTGCAAGAAAATATGGGACCATATCTAATTGGAATCTCTTGGTGGCAACAAGCATCCAAATTTGTTTTGCCAGTTCCATGGTTTGTTCTGTTGTGTGTCAACTGGTGCTGGGCTGGCATTGCCCAGAGGAGAGATGCTGGTTCAACTGAAGTTCTGTCAAGATCCCATGTTATGGTTCATGATACAAGCTCTGCTAACTTTTCAACAAAATAGTTCATGGAGTAAGTCTTGCATTGAGACTTTGTGTTCCAACTTCACTTACTAGAAAAAAGAGTAAAAAGCCCTGATCGTTTTCTGCGGATCTGATTTGGAGCAATTTGTATACAATGGGCTGTCTGGGAGTTTGTGCTGTCGGAGAGCATTGCGTAAAACCTAATGCATAGTAAATAGGCCTCGACTTCACTGTGCAAGAGTCACAGCTCGTGAAGGTTTCTCTCTGTCTTCAGAGGAAAATATTGAAAATGGTTTTGAGTGAAAAAATGAAAGTTCCTAAGTGAGGAAGGTGTGCCCTATGTAAAGATAGGGCAGTCAGAACTCAAAAACAAAACAAAAACAAACTGTCTTGAAGGCATCTTCTCGTTTATGGTTGTGAAAATGTCCAAAAAATATGCCTAATATCTGTTCAAAGGACCCACAAAGTGACTGTTGGACTTTCGTCGTTCCTTTGCCCTGTTCTGAATTTTCAGATTTTGGGTCAATTGTTTTGTGCGAAACGTGGACCCACCCCAGAGGGCCCAGCAATAGAACTCTGTGTACACACTCACGCCCTGCAGATGAAGGGGGCAGGCCAAATCTAATTGACCTAGAATGGGCCGTGAGAGCCCATTTGACCAAACTGAAGTTAAGTGTCTTTGTGTAGTATCCAGGCAACAGAGTACTGGACTGCCTGGTCAAGAATAGAGCAGAAAATAAGATCAAGATCCAAGTCAAGATATCCGGAATGGACAATGGAAAGAAAATCAATCCCAGCCCTGGGGGTGGGAGGTTTTTTCTGTATTCTGCGCATTTTGCTTTGTTGCTAGGGAGAGAACTAGATTGTTGCTAGGCAGATAGACCTGGTTGCTAGGTCCAGTGGGGATGGTAGTTGCATAAGGAAGCCTATCATGCCAGCCTTTTCCTTGTATTCAATTTCAGGTTGTATTGCCCTGCGGGGTCACAATACTTGTGAAGGTTCTATTCTTGCTTTGTGCTGAAACAACCGTGAAACGTGATTTAAGGGGGGCAGTGTTCTCCAGGTTGGGTTCTGATTCTCAGTTTTGGTTTGTAAAACGTAATAATTCTGTGACCTTTTGCTGTCAATGAAGACCTGTCGTATTCCAGGTAAATGTTGCTCGCCTCAGCACTCATCAGACACTGAACCTGAAATGCCTTGCTTTCCAAACACATTCCAGCCCTTCTGCTGGGACAGTGCTTATGGAAAGACCTGCATTACATCACCCAATGATAAGATGCCAGTCCTACGGGTGCCATAGAGACCAGTGATAGCAACAGACTTGGTTGCTAAGTTATTTACATGGTTCCCTGACGCCTCTTTTCGTGCCGACGTCCAATCTGTGGGCAGAAACAGAAGATGCTCTTTCTGCGTCTTGAAATTCATTAAATGGCGGCCTGTGAGGAACCATTCTTTGTACTGCAAATAGGGCAGCAAATTTGTGGTTTTGGGGTCCAAAGAATTTGCCCAAAACATTGCCAGTGTGGACATCTTCCTAGTACATGACCATCATCGAAAAGGTTTGAATTTTGGGGGCAATTGCCCACAAGTGTGTTTTTTTGGGGAACCAAAGAGCTCTGGACAGGAAAAAGTTTGACACAGAGAGGTGCCTTCCAACTGTTGGGAAAAGGAGCAGACTTTGTTTACCATTCAGAAAAGACCCACGACTGCGGCCTCCCAAAACATTCACTAGATACATGCATCTGAGCCTGAACTGCTTCCACGACTCCTATGCACGGATCCTGGTGACGAGTACGCTTACAGCATACCTTGCCCGCATGCAACCTTAGTACCCTAAGGTAAAGGTAGCCTGTACCCAAGATCAACACCATATCAGTGGAACAGCTTGGCAGAAGCTATGCTGCTGCCTCTGCCACTGTCTTATAAAAGACCTTGCCACCACTCACGCACCAGAGAATGTTGCTACACACTCACACCAGACTGACTACCTAGCGCCCTTAAGAACTCGACACTGGTTCTTATCAAACTCCAAATCTCCAGCCGAGTGCAGAAAGGTCTAAAAAAGAAGATATGTTTTGAAGATAAGGTTCAAGACAAGTCCCTGGCCAGCAATTTCACTTGGAAAGGGAAAGCTGTTGCAAAGCTGTTGGGGAAACAAATGAAAGGAATGACTGTGGTGGACATAGAATTGTTCTTTGAGAAATTTGTTGATTTCACAGTTGAATTAGGCCTTTCTGTTTGGCTTCTCTTTGGTAGTTTCAAAGTCATTTAATTTCGAGAAAGGAGGAAATACAACAATGATCCCCTTTCAGTCAACTTGCTTTGAATCAAGTGCGGATGTTTCTTTTTAGGCCGCGCAGCTATGGCGACGCGAAGGGGCTTGTTTGTGTCGCGTTCGGAAGGGAAAAGGAAGCCAGGTTGATGTGATCTTAAACAAAGAGGCCAAAGCCAACAGCATTTTTATAGGGGTCTGTGAAGCTACTATGGAAGCTTCTGGTAACTGTGCATCATTGGCATGAGGTGCCCCTGCCCTACCTGTACTTGATGGGTATGTCTGCTGAGGGTATTTGGGTAGGGTTAAGTACAAAATTGTACTTGTCATTTCAGTGGCAGACGGGGACAGGGGATCTGGCTCCGCACCAGTTTGGTCTCTGTTCATCCGAAACAGAACTTCTAGCTAAATCTTGATGTCTGGTTCCATCACCAAAATCCTGGATCAGCGCCTTGATTGTTTTTGGGCTGCAAGAACCCAGTGCCCTCTGGGGGGTCATTAGTCTTGCCAATAGACAGACAGTAACAGTTCCTATCAATGTAGACTGCAGTAGGTTGGTTGCTCATATCATCTGGTTTATTGTCTCTGCTTAAATTACCTCCCAATGGTGACTGTTCTGCAGATAGAGAAATGGAGAGGGATGAATGAGCCTCCAACGGGCAAGTTATCCCCTTGTGGGAATTTTGCTTTGTCTTTGTATCTTTGTGCATTAGACGAGATGTTAAAGGCATTTTAATTTTTTAGGCGGTGCGGTCTTAGTTTCCTGTGTTTTGGAGACAGGAACTCAAAAATTGGGCTTCATGTGTTCTGATTTCAAAACTTTGCGAACCTATCACTGAAGCTCGGTTATTTGTTGTGCAGCGTAGAGAGGAAACTCGGACAGAAACTACTTCATCGCCCATCGTCTTGAGTTGTTTTGGCTAAAAGACAAGGACCTTGGTCACCTTGTTTTGGTCAAAACCTACACTTGGCCTGTAGGTTCGAAAGGTTTACTGTGGGAGCAGCGGTTGCTAAGTCCCACGGTGACATTTGACATGAACACAGGACAAACTTTCACTACCTTCCCTGGTTGGTCAACTCATTTTGGTGGAAACCTATTCGTTGGTAAAAATCTATTCTTGCTCTGAAAAGTAAATCTCATCAGAAAGAGGCTTGGTGTCCATGTCTGTCCAGCTGCCGCTGCGATGACATTTACTGCTCCAGTTACCAGGTCCCATGGCGACACTTAGCAACGCAGGACAAACCGAACACTAGAGCCTGAAGATGGATCTCTGGTCAATGTGCGTCCTGGAATGTATTATCCTTGCCCCC
>JAAUYG010303071.1_pt1 | contig 12010 bp, 10 predicted proteins | sample 7278091 | NCBI WGS metagenome assembly JAAUYG01 (sample SAMN14350201, study PRJNA611818) | marine sediment metagenome | isolation source: surface marine sediment (0.6m) | place: French Polynesia: Moorea | collected 2018-08 | reverse complement strand
GTACAGGAGTTTTCAGGGACACGCTCTAGGTTGGGCTAGGCCCTAGGCGAATTGGGCTAGGCAGCCATAAAAAGAAATCCCGGTATCTCCTAAAGGGTTACCCGGGAGAGGCACCCCGAAGTACGTGACCGTACGTCGCCCTATGCTGAAAACGGGAAACGGTACCCCCAATGAGGCTGTGATAGCACATAGTACAGGAGTTTTCAGGGTGGTCATACTGGGTATTTAGTTTATCAAATTCTTACTTCAATAATTCCAACTGAATTTCTTTGTACTGATACATTTTTTAATCGTAAAGTTTGTAATAATTTATGCATATTTTGCAAGTGCCGCTTCACTTTTCAAGGCAGGAAAATGACTAAACATGGAGGCATGGCTTAGTTTTGTATATTTCTTTCCTAAAAAGTAAGATATCTGGCCACAAAATGTTTTGGATAACGAAAATAAGAAATTCGTAAATGTTATTGCGTAATGAGAATGGCTCATATAAGAACATGATTCCAAGACTTATACAAATACTGTCCTTATATTCGCCATTATCTAATTAAAAAAAAATATTTCATTTATTAAAATGTTTGTGTAACGCACATGTGCTTTCAGATGCTGAAGGTGCCCAGTTGCAATGTGAATATGACCGACTAAAAACACATAGTGCAGGTAAAGCATTGTGCTATCAATGACATTGGTTGCTTAAGAAATTTTTATAGTTAAGGCTTATCAATTAGTTGCCTTTAACATCTACAATGTATGTTAAAATTATTTTTCCCTTTCTGTTTATAGACTTTGCGTTGAAAACTGTCACATTAGTCTGAGTTACCCCCTTTAGAAACTCATATGTCCAAAGCTATAGGTATAATTGAAAGTTGTTCATTGTTACTGTATATTAGACAACTACATACATAAACATGTCAAAAAGTTTCTCAAATTTGTATTGCTATGTAGACTGTTGTGGTCTGAAAGCTGAGAGACACTGTTGGCTACAGACTAGTATGTCCTAGGTGTATATATAAATATTCTTTATTCAAAGTAGTAAAAAAAGTCTGCCCATTGACAGTTCTCAATTTTGCAAAATGTAAAACTGTACGCATGTTATGGCATGGTATGTCACCCTGTTAAGTAATGTTTTGTATGCTTTCAGATGGTTTTAAAAACTGCGTGACTGTTGGCATAAATTTTGCAAATCAAAATAACTATCACGATACTACTGACCCAAAATTAGATCAATATTTGTCCCCGGAAATAAACACGAGAACACGTAAAATAAAACGTTGGTCTGATAATTGGGTTACTGACATGCCGATAAAAAAGAGAATTTTACAGCAGTATGCAAACTCAGAAATAGAAACAAAATACTGTATATGTCAATGTTCTTTTCAACCTGGCAGGGACATGATACAGTGTGACAAGTGTGAAAAGTGGTATCACTTTGATTGTCTAAATATAACAGGAAAGATACCAAGAAATCCTGAAAAGTCAACATTTTATTGCGGGTTAGAAAATTGCAACAAAAATTGCCGTTTCCTTAAAGTTTACAGTCATATTATTCAAGATTGGTTAGTTAGGGACCAGGTAGTGCCTTTTGACTCAAGTACATGCAGTACTGAAGAACAAAAAAAAAATATTCAGAATGTAATCTTCTAAATTTAAAAAAATTTGAAAACCACACTACTAAAGAGCCAACTAATCTCATATCAACCATCTACATAGACCAAGGAATACTTAAAGATGATATTCAAAATGAAAGACATGACAGAGACAAAGACAATATCTCACACCAAAATATTGAAAATAATGCTCAAGTGTCCAGTCACAATTTACATTTAGATTCTGCACCTAACCTAACTATTGAAAACACTTCCTTGGCTATGTTTATGATCAAAATCAAGTAACAGGTCCTGTAGCATCAGAATTCACTCCTACTTTGACAGATACTTTGCAAGATGCATTTGCACATTTGGATGAAGGGTTACACTGTGATGAGGTTGAGACAGAAAAAAACAAATTCAAGTTTTGTAGATACACCTTTGAAAGCATCGCAACATGTACTCGAAAGCAACAGTAAAATTACAACTTCAAAGATACACTCTGATATTCCTTGTAATACTGGTACTGAGGTTGACATGCCATGCACACCGACTCTTACACCTGTAAATCAGGATAGAAATGATTCACCAAATACGTTTGAAATTCCTAATGCCTTTCAAGCCTCTAAGAATGATGACACTATTGCTTCAGATGTACACAAAGTAAGTCAATACGAGTCTGGTATTCAAACACCAACAGCTATACTTGTATCTCTTACTGCTGAGGACCAAGACTCCGACAGCTCTAGCAGTACGTGTAAAGAATCAAACATCCCTTCAAATATTCTTTATAAAGCACTTGGGTCTGATACTTCTTTTGTGAAAGGCAAATACTTTTCCTGCAAACTTCAGGACACTTACACATACACTCTAACCAAATATGACTATGAATACCTACAATAACAACAACAAAATAATACTTTCGCCAAGGGAAAATGGTCGCGAATATTCATTAACGGTATGAAAGAAAGTAATAGGTTTTGTGTATTTGCTTTTAAGCGTCACTATTTAACAACTAAACAAAATAAATATAAAATTAGGTTACCAAAGTTTAAAACTGAAGCCTATTGTACATTGCCATCTTGTAACATAAAAGCTAATTTAACTATGCAACATGGAAACAGGGAAGTTCAGGTCACTTACACCGGTACCCTTAAACATAAGATCAAAGGTGAAAAAAATGCAAGACGTATCAGTGGAAATGAACGACAACAGTTGAAAAACAAGTTTCAGTGTGGGAAAGAAGTCATGAAAGAATATCAAGAACGTTTGAATGCAAAATCAGGAGATGATCTTGTTGCAGGCAATTTTGATGGTGTAGGGAATACCCGATCTGTATTGCAGAAAATTTCATCAGAAAGTAGGCAGCAAAATAGAGAAGATAAAGACCTCTTTGAAAGTTTAAAAATCTAAAAAGTCAATTATATAGATGCAAACAGTAACTTTAAAGTATGTGGTTTTATGCAAAGGATTGGTTATTCACCGTTGTATGTACTTTATTGTAACGAACATGCGATTAGGCTTTGGCATGAGTTAAATAAGAAACAACCTGCTTTTATTGATGCCACTGACGGTGTCGTGTATAATAAAAAGAAAGGACGAGAATATTTGTATTATGAAATTTGTTTTGCCAATCCTACTCCTGGCTTAACATCCATACCAGTGGCTGCAATGTTGTCAGAGAAGCATGATGTGCCCCAGATACACCATTTTTTGAGCTGCTTTCAACATTCTGAGAAGCAGGTGTATGGCCGTTCCAACACTAGCCAGCCACAGCAGATTAACACAGACTTTTCCATGGCTCTAATATTATCTGTCCTGAAATGTTACAATACAGAAACCTTAAATGACTATCTTGACAGAACATGGAAAATATTATCTGGACATGGAACTAATAACGACTTGAAGAAGACTGTTCTTCATGTGTGCTTAGCACATGTGATGAAAAATGTTAAAAGTAAGTTGAAGGATCATCTGAGCAAAAGGAACCTTGAATTCTGCATGTATTTCTTTGGGCTGTTAATAAATGCAAAATATTGAAAGAAATTAAGGAACTTTTATTGGATGGCTGCATTCTATTTTCAAGTGATTATTGCACCACACTAATAAAAGAGCATGGTGATAGATTATTGACCAAGATAAATACGTTTGATACTTCAAACAAGGCTCTCAATAGTGACATACAGCACATAATTTCTACAGAAGTTGATGTTCAACAGGATGAAGATTTATTTATTTCAGGAAGCAGATATAATGAAGAACTGTACCAACAGATGTGTCATACATCTAAATTTAAACATTGGTGTAATGCAATTTTTCAAGAAGCACAGAAATTAATGAATTCCACTGAAAGCGAAAAAAATGGTATTTCCAACAACCGATATTGTCCTAAATTTATAGAAATATTGAACAAACTGTACCTGCCCATTCTGCCATTATGGACAAACCTCCTTATTGGTGACCTGACCAGACATTTAAACCCCAAACATAGTAACTATGATAACAAAAAAATGGGTATGCTTCTTGTGAAAAGCAGATTTAAAAACTATATCCAAAACTACCAGTGTTATTGAAGAACGTTTTCATGCATTAAAAATCTTTTTCTTCAAGGCCAAAGATCTCCACGTATTGACGACTTTTCTGCTACCCTATATTATTATTATACATCAACACAAAAGACAAGTTTAGCTTTGCATCTAAAATCAAAACCTAAGCAGTTGCCTAAAAAAGTACCAAAGAAAAATGTTACAGTGACAGAGTCTTGGAATAAAAAGCAGAAAAGTCCTTTAGTTGGTAAAACTGGCAAGTATCAGAAGGAGCCATTGAAGAAATTTATACAACAAACAATAGCATCTACAAGTAAATCGCCCGGGAAAGAAAAGAATAACATTTCAGATAAGAATGTTCTATGCACAAAACAAAGGTCTGGAGTACAAAGTCTCTTGAAAGAGATATTTTTACTCAGACAGAAAAAAGGCAGCCCCAAATTTGAATACATTGGGGCAGTTAAATAATAAGTATACAGACACAGATTTTAAGGAGCCTGACTTTTATCCTATTCTGAAAGGGGATTCTAATGGACAAAAGTCCATCAAAAACAGTGACCGTCCTGTCTCAGTCAGATAAACATACTATTGCAAATTCATTTATTTCAATATCAAATTTTGGAGCGAATTGCTGGTTCAATGCTACTGTGCAAGCATAATGCAAGCTTTCATCTTTAATAATAAACCAGTGTAACATTCAACCTGATATTAACCCATTTATTGATATAATGAAATTGCTGAAAATTGCTGAAAATATCAGCAGTACATTCAGGACTGTTAGTACATATGCCTAGAACATTTAGAACTAGCCTTTAAGAGCAGGTGATTCTTGTTCTATAACACCTATAGAGACTACAATGCCTTTTCATGTACAAGGGCTTTATTTAGTAGTATTTCTTTGGCTCTCCACTAGCTGTCGCCCCTTTGGTCAGGATTAACTTACAACTGTAGGATACATATGTCGTAATAACGTCTTTAACATGATTATTGAATGGTATTATCCCCGTATGTGTATGTAAAATGTCTTTTTCATACAGTGTTTCTTAAAGGTACATGGTATTTCTATTTCACGCGGTGTAATAAAATTGACTGCAAAGTTTTTATTGCGATGGTAGTATTTTAATACAGTGCATAATATTCATAGATTTTTTAATCCATGTCATATTAAATCCTTTTCAGGTTAACATCAACCATAAGTGCAAGTGTGGATATATGGAGTCCTCTAAAGAAAACGTTAACCCTTTCATGCTCGATGTGCCCGACAGCCGAAATTTACAGCTTTTATATTACACTACTGATATCAAAAGTGTTCAAATACAACTTAAGGTTTGTAAACATGTATATAGATGCATTCTGTATCATGAATCGTTAGCACTATAATGACAAGAAATCTTCCAGAACATGTCAGAAACTGTTGTGATGTGTTTACTTAAGATATAGGGGCTGTAAAAAAGATAGACATAGGTGATACAAGGTAAACATAAATTGTGTGATGTCTATAGAACCCTATAGTAATATATTTCATCATTTTTTCTTACATTTAATGGGATTTTTTACATTCAGTGGTATGTTTTTGTATTAGTGTTACTTTTTATTTTACTTTTGAGTGAATGTTCAACCAAGTCATTAACTTTGCATCTTAATTTTTGCCAATATATTTGATAACATGTGTATAATGAATAGACAAATGATTTGTTTGAATTGTCCACAAAATATAAAATTTTGATTTTTATGTATTTTCCATGAAAGTATTTTTTTCAATAGATGTTACTATTGTCTCATTTCAGGATCTTTTTCATCGACAATTTATGGCTGAGGACCTTATGGACTCCACCTGCCCCAGCTGCCACCGCAACACTGTACGCCGCATGTCCTCAATATCTACACAACCCCACCTAGACACTGCTGTCATATTACTAAAACGTTATAAAATGTCACATAAAGGGTCTAAGTTCATGAAAATTTTAAAAGAAAATGTTACTAATGTTCTGCCAGATGACACTATTAATATTGGCTGAAGATGTTACAAGTTTCGCTCAATGATTTGTCATATTGGAAAGGTGCATTCTGGCCACTATTTTTCTGTAGTTAAACATGGGAAAAATATGTCAAATGTGATGACAGTATTATTAGCTGCATTGACTTTAATCAACCCAGCCTGTTTAACAATAGCTATATATATTTTTATGACAAGGTAACAGAGAACAAGTTAAACAGCTCACCAACCACTGTTAACAAAAATGTGACCACTCTAGACGTGCAAACATCTAACAGCCCTGCTGAAAGCAGTTGTGATGTAAGTGTTAAGAGGAACTACCACAAGTCCTTACAAGACATGCATTTCAATATGTTGCGTTGTTTGAGTCGAACAGTTGGTATAAGTAAACTGAAAGATTTTTGGGCGAAGACTAAATCACATTTTCCTGCTTTGTGTGAGAGAATAAATAAGATTTTGAAAATTTGTGAAGAAATTGAAAGATTTATTCAGAGAGATACTCTAGATGCATGTAGTCATGAACTGAAAGAAATGTTATCAAGTTCTGGTGATAGTGTCATCAATACATTGGAGACCCTGTTAGCTCACTTGAGCAGGGTCGTAGAAAACGGTCAAGTTATACATTTTGAAAGGGCATTTGCCTAGTTTGGTTTTAAAGGTGTAAACGTCAGTGGTTGTGTTGACTGTGCCACTTCCGTCCAATATCGTGTAATATTTACATCTCAGAGTTTATCAAGGTATGATCTACAAAAAGCTTTCAGTGTTCATTGTGAATCATGCAAGGATAAAAAGGAAAATTTTGAAAAGACTATGCTGTATTATTTGCCAACAGGTATTATCCTTAAGGTCAATTCAAAATTGTGTAAGAGCAGCTTGATGGAAAGCTTGGATTTGACACATTTGCTAAAGAATGTTCCAAATATGATTACTGTATTTTATTCTGTATAATTATGGTGTTCTTGTGCAGTTTGAAAATGGGTCTTATTTCCATCTTCTTCCTTCGGCAAATGATTTACAACACTCCGATCTGCCTGGCAAAGCAGTTAGTGCCCCCTTTATTAATGGTACTCTGATGAATGCAAAGGTTTGTATTTTATTCTTAAATGTTGACAGAAAAAAGTCATCTAGTCTTTCTCTACTGAACCATGTGGACCCAGCCTTAGTATTAGATCCAAATGTACCTGCATTGCCCTTTGTCAAAGAAGTACTTAGTAGTAAACGTTTACAGGCGCCAGACCCAGCAGTTACAGGTGTGACTAGTACAGATATTTATAATATTCAGGATCCAAAATGGTGGTTTACCTCATCTGTAATTGATGCGTATATGGGAATGTTGTGCAGTTCAGTTGAAGGTGTGCATTCAACTGCAGCTGGCTGGTTCAATCAGCATTGTTTTGAAAATTCTAATCTGAAGCAAAGAACTCCCTTGCATAAACTTGAATCTAAAATACGTTGGTTTTCCAAAGAGTATATAATAATACCTACAAATTCGTCTGACTGTCATTGGATGATGTTTATGATTGATATTAGACCAAAGGTGATACATGTGTGTGACTCCTTGGGTGACAATGTCTTTGAAGCTGTGAGACAACTCCTCTGTTATCTTGGTCTGGAATATTTTATATTGTACAAACAAAAGATGAACTATAACAGCTGGAAAATTGTACACTTCGCTGATCAAGAATGTTTTGTTAAACAATCTGACAAAAACAATTGTGGACCTTATGTTTGCCTGATGGCTAAGGCCTTGTTATGCCAAAGAAAGTTTACCTTTGACAAATCCAAAGCCAGACATACTATTGCTTGTGAACTGAAATCTGGAAAGTTAGTATTGTAAACATGTATCATTATTGTGCTTGTTTTTTGGTATTTGTCAAGTATCATAACACCAATTGTTTGTTGCAAGCCAAAAGACCAACAATACATAGTAGGAATTATATTTGTAATTTTACTGGACAGTATTTGAGTCCAAATAGAACAATTCAGTACTACGATGCAGAATATCATAAAGCATATAAAGAAGTCACCCATTGTTAGTTTGGGCTATTTGCTTTAAAAAAAAATTCTTTTGATCATGTCTGTTATGTGGACAAATTAAAGTGTGAAAAAAACACACTTTTTTTTAAAAAACAAACTTTTTAAAATTAATTACCACAGAAATAAAACAAGCCTGTTCTGTGGAAGCTCATTGTATTGTAAGCATTGCATTATGATTTAGCTGTTATTTTGGAATGTGTATAAAGGCCCTTGATGATTTTGTCATTCTAATAGATGTGTGGATAGTCATGGGTGTAATGATGAGATTTATTTTTCAATGAATCATTACTACCTTATGATTAACATAAATTCAGTTAATGTATGCAGTGCCAAAAATACAAGGTGTATAACAGATTCTTTAGATAATCAGTAGGACAACTGTGTTGGTCATGGTGTCACAAAGACCATAATGGATGTGACTGAACGACTTATGACAACTATTTATACGTCAATTATACTTTATGTAATGTCAGTGCAAAAAGTATTTTTTCATAAGTGAATGTTTATGTAGCTGTATTAATATGTTACCATTTTGTACATACCAGGTATGCCCTAAAGATAACATTCGTCCTGGGACTCATGTAATGCAATATGTTTTTAAATACCACTAAACTGATGAGAAAGTTTCATACATTGTACTCCTAATTTTTACCGTGGCAGCTTGGTGCTTGTGGTAGTATATATAAAACGTGTAACAGTGTATCATGTTATGCTTTATAACATTTTCATATATTCCTTTAACAGCAAATAACAATTAAAATGGAACCTGATAATATACAGGTTAAATAATGCAGAGCATATGGCCTTATGGACCAAATAAGCTCAATGAAATGGTATAGAAGCTAAGCCTTTTTGAAAAGAAAGGTTGTTAAAAAATAGAACTATCACAGTGACTGTAAGGTATTGAAATATTCCTTTCTCTTCAATGTCAGGTATGTTATTGGGAGCATATGAAAAATATTGCAAAGATATTTACCTTACACTTACAGTTGAATATGCAAGTAGTTCTACATGTATAAAAACACTTGAAAAAACTGATTTGACTTCACAAAAGTACCAGTACGCACTACTAGGCAGTGAAAGCATGAGGTACCTGTCAAAGTAGCATAAGTTATCTGTCAAAGTATGCACGTCAGTAAAAGGCTACTACTGTTGCAACAGTACAAAGAGTATTTATTGGAACTTTTAGTTGGTATGATTGAACATCAAATTTGATGTGCATATAAATTTTACAAAATTTAAATTTCTGCACTATGCCGCATGCCTTAAGCAGCCTTTTTGGCGTATGCCTTCCTACAGCCATATGTTTATGCTTTGGGTATGACGACTGTCACGGGTTACTGAATCTGCTGTGGGATAACAAAGACAATTTTTAAATTTGGCTTGTAGTCTGCTCTTTTATTACGCAAAACTCCCCGTGGTACAGCCACAGCCCGCAGGACTCTCCTGGGCAGTCCAACACAGTCGTCCTCACGTCCACAGTCCCTCACGTTCCTCCGTCGTGGAGACTCCCCGTACCTGGACCACCGTCGACGTCCGGCTATCCACATGACGCCACGTGCCCAGCCACGCTTCTGCGCGTGCAATCCCATGTCTCACACGTGTCCTCCGCGACACGTTCCGTAGCTACGTAACTTAGCCCTTCAGGCTTTCCACAGGTCTTCTGACCAATCCCCGATGGCGTGGCTCCCAGATCTCGTTCCCTGCATCTTGGCTGTACCCTTCGAGGCTTCTGCTTCTGCTCAGACGTCGCCCTTCGTCTTCCCGACCACTGTGTAGGTTGTATCTTCTTGTTCTTGCCTCATGCGAGTCGCTGCAAGACATAATATACTCCCGGCCAGTACCAAAGTCAAAGTGGTGTGTATACGCGGTAACAGTGCATGAATGTGCTGTAGAGAGGCTACATACGAGAAACTAGGGACTCAGAATAAATAATTTCGTTACACATCTAACACCAAGGAAGTTCTCAATAAATTTGGGGGAGTCTTCCTCAAAGTCCCATTCCATGTAACTCTCGCATAGTTCCATACTGTGTCATGTGCCTTTTCAATGTCAAAAAAACACAGATACCTCTGTAAAATACCTATACCGATAAAATACCTCTCTGATAAATGTTTCGAACCTGACCAAGTGGTCAAATGTTCTATTTCTTTTTCCTGAATCCACTCTGAAATCTTGTTATTAGAGTAGATGATTCAAGGTATCGTATAAGTTTTTTAATTAATCATCCTCTCCATTGTTTTACGAACACAACATGTTAGGGCTATGGGCCAAGAATAATAGCAGGATCAGAATCTTCGTTCCCATGCTTGTTCACTGGAATAATTGTTGCCTCTTTCCACGAATCAGGAAATGTACGAGTGTCCCAAATTTTATTCAAAATGTGAAGCAAAATTTCCAAGGATGGATCTGGTAGATATTTAAGTACTTGATAGTGAATATCGTCTGGCCCAGGAGCAGAATCATGAGAATCACAGAGCATATTTTAGGCTCTGAATCGGAAATAACTAATTGTAGGGCTCTGTATACTTTGAAGTAAAATTCAGGTTTTCTCTTTCTTGTATTTGTTTAAATCTTTGAAACTTGCTGGTGTACTCTGCTGATGAGGGATTTTTAGAAATGGCTTGGCCGATTGTGCCAGCAAGTTGCATTGGCTCTGACATAAACTCCCCAATTGTGGTTCAGGTGGCGAGTTTTGAGTGCACAACCTTTGCCAGATAATTTCCTGGTCATATCCCAACGTTTCGTGATTGCTGTTCTGGTATTTCATTTTGATACATAATCCTTCCATCTTTTTCTTGCTACATTGAATGACTTATTAAGCTTTAGCTTAAGTCCGTAGCTCTGTAAATTAGCTTGAGTAGGAAGCCTGCAGAAGAGCTTGAGTGCTTTCTTTCTGTCCTCACTGCAAGTTTACATTCTTCTGTAAATCAGGGCCTCGGGATTTTTCAGTTTAGAAGTTTACTTGCTTTTCGGGAGACAATCAGTTGTTGTTTAAAACAGCTTGTTGTTGAAGGTCTTTAATGGGTCATTTCATTCCAAGATGACTTTAGTGAGCTTATTTTTACAGAGGAGCTGGAACTTGTCCCAGTCAGCTCTGCGAAACTGCTATGTTGCCAACTCGTTCACCTGGTGCAGAAAAATGACTAAACAAAATTAGACGATAGTGGTCACTACCCCACTAACATCCTCCACGCTCCCAGAGAGGTTCACAAATAATTGAGGGGAGCACATTGTGAGGACAGGGCAGTCAGTAGCAGAATGTAGGACAATAATAATCATTCCAGAGGTACAGGTTGTTTTGTGCATAAATGACTCTATAGTATTACCTCTGGTATCATCTGCAAGGTAACCCCAGAGGTAGCTATGTGCATTAAAATCTCCTGCGATTAAGGATGGTTGGAGGAAGTCTTGATATAAGATTCCCAAGTCTGTTGTATACATTGGAGTGCAGGGTGGAATATATACTGAACAAATTGTGTTGTGAAGGAATGTTTACTGTAACTGCTGGGAGGTTCGTATTTAGGGGAGCTTTAGATTGCGGAAGACATTCCTTGACATAGACTGAATACCACCATAGACTCTTCTCTTCCCATGCCATCTATATAACCATTGATGGTGATCAGTATTGCTATGTCCCTTTACACATGACATTAGTATATTTAGAGTGATCCGCCTTAAATCTCTGAATATTACTCTCCAACTCTGCATTTGGAAATATCATGAAGCACTTGTTAGGGCCGATATTTTAGCCCACCAGGTTCTTTTGAATAGAGTTCCTGAACAAGCAACAGAAGACAGTGTAAGATACCAAATTTATTATTAAGAATAAACTTTGGAGTGGAAAT
>JAAUYG010112776.1_pt1 | contig 12010 bp, 5 predicted proteins | sample 7278091 | NCBI WGS metagenome assembly JAAUYG01 (sample SAMN14350201, study PRJNA611818) | marine sediment metagenome | isolation source: surface marine sediment (0.6m) | place: French Polynesia: Moorea | collected 2018-08 | reverse complement strand
TATCTTGGAAATGACTCCCAATCTTAAGACTCTGAAGTGGTTCTTCCACTCTTTTACACCAAAAACTGGCATGCAGATCTTGAATTTGCTTGCAAATTCTGTTTTCTAGTTCGGTGCTGCACTTTCTAAACAGGGACCTGCAACTCTTAAACATTGCTTTAAAAGCAAACGGGGCAAATTTGGACCTCTGCATTAGCAAGAAGTGTGTGTAGGGTATTTGTGACTTCAAGGTCACTTGATTTGACGCATTAAGGATATTTTGGAGTCGGCAGGTCACTTTTCTGAAAAGACTAACTCGGAAACCGTTGCCCCTCAAGTTCAACCGATATAAAACTGGCACGCATGAGTTATTTTTGATCTGAGACACGCCGTAGTCTTTTGGGGTTATTCAGTGCACATTTCTGTAAAATGACAGGGCTGTACATGTGCCTCGCGGGTTATAAAAATAAAGTAATAGTCCACATGTCCACTAGAATATGTTCTGCTGATGTCATTTTGACCTTCAAATGTCATAATTAAGATTGGTCACTTCAACCATTCATGCACATTCTGGGAAGTGATCAAGCAAATGGTCAGTGTCTCTGGGCCTCTTGCTTTGTATTATTATAACATTAGTTGGACCTATATCCATTACCAGGTGCGTGCTTTGGCTTAGCTTAGAACGGCAATGACGGTTAATCCGTTTGTTTTAAGGCCACCCGATTGACCATGAAATGGCCCTATCATAAGACAGATGCTTTTAAAATGGGCATGCATAGCTCACCTCACGAAAAGCCAAAACTCATGCTTTATCAAATGTGTTAATATTAAAATAAATCACTCTTAAACTAGATTAAGATCTCAAGTCTTCATCATTTGTGCCAACATCCCAGGCATGGCTGCATTATCGACAAGAACACATGGATTCCGAATTCCTTTCCAGTGTGTTTTAATGTATATGTATTTGTATCTTTCTTAAATAGATATCTTTGACACAAACCCGAATTAGACAGTATTGCGGTACTGCTGCGCAGCACTAGTTAGACAATTTGTATCCTTTGCTTGTATTTCTCACCACTAAAGGCTCGTTATTTAAACTAAATAGGGCTCTACATGGGTCCAAATAATTTCTGCTGTGTCGCGCATCACGCGCATCACTTTTTGTTTTTTTTTCTGTGTTCCACGTCACTTTTTATAAGAATTTCACTCCATCACGTCACTTTTTACAAAACATTTTACATATATTATAATTATGTAGTATAAGACTTTCATGTCGATCTTCGTCTGCTTTAAACTTTCAACGTCGATTCTACAATTTTATAAGATTTTGACGGCACTTTCTACAGTTTTTATCAAGGCTTACGTCGGATTCTACAACTTTTATTAAAGTGGCCGTGTCACACTTCGTTTTTTATCCACGTGGAGCCCTCTAAATGCCACTGTAAGCTATTTCCACGTTGCCTTATGTCCCGACGTACTGGACAGCATCCTCGTTGTCAGACTCTTTGTCTCCCCACCCTGATAGCACGACACACAGTAAGACAATTCCCTCGCAACCCTCTCACCGCCAGAAGAGTTGGCAGGATGTACTGTTGATAAGTCAAGAGGAGGAAGTGATATGGATTTCCGTATCCAGAGGATGTTGCTTTTAGGGAATGAGGCACTCGAACTGCCTACCGTGCTTGTCAGCCTAAATTTAATGGAACTGCTGTCATTCGTCAAGGGAGAAACAACGTGTAGTGGACACTCATTTATGAGATTAAGATAAAAGATTTAAGGTTATAATAGTAACTGATGGTGAAGATATTATAATTAATATATAAGATAATAATAGTAGTACTACCATTGCTGCTGTTGCTACTACTATTACTACTACTACTACTACTACTACTACTACTACTACTACTACTACTACTACTACTACTACTACTACTACTACTACTACTACAACAACAACTACTACTACTATTACTACTACTACTACTACTACTACTACTACTACTACTACTACTACTACTACTACTACTACAAACTTGTTTATGCTAGACAAGTGTGGGTCAAGGTTTCAACCAGACGTTCCAGGTTAGAAGTGGTCGGACAACCTGTGGTGGACAGCACTGTACTGCTTGACCATCGCTCCCCCTCTGTTTGGGGGAGTTTAGCGATATAAGATGACAGAGCATGGCAAGGCTTGTGACTCCTCTGAGTCAGTTTTCTGTCGTCAATTTGCATATTATCGCCCAATAATTGAAATTGAAAATGCCAGAGTGAGACATTCGTTGTAATGGGGAGCCGGCGTACCTGCCACACTTTTAACATAAAAGTGGCCAGCGCCTCAGCTGTTGCCATAATAATTAGCTTTCTCAAGCGGGTAAACACGAGTCTAGGCCCGTGGGACCAGATTGTTGTTGCCGGCTGGGGTCTACTCAAATCGATATTGAATTCGTATTACCAGCGCTATCACTATGTGTAAAGATAGTATAGCTATTATTAGTTGTTGTGGGGTTGGTTAGAGTTGCAGAAGTCGTATGAGTGAATCCTTACAGACGGATACTAATACTTAATCTTTATACGGCAGGGTTCTGAAGAAGTCATGGCTGAAGTTTGGAGGCAGATTTCAGGTGATTCTAGGAAAGTAGGTATGAATTAAGAGGCATGGCCAGGTGGGGGTTTCGTTTGTTTGAGGGTTGGTAGGTACTTCATTGAGGGTGAAGGGTGCTAGAACACTTTTACGGAGGTGACATATGCGACAAAGGTGACAAAGGTGGCCTAAGTGATGTGACAAAGGTGACAATTGATATGTGACAGAGGTGACACAGAGGTGACATTATGTGACAGAGATGACACAGGGGTGAGAGGGGTGACATAGAAGTGACAGGGGTGAATGAATGCGACATCACCAGATCAAATACTTGGAAGAGACTTGAGAAAATCCGGTTCAGCGTGCGAGTGGGTGTAAAGTAAGGTAATTTAATTCCGAGGTTTCCCCATTCACCCCGAGATTTAATCAACAAGGTGGCCAATCGTTTTTAGTTTATGAGTTATTAAACTTCATACATTCGTGCGTTTATTCATTCCTTGCTCATTTATAGTCTATTTGTTCATTCATTCACTTGGATTTTCAACACCCGTCAGTTTTCTTAAGCGCAATAGCTTCTCGTGATGCATCGTTACAGGACCCACAGATTTTGCGGTTCAAGAGAGCAATATTATTAATGCCACATGGATGGCTAGCCAAGAACGTAATGGGCCAGATGGGTATGTAATGCGGAAGTCAGCCTATTAATCTATATAACCGGTAAAAGTCGAGTGAATATATGAGATAGGAGACAAAACACCCTATCCGATGGTCCGCTGCCCTACTGCTCAGTCAAAAATCAATGACAAAGGGCGGAAAAATATACTATGCCTATGTACGAGACTCCTTTGCGCCCGGGCCTTTGCGTAGCAGTTTGAATTCCGTAGATTCAGAAGAGGGAAAACGCGTTCGTGAGTCTAGAATCACCATGTTAGCCAAGGTATTGATATCACCTTGTCTTCCCCAGTCAAAACTGTTGCACAGTTCTAGCTGAACTGTAAATGCTTACCCTCAAAAGCCTGACCTTATATTTCCATAGGCAGATTCTTTGCACCGTCTTTCATGTACAATACACGGGCTGACTCGTAACCAGGTGTTACCACAACGTCACCGGCTGTGGCAAGACAGTCCGGCCATCTTTATCTATCGGGTCAGAAGATCACACATGTTCGGTGCACTCATTTGGCATCTGGGTTATCTACAGGAACCCAGCATACATGTCGTGCGTCGTATGTTCAACCAACCAATCAATCAATCAATCACTAGATTTGTATAGCGCCATTTCACTACTGTGCTCATGATGGCGCGGGCCATAGTTCTGTAATAGTGAAAATAGGTGGGTCTTTAATGAAAATATAAACATATTAACTGTAGGTGCGGTCCTGATTTTGAGAGGCACATTAATCCACAAGTGAGCCCCCTAACTCGTTTAGGACAAAGTTCCAGCACACCCATCGTTGCTGGTGCGAAGATCACGTAACGGTATATGGGGGAGGAGGAGGGGGTGGTGGTGATAGGTTCCGAGAAGCACTGTTATTCAACATCTGTGACACAGGAGACGACTTTTCATTTGGATTCGTTTCACTACAAGCAGCCAATGCAGTTCTTTCAGAACAGGAGAGACATGATCGAACTTTTTCCCTCCCAATATGACCTTCGATAAACAGCGGTGCACCCTCTATGTAGCATTTGCAGATGGCAAATGGGAATATACGCGAGTGCGTTGTAGGAATCCAACCTACTGGTCAAAAACAATAAGTGCTTAAATACTGTTGTCGATAAATATATTCTTATTTTCAATATATTTCGAAAATAACGTCTAAATGTCCTGCACACATCTGCAAGACATCTCGGTTTGATTACAAGACACCAGTCTAGCGTTTCTTCCCCAATCAAATCCCTCGTTACAAATCAGTTTGCCAATTAGAAAGTTTAAATAGCATTTTAAGAGTCTGCCTCCCACAACTGCAGAGGTAAATGCTCGCGTTTCCATATTTCTGTATGCAATAAGCAATTGAGTCTTTGTTGTAATAGTGCGAAGGAAGTAACTGATATCTGTTATTTGGTTACACAATGTGAGTCAGCGTATCATGTAGAGGTGTATTAAATAGTTGTGGAGAATGCTTATCACAGTACTTATATCTTACCCAGTCACGGTCCTTGGTGCAAATTAAAATCATCCACCAGACGTTTTCAAATTGTAATTAAAAAAGCAAATTAATTTTCGCCTTAATTGAATGACAATCGCAGAGAATGTCATAATAACAACAACAGAAACAAAGACGGAAACAGTAGTAGGAACAGTAGCAGTAACAACAGTAAACATGGTCGTAACAATACTAATAACAACAGCAATAACAATAAAAGTAACGGTAAAACAACAATAATAACAAGAGGCCCTATGACTTTGACACTCTGCTTGACGAGACGAGTAGATATGGTAATTGAAGCATAACACAAGTTTCATTATAACAATTTTAAAATAAATGCACTACATGACCCCAAAACAACATAGCCCTCTACAAGATCAACTGTACCCCTTGTTTATGTTAGTAGTACACTGACTCTCGAACTTCATTCTGTTCGGCTGCGTTACCATACGTTTCCTATTACGGGCCCCTTTGTGACACGTGCTTTGAATGAACCTAAAAATACCTTGAACACTACAAGGTAAAAGGTGCTACATGTATATTTTAATGGTGTCCCCGAGTCCCAGGTTTCACTCCGTTTCGCTCTAAGAGCAACCATTTTCGAGTTATGGGCCACTTTGCACTAAATGACTGAAAGTGATCTTGAACACGAAAAGGTCAAACGTCAAAGGTACTTCATAAGGTTCTTCTAGTACACCAGAGTTCCAAATTTCACGTAGTTTCACTCTGCACTGAGCTGTTGTCCAGGTAAATGCAATGTTTGATTTTGACATTGACTCCAGTGTCGAATTTAAATTTTCAATAACAATTAAAATTGCAAGCAGTTTAAGGAGATCGCCATTAGCAAGCCCTAGAAAAAGACGGGTTAATAACTGTAGAGGGGTGGGGGTTGAAGTTTTCTCTACCGCAGGGCTTCATGTGAAAGCGAAAAACAATGGCAACAATTTGACGCTGAAAATTTTAGAAATCCGTAATCAACCTTTATGGTGACCACCACCAAGAGCCTCTAAAATGTATGGTCAAAAAAATTTAACAGCTGTTGAAACAGTATTTGAGCCCCCCATGTTAACGAAAACGAAAACTAAATCGTTACAATGCAAACATCAAACATTTGGAAAAAAAAATAATTGTCTGGAGATATGGTGGAAAGTCAAACATCAAAATATGGCATTAAATCGCTTGACGATTTCCCCCAAATCACGTTTTATTATAGACGACGGACGACGGTGCCACGACATTAGCGTACAGTCAATAAAGCTAATAGTGTATTGATTTGTATAGCGCAAGTACATATGCATTTCTGTGCACTTAACATATTATTGCCCTACACCAACATCCACAACTCCCTGTCGGACACAGCTCCTTGCCGGAAACAGTTGCTTCTTCGTTTTCGTTTAATACAGCTGAGTGAACCGGATCACAGTCGATATGTGAATGTTGCTCAGGGACTCCGTGTACAGAACGCTAAGCCCATAGATGCCATCGAAACCTCAATTTCTTGGTTGAGAGTCCAGTGGCTTAGCTACACCAAAATCAGCGGTTATATACATAGGCACAATGCAAAACGTTTGAAAAGATACGGTACACTGGAGGGTTAAGGTAAGGCACATATGATAAAACTTCCGGTGAATCGAAATATCGGAATACGTTCGGCGAACATCGGAAACTTTCCGGGTGTTCTAGTGGAGACCTGATTACACAAATCTGCAAATCACATTTATTTGTAATAAGTATGAGAATCAAAGCCATTACCAAAGGACATGGGGGATTATATCTGGTTACTCAACAGCGGCATATGCCGCCTGGTATTGTGGCCAACACACTGTTCAATTGTCCTGTGTGCAGGATTTAATATTATCATTTTTTTATCATGTTCATTGTACTTGTATATATTTCATGGCCAGTCGCAAGCTAGTGACATGTTTTTATTTGTTAAACACATTTAAAGCATTTTAGAACCTCAGGCTGATGACATTTCTCTGCTGCAGCTGAGGAAGATTTTAACCAATTACCATGCATTAACATAACAACTGACACTGTAAAGTTACTACGCTCGAAGATCAGATTGTCTTTGTATCTCAATTACATCAACGACTGGTATCGACCCTCACTCACCGCGCTGTGGCGACATGTAACACAATTACGATGTATTGCACCTTGTACCAGTTGGTGTGTGTAAACCTTTTAAAATAAATTGAAGTTTAAATAAAAAAAAACATAACAACTTAAAACGAGCACTGGGGGGAAAATAGTGCGCTTTCTGTAGACATATTACTTGCCTATTTGGCACGTTGAGAGATAAAGTTATTCCCCTGCAAAAGTCTATAGGCGTCGCTCCTTTAACCACCACCCATGGCAACGGACTTTCTTGGTCAATGTTGCCATAGCAACAAAACGGTACGATAAAAGACTTTTTAACATTATAAAAATTTATTTTTTGTGCCAAAACCAAATAAGCAGTCTAGTAGCCATGTTAAGTGCTTTTTGACTTCAAGTCATGATGCAAATGCCCCCTTTGGCATGGAAGTTCCTTATGAGCTGCACCCATGCAGGGAATCCCCGAAGCTCCCCTGCATCATGACTTAAAGTCAAAGAGCTAATTTGTGCACTTAACATGTCTACTAGTCCTTTTATTGATTCCTTTCGGTGTCTATTACGGGTGGCTCACCTTAATAATGAGCATAACATCGGATAACAAAGAGGGTATCAACGGCGACAGTTTTCTCTGTGTATTGTCGGGTTCTTATTTACGGTTGATTGAATCGGAGCCGCAATCAATGACACGGTCGACTGGAGCAGCTATGGTGGGTGGCCCCAGACTGTATCGTGTTATGATAAGTATTGACTTGTTTTAGATGTATCTATTGATTCAGTTTGAAATAAACATACTACTACTACTAGAGCAAAGGGAACCAAACAGCCCCAGATGAACAGACAACTACTCGTGTATCGGGAACAGCCTTCCTTATATACTAACATAGAGACATCCCACGACGTCAGACACCATGATAAACAGGGAAAGGCAGCCGAAGACTTAATAAAGCCACAGGTCGATTATTGCTGCGAGATTACGGTTAAATCTAATCCTACAAGACGTCTATAGAAACAATACGGCTGGCCGTTCAGAGTGTTCAATACTGCTGTATCGTTATACGTTTGGTTCACAATTACCTAACTGCATGCTGGCCCTTGCTAGGGTAACGGCACAAATCAAACATTCCTAGAAACCAACAGCGCCTTGATAGATAATCCTAGGTGCATGTACCACATTACAGCACCAGTAAGCGCCGTGACACGTTCCAGCAAAGGAACAGAAAAAAACCCTGTAAAATGATTAATATTTAAGGTCGATAGACGATCTCTTGGTGTCGATGAAAGTCTAAAAGACCGGCTCTCTTCTGCCCAGTCCAACGTGCACCACTAGGCGTCAGGACTGACATGACAACGGGGATTCCAACATTACAACATATCTAATTTTGCTGATGAACAACATGATGGTTTCAGTTATCAGATGGCATTTCTATTGTGATATTTCGCTGTATATATACTTGAGCCGTGTCAAAGTTGTAAGAAGTAAGCTATTGTTAGCAGCTGTCAGGGATGCTGCGAGGACAGTGGACGGACTGAAATGCCATGTGCTGCCACGCCGTGCAGAAATTTCCACAGGTAACATGGCTTAACACAGCAGCTGACATTTCGTTGAGTACCCGACACAGGACAGCGAGGGATAGACAGAGGGAGGGAGGGGAGAGGGGCATCAGTTTTCGATACTTTTATCAATTGATCCGAATACTTGTGCCATGGTGGCAAGTTATCGATTCCCTCCCTCGTATTGACTAAAGCGTCAAATACAACCTGACAAATAATTTAAGGGCAGAGGGTGAAGCGATATTTGACTACATTTTGTCCCTTAAATGGGACAAGTGATTGTTTTAAATGTTTGTTTTTTTTTTCATATGTACCTTTTTCCTTTCTATTTGTTTTTTTTTTTTTTTTCTTTTATCACTTTTGAATCACACGCTTTTTTATTTGGAATTCTTCCATCGTCTCGTCTAATAATAAGACATTTCCTTTTAACCTCACTTCTTAAGGTTATAATTCGATGTGTATGTTGGGATTTCGTCATCTGTTTATTCACTCTGTGACTAATGTGTCAGATACAACCTGACAAATAATTTCATGGTGAGACTCAACACCGCAAACGGCTCTGCTGACAGCAGTAACACCTGCCACCCGTGAACTCCTAGTTGACCCTGCCTTTTGTGCATTAGTATACTTTTATACATTCCGCTCTGCCATTTTCAAATTTATTGGGTTTGGGGGAGGTATCGATCTTTTAGCAATAATGCGTTCGGAAACAGCCATGTTGAAATGTGACGTCATGGCCTGGTTTTGTCACAATCTGTGAACGTGTCAACCCCGGACGGTCGCCAAACTTCAGGGAATAGGAACTTCTAAGGTTCCAAAGCAGTCCTTCCTGCTAATATCGCTCATTTTCTTAATAGGAATATATTTGCAGTTTCATTGTGCTTTGCATGATGTTTGCAAGTTTGTAGAAATTTGAACGGGCGGCATTTCACACCACCGGGTAAGTGCGTTGTATCAAAGCCGGTTGTAAATCTGTGATGAACACACTTGGATTTAGGCGTTTCGCTTGCATTCCATAGTGGGACTAAACTCAGAACCTGCCGCACCCCATACTCTATTCGAATACTCTGTGAAAGTCAAACAACCAGAGTCGGTGGTTGGAGACAGTTTTAAAACATTAACACCACATAATGGAACAGACATGTACCCTCTCGAAGTCGAAGGCCGGAACACATAGGCCGAAATACCTTGCACTATTTATGTTATAAAATTATGAAAATCTAATTCGTATAAATAAAAATGTGTTGCTAGGACCTTCTGTCTTTTCTTTTTATGTAGCTATAGTGTTTGCAAACTTGACGTTTTAGGGCTATCTTCTCTCCCCCAGGTTGCTGGCAGGGATTACGGGCACAGTTGCCTAGTATGCCTATCACTGACTTTGAAGAAAGTGACAGTTTCGAGGGCAAATTCAAGTGGCGGGTGGAAGCGAACGACGACGAGGAGGACGAAGGTCAAGGTCGTAAAACCTGCTGGAACACTGCGATGACGTCATTAAGCAGACGACTTCACGTGCGACGTACGACGATGCATAGATGGTGCAAGTTGGCGGCGGCTTTGATCCTTGCTGTCGTTTTCACGCAAGGTGTCTTCTACATCACAGGGAAGTCCGTCACCCCATTCGAGGCCTCGAGAACGGTACCGGGAGCCTTTGTCGCAGGTAAATTTGCTTAAATCTTATATTCACCATGTGAGAAGGTTCAGTTAAAGCTTAACAAGACTGGCTTAAAATACACTGATTGCCGTGGTAATTATTGGACTTCAGACCAATTCTAGACTATAAACGACGTTGGTTACCAAGTTTTCGTGAACTGGGCTAGTTCAGTAATTAATTTAGCAAGAGTTGAGTTGTGTACTCAAAATAAATCAGGTGTCAAAAGAGGTGTTTTGTCATTTTCAAATATTCGAACGCCACTTACTACCAGAACAAGAAAGGCCGAACATTTTACAAGAAGCAATGACAATTTTATCAGGTTATCTAGTCTATCTGGTAAATTGAGATATATTATGACATATCTCCAGTAGAGCAGCATGTTAACCGCTTCGTTATCCAGAACATGCTTTGAAATATAGCTACAAAATTATTGCTCAAACCGAGGCATTTTCATGGTGGTTCCGAGCTTGAATCTTGGCGCCATTCCTGTATCACGTGGCACGTCGAGTCACCGAAAACAACTGTTACATCGTACGTCCCACCCATCGCTAACGTTTCTACTTCAGTGGCATTTGAGGTGACAGTAAAATGGCATTTTGTCAAGGCTGCAAATGGCGTATCGTACGTTCATATGAGATAAACGTCAGCGGTTATCATTTTTTTTATTTCGATATGCCTGATTACTTCCTTCCCTGAAGCGTAAACGTCATTTATTTGTTATTGAACTGCATGCAATGCCACGCACAACTTTCTAGACGCTTTATGGACGGAAGTGGTGTTCACTTATTAAACGTTAGATTACTTCCGTGGTTCATTTCCCGTCTGGCCCTATTTGCACCCATTTAGAATAAGTCGGATACAACCACCATATAAATATGAACTGAAGAGCCAGGGTATGTTTGCATTGGTAGATAATGAGGATCATCTCTTTGTGCAAACATTCAAAATGCTATCAGCGACGTATAAAATTTAAAACTTTGAAAGCATCCTGCATGTCTACCGACCTTTATATACCCTGTAAAACGGGAATAAAGGAAAGGTTAACACGGACATATAACCATATCTGATATTATGCTAGATACCAACTGTTATAAACTTACGCAAAATTCCGATAGACGTTTCGTGTCTGCGACGTTTGATGGTTGCGTATCGACTTTTCCGTACATATTGGCCAGTCACTTTCAACTGTTCAATATCCCAGCAGTCAAGATGCTGCTGCAGCATAAACCATCACACAACCGACACGTACACTAGTGACAGGACCACTTATTTGAAATGCGTCAGCAGTAGTAGTAGTAGTAGTAGTAGTAGTAGTAGTAGTGGTAGTAGTAGTAGTAGTGGTAGTAGTAGTAGTGGTGGTAGTAGTAGTAGTAGAAGTAGTAGTAGTAGTAGTAGTAGTAGTAGTAGTAGTAGTAGTAGTAGTAGTAGTAGTAGTAGTAGTAGTAGTGGTAGTAGTAGTAGTAGTAGCAGCAGCAGTAGCAGCAGCAGCAGCAGCAGCAGCAGCAGCAGCAGCAGTAGCAGCGGTAGCAGCAGTTTTCTAAACCCATCTGCGGAAATGAATGTAACAGCTAAAAGCCAGAGACTGCTACACGTAATTGTCAGCGTCAGTTGCAGGCTCCTTAATAATACGACTGTCAACTTCGACATTCCCTGGGGTTGCGTTTTATAACACTTTGAGCGGAAAAAAAAAATCTCAATTTTCGGTGAATGCAAAAAAGTTGAGATGTAATTAGTCTACTTAGTACTTTTAATTACTTTACATGCAATAAAAGATTTGATTGCCAAGGGAAATTCAGAACTATAATAAACATTAGCCGAAGACCATAATAACACAATCCACTGAAAATAGACTTCACAAAATATTGACATTAATCCCTAAACTGGGCTCGTGTGGAATAACAATAATATAATAATAATAATAATAATAATAATAATAATAATAATAATAATAATAATAATAATAATAATAATAATAATAATAATAATAATAATAATAATAATAAT
>JAAUYG010184134.1_pt1 | contig 12011 bp, 3 predicted proteins | sample 7278091 | NCBI WGS metagenome assembly JAAUYG01 (sample SAMN14350201, study PRJNA611818) | marine sediment metagenome | isolation source: surface marine sediment (0.6m) | place: French Polynesia: Moorea | collected 2018-08 | reverse complement strand
GTGATTCTAACCGACGAACCTTGTGCATGTGGTGTCCACCTCGTACAACTACGATCAGGATTACATGACCCCTATGAGTTCACATACATGTAGTTACTGTAGTGAGTTTGACTTTAACAAAGATCTACACAATGAACACACAGAAATAGAAACTTTTAAACCACTATACTTCTATATGCTTTGTTTCCAGGTTGATGTGGTAGATGATTCATATGGGCTTGCTGCAACGTCATCACCATTTGTAGAATATACCAACAACTCTGAATTATTCGGGAGACAAAACGTACAGTTATACTACAGAATCAGCATCAGAACGAAGGTGTCCTGAAAAGATTCATAACCAGTGTCCCAATTATAGTGGGTGAGTGCTGCATGGGTGTAAGGGAACGTCCCTGAGAGACCCAATGATCTGCGTATATACCTAAGATAAAGATTCGTATACGCAGCTGTGGTTGTTTGCTATTATCAGTGGAATGTTTCATGGAGTCGCTTCTCACTGATCAGGAAGGCCTGTATGCACGGGAATAGGGCAGACATCCTGGAAACCGGTTGCAAACATGCCCAAAATGTCTGCCGAAATTCTCTCACAAAAATAGTTTTAGACGTATGTGAGTGAGGTGATATGTTGTTCTAAATCAACAATTATGATATTACTTATTCCATATGTGACACTTTTCTGTAAACTGAATAATGATGCATGCCAAATACCCTACTCCTTTATTGCACATTTAAATTAAATATACAATGTCCTAAATACTGAACGCCGTGGCGTCTGTAATTATATTATCAGTGACTGTTCAATGCAGTTATAGATGTGTGCATACTTTTATATATCCATTTCAGTAGAAGTATGTCTTTTCAGGTGCTGTGGATCGCAATATGTATACTCAAGGCAAAGGTTACCAGAAGTAACTGAGATAGAACGAATAGGATATTCTATTCTGGGAGAGAAATGGCTGAAGCTTTTCCTTCTCTGCCACGGAATGGCATGTTCGAGTTACCGTTAAGGGCTTCTTCCAGCACGGACAAGGGCCGCTTCACACATAGAATTACAGTTCTTCAGGAGAGACTCCTAGGCCAGGAGCAGTGTCATCAGAATGCCATTCACAACTTGATAGGAGTTCTCCAATTCTACATGGGGCACAAAACAAAGGCCCTGTCACAGTTTAAAAATGTGTTGAAGAGCGACCCTATGAATCTAAATGCTTTAGGAAACAGTAGCTTTGTTTACAGACGTCTAGGGAGGTTATCAAAAGCATCCGAAATGGACAACCGCTTGGAAAAAATGTTAGAAGTCGAGGCACAAGAAGACCCTGCCCTCTTCTTTGTCCTACAAGGGAGGCTTTGGGCGGAGCAGGCACATGCACTCAGCAGTGAATTAATAGAGGGGACGCGCCACAAAGATTTTGACCTGGAGTCCAACAAATTTTACGAAAGGGCCTTCAGACTGGCAGAGCAGCACTTTGAAGAAGCTGAACTGAGGGCGTGGAAATTTAGTGCAGGGTTGAACTATAAACGCCTATCCATGAAGCTGGACACACCAAAGACAGACAGAAGGGAATCCTTCGATAGATCCCTGGAGCTTTTCTTCCAAGCTATAAACACATCAGAATCCCCCTACATCGCTGATTGCTGGTGTCAGATAGGGATTTTAATTAATGCAGCCAAAGGTAGTGAACTTTACTCGGAGGGTGAAATACCATCCGCGGTAAAGCAATATCAAATAGAAAACTACTACAACAGACCAGAGGAATGCTATCGGAAGGCCTTAGATAAAGACCCCGATAACTGGCATTTTGCCAACGGCTACGTGCGTTTTCTGCTCCAGACAAAAAAGTCCGAAAAATTACAGCAAGCATTGCAGACAATTCAGCATTCGCTGAAGCTGAACCCAGAACGTAGCAACTGGCTTGGATACAGCACTCGAGCCGAATTGTGCCGAAAGTGCTCTTTAGAGGAAAACTCATATCTTTCTGAAGAGGGTAAAGGCATTTGTGACCTGTTGGGATGGGACTCAGAAGCTAAGCCACACATGGAGGAAATTGGTGAAATTGGAACGCTTGACGTAGCTAGGCATACGGAGGTCATTAATATGCTTAAGCACGAGTTGCTTTTGCACGCTGAGGAAGATATCAGTAACGTACTTGCATGGAACCCTACTCCAAAGGCATATTTAGTACACGGCCAGATATCCTACGATTTAGCCTGCTCGGAGAAGCGTCGGGGATTTCCGTTTGAGGAGAGGATGGAGCAAGCTCTAGAGATGTTCCAGCATGCAGTTGACAAGGCTATGCAAGGACAGGAGAGACTTCCGCACGTACACGCTGCTCACGGCAAATGCCTTAGATATATGGGGGAGTACAGAAATGCTGCAGAAGCATATAAGCTCGTCTTGGAGACGTCCAGCAGTTACACGTACAGCCGGGCAGCACTGGTACAAGTAGTTGACAACTTGATGTTTGTGTATGAACAAGAGCAAACGATATCTGCCTTATATGAAACGGTGCATTGGTTTCTTAGAACATGTGAGAAATACCAACACACTGACTTCTTAAAGCATCTGCGTATAGATAAACTTCGGATCAACCACCCTCAAGCCCTCCGTACTATGATTCAACTTATGAGGGATACCAACTTTGAGGACATCCTAATTTCAAGACTGGATTGTGCAACTGCACTTGAGAACAAAGCCCGTTTCAGAACTCCAGGTGCAAGGTCTGCCCAGACTTTTCCCGTGAAAACTGGCCACTTCACTGGGCCGGAATTTGAACCAGTGACAGCCTGGCACCAAAATACTATTCAGTCATCTCAACAACCCTTATCACAGCTAAAAGATGATTCAGCAGCTAAGGCACCGAAAAGTGAAGTACGGTCTGTGAGCCATAAGGTACCCAGGATCTTAAAAGGAAGCCCACACGTGCCCAGCAAGAATGACGATTCTCAAAGTGTTTCGGTTAATGCCAAAGACAATGACGTCGAATGTCCACCTCCGGAAGACAGTGGTCGCACAGTACCGGAAGTAGGGGACCCACCACAAGGAGCAAGAAATCGAAAGGGAAAGACTTATGACTTTTTCGTTTCTCATTCTGGGGAAGACAAATACTGGGTGTATTTTGACTTGGTACCCAAGCTCGAAAGGGAGTACAACTTCAAAGGGTGCATCGACGAGAGAGATTTTACCCCCGGGGAAGATATTCTGAAAAATATCGAAGATTGCATGGATCAAAGTGTCTGCACGCTCCTCATCCTTACCAAGGCCTTCTATGAAAGCACCTGGTGTCGGCACGAAAAGAAAGAAGCACTTAGCAGGCGCGTAGATAACGATTATCCAGTCATACCAATCCGCGTCGAGAAGTGCGACCTTCCAATGGATCTGAGCTTCATAACATACCTTGACGCGGTTGAGCGTTGCGACTGGGAGAAACTGGTGCGACATCTGGATAATCTGATGGAGCTCTAAGCCGGGGCTCTAAGCGGCATCGATGGCTTTGTACATTGGTTTGGTGCACTGTTGAGATAAGTTTGATCCAACAGTGACACTATTATGTTAATATTGCAGAAGCTGAGAAATGCATGAATCTGCAGACAACCTACTATTAGACATCATACGTCCTTAAGGGAGCAACATGTAGGCGTATGCCATTGGGCGCACAGACACCCGATGAGGTTACTGTGATATCGTCATACAGCCCTTTGATTTGGGTAGTATATGACACTAAGTATTTGCATTTGGGATGAATAAACCTGTTCGATGTACCAGCTTCGAAATGTAACGGGGGTAATTTAAAACCTCTTTGAGGGAGAAATGTCCCAAGTACGATACCGGCGAGAAGAAAAAGGGATCGAAAAAGGCGCCCTCTTATGATTATTCGAGGCTTTGATATATCTAGATATGTGATTCGCTAATGGGCGAATGATACCTGTAGGTTGGCTTCCAAATGACAGCGGCTATCCATTTTGCTAGTGCATATACTATAATTACATGTATACATTTGTAATACATTTGTGCGGACGTGGGCAAATAAGGCTATTCACTTCCGGTGTACATCATTCTGAACAATGTCTGCCAAACCAGCCAAACGCCATATTTAGCTTGGCTAAACTAAACTTTGGAATGAAAAACAGGTAAAAAATATCACGGCATGGATGGAAAATGACAATCACTATATCGACAAAGTATGAGACTGCATAAATATTAAACACCGCATGATTACAAATGGACAATTGCTATCCGCGCAAAATGGGATAACACTGCAGTATAAATACTCAGAAAAAAACCAGAGGCGGGTGAGAAAATTACACTTGTTTTGGTTCAGCTAAACATAGTGTTGTTGTCGCAAATGTCAAATGGTCTCGGCATGTGTGCTAGACTACGAGTATAACGCTAGTTACCCTTTATTGCCTTTGTAGACTAACCCAACAAAGACTAATTAGTAACTAGGAAAGTTGAAACTTATATGGTGGACTAATTAACGCCGACGCCTGTGGAAGTGGTTGATCTATTCAGCTACCTTCCAAGTAGAATCCTCGGCATAGCAAAGTGTGGGCGTGTATATAAACATTTGGTACCATAACGTTCGTATGGCACAGAGATACAATGTACATATAATAATCCGAGTCAGATTTCGTGCGAGTTTCTCAAACACATGTGTATTGAAAAAGAGAAACCAAAAGTGAAACCAAAAGTGAAATTCCACGCTCAGTCTGGTCACGTGTTGCCCAAAATAATAATAGATCGTATTTGCATAAACTTGCATGCTTGTCACTTAAATGGGAGTTAGGTCCTGCCTGCAGCAGGAGCAGTTCAGCCATCATGGCCTACGCCCAGACACACGTGCCTCCACCAACGGGGACACAGCTAGAGTGATGGGTAAAGGTCAAAGGTCTGCACGGTCTATTGTCCTCTATTTACTGTTGACAAATACAATATCTAAGCGTCCCTTTCGCCGTAGACATTGGTGGCGAAAACAGAACTTGCATATGTTTTGTATAGCAGTTAAACTGACGCATTTTTTACCTTATGTAGGTAATATACCCATCACAATCACTGGGCAGCTTAAATGGTATGTATGGCATTCATTCGAACTTTTGTTGGCGTATCATATACAAGTACTGTTAGCCATGGTTAGTGCTGGAATATGTGGAATGTGTGGAGCGAAGGAGCACTAAAATAGCAAATGCAGTAAATGAAGTGTCACCTGTCCTGTTACATTGAGCAACTGATTGATGACTTGACAGTGTGATGGGAAACAAAATGGTGTCCGGGCAGCCTCAGTGTGTACATGTTTGATTTGGAAAGCTACATGATCGTGTATTGAGGTAAATACGGACCCCAATAATGTGTATTTTTCTAGATGTGTGCATGTTACATGTATACGGAATTCATCACTTCAACTCTTCAACTCGTATTTTACGTGTTATCTTATGTGATTGGTGTTCAACTTCTCTTTATGTCACTTAATCATGCCTTTGTAATGACACCAAACCGTGGTGAAATGTTGCATGCGCTGCTGATGCACTTGGCTTATAATAAACAGTTTCTTCAGGGAATTTGGTTCGTTAAAGAAAAAGAATTATTGGATTTCCACATACGTACCTATGTGTCTTGCCAGTATTCCCTTTACATGTGCATAAATTATATATATTATATAGCATATATTATATATAATATATAGCATATATTATATATAATGTAATACTTAATAATCCGTCACCTTTTCCGACCTATATTATATATAATGTAATACTTAATAATCCGTCACCTTTTCCGACCTGATGTAAGTCTCGGATAAAATTATTCTTCCATATCCCACTGTTTTAAGTAACTGTTAACATAATATCAACTGGGGATATACCTAAGTTCTCCATGTGCATGTATGCTGGCATCACTTGAATTTCTGGGAATTCGTACATAATACATATTGATAGCCCGGATTGGTAGTACATTTTGTACTTTTAAATTAGCAAAGCCAGTTGTACATTCAATGGGATCGCAAGACTTCTTGTGTCAAAGAGCATACGTGTCTTCCTCATAATAGAATAATGTATGTCATATCGAGTGATGGATGTGCCCAGGGGGTGGGGGATGGAGCAGGTACTAGCACATTTTTTACCGTTACATGTTTGTGCTTCAATAAATTCTCTTTAGACTGTCCCTTTTGATAACTTCATGTGCATAACTGTAGCCCGTGAAAGCCGAACTCCGTAAAACCCAAACAAACAATTTTTGCCGTCTGCTGATGGCACACGTGGCAGACTGAATGACATTACTGCAGTGAGGGCGGTTGCACCCGGTTCTAGCTCTGATGATGACGTCATCGATTCTCATCGAGATTAGCTGTGGGCGTAGTGGGCCGCAGAGCGTGGAGGACATGGTAGTCGATGTCCATGTTCCTTTTTCCAATTATACGTTTAGCCTCGCCCTGGCGTTCTTCTCATGGACAACCAATAACGTCACTAACGGTAGGGATCCATACAACGATGCCCATGACATGTAGGGCAAATTGCATTGGTGAGCTGCGTTTAACAATTAAGTGGCTAAATACCAAAAACATCCGGGTTAATGGCAAACCCTGTTGGGCGATAAATGAAGTGTTTACATTCGAATTACATTGTAAACATCGGGTTGTGATGGTCAAATGGTCGGCCTCCCAACCACAAGATCGTGGGTTTGAGTCCCGGTTAAACCAGTTGGCTGACCAAAACCCGTGCCGCGTGGGCTTCGGGTGACGTGGGCTACCAGACACTCAACTATCGATGCTGTAACTAACTTTTCAAGGACAGACTTATCGCACTGGATAATAATGAATATACTGTTGCAGTGGGTTTAGATTTAACAGTGATTTTAGATTTAAACAAAGCCTTCGATGCTATTAATAGTCTATTAATCATACAATGTATGGTGTTATTGAAACATTACGGAATTCGTGGATTGTATCTAGTCTGGTTCAAACGTTATCTCTCTAATAGGAAACAGTTTCTAGAATATAATAAAATAGAATATAAAATCTGACATTAAATCTCTAAATTGTGGTGTACCACAAGGATCAGTCTTTGGTCCTTTACTGTTCCTAATCTATATAAGTGATTTACCAAACACTTTAAATATATTAAAAGCAATACTCGACAGTTTATGCATCAGCTACATCCTTTTAAATTATTATTGGTAAAAGGTGCAAAACTAATGTCATTGAAATACTAATGGAAGGGCAGAAAATGCTGGAACAAGTACATCATACAAAAAACACGTTAACCATTGCAGAAGCAAATTCCCTCAGTATTATTTGCTTTATGGTCTGGAAGATCATATTTAACGAAACATACATCTAAATCACTGTATTATACTTTTGTGTATCCTTGTCTGTGGAATGGGATATACATTCGGGGCTCAGCGGATAATATAAATCTCAATAGTTTGGTTGCTTCTCGGAGAAAAAGCGGTTAGAATAGTTCTAATGAACACACTAACCATTGTTTAAAAACGTGAGCATTCTCCCATTGAATTACAAATGTAGCTGTATGACCTTTCTCTGGGTATATTTATGATCAAGTAAGTGAAAAATATGGCACCCATTGTAGTAGATGATATTGTGTGTAATAGAGATACTCATTCTTATTTCACCAGAAGTGATCAAAATATATTCACACCACTTTTAGAAGGATCCTAAAGTAGCTAAACGCTTCTTAAATATGGAGTCACAATATTGGTGTAGCCTTGTGTAAATACACAACGTAAACATTAAGGGTACGCGTACACTCGGAACTTTCAAGAAATTGCTCACTGACAGAAATCACATTTTTATTCAAACCAAGGTTGACTGAACAAAATGGTAACCATTAGTAGTCTGTGTCTCATACTGTAATTTGCATTTAGTTTCTCAAGAAATGTAAATCATTATATGAATAGTATGAGGTAGAAGTTTTCCTTTTTGGTATATAAAGGACCTATGCCATATTATTTATACAGATTGCTTTGGGGTTTAACCACTGGTTGCTACAAAGGCATTTGCCAGCGGTGCAAAGTATATATGATACATGTATTAGCTTAATTTGATTAATGAAGCTGGTGTATTTAGACCACAAGCTTTGGCAAATGATCACAAGCTGCACTATTTTCTGTATAGTATTGATACTGTATATTAATAATTACAGCCTTTAATGTGCAGTTTGGAAGTAAAATTATTTTCTTGCTATAGCATACTTTTTCTAATGCGATATACGTGCGACATAAAACTGGAATTGAAGAACGGCCCGAACCACACAAACAAATTTGTTTTCCAGCTTATATTCTTTTGCCTGTACAGTGGCTATGAGAATGCAAGGTTGGGCGTCGACAAAAAACCTGCCCCCCACCCCCCTTCCGCACTCGCCCCATAGTGTACCATAATGCTCATTAGGTTTACACTTAGAGAAAGCTGCCTTTATATCACCAAAACAATTATATAATTCTTTTACTATTTCAAAACTTCCCCCAAAACAGGACTTTCGATTTTCTGAAAGAAATTGCTTTGCTCAATTTGTGGCGACTTTTTGTCATTGTCTTTAACGAAAGAATAAAGAGCATAAATCACTATTTTTTGGTAAGATAACTGGATGGGAACATTTGGAAATGCCTTAGAGGGCGCTTCTCCTACATGGTATTTTATTAAAGTTTGCTTGTCATGGTATGGATAAAACAACCTATGCAAGGTTGCAACTTGGTAATGGGCACCTGGACGTTGTATCACCGTGATACGAGACATGTGCATATCAGGAAACCATTTAGAATGGTTAATGCTCTTGCCTACGTTGGTTTGCACATACCGAGATATGTAATAACAAAAACAAGTACATAATAAATAAAAATGCAGTTGGTCGTGGCAACCGTTGTGTGGTTTACATGCACGGAATATTCGACTTCCACACCTTAAAACTAGATCGCTTGAGGCTGTTACGCCGTTTTGTTTGCAGGTTAACGTTAACATGGTGCATGCGTGATAGGGTTGGCTACTAGTGGTCACGATAGGGTAAGAGCTCCTGAGTGGACACCAACTTACTTTTATACCCAAGCATCATTACTGGCGATGTAACGACGTAGGGTGCACTGGCAAGACGCGTCAACTGTCGCAGATCTTAAAGTGAGGACTTCAAGGAACCAATTGCAAGGTAATTTTCTTTTCTTATTCCTTTATTGCACTATATATTTGGTAAAGAGAGGACTGTTGTTTGCCACTATCGATGGGCGTGTTTGGCTCAGTCACCTGTCACTGAGAAGTGACAGCCTTTTCAGGGACGGATATACATTGTAGTGATGTAATGAGAACCAAGCAACGCCCTTAAAATTGGTAGTCGACATACATAAAATGGCTGCTCAAATTTTGCCATGAAGTGTTGTTGCATTGAAATAAGTTTCACACATACACGCGTGAACCGATACGTCGTCCCAATTGACATGTACATATTCCTTTCACTACAATTTCATAGCGATGCGTGTCAAATAACATAGTTAATAGCATACTCCGCATTTTTCAAATTAAGTAAATACTGAACTTGGTGGCATCTATAATCGGAAGCGATTAAATGCGATAGCCGTGCATACTATTTGTGAATGCACAAAAGTAAAAGGAATACATGTCTTTTCAGATGATGCTGCAGAGCGCGTTTTGAACTCCGAACAAGCGTTATCGAAAGTGAGACAGATATGGCTGCAGCGTTTCCTACTCTGTCACAGAATGGCATGTTCGAGTTGCCTTTACGTGCTTCCTACAGCAAAGACAAGGGCCGATTTACGCATAGAATTGTAGTTCTTCAAGGGTGGATGAAATGTCAGGAGGTGTGCCATCAGAATGCCATTCAAAACTTAATAGGTGTTCTCCAGTATTACATGGGGAACCGAATAAAAGCCCTATCATACTTTAAAACTGTGCTGGAAAATGATCCTGTGAACCTAAATGCTTTAGGAAACAGTAGCTTTGTTTACAGGCGTCTTGGGAGATCATCCAAGGCATTTGAAATGGAGAATCGCTTAAGAGAAGCAAACACCCAAGAAGAACCTGTCCTCCGTGTGCTACAAGGGAGGTATTGGGCGGAGCAGGCACATGCTCTCAGCAGCGAAATAATAGAGGGTACTCGTCATCAAGATTTTGACTTGGAGTCCAACAAATTTTATGAAGTCGCTTTCAGAATTGCCGGGCAGCATTTTGAAGAAGCTGAACTGGGTGCGTGGCAATTTAGTGCAGCGATTAACTACAGGCGATTAGCGATGAAGTGGGAGACATTAAAGAAGAATAGGAAAGAATCATTCAGCAGGTCCATTGAGCTATTCTGCAAAGCCAAAGCAACACCAGATTCTCTCTACATCGCTGATTGCTGGTGCCATATTGGGATGTTGATGAATGGAGCAAAATGGGGTAAACTCTATGCTGAATCATTACCACCACCCGTGGAGAAATACAATTTAGCATTCTACTACGAGAACCCAGAAGAATGCTATCTGACAGCGTTACGATTACAGCCAAATAATTGGCATTCTGTCAACAAATATGTGCGTTTTTTGCTGAAAAGAACACAGAACTCAGCCATACTACTTGATGCACTGGGAAGAATTCAGGGTTCCCTAGAACTGCAGTCAAACGAGAGTAACTGGTTTGGATACAGCACCCGAGCTGAACTGTTGCAAAAGTTGTCTTTCAAGCAAAATACATATCTTTTGGAAGCTTGTAAACACATATGTGGTCTGTTGTCATGGGAACCAGAAGTCAGAACATACCTGAAGCAAATTAATGATTTTCACCGCCTAAAACTGGAGAATGCAATCTTCGACAAAGCACAATGGACAGGAATGCAACAAGTCATACATCAACTTAAGCATGATTTGCTGTTAAAAGCCGAGGAAGATATGAAAAAGGTATTGGTATGGAACCCAACTACAAAGGGATTCTTAGTTCATGGGCAGATATCCTACAATCTAGCGCGCTTGGAGAAGCGTCGAGGATTGCCGTTCGAGGAGTGGATGGAACAAGCTCTCGAGATGTTCCAGCATGCAACTGACATGGCTATGCAGGGACAGGAAAGGCTTCCGAACCTTCACCAAGTTCACGGTAACTGTCTTAGGGATATGGGGGAGTACAGAAATGCAGCAGAAGCATATAAGCTCGCCTTGGAAGCATCCATAAATTACAACTACAACAGGCCGATACTAATACAAGTAGTTGACAGCTTGCTGCTTGTGTATAAGGAAGAACGAGAACAAACGCTGTCAGCCTTATATGAAGCGGTGTACTGGTTTCTTACAACATGTGATAAATACCCTTCTAACTTCTTAACAACATTGAGTATAGATAAACTTCGGATCCACCATCCCAAAGCCCTGGAAAACATGATTCTCGTCATGAGGAATACCAACTTTGGGGTCGCTCTTACTTCAGGATTCGATTGTGCAAATGCACTGGAGGCAAAACTGAAAATACCACTCGCTCAATCCCCTGCACGAACTGGAGGAAATTCTCCATCGGGTCATTCACGGACACCAGACGTAGAGTCCGAGTCGTCTTTTTTCGAGGACAGTGGCTACTTCAGCAGGCTGGAAATTGATCCTATGACGGGCCTGCACCAAACGTCTCCTCAACCATCTCCACAACAATCCCCGCCACAGCTAAAAGATGAAGCCGCGGCACTGAAAAGTGAAGTGCAGTCTGTGGACCAAGAGGTATCCAGGGCCGCAATGGAAGGTCTGCACATACAACATAAGCTTGTCTATCCTGAAAGGATTTCGGTTCATGCCAGAGACACTGGCGGCGAGAGTTCATCTCCGAAAGATAGCTGTCGCACAGTACCAGAAGTAGGGGCTCCGCCGCAAGAAGCAAGAAATCGAAAGGGAAAGAAGTTTGACTTTTTCGTTTCCCATTCTGGGGAAGACAAATACTGGGTGTTGTTATGGGCGCATACTTTACATTGATAGGCTGCCCTTACATAACTTCGGTTGAACTGGTTGACGTCTCTGATATGTTATATATTGGTGGTAGCTTGTATAT
>JAAUYG010099019.1_pt1 | contig 12011 bp, 11 predicted proteins | sample 7278091 | NCBI WGS metagenome assembly JAAUYG01 (sample SAMN14350201, study PRJNA611818) | marine sediment metagenome | isolation source: surface marine sediment (0.6m) | place: French Polynesia: Moorea | collected 2018-08 | reverse complement strand
GTTCCGGATCCAGAGGGTCATTTTGTCCTTGACCTTAAAATGCGCAAAACAGATTTTCGTGAGGTGTTTTGTTGTAACGGCGTTTGTGAGTATTTCCGTGAATCTTTCTCGCTTCCAAGGCATTTGTCAATTCCATCAAGTTTGTGCTGTGCACATGTGAATATTTGATGAGTGCGCCGCTAGGGAGCTGTTTTGATGCCAAAAACGTCACTTTGCGTTTTCCTTCATGTGCACGCACATATGAGTTCACGAGTTGATGGGAGCTGAAACTTGACGACTTCAGTTCAACAGCCTGAGCCATTGTTGTTTTTGCTAGACCCTGATTTTATTGACTGAACGGGACCTGGAGCCTCACTGAAGGACGTGGAGACCTGTTGCCAGGTACTTCCGGCAACAAACAGGCAAAAGGAACGTTGCTGGTGCCTGGAACAGTTTGTGCAGTGGTTTGGAGTTTCCGACTCACACAGTCCGCACTTGACAACGAGACCATTTGTCGGAAAGTGGACACTCTTCCTCCCTGAGAATGTTACTCGCTTTTGTTTGGTCAAGGCAAAAAATGAAGCTGTCTGAGAAATGTACAAAAAGCGCGACACAGAGGCGAATCTGTAGTGTGGTCGTCGGGACGTCGCTGTGGCGTCCAACAAAACGCCGTGTTTGTGTTCAGTGGACCCCGTGGTGACCCCACCAGCCGCTGTGTTTACCCAGATAAACGCTCCCTTCCCAGCTTCTTTCTCTCCATAACGTTCTCCATGTTGAAACCCCGCAGGAAAAACTACAGGGCAATGTGGAAAAGACTGCGCGCACGCGGGATCTGTTTGCGGGTGCACTGCACAGTTTCGACCTGCACCACTCCATTACAAGAATCTTAACAGAATGTTGCTGGAGGGAATGAGACAGAGATTAATATGAGTGCAGAAATCTCATTCACAACAGGTTTTCGTACGATCGAAACTTTTTCTGCAGAAGGGATTCGATCTTTTTTTGAGAATGCACCAAGGGGAGACATGTGAGAGTCCTTCCACGCATGCACTGCAGAGAAAAAAGAATGCACTGACACTGATTAACGCTTCCACAGTGATTCCAGTGGTGATCTATCTCATTGACCAGAGGTTGGAAAACTGTACTTTTAGGTTGATGCTTGTCGGTGGCACCGGGGTTGAGCCGTCACATATTCTCACAGAATGTGCTATTTGCTGCGTGCAAATCGTCTCAGAAACAAACGTCAAACGTCAGGGTCTCCTTGGTTGTGGTTCCAAGTTGCGAACACAGATTTGTTTTGTGCACAGAGGGCCGTGCTGGGAGAGAACCCATGCAGGTTAAAAATTGTTTCCCTTTCTCGGTGTTGTTTCTCTTATATCTGAATGTGGTGTCTGGCAGGATGTCAGAGGCCACGGACAAAACAAAAGACAAAAGATGTTGGCTTTCAGCAGATCAGGATTCAGCTTCCTTTGCAATCACGTTTTCCGTGCGTGCAGAATGGCCACAAACTTCGCCAAACATCAAGAAACTTGCGACGCTGAAATACCCTGCAGTGCAAAAACACTTGAGCTGGAGTTCTCAGTATCGCCTTCCGAGTGTTGAGTCACCCACTTTGCAAGCGAGTTTACTTTTCACCGAGAACACTTTGATAACGCAGGCAGATGGGAACCACGGAGGCCTGGCACCAGTGGGAAGTCTGCAGAACCAGCCGCTTTTCCAGTGAATACTGAAACACGGTTTTCTGTGTGGAATACTCCGTGCGTAGATGAAAGTTTTGAATGGTGGAATTTGCGGCGACATGAGTTTGTACTTCACTATGGCGGAGGAATCCTGGTGGGACAGTAATGTAGGTCATTGTCCTGTCTCCGACAGGAGACGGGGGAAACTGGTGTGTGCTTCGGTGGGTGAACATGAGTGTTGTGTGCACACAAAAATGTTTCCTTGTTTTTGCTTGGTCACAAGGACAACACCGAAGCATATCATGGCTCTGTGACGTTCAAAGCTCTCACGGCAAGAACGCGTAAGTGGGTTAATGCTCGCCTTTGTGTGCAGTGTTAACCTATTTGTATCTGGGGACGTCTCTGTCCCCAGGGGCACGGTGGAATATTTAGTCGCGCGGCACGGAGAATGGAGAACATCTATTAGTTCTACCTTCCAGGGCCTACAACACGATGCGGACTTGTAACTGTCCGGACTCTCCGCACAGACTCGTATCTTACCACCAGCTGCGCTGTATGAAGGCCTGTGTGTCCTTCTTTGAATTGGCCGCCGGACTGGGGAATATTGCATGCAAAGGGTAAAGAGCGCAATAAAGACTGTGGTTTAAGAGACGACTGTTGCCTGTATCCTTTGGCTCTGTTTCCCGCACATATGCTGGCATCGCGTGAAAGCCCGGGCTCTGGAATGGCCAAATTGTCACCCCGAAAGACCAATGTGTGCCAATTTTAGCGTCACGAAAACAAGAACAAAAGTACAGGAAAAGCGGGAAGTTCATATCCTGTGCAGATCAACTATGGTTGCAACATTGGAAACCTTTTGTTGCAGGGATATTTCTTGAATTGCGGTCTTTTTACATTGTACTCGAAGTGAGTGGAACTGCATGGACGACAGGATCAGGGTGAGCTGTGAGGGTCAGGGTGCGCATGCTCTGAGGGATGCTGGGTCGCAAGATTGTCGGATCACATGCACAAGGAGAGATCTGAGGTGAACTGTGGTCGCGTGGTTATCAGTGGTGTGCACGAGAGGATAAGCGAAGGACGGGCGGAGATAGTGTGTCACAAATGGTTGGACTTCTTTTGTTGCTTACTCGTGTTCTGACCAAGCAGCTAACCGTGGAGTTTGACAAACGCGCGCTCTGTGAATTCAGCCCCGTAATGTGTGCACCTCATTCATTGGCGTGCTGGAAAATGAGTGTCTCCCACAGGAAAAATGGGAGCAGTGCACAGTTCAGTGTTACATCTTGTGGAAACAGGAATCTAACTTGCTGCCTCGTGGCCTCCTGGACCCCAGTCCAGCATGATCTCCTGCAGGAAGTAAGATGCACATTGATCATCCGTGACATCTTGTTACACTGAGCACTGCATTTTGACGAGTGAAGCAATGGATGAGGTATCGTATGTTTGGATCAGCATTCGTAGAATGGTCGTTCCTGCCATGGCCTCTATGGGATGCAGTGCTTGGAACGGCAGAGGGGATGCAGTGCTGGAACGGCCCTTGATAGGTGATTGATTTTCCTGGTAAATATATCACCGCCGCATCCAATTTATGGACTGTGAATTGAGCTCGGACGGAGCTGCGCAAACGCTGCAAAATCCAGCGTTTTCTGCTGCAGTGTTTCCCGACTCGCTCTCTTCATTAGACACACATGCGCGGAGTTAGGACTTGCATCCCTCTCACTGAAGCGTGTCTTCGAAAGCACAGCGTGGTGTCGAATTTCCTCCGCAGTCATTTTCTTGTTGAGGCGAGACCATTTTGCAGTGGTCTTTGTGCCAGTGTCAACACTATTCTTCTCTGCCCCTTTTTTGCGCCCATCAAATTGTTAGACAACGACTAAGCCGCTCCAGTACAGAACAAAACGCGCGTTGCGTTGTTGAGACTGTGGGCTAATTGCCTGAGTATTCAAATCCACCATGGACGCTTCTCAGAAGACATGTTTGCTTTTCAGAAAGAAAATTGTTTGCCAGGGAATGTGTTTTTGTTGGTTCCCTGAGGAACTGTCCTCCTCAGAAACTGTATTGATAGAGTTGCGTGACTCATACTTCACCAGGAATTATTACTGGCGATGGAGATGTGGAACTTCCAATGTTCTTGTAATTGGACAACGCGGAAGAAAGATGAATATGGATTCTTCTTGGCTTTTGTGACAATGCAGCTGCTCAGCGAAAGCAGCTGAAGCTGTGAAGAACGGGAAGGATTCCACTCAGGAGCGAGGACCACGTGAACGAGGCGGCCCCGCGTCTGTTTCACGACAGAATCATCTTATCAACTCCAGAGTCTGAGTGTACCGTCCTGAGTCCTGTGTAGATGTTGGTGCTCAGTCGCAGTACAGGACAACGTGTGGAGTGACTAGAATTGTAGCGCCCAGCTTTGCGCCAACTCTCAGGTCTTCCATTCAGTTGTACCATGAACACGGTTGTGGGCGTGCACTGGCCTAGCAGTGTGATTCATCCTGGAAATGCAGGCATTATTTCAGTGCACAAAAGATCTATTTCTGCAGGGATTAAGTCAGCAGAAGTGTTCGTCTTTGACAGAAAAGAGAGGGAGGCAATGTAAATAACTGCTTGGTTTTGTGCCTGAGTTAAAGCTGCAATTTCCCTGGGCAGCTGATTGTTCGGGATGGACCTGCAGCGCGTGGGATTGGCGTTTAATTGAACACACGGAGTTTTGCTACGGATATTCTGGGTCGGTTTCATTTCCCGTGGAGTGGCCTCGGTGTGTGCGCTGCTGATCTGCGTTTTCAGGCAGCAGCTTTGGGGCAATGCGAGCCTCTTGAAAACCTAAATTCCAGTTGACGGTTCTTTCTTTGCAAAACATTGAGACTAAAACAAGCTTCAGTGAAAGGATGTCCCTCTGGAAGTGACCTTCAGTAGATGTTGATGGTTCCCAGGGATTCTTGGAAGAGGATTGCAATCAATGAGATTGGCTCCCTGTGCGATTGCAATTTGGTAAATCTGGTCAGTTTTAGCGCAAGGAGCAAATAGGTTTTCTGTGTTCAGTGTGTTAGGAGTTGCAGTCTGGATCCGCCACCACATCGCAAACTGCTTCGCTTTCCGCTGCAGTGGAGGCCTATCTAGCGATCTGCAGGCATTTACAGCATTGCATGACTGGCTGGAGACGGGAATGGTTCTGACACAATGCCTGCCAGTTGATTTTGCCCACTGAACTAGTTTCTTGCTTGGTGAGGCATTCAGGCCTGTGGTCCAGGTCCAGGCATTGCTCAAGCTGCTTTGCTTCCAAGTTCAGAGTGAAGTAGTCTGCGACGTGCACGCCTAGCGACGGTGTAACACACAGGTAAGGAAAGAAAAGCTTCTGGATGAATAAACCCCAGTGTCTTGCACTGTAAAAATCCTGGAATTTTGTCAGTGACTTCATGCAGGAACTCTCAACAATTTGTTCATCCGATTGTGCAGTTTCAGATGAGAAGAACGTTGGTTGCGCTTATGCTCTTCATGAGAGGCTCAGGCTCTGCAAGTCACCCTTTGCAGCTCAAAATCTTTCTTAGTGGATGTTCGATCACAGCTGTTCTCATTCTTTGGGTCATCTGTATCATTGAGAAAAGGTCAGATTCTGTCTGGGCCAACAATACAGACATCGTGATGGACATGTATGTCAGGGAAACGCAATATTTCATTCTGATTCCTCTTCAGTTCGTTCACATGATCAGCTCAGTGGTTCTGTGGTTGTGATGAATGCCACATTGGTCGGCTCAACATCAGCATTCTGATCACGTCATTGTTTCACTGTTGTTTTGCACCTTCAGACTGTTAACAGTCAACGCATGTCACCTTGCTGCCGATTCCAAACAAGCAAAAGCTTTTTTCCAAGAATTGTCAGAAGTGTGCTCTGGTGCTGTGTCAGGAGTGTGTTACTCCGTAGAATCATGCAAAGAGACAATGGTTTGAATGTTTCCAAAGAGCAACAGATCGGATCTAGTTGGAGGTCATTGTGGGAATACCACTGTCTGGGGTGGTTGACATCTGCAGCAGATATTGTAATGTGGCTGGTTTAGGTTCAGACACGAGCGCCGCATCTGGCTCTGTGTTTGCAGTGAACGCATCTCGTGTGTACAGTGCACTTGATCAGTGAAGGCCGCGTCCTCGTCTCGCGCTCAGGTGCGTTGATCATGGGCTCTGCGGAACCAGAGCAAGAAAAATCAGCTTCTCACTGCCATGTGATGCACAGGGAAGTGTCCTTGAGAGGCACATTTTGGCAAAAAGAAACCAATAAGGAAAAAATCGCTGGTGTTAGTGTCACTGAATGTTTTCTGTGGAACCCCTTGCAAATTCTGACCAAAAAGGTGCCGTAAGCGTGGTGCTGTGTTGGCGAACCAGACTCCAGAAAGCAAACCGCGAGTTTGAGTCACACTTTGAGTTCAAAAACAACTCCTTCATCTGGTCCGCAAGAGGATTACACGGAGATCCAAACAAAACAATTTCATTTTCCAGAGAGCTGTGGAACTCAATTGGACGGTGTTGTTCAACCGTCCTGCTCTGGAGGGATTGGACAGTGTGGAACACGGTGGAAGCTGCGGGGCAGTGCGCAGGCGCGGCGCCATCCATCAGTGTAAAGCCGACGTGCTCCGTCCGTGCCGACTGGTCTGGACATCCGGTGTTGTAACCGGGATGGACCGCGGTGCAGTGTGTTGATCCAGGGTTCCGCATAAGGAGGGATTGGTCCACTCGAAAAACACGGGGAAAACCTCATTCCTTGTGTGTTTAGCCAATCTGTTTGATTGAAAACAGTCTCGGAGGTGAAGTGCCCCCTCCCCCGAATCCGCCATTGAATGAGTATCAGCTGCCGCGGAGGATGGATTCAAAACATAAAACTGTCCAGTCCTGAACGTTGCCTTCCGGTCAGTTGGCGCACAAAGGTGGAACAAGACTTTTTGTTCATTGAGCAGAGTTTTTATCAGCACACAGAAAACCACAAGAAACGCGAGTAACAAGATTTGTTAATTGCTGGAAATGCAAATCAGTCACTAATTCATCAACTCATTTCCATAAAATCCCTTCAAGTGGTGTTGGCGAAGGAAAGAGGCGAATTGACGATGAGCAAATGTGCGGCCAGGGATTTGGCTGGGGTCACTTGAATGTGCAGCCCCACTTTTAATCGCTATTTTCTCTCAGTTGAAGCACAAAATTGGAACGAAAGAGATTTCAAGACAAAGGAGATTGGAATGACGATGAATGTGGAGGTGACGTTTGCTCGTGGTGCAGTGACTTCACAGCAGTTTGTGCAACAAAACAATGGCTCAGGGAGATCAGCACTTCCGGTTGTGACGTTATGATCGTCATTAGTCCCGAGCACGAGACGAATTGCTTCCGTCCTGCATTCTGGAGGAGAACACGTCACAGTGATGCCCGAAACCAAGGGCAGCGAACAGTGGCGCTTCCAGTTCGACCATCTTGCAGCAATCTGACGTCCAAATGAACAAAAACAAGGACACATTTCGGCTGTTGCTTTAACCAAAGTTTGTGGTCAAAACATCTGAAGCCGAGTTTTCGGGGCCTGTCTCGAGTTTTCTGTTCTTTGGAGACTTGGGCACGAGTCTTAGTGTGTTTTGAGCATCAGAGCGAGGTAACCGTTGCTTCGACGCCCACCACCATCACAGCAGACTGCCCAAGGTTTTATTCTGCCAGATCGAAATGATTTGTCAGAAGTTAAACGCATTATAGTCCCAGGAGTCTTAATTTCCTACCTCTGGATATCATATGCCAGACGCTTACTGGTTGTGAAGGTTCGTTTCAGACCCACCTGCAGTCCAGTTTCGACAAGCGTCTTATATTTCAACCAAACACGGACTCTTGTTCACACCAGATATTCACATCTGATGTGTGTCCCAACACAAAGCCATTTCCGTTTGACTCCTCTTTTCTGCACACGGGAACGCACAAGCAATTGGCCTCGCTTCGTGGTTGTGAACGAGCCTGTAAAGGTCCCGGTCGGAAAAGTGGACGTTGCACAATCATCAATAACTGGAGATACACTGGCAACACTCACCGCGGTTCCCCTAAATAATTCATGTGTAATTTCTTCCGGAGAATTCGTCTTCTGCAAAATATGTCAAGTGAAAAGTGCAAGGCTGAAACAGCGCACTTTGAAGCTGTGTGATATGCAACCTGAGGGAGCAATACCTCCACAAAGCTCTTTACTTGTAAATAACATTTTGAGCTGATTGTTGCAAAATTACAGCGTACATGTATTTCCACTTTGTGAAGCAGCCTGCCGTGTTGCAGCGGACTTTACTGCCGTTGTTCAAGTTTTCTGTCCCGTGTTTCACGTTGTTGTGTGATGTTGCAGAACAGCTGAACTCTGATCTGTGCTTACAACTTTCGAGTAGCAAGGCCGTCTCGGAACGGACACGAGTCCAGCGCAGTGCTGACAATTCGGGTGCGACCTGATGCGATCGCAGCCGAGTACAAAGTGCACAGTCCGTTCCCGCGTCATGGTGCGGGTCTTTCGTCTCGGGGTGGTCTTCTTGCTTTTCTCGGTTGATTGATAGAAACGACCGCAGTAGCGGCTAATGGTCGTCTCGATCATACAACTGATGAAGCTGCTGAACGTAGACAAAACGCCACGCTTTACTCTCGTAAACTGCAGTGTTGCTTTGTCAGATGTGGATGGGTAGAGCTGGGTCGAGTAAGCGCGTGCGAAGGAGCCATTTACAGAACGGGCTGTGTCAGTGGACAGGGAGCAGTTAGGTAGTGATTTCATTGCAAACAGCTCTGCAAAAACAGGTTAGTGTTTCTCTCGCTCCGCTGTTGTTCACCCCAGGTTTGGCATTTTCCACGCGAATGGTGGTGTAAATCTGCGAAATCTGCGGTTGACAAAATAGCTCTGTGCGACTTTGCAGTGAGCGCGGATCACATGACACAGCATGGCGTGTCTGGTCTTGTGGCTGTCGCACAGTATGAAAGACTCTCAGTAAGGACTAAAAGTCACTTGATTTGATCAAAGAAGAACGAGGCCGATCGACTCGCACACGGGAAGCGATCCGCCCTTCCACCAGAAATGATCGCGGCGCAGGGCTTTGTTTCATTGAGAGGCCGGAAGTACTTGATTTCAGCCTCGCTTTGAAGCTGCTGTTCACAGCGTAACCGATCTGAGATTAATTCATTTGGTTTCTGCGTTCTTTTTGGACTCCCTGATTTAGCAGCACACAGCAGAAACGCAAGGGTTCTGGAGCTGCAGGAAAAGGTTGACTTTTTTCTGACTGGTGTCTTGCTCCATTGCCAAGGCATTCGAGATACGCTCACTGATTCCTTGACAGAGCAAGGCTGACAGCACAGAATATTTGTGACAAATTTTGGTGTGATGATCGTGAACAAAGAAACGAATTATGGGTTCAGCGGTTGATCTGAAACAGCTTCTGGCGTCTGTTCTATTTTCATAGAAAGGTGCACAATGCTTCCTGATCATCGCTGAAAGCTGGTCAGCCACGACTATGTGCAGGGCATTGAGGATAGATTGTTCCCTTGTATTTTCCGCGTGGAATGTGTCCCAGAAGAGGTCTTGCGCAGGTCGCGATTCTCTCATGTTCATTCAGCTGGAAACCAAAGTGAAAACACAGAAAGGGAGGACCCGCGGTGGAGCGACAAGCGACAGCCTTGCTGTTTTCACCTGGTCACAAAATTATGGTTTGCTATTGCTAACCACTGTGGACAAGGCTCTGTGACCTATTATACTGCATAGGAGTGTCTCCTGATCCTGCTTAGGTGGGTTTCTATACCATTAACATAGTCAATTCATTTGATTTTCTCTATTTTTAATCTAGGTGAGCAATAATGTGTTGATCTCTGGTTCAAGATGGCAGTGTGAGGAGCTAATGCTATCAACCAAGCCAGTAGCTCTGGTAAAGTGAAAAGTAAAGCAAAGCATCATGTTAGCTCAGTCAAGCCAAGTGTGAAGAAGTCAAACATTCAAGTTTCAGAGGCTGCTCAGGCAAGTATGTAGGAGCAAATGTCTAGATTTTTAGGCAAGCATCACTCTGCCTCTGATTTGAACTTACAGATTGAAAAGTCTGACAAAGTTGACAAAATTGACAAACTTGGGGTAGCTGATGGAGATGAAGACCCTGACCTAGAAGCTCCAGTGACTGTTACAGGTACAGTTTGGGCTGATGCCAAGAATGGTGTTGAGGTGGAGTCTGGATCTGAGTCAGAAAGGACTTCTGTTGAAGTAGATCCCACTAATGTTAGCACAGACAAACTGACATGGGCACAGCATGTTGAGATGACCCTTCCCTCTGCTGAAAATTTGAAGTCTGGCAGTCTATTGTCTGAGATATCAGTTGACTGAATCACACAGTAATCTTTGTCTGCTGATATCTCGAAACAGGGTAATTGTCAAGAGTTGAGTAGATCGCAAGACCATAGTCAAGATTTGCTGCATGAGATTGATCGGAACTCAAGGCCTGAGGAGGTTTTAGCTCTACTGGGGTATTCAAGGGTGCAGCAGTGAATCATATTACAGAGGTCCCTCTGATTTTCCTGGCCTACAATTGTGTGTTGAACAAGGGTCAAAGAATCTCATTGGTACAAGTGGCATCCTCAGTGTTACATGCAATGCATAGTGACCAGGTTCTGGATGCAGTGCAGCCTATGAGGAGTGGATAGTACATATACATGCGTACCACTACAGACAGAGCCTCTCTAGTATCTAGGGGGGTGACTATTGCGGGACAATACATTCAACTTCAGTCTGAGATCTAGCCTGAAAAGCAAAGGTCAGAGAAAATAACACTGAAAGATCTGCCCCTCCACAGTGTTGGGAATGAAGATGTACTGGACTCACTGCACAAGGTTTGTACAGTAACATCACCTGTCAAATACACATTTGTCTGGCTGAATGGAAAAATGACGAACATCAGGAATGGTGACAGGTTTGTCTACATTGTTGCTGGTGATGTGCAAAAGGTGTGGTGGTGAGGGGCACCATATTACAGATCCTGTGTGTCCTGCAAGAACTACCCCTGAGCTAGCTGATGAAGTCCAGACTTTCTGTGGAAGTGCCTCTCAGCTGTCAAATCTACACAAGTGTCCTGAGGGGTGTGTCATTGCTGACAGAGATACAACATTCAAAACTAGTAAACATCACTATCAATTTAAAAAGCTGAAATTTCATAACAAAGGTGCAGAAGCCTATGAGCTATTGATAGAAGAAGATAGCTTTAAGGCTATGAAATGAGCTAAAGAGGTTCTACCTGACTGTGAGATCTCAGATGCATGGTCTGCAATAGCAAGGGAGGAGATGCTTCTTTCAAATTGCTTGAAATATTCCAGTTGTCCACATGCTCGTGATGCATTATTATGCTCCAGCATGATTTTGGTAGAAGCAACTAGTAACCCTTTTTGGGGTACTGGCCTCAATGTTGCCCAAACCAAAGAGTGTCTCAGTAACTACTGGCCTGGGAAAAACATCATGGGCCAAATACTGATGGATCTTTGAGGTAAAATCAGACAGCAGTTAGGTGACAATTCATCTTACAATGAGGGCAAGAAATGCAAGGCCACAAGTCCATTGTCATCATACACCTTCCAAAAATAGAAAGTATGAATATCTTTGTGATTATGGCCTTGACAGTGATAACATCTAACATCAATGGCTTGCATGATCAATGAAAGTGGGGAGAGGTTTGGCAATCAATACCTCATGCAGATTTACTTTGTTTTCAAGAAACACATTTAGAAGCTAGTCAGGAAAGAGTGTTTCAATTGCACACTCAGTCATATGACTTTTTCTATAGCCATGGTTCCACAGCTTCAGCAGGTGTTTGTATTGGTGTGAGATGAAATTGCAATATTAACATAGTCAAGGTGGGTGAGATTAAGGGTAGGATGCTGGCATTGTAATGTATTCATGATAAAGAAATTGATTTTCTATTAATATGCATTTATGCACTAACAGATCCGCACAACAGAAAAATTTTTTTCACTCGACTTGCACCTTTTTGTACTGATAAAATAATGCTTATTGGTGATTTTAATTCAGTGATGTGTTCTGCAGATTGATCCTCTGGAAAATTAGATCCTACATCTGACTCTCTTCTTGATCTTGTGTCTAGACTGAATCTGGCTGAACCTGATGGGTCACATTTGTCAACTTTTACATACTTTCATCCATCTCTGGATCAGAAAAGTAGACTTGACCATGTTTATTGCAACTTTGCAAATAATTGGAGGGGATATGCTCAACCAGTGCCTTACTCAGATCATTATCTGGTGGGACTCTTTGTTCCTAAACCCTCTGATTTGGGACCAAGACTATGGAGATTCCCTGGTGATTTGTTGGAAGATGAGAACTTTTGTATGCAG